>OGRA01003602.1_pt1 | contig 11568 bp, 9 predicted proteins | sample 1553351 | NCBI WGS metagenome assembly OGRA01 (sample SAMEA2580056, study PRJEB22360) | human gut metagenome | biome: human gut; feature: human-associated habitat; material: faeces | place: Denmark | collected 2008/2010
TAATTACAAAGAACGAAATGATATCCTGCCGGAGAATAACCGGGGAATAATACTGATTCCGCAGATTCTGACAAATAACAGTGAGGCTTTTATCCGCACCGCAAGGGGGATGCGGGAATATGGCTATGAGGAAATTAATCTGAACCTGGGGTGCCCTTCGAAAACGGTGGTGAACGGGGGCAGAGGTTCCGGTTTTTTACAGGACAGAGAAGGACTGCGTAAATTTCTGGATAAGATTTTTGAACAGCTGGACATGAAAATTTCCATCAAGACCAGACTGGGGCGTTATGAGCCGGAAGAAATCGGACCACTGATGGAGATTTTTAACGACTATCCGCTGGAAGAGCTGATTATTCATCCGCGGGTAAGGGAAGATTTTTATAGTGGAACACCACGGCTGGATGCATTTTCCAGGGCATACGAGGTACGGAAAGCTCCGCTTTGTTATAACGGCGATATTTTTACGGTGGAGGATCTGAAAAGGATAGAAAGAGAATTTCCACAGATTACAGCGGTGATGATCGGAAGAGGTGTTCTTCGACATCCGGGGCTGACCGGACAGCTGCATGGAAAAGACTTACCGGAAAAATCGGTATGGGAGGCATTTGCCGGACAGCTGCGGGATGAATATGTAAGAATCTCGATCAATGAAGAGAAGGCACTGTTTAAATTAAAGGAAATCTGGAGTTATCTGCGCTGGTCTTTTCCGGAAAGTAATATCTGGGACCGACAGATGAAAGTGGCAGGAGATCTGGAAACATTTTTTTATGGAATGAGAAATCTCCTGGACACATACGATCCGGAAAAAATACCGGAAAAGAGAGGAATTCCGGGGTTGCATAATAGCTAGGAGAAAGCTAAAATAATACTGATTGAAAATAATGAGCAGCGAAAAGAGTGGGGAAAAAACATGGAAACAGAACCGGGACAAAAGAAACATCTATTTACTAACAAACAACTGTGGGCATTGCTGGTGCCGGTGGTTGTGGAACAGATTCTGAATTCTCTGATGGGAACGGCAGATACGATGATGGTCAGCAACGTGGGATCGGCGGCTATCTCGGCGGTATCGCTGGTGGATTCGATCAATGTGCTGGTGATCCAGGCGTTTTCTGCGCTGGCGGCAGGAGGTGCGATCGTCTGTGCACAGTACATAGGACAGAGAAACAAAGAAAAAGCAAACGAATCTGCAAGACAGGTGTTGTTTATCATAACAGCTATTTCGGTAGCGGTAAGTCTGATCTGTCTTGTTTTCCAGAAACCACTTCTTAGGCTGATCTTTGGTTCAGTAGAAGCAGAAGTTATGAGAGCATCGGAAACTTATTTCTTTTACACGGCTCTGTCATTTCCGTTTATTGCAGCTTATGATTCGGCAGCATCGATTTTCAGGGCACAGGATAATACAAAAGGACCGATGATCATTTCGATGATTTCCAATGTCATGAATATTGGGGGAAATGCGATTCTGATCTGGGTATTTCATATGGGAGTTGCCGGAGCCGCCATTTCTACACTGGTATCCAGAATTTTTTGTGCAGTGGTAGTGCTTTATCAGCTTAGAAAAGACAGGCAGCCAATTGTGGTACGTGATTATCTGAAAATCCGTCCGGATGGAAAAATGATTGGCAGGATTCTTGCTCTTGGTATTCCTTCCGGTATAGAGAACAGCATGTTCCAGCTTGGAAAGCTGGCAATCCAGTCTACAGTCTCTACGCTTGGAACCACTGCAATTGCAGCCCAGGCTATGACCAATATGCTGGAGATGTTAAATGGAACAGCTGTAATTGGTGTTGGAATCGGACTTATGACAGTAGTGGGACAGAGCCTTGGAGCCGGAAAAAAAGACGAGGCAGTTTATTATATGAAGAAACTGATGATCTTTTCCGAAGTCTTTCTCATCGCCTGCTGTGCAGTGGTATATGTCCTTGCACGGCCGATTACCATGATTGGTGGAATGGAAGCTAAAAGCGCTGAAATGTGTCTTGATATGATGTTCTGGATCACCATTGTGAAACCAATCGTATGGATGTTTGCGTTTATTCCGGCTTACGGCATGCGTGCGGCAGGAGATGTGAAGTTTTCCATGATTACTTCCTGCATTACTATGTGGACCTTCCGCTTTTGCCTGTGCGTTTATCTGATCCGGGTATGTGGCATGGGACCGATGGCTGTCTGGATCGGAATGTTCACAGACTGGACGGTACGTGCGATCGTGTTTGGTCTGCGGTTTAAGAGTGGAAAATGGATGGAACATAAAGTTGTGTAAAAGGTTACTGGTCAAGGAGTAAACAGCAACTCTGTAACTGTAAAAGATAAGGAAAGCTATCCCCTTTTATTGACTTTTAAATGGCAAAATTATATAATGTAACGGATAAAAACAGGGAAAAGCATGATCAGGAAGCCAGGTGTAATTCCTGCACAAGTCCGTTACTGTACAGTCAGATACTGGTTGCTTTTTCAGAAACAGGATTTCCTGCGGCAACCGGGATAAGACTGATAGGAAAGAAGCTTTGTTGTCAGGACAGGGCTTCTTTTATTTACGTAACAGATGGGGCGGACGTGAAGATTGCCGTCACAATCCCGGAAGCCCGCATAGCGGGTTCCTTATAGCTTTGGAGGCAAGAAACATGGAACATAAGACAGGATTGGAAGATTATTATGTGATCCGCGGACAGAAGAAAATGCGTTTCGGCTATACCACAGGTTCCTGCGCGGCAGCAGCTTGCAAGGGCGCCTGCCTGATGCTTCTGGGAAAAGAAAAGTTAACATCTGTACCGCTTATGACTCCCAAGGGAATCCTCCTTGACCTGGAACTGCATGACATTCAGATCAGTGAAAATCAGGTTACCTGTGCAGTGAAAAAAGATGCCGGAGATGATCCGGACACAACAAATGGCATTCTTGTGTATGCTACAGTGTGGAAGACGGATACTGCCGGAATTGTTATAGATGGAGGAGTGGGCGTAGGCAGAGTTACAAGACCCGGGCTCTCCCAGAAAGTAGGAGAAGCTGCGATCAATCCTGTTCCTCGTGCCATGATCCTTCGAGAAGCAGAAGAAGCTGCAGTTTCCCATGACTATGAGGGAGGGCTGAAGGTTGTGATTTCTGTTCCGGAAGGTGTAGAGATCGGCAAGAAGACCTTTAATCCCAGGCTGGGAATCACAGGGGGAATTTCCATTCTTGGAACCTCCGGAATTGTGGAGCCTATGAGTGAAAAAGCTCTTGTAGAAAGCATTCATGTGGAAATGAAGCAGCACTTTACCCAAGGCGAGAAGTACCTTCTTGTGACTCCGGGAAACTATGGGGCAGATTATCTGCGTGAGCACATGACCTTACCTTTCGAACGAAATATTAAGTGCAGCAATTATGTGGGAGAAACCATTGATATGGCCGTGGATATGGGCGTGAAAGGAATCCTGTTTGTGGCTCATATTGGCAAGTTTGTAAAGGTAGCAGCAGGAATTATGAACACCCATTCCCACAGTGCAGATGCCCGTATGGAAGTGCTTGCAGCCAATGCCCTCAGAGTGGGAGCGGATGGAGATACTGCAAGAGATATCCTGAATTGCAATACCACAGATGATGCCCTTGATATTTTGCACGAAAAAGGCCTTTTAGAGCCTGCAATGCAAGAAATTATGGAAAGAATCCAGTTTTATCTGGATCACCGTTCTTATGAACAAATTAAGCTTGGTGCGGTTGTTTTTAACAATGTATATGGATATCTGGGAAAAACAAGAGATGCCGGTGAACTGATTCAGGAAATTCAAAAGCAGGATGAAATGCTTAAACTTCAAATGTAAGCGGGATGATAGAGTGTGCAGATTGCAGGCATGGACAGTATGTTGCAGGGCATTTTTACGAATAAAGATATGTTCAGTTTATGAGAGCAAAAAATAAAAACAGAGTAGTTATGTTTAAAAACTATTTCAGAAAGAGAGATCTATGACAGGAAAATTATATGGCGTAGGAGTTGGCCCAGGGGATCCGGAGCTGATCACTTTAAAGGCCTTAAGACTTACAAAGGAAGCAGATATACTGGCTTTTCCAGGGGAAAACCCAAAAGAATCTGTAGCATACAGGATCATGAAAGGTGCGTATCCGGAAATTGACAGCAAACAGATGATTTCCCTGCCAATGCCCATGATCAAAGACAGAGAAGAACTGAAACGAGTTCATGATGAAGGAGCAAAAATAATTGCAGAATGGCTTGAGAAAGGAAAAAATGTAGTATTTCTCACCCTGGGAGACCCAACCGTATATTCTACATATATTTATGTACACAAACGTGTGGAACAGCTGGGATATGCCACAGAAATTGTCAGCGGCATTACATCCTTTTGTGCAGTCAGTGCCAGATTTAATGAAGGACTGGTGGAAAAATCCCAGCAGCTTCATGTAATCCCTGCCTCCTATCAGATAGAAGAAGCATTGAAGCTTCCCGGAACGAAAGTTTTGATGAAAACCGGCAAAAAAATGCAGGAAGTAAAAGCACAGATCAAAGCATCTGGTAATAAGGCCGAGATGATTGAAAATTGCGGAATGCCAGATGAGAAAATATACAGAAGTGTGGAAGAAATTCCAGATGATGCAGGTTATTATTCGTTGATCATTGTGAAGGAAAAGTAAGATAATGTAAATGAAAACCAATGTAGGCAGAGTAAAAATTTATTAAAGCAAGAATTATAAAACTTTGCCGCACAATAAAAATTATAGTGAAAAAGGAGAGAAAGCCATGATTCATTTCGTAGGAGCAGGTTCCGGAGCACCGGATCTGATCACCGTAAGAGGAAAGAAATATCTGGAAGAAGCAGACGTAGTTATTTATGCAGGATCTCTGGTAAATCCCAAACTTCTGGAGTACACAAAGGATATTTGTACCATTTATAACAGCGCAAAGATGACACTGGAAGAGGTGCTTTCTGTTATGGAAAAGGCAGAAGCGGCAGGCAAGACAACAGTAAGACTTCACACAGGTGATCCCTGTATTTATGGTGCCATCCGTGAGCAGATGGATGTGCTGGATGAGAAGGGAATTGCTTATGATTACTGTCCTGGTGTCAGTGCATTCTGCGGTGCGGCAAGTGCTTTAAATCTGGAATATACGCTGCCGGATATTTCCCAGAGCGTGATCATCACCCGTATGGAAGGGAGAACTCCGGTTCCGCCAAAGGAAAGCATTCAGTCCTTTGCTGCCCATCAGGCAACTATGGTTGTTTTTCTCAGTACAGGAATGCTGGAAGAACTGAGCAGAAGACTGATCGAAGGCGGTTATACGGCAGATACTCCTGCTGCGATTGTGTATAAGGCAACCTGGGAGGATGAGAAGAAATTTGTGTGCACAGTAGGAACCCTGGCGCAGACTGCGAAAGAGAATCATATTACGAAGACTGCACTTATGATCATTGGAGACTGTGTAAATGCCGCTCATTATGACCGTTCCAAGTTATACGATCCAGGATTTACAACAGAGTTCCGTGAAGCAACGAAATAAGAATAAGGTTATTTGATATGGCAGCTTAGGTTAGAGCCTGTTCCAGATGAAAGGAAAACGGATGAAAATTTCCATGATATGCTACACCCTGACAGGGCAGCAGACAGGAGAGAAACTAAAAAAGGGACTGGAAAAAGAAGGAAATATAGTTTCTCTTTTCACAAAGAGCAAATACATTCCAGATTCTATAAAGGGAAGCTGCGGGAAATGGACGGGAGAACAGTTCGAAACTGCAGACAGTATCATTTTCATTGGAGCAGCCGGAATCGCAGTGCGCAGCATCGCTCCCTTTATACAGAGCAAAAAGAAAGACCCGGCTGTGCTGGTGGTAGATGAATTGGGCAAATTTGTGATATCCTTGCTGTCTGGACATCTTGGAGGGGCAAATGAACTTGCCTGTCTGGCTGCAGACATTTTACAGGCAATCCCTGTAGTCACAACTGCCACAGACCTTGAGGGAAAATTTGCTGTGGATGTGTTTGCAAAGAAAAATAACTGTCACATTTTTCGAATGAAAGAGGCGAAAGAGGTTTCTGCCGCGCTGCTGGCAGGTGAGAAGGTTGGATTTTATAGCGAATTCCTCTGGGAGGGAGAACTGCCAGAGGGACTGATCTGGTGTCAAAAAACTGGCATATCACTTTCTGAAATACAGTATGAGACTGTGGACGGCACACCACTTCCAGAGGTGGGGATTGCCGTGACCGTACATAAAAGCTGTCATCCCTTTGCCTCAACGACGCATGTAGTTCCACCAGCTGCTGCGCTTGGAATGGGTTGCCGGAAAAATAAAGAATCAGAAGCCGTGGAAAATGTAGCATTTAGCTGCCTGAAAGAAAATGACATTTATCCGGAGGCAGTTGCAGCTCTAGCAAGCATTGATGTAAAAAAAGAAGAACCCGGGCTTCTGGCTCTTTCAGAAAAGCTGGGAGCTCCTTTCAAAACATTTTCCAGTGAGGAACTTCTGTCTGTGCAGGGGGAATTCACCTCATCCACTTTTGTGAGTAAGACAGTAGGTGTGGATAATGTGTGTGAACGAAGCGCGGTGAAAGCCGCAGAGAATCATACTGGCATTCATTTTATACAGAGAAAACGGGGCGCAGAGGGCGTGACAACGGCTCTTGTCCTTGGAGATTGGAGGATACGTTTTGAGTAAAGAAAAGAAAATCTATGTGGTAGGAATCGGACCAGGTTCTTATGAAGGAATGACAGGAGCTGCAGTTACAGCTCTTGAAAAAAGTGATGTGATCGTTGGATACACTGTTTATATTGATCTTGTAAAAGACCATTTTCCGGAAAAATCTTTTCTCACCACACCTATGAGAAAGGAAGTAGACCGCTGTGTAATGGCTTTTGATGAGGCTATGAAAGACCAGACAGTTTCCATGATCTGCAGTGGTGATGCGGGAGTTTACGGAATGGCTGGTCTTATGTATGAAATCGGCGCAAACTATCCGGAGGTGGAGCTGGAAGTAGTTGCAGGTGTTACAGCAGCAACCGGAGGAGCAGCAGTGCTTGGTGCTCCATTGATCCACGATTTCTGTCTGATCAGTCTCAGTGATCTGCTCACACCATGGGAAAAGATCGAGAAGCGTCTTCTTCTGGCTTCGGAAGCTGATTTTGTGATTGTTCTTTACAATCCGTCCAGTCACAAGAGACACGATTATCTGAAAAAAGCCTGCGAACTTATGCTTCAACACAAATCTCCGGAAACAGTATGCGGTACCGTGCAGAACATTAACCGCGAGGGTGAAACTGCCAGGGTTATGACTCTGGCTGAATTGAAAGAAACACAGGTAGATATGTTTACCACTGTATTTATCGGAAATTCACAGACCAGAAATATCGATGGAAAAATGGTAACACCAAGAGGATATAAAAATGTCTGATGTTGTTGTTTTTGCAGGCACCACAGAAGGCTGTGAAATCTGTAGCTTTCTGGCAAAAAATAAAGTAAGTGTGCTTGCATGTGTCGCTACCGATTACGGAAGCAAATCATTAAAAGAGAACGAATATCTGAAAATCCACGCTGGCCGCCTGAATGGGGCGGAGATGGAAAATCTTCTGAAAGAACTCAGTCCCGGATTGGTGCTGGATGCTACCCATCCGTATGCTGCCGAGGTAACGGAGAATATTCGGACAGCCTGCAAAAATACAGGGCTTTCCTATGAGCGAGTACTTCGTGAAAAGGGCGCGTATCAGGATAAAGCTGTATATGTGGAAGACACGGAGGCAGCAGTGAGGTTTCTGGAAGACACTAAGGGGAATATCCTGCTAACTACAGGCAGCAAGGAGCTTGGAAAATTTACAGCTTTATCTGATGCAGGAGAACGCATTTATGCCCGTGTTCTGTCTTTGCCATCTGTGATGGAAACCTGCAAAGGGTATGGCTTTGAGGGCAAACATCTGATCGGTATGCAGGGACCCTTTTCCATGGAATTAAACGCAGCCATGCTTCGTCAGTATGACTGCAGATATCTTGTGACAAAGGATACAGGAAAAGCAGGTGGTTTCCAGGAGAAAATTGATGCTGCACTTATGTGCGATGTGATTCCTGTTATAATTGGAAGACCGCTGCAGGAAGAGGGTCTTTCTGTGGCAGAATGTAAACATATGCTCACGGAACATTTTGGACTTACTCTAAAACCTCACGTTACACTTCTGGGAATTGGGATGGGAAGTGAGAAAACCCTCACAATTCAGGGAAAAAGGGCAGTTCAAAGAGCTGATCTGATCATTGGGGCCAGGCGTATGGCGGATTCCATCCGGGAGCCGGGACAGCCGGTGGTGTATGAATACCGCAGTGATGTGATTGGAGCTTATATTAAGAGCCATCCGGAATATGAGAATATTGTGATAGCTTTGTCCGGGGATGTGGGATTCTACAGCGGAGCGAAGAAGCTGCTGGATGTGTTGAATGGAAGGAAACCAGAGGGTGTTTTAGCAGATGATTTTAAAGGGCAGGAGGACAGTGAAAAAGGAAATGGCTGTGTTTCCATTGAGATTATCTGCGGAATTTCTTCTGTGGTTTATTTTATGTCCCAGATCGGTTTATCCTGGGATGATGCGAAGATCACTAGCGCCCACGGCAAAAATTGCAATTTGGTTTCCATGATCAAGCAGAATCAGAAGGTTTTTTCCATTCTGGGAACAAAAAGTGCGGTTGCGGAACTTGCACAGAAACTGGTGGAATATGAGATGGGAGATGTGGTTCTTTATGTTGGAGAAAACCTTTCCTATCCAGATGAAAAAATATTCCAGGCGAACGCCAGTGAACTGACTTCCTATGAGGGTCAGGCATTGAGCGTTGTCTGTGCTTACAATGAAAAAGCCAGACCGGCATTTTCCACTCATGGAATTCCAGATGAGAAATTTATCCGTGGAAAAGCACCTATGACAAAAGAAGAGGTGAGATGTGTTTCCCTTTCCAAGCTTCGTCTTCAGGAAGATTCCATCTGTTATGATGTAGGTGCCGGAACAGGTTCTGTTTCTGTGGAAATGGCTCTTCGCGCAGATCAGGGACAGGTTTTCGCTGTTGAAAAAAAGGATGACGCGGTGGCTCTTCTTTACGAAAACAAACAGCGGTTTGCAGCGGATAATCTGGAAATTATAAAGGGCGAGGCACCGGAAGCACTAAAAGAACTGCCGGTTCCTACACATGCGTTTATCGGTGGTTCATCAGGAAATCTGAAAGAAATCGTTGCCCTGCTTTTAGAAAAGAACCAGGATGTGCGGATCGTGATCAACTGCATTACGTTGGAGACTATCAGTGAGGCACTGGAGATATTGAAAGAATACGATTTCGCAGATCAGGAAGCAGTGCAGCTTACAGCCTCCAGATCAAAAGAGATTGGAAGATACCATCTAATGATGGGAGAGAATCCTATTTATATTATCACCTGCCAGAGCCCCCGGGCGCAGATATGACAGGGGTGGTTTTCTTAAGAGTGCAGAAAAAGGCTGTTGGCGAGGAAAGAAGAGGAGGACTATCATGAAAAAAAGAATACCCAGGATCTTGCTTGCAGCAGGAGCCAGCGGAAGCGGAAAAACACTTCTCACCTGTGGTCTGCTGCAGGTACTGGTAAACAGAGGAATAAAGACAGTCTCCTTTAAATGCGGACCGGATTATATTGATCCCATGTTCCATACCCAGGTAATTGGTACAAAATCCCGAAATCTGGACACTTTTTTTACAGGAGAGGAGATTACCAGATACCTTCTTGCAAAAAACAGTGCTGATTGTGAAATAGCAGTGATGGAAGGCGTTATGGGTTTTTATGACGGCGTGGCAGGAATTACAACCAGAGCAAGTGCCTATGATCTGGCGCGAGTTACGGATACGCCGGTTATTCTGATCGTGAACAGCAAGGGAATGAGTGTCTCTCTTGCTGCCTACATAAAAGGCTTTCTGGAATACAAAAAAGACAGCCGCATAAAAGGCGTGATTTTTAACCAGATGTCCCCTATGCTCTATCCCAGAATGAAGAAACTGGTGGAAGAGGAGCTTGGCATCAAAGTACTGGGCTATGTGCCAAGGGTGGAAGATTGTGTGATCGAGAGCCGACACCTGGGACTGATCTTGCCAGAAGAAATCCCGGAACTGAAGGGACGGCTTTTGAAGCTGGCAGAAGTGCTGGAGAACAGTCTGGAAATAGAAGAGATATTAAAACTGGCCAATGAGGCACCAGTGTTGGAATATCCATTGTTGGAAAAGACAGATGAGAGATCCCTATGTCAGCCATCTGGAACCAGTGCAATAGCTGAAAAGGTGAAAAGAGAAGTGGATGCATTGACTGAAATGAGTCAGGTGTATACCTGGAAAAGCCCAGGGAAGCTTCGGATCGGTCTTGCGAAAGATGAGGCATTCTGCTTCTTTTATGAAGACAATCTGGATCTTCTTCGTTCCATGGGTGCCGAGCTGGTGGCCTTTTCGCCTGTACATGACGGACATTTACCAGAAAATCTGGACGGACTTCTTCTCTATGGTGGATATCCGGAATTAAATGGAAAAGCATTGGAGGAGAATCTTTCTATGCGGCAGGAAATTGCAGCAGCCATAAAGGATGGAATGCCCTGTCTTGCAGAATGCGGTGGGTTCATGTATCTCCACGAAAAGATGGAGGGAATGGATGGGAAATGGTATGAAATGGCAGGCGTTATTCCGGGTAAGGTATGGCGCACACCCAGACTGACCCGATTTGGCTATATTACTTTGAAGCAGAATCAGGGGATTTCCCATGGAAAACAGGAAACAGCGATTCTTGGGGAGTCAGATCTTGGAGTAAGTCCAGCCCATGAATTTCATTATTTTGATTCGGATAATTGTGGAACTGCATTTCATGCTTCCAAACCGGAAAGCAAACGCGGGTGGGACTGCATGCACGGCTCTGATCATTTGTTAGCTGGCTTTCCTCATTTATATTATTACGCAAATCCGAAAATCCCACAGGCATTTTTAAAAAAGTGTCTGGAGTATAAGGAGTTACAAAAATGATACGATTATTAACTCTTCCGGCAGGTTTTATTCTTGACTTGCTTATGGGAGATCCAAGATGGCTATATCATCCGGTATGTCTTATAGGAAATCTGATCAGCATACTGGAAAAAGGAATACGAAAGGTGTTTCCGAAAACAGATAAGGGTGAGCGGGCAGGAGGCATTCTGGAAGTTGTCCTTGTCTGTTTTATTACCTTTTTTATTCCTTATGTTGTAATCCATCTGCTTTATAAATGGAATTTCTGGCTGGGCTTTGCACTGGAGACTTTCTGGTGCGGACAGCTGCTTGCAACAAAATCATTGAAAGTGGAAAGTATGAAAGTATATGACCGCCTGAAAAACGGAACCATTGAGGAAGCGCGTTATGCCGTTTCCATGATCGTGGGACGTGATACACAGGCACTTTCAGAAATCGGAGTGACGAAGGCAGCTGTGGAAACGGTTGCGGAAAATGCGAGCGACGGAGTTTTCAGTCCTATTATATTTGCATTTTTGTTCGGACCTGCAGGGGCTGTCATGATGAAGATGGCAAACACGATGGATTCGATGATCGGATACGACGACAACAAGTATTTTTATTT
>OGRA01003603.1_pt1 | contig 11567 bp, 10 predicted proteins | sample 1553351 | NCBI WGS metagenome assembly OGRA01 (sample SAMEA2580056, study PRJEB22360) | human gut metagenome | biome: human gut; feature: human-associated habitat; material: faeces | place: Denmark | collected 2008/2010
ATGGCGGTCGGTGCGGCCTCCGGTTCCGGCTTGGCTTCTGCGGGTTTTGCGAACGATGCAGCCTCCGGCGTGGGCTGGGGCGCATCTGCGGCGGCATCCGGCACAGGTTCTGTCGCGGGTGCCGGCGCTGTGCCGTCCACAAGGGGAGTTTGTGCAAAGGGTTTCTCTTGCTCCTGCATTTGGAAATTTCTCCTTTCCAAAAACGGGCAGCATTCTCTGCGGCATACAGGAGAAATGCTGCCCGTTATTTTCGGAAAAAGCGTGGTGCTTTTTCAAGTTGTCATTGCGTTGGCGGCTGAAGTCGGGGCGTTTCCTCGGATTCCTGTTCGGAGTGCGGCGGCTTGATCTGCGGCAGACGCACTTCAAATTCCGTGTAGACATGCTCCTCGCTGCGGACGCTGATCTGTGCGTGGTGCAGGTGGATGATCTGTTTGGTGATATCCAGTCCCAGCCCCAGTCCGGTCTTGTCCTGACTGCGTGAGGCATCCGACTTATAGAACCGCTCGAAGATCCTGGGCAGCTCTTCCTTGGAAATGCCGTTGCCCGTATTGCGCACGGCGAAGATCCAGTCGTGGTCGCTGCTCTCAAAGCGGAAGGAAATCGTACCGCTCTCGTTGACGAATTTCACGGCGTTTTCCACCAGATTGTACACCACCTGTCCCATCAGATCCGGATCGGCATATACCCGAAGTGGCGGAGCATCCAGCCCCTCCACAGAGATATGGCGCTTTTCCAGACGGTTTTCGAACATCAGAACGGTGCGGAATGCGGTATCGTTCATGGTGAACATCTGATAGTTGATCTGAATGGTGCCGGCGTCAAATTTCGTGAGGTTCAGCATGGAGGTGACCAGCATTTTCAGGCGCTGCATCTCCTGCGAAACAATGGAGAGGTACTCCATTCGCTTGTTTCGGGGAACAGTGCCGTCCAGAATGCCCTCTACAAATCCGCTGATGATCGTCATGGGCGTGCGAAGCTCATGGGATACGTTGGAAACAAACTGCTTGCTGTAGGATTCTGCACGTTCTGCCTGACGCACCAGAGAGTCCAGCACGGTGACCAGCGGTTCCATCTCGGAGCCCACCCACTGTTCCGGCTGAAGCTTCTTCGTGTAATCGCCTCTTGCATTGAGCTGCAAAACCTGAATGATCTGCTCCCGCTGCTTTGCCCTTTGGAGAATGATGTGCATTTCCATTGCGATTGCGATTGCCAGCACTGCCAGAGAGACCAGCACCGTCACCAGAATGAAATCTGTGACATAGTTGTTCAGCGCATGGGTATAGGTGTTGGCGAACAGATAATAGGTCTGTTCCCTGCCGTCCTGCTGGATCGTAAAGGCAGAGCCGTTGCAGAGCATAGGCTCCGCAATAGAACGGTTGAACTTTCCGGAACTGCGATCAGTCAGATAGGTTCCTTTTTCCTTCATGGCGTGGAGCATTTCCACGCTCAGCGTCAGCCCGTCCGCCTCTTGACCGGTGTTAGCAGAGCAGAGGATGCACTGCCCGTCGGTGTTGAACAGGTAGAGGTAGGTGCCTACAGAAGCCGCAGTGGAGTTCATGCTGTAGGGAATATAGTATGCCAGCATATTTTCATTGGGAAAATCTTCGCCGTGCTTGACGAGGTCGGCAACCATGACATTGCACGAGCGTGTGGCGCTGGCATAATAGTCCCGTTTATAGCGGGAGATGCCATATCCCATTACGGAGAATGCAGTGACAATGGCAACGAAAACGAGAAGCAGAATCTGCGCAACATGGTTGCGGTACAGCTTTTTCTGCGGTTTTTTCTGTACCTTTTTGCTTTCCGGCTGTTCCACGGCGGTTTATTCGTCCTCTTCGGACTCGAACTTATAGCCCACGCCCCATACGGTCTTCAGCGACCACTTGTCGGATACGCCCTCCAGCTTTTCCCGCAGACGCTTGATGTGCACGTCAATGGTGCGGGAGGCGCCGTAATACTCAAAGCCCCAGACTTCGTCCAGCAGCTGGTCACGGGTGTATACACGGTTGGGGTTGGAAGCCAGATAGAACAGCAGCTCCAGTTCTTTCGGCGGGGTGTCAACGACCTTGCCGTCGACACGCAGCTCATAACGGGTCATGTTGACCGACAGCTTGTCATAGCGAACTTCCTTGACCTCGGATTCCTCCGGAGAGGTGCCGATGCGGCGGGCAATTGCCTTGATGCGGGCAACGACTTCCTTGGTGTCAAAGGGCTTTACAATATAGTCGTCTGCGCCAAGCTCCAGACCGAGCACCTTGTCAAAGGTGTCGCCCTTTGCGGTGATCATGATGATCGGCACGCTGGACTTTTTCCGCACCTCACGGCATACCTGCCAGCCGTCCAGTGTGGGCAGCATGACATCCAGCAGGATAATGTCCGGCTTCAGTGCGTTGAATTTTACCAGAGCCTCTTCTCCATCATAAGAGAGAATTACGCTGTATCCCTCATTTTCCAAATACATCCGAAGCACATCGCAAATATTCGGATCGTCATCTACGACAAGAACTTTTTCTAATGCCATAATGTTTTCACGCCTTTCTTTTGATTGTCTGTTTCCGGTGCTGTGTTTCTCTGCCGCAGCCGTCCCACCCCACAACGCCGTTTTGGAAATTGCATGCCCGGGGCTTTTCGCCGCGCCGGAGCTTCATCGGCACTGGGACGGAAATGTATTTGTGGCTTCTCAAAAAAACCGCAAAATCTGCCGATGTTTTTCACATTTCATTATACTATAGTTGTGTAACTGATAAGTGGATTATTTATTTTCAAATTGTTACCTATTTGTAAAATGTGAAGAAGTTGCGTTGCAATCGTGTATAAGTTAGTTGATTTTTTTGGTTGTAGATTTTATTTTTAAAATAGGGAGAATTTGGATTGCTAGGCAGGTGGAAACTCATCTGTTTTCACAAATGGAACGTGAAAAACAGCTTGAATTTGTGCAATGTTCCGAATTTCACAATTTTCGCAGGAAAACCCTTGATTTTTTCTGAAAAGTTGGTAAAATAGATATTAGCACTCAGGAACTATGAGTGCTAACAGATTTGAGAAACAAGTGATAATTTGGATGCAGGAGGAATGAATCATGGCATTGAAACCGTTGGCAGACAGAGTACTCATAAAGGTAGAAAAGGATCAGGAAGAAAAGACCGTAGGCGGTCTGGTACTGGCAACCAAGACACCGGCAGGTGTTCCGGCAAAGGGCAAGGTCGTTGCATGCGGTGAGGGCAAGTACGCACCGAACGGCACACGCATCCCCATGCAGGTAAAGGTTGGCGACACGGTTCTGCTGAACCACGGCGCAGGTCAGACCATCAAGGATGGCGAGGAAGAGCTGACACTGGTTTACGAGAGCGAGATTCTGGCAATTGCCGACTAAGCTTTCCCGCAGAACGACTACATTGAATAGAGAAAGGGCGTATTACCATGGCAAAGGATATTAAGTACAATGCAGACGCAAGAGACGGTCTGATCGCCGGCATTGATAAGCTGGCAGATACCGTAAAAATCACACTTGGCCCGAAGGGCAGAAACGTGGTTCTGGATCGGGAATTCGGTGCACCGCTGGTGACCAACGATGGCGTGACCATTGCAAAGGACATCGAACTGGAAGATCCGTTTGAGAACATGGGCGCACAGCTGGTTCGTGAAGTTGCCACCAAGACCAACGATGCCGCTGGTGACGGTACCACAACTGCTACCGTTCTGGCACAGGCAATCATCCACGAGGGTGCGAAGAACATCGCTGCCGGCGCAAACCCGATGGTGCTGCGCAAGGGCATTGCAAAGGCTGTTGACGTTGCTGTCAGCAGCATCAAGGCAAACTCCAAGGAAGTAGAAGGTTCGGACGACATTGCAAGAGTTGCCACCATCTCTTCTGCCGATGAAAATGTTGGCAAGCTGATCGCCGAGGCAATGAAGAAGGTTTCCACCGATGGCGTTATTACCATTGAAGAGGGCAAGACCGCTGAGACCTACAGCGAAGTCGTTGAGGGTATGCAGTTCGACCGCGGCTATCTGTCCCCGTATATGATCACAGACCGTGAGAAGATGAAGGTCGTTTATGATGATGCGCTGGTATTCATCACCGACAAGACCATCAACAACATTCAGGACATCCTGCCGCTGCTGGAGCAGATCGTCAAGATGGGCAAGAAGCTTTTGATCATCGCTGAGGACATCGAGGGCGAGGCTCTGACCACCATCATCCTGAATAACCTCCGTGGTACCTTCAAGTGCGCTGCTGTCAAGGCACCGGGCTTTGGCGACAGAAGAAAGGAAATGCTCCAGGATATCGCAATCCTGACCGGCGGTACGGTTCTGTCCTCTGATCTGGGCATGGAGCTGAGCGATGCAAAGCTGGAGATGCTGGGCCAGGTAGGCCAGGTTGTCATCGACAAGGAGAACACCATTCTGGTTGGCGGCGCAGGCAGCTCGGATGCCATCGCTGACAGAATCACCGAGATCAAGAACCAGATCGCTGCTTCCACCTCCGACTTCGACAAGGAGAAGATGCAGGAGCGTATCGGCAAGCTGTCCGGCGGTGTTGCAGTCATCAAGGTTGGCGCTGCAACTGAAGTTGAGATGAAAGAAAAGAAGCTGCGCATTGAAGACGCTCTGTCTGCAACCAAGGCAGCTGTGGAAGAGGGCATTGTTGCCGGCGGCGGCACTGCACTCATCAATGCAATTCCGGCAGTTGAAAAGCTGATCCCGTCTCTGGACGGCGACGAAAAGACCGGTGCGAAGATTGTGCTCCGTGCACTGGAAGCACCGCTCCGCCAGATCGCAGCAAACGCTGGTCTGGAAGGCAGCATCATCGTGGATAAGATTCGCCGCAGCCGCAAGGTTGGCTATGGCTTCGATGCCTACAACGAGACTTACTGCGATATGATGAGCAGCGGTATCGTTGACCCGACCAAGGTTACCAGAAGCGCACTGCAGAACGCTGCATCCATCGCTTCTATGGTTCTGACCACCGAGAGTGCCGTTGCAAATATTCCGAAGGAAGAACCGGCAGCAGCAGCTCCGGCAGCAGGCGGCATGGGCGGTATGTATTAATCGCCAAAAGAACCCAGGGCAAAAAGCGGCGCAGAAACTGCGCTGTAAGATGATGAAAACCGGATGGTAGGACTGTTCCTGCTATCCGGTTTTTTTGTGTGCTGGTGAGAGTAAAGCGGGTGTCACTTTAAAACAAATCGCATCGTGCAGGAACAAAAAGATTTCAAAACCGTTGCCCCGTCAGGCTGATCCAACTGAGGATAAACCAATTCTTTGTAGGGACACGGCGTGCCGTGTCCGCCAACTTCAACAAAGGTAAAATCCGTTGAAAACATTCCACCGGAACGTTTTCAAAATCAAGGCGTTACAAGTGGGACACAGGGCGGAGCGGTCTTGTTCGCTCCGCCCTCGAAAAGCTGTCGCTTTTCTCACCCACCTTCTCCGTGCGCCAGAAGTATGGCGCAGGGAATTTCGCTGTCTGCGGACAGCGACTTAGAGGGCACGTGCCCTCTAAGAACACCTCGCCAACTGTGCTCAGTTGGATCAGCCTGACGGGGGCAACGGTTCTAGAGTCTTTTCGTTTCCGCACGATATGCTTTGTTTATCATCTACAATACACAAAAAGGGACATGGATCGCACCATGTCCCTTTGCTTTTCTCATTGTGATATTGCACCGCTGCTCAATCCGTTGTGGTTTCCTCTGTGGAATCCTCCTCCGGATCGGGGAGAACATCCAGCGCACTGGGGGAGATGATATCTCCCAGAATACGGTCATAGGTCAGCGTATCCAGCTTCTGATCGGGCTCCTGGAACGGGTGATAGTTGGTGGAGTAGACCGGTTCGGTCTGCATCTCGTCCATCATAGTCTGCGTAAAGCTGTCCCGGGGGGCATCGATCATCTCCATGATGAGATAGGGGTAGTAGAAGATGGAAACCGGATCGCTGGGCAGCACGCTGGTGTCCATGTTGAAGTTGTTCCAGAGAATGTAGTGCTGCTCATAGAGGTCGGAGCAGTTTTCGCTGGTGATGTTCAGCTGGTTGTAAATGCCGTTGTCGCCACGCAGCGAGGGGAAGTGGTCGCCGATAAAAAGCACGATGGTCGGTTCGTTGGCTTCGGACAGATGCTCCAGCATCTCTGCCAGACCGTTTGCGGAGTGCTGGATGCGGGACAGATAGTTCAGGAATTCGTCGTCGCTGTCGCCGTTCGAATAGGGCTGGTGGTTCTGCATGGTGGTGGCGTGGAGATAGAGCGGTTCGCTGGAAGAGGCGATGAGGGACTCGATCTGATCGTATACCACATTGTCGTCGATGTACTCGCCGTAGGTGGTGACCGGAACGGTGAAGTCGTCCTCAAAGATCATGGTATCGAACCGGAAGTTGCTGTAGATGCGCTTGCGGCTGTAGAAGCTGCTCTGGAACGGGTGCACATACGCTGTGGTGTAGCCCCAGCTCTTGTAGTAGGAGGGGATGGTGGGCTGCTGGCGGTCCAGCAGCATGCGCTGCGGCATATTCGGGTCGTTCAGGGACTTGACCGGCAGACCGAACAGCATCTCGAATTCCGTGCGCACGGTGTAGCTGGCATAGGTGGGAACGATGAACTTGCCCTCTGTTCCCATGGATGCCGCCTTGTCCAGACCGGTATAGTAGGAATCCAGATCGGTGTAGCCCAGCTCCTCCAGTTCCTTGGAGAATACCCGGAAGTCGGCGAAGGACTCGGACATGATCTCAATGACGTTTGGCTTTACGCCGTTCTTGAAGTTGGTTTCCGCAACGTCGCTTGCCAGATACTGCCGGATGGCGTTGTCGCTGTCCTCGGCGTAGTCCGCCGGCTCATCCAGCTGGTTGGAGAGATTCTCCGAACCGGTCTGCATAAAGAACGCCAGAAAACCGTTGTTCTCGAACTTCTCGTTGAGAATGAAGGTGTTGTCTGCCTCCTTGGTGTCCAGACGGAACAGCGCATAGACCGGCCGGGAGACTGCAGGAACGGTAACGACCATCACGCAGCAGATCAGGCAGGCGAGTCCCGGCAGCAGACGCTTGCGCAGCTTGGTGCGCTTCCTGAGCCGTGGGTTGAACCAGAACGCCAGCAGAATGAATCCCAGACAGATCGCCAGATAGAGGATCAGTCTTGGTGTGATCTTGATGTAGGCAAAGGAGGTCAGGCTCTTCAGACTCCGTGCCAGTTTCATGTCTGTCATGATGAGGTGGTTGCCGTTGGTGTTGTACTTGAAAAGCTCCGTGATGCTCAGCGCCATATAGATGACGCTTTCCACCAGCATGGAGAACCATCCGGAGCGGAACAGCAGCAGCAGCCCTGTAAAGATCAGCGCTGCGATCAGAACGTTGAACAGCATGATGGTGGGGTGTTCGGAGATGAAGAGTACCAGCTTGCTGGGATACTTATCCTGATTCAGCTCTGCCATGCAGACAATGAACAGCGGGTAGAGCAGCAGGATCAGCCGATTGGTCATGGGGAAGCGCAGGGTATTGTAGGAACGCTTTTCCTGTACGGAGCATCCCCAGGCCCGCACCGAGGAAAACCAGCCTTTCCACGAATGATTTTGTTTCATTTGTCTTTCTCACCTTTACGTAAAATGATTGTGCGTCTGTCCGGAAAAATGGGATTTCCAAACAGAGCCGATACCCTTTTACTATAGCACAAACCCGCAGATTCTGCAAGCGCTCCGGGGAAATACTCACCCATTTTTCACGAACTTTGTAAATTCTATCGAAAGAAAAACCGGCGGCATGTGAAATTTGTGCAAAACGATACGAACCGGAGAATTTGCGGAAAGACATATACCAAGCGCATCGTTGATTTTAGAAACGGTGCTTAAACGCACAGAAATCCGCCGTTGACGGGGAGATCCTGTCCGGTGATAAAGGCGGCACGGTCAGAGGCGAGAAAGCGCACTGCCTCCGCCACATCCTCCGGTGTGCCGTTCCGCCCCAGCGGCGTTTCCTCCGCCAGTTCCGCCAGCGTTTCCGGCGGGAGATGGGCGGTCATGTCGGTGAGGATCGTCGCCGGCGAAACGGCGTTTACCCGAATGCCGGACGGCCCTACCTCTTTTGCCAGCGCCCGTGTCAGCGCCAGCACAGCGCCCTTGGTGACGGCATAGTCCACCTCACAGGAGGCGCCGGTCTCCCCCCAGACAGAGGAGATGTTGATGATGCAGCCGCTGTGGCGGGGCAGGATGCGGGGCGCGACGCAGCCGGGACAGCATGCTGGGCAGCAGCGCCCGTGTCAGCTCCACCACGGCAGTGAGATTGACGGCGTACAGCTCCCGGATGCGCTCCGGCGGCATACACTGGAAGAGGTCGATGTAGGAACAGGCGGCGTTGTTGACCAGAACGTCCACGTGTCCCAGCAACTCCAGCGCACGCTGCGCCAGCTGCGGGATCTGTGCGGGGTCGGAGAGGTCGGTCCGGATGGGGAGAATGCCTGTAGTGCGTGCAAGCTCCTCCATCTCCGCCTGGCTGCGGCAGCAGGTTCCGGCGACGCAGTAGCCGTCTGCGGCGAGCAGGCGTGCGGTCGCTGCGCCAATGCCGCGGGATGCACCGGTAATCAATGCTGTTTTTATCATAGGAATCCACTCCTGATCTGAGAATCGTGATGGGAAATCTTTCCGGATAATACGCAAAAAAATTATGCAGATTTTGCAAACACTGTCGGAATTGCTTGCATTTTCCGAGAGGAAGTGCTATACTTAATGGGGAAATTTTACGCAAGACTGCGCCGGAAATGACGCAGCAGAGTTCCCTGAAACATGGCAGATCACACTGGGAGGAATGACAATGCATCCGGAAAAATTAGCACGTATCAATGAACTGGCAAAGAAGTCCCGCACCGAGGGACTGACGGCGGAGGAAAAGCAGGAGCAGGAAGCCCTGCGCAATGAGTACCGCCGTGCCGTGGTGGGAAATCTTCGTGGCCAGCTGGACAATACGGTGATCGTCGAGCCGGACGGCTCTTCGTACCGTCCGAAAGACGAAAAGAAAAAATAAGACTTAGAGCAAGGCTTAAAGCCGAAACTGTGCCGGCAGAAATTCCCCCAGCAGGTGCACGCCGTCTGTCAGCAGAATGGGGAAGTCCGGCGGACAGAACTCCGCCAGCACCTGAAGGCATGCGCCGCAGGGCAGACAGGGCACCTGTGCTGCCTCCTCGTCCGTCTTGCCGCCTACAATGGCGAGCTTCCGGAATCGGGTGACACCGGCGGCGACGGCGGAAAAAACGGCGCTGCGCTCGGCGCAGATGGTCATGGAATACGAGGCGTTTTCCACATTGCAGCCGTAGAATGTGCGTCCGTCCTCTGCAACGAGGGCAGCGCCCACGGCAAAGCCGGAATAGGGGGCGTAGGCATTGGCTCGTGCCTGAAGTGCCTGCTGGGTGAGTGTCAGCTGAGAATCCATGGGGATCGTCCTTTCTGGAAAGATGAAAAAAGGCGAAGTCCGCCAGAGGACGGCTTCGCCTTTTCTGCGGCAGTCCGCAGAAAATCGTTGCTTACTTGCTGATCATTGCCAGAGTGTCCCGTGCGATGAGCAGTTCCTCGTTGGTCGGGATGACCCAGACCTCTACCTTGGAATCCGGTGTGGAGATCTTCCGCAGCTCGCCCTTGAAATCGTTGGCAGCCTTGTCGATCTTGATGCCCAGATATTCCATGTTCTCGCAGACTTCCTCACGGCAGTTCGGCGCATTTTCGCCGATGCCGCCGGTGAAGATGACAGCGTCCAGACCGTTCATGGCTGCTGCATATGCGCCGATGTCCTTCTTGATGTCGTAAACCAGCATATCCTTTGCCAGTGTGGCACGCTTGTCGCCAGCCTCTGCTGCTGCGGTGATGTCACGGAAGTCGGAGGACTTGCCGGAGATGCCCAGCATACCGGACTGCTTGTTCATGTAGGTGTCCATTGCAGCCACATCAAAGCCGTGCTTGCCGGCAACATAGGTAACTGCGGACGGGTCAACCGCACCGCAGCGGGTGCCCATCAGAACGCCGTCCAGCGGGGTGAAGCCCATGGTGGTGTCAACGGACTTGCCGTCCTGTACCGCAGTGATGGAAGAGCCGTTGCCCAGATGACAGGAAACGATCTTCAGATCCTTCAGGTCCTTGCCCAGTACTTCTGCCAGCTTTGCGGTAACGAAGCGGTGGGAGGTGCCGTGGAAGCCGTACTTGCGGACATGATACTGCTCATAATCCTCATACGGGAAGCCATACATAAATGCCTTCTGCGGGATGGTCTGGTGGAATGCGGTGTCAAAGACAACGACCTGCGGAACATCCGGCAGAATCTTGCGGCATGCCCACAGTGCCAGTGCGTGACCATGGTTGTGTACCGGTGCCAGTTCCCGCAGCTCGTCGATCTTCTCGATGATCTCGTCTGTTACCATGGTGGTCTTGGTGAAAATTTCTGCGCCCTGTACGATACGGTGGCCAACGGCGGAAATTTCGCTCATGCTGGAGATCACAGCGCCCTCGCCAGTGGTCAGCGCCTGAACCAGACGCTCAAAAGCCTCTGCGTGGGTAGGGAATGCGCAGTCCTCTTCAACCTTGACGCCGCTGGCAGTCTTGTGGCTCAGGTGGCCGTCGATGCCGATGCGGTCGCAGTTTCCCTTGGCGATGACCGACTCATCCTTCATATCAATGAGCTGGTACTTCAGGGAGGAGCTGCCGGCGTTTACAACAAGAATAATCATAGGGGTATTTCTCCTTTTCTGATGTTACAGCGGCACCATCCAAAAGATGCCGATGCAGGGACAGGAATCTTGTCCTTCCCTATACTATTATAAACTTTTTTGCGGAAAATGCAAGGGGTTTGCAAAAATTCCCCTTTTCATTGCCGGAAAATTCTCGTTTTCCATAAATTTTACGGAGGATTCAGCATGAAAATCAGTGGTATCATTTGTGAATACAATCCGCTGCACAACGGACACCTGTACCATCTGGAACAGGTGCGCCGCAACGGAGCGGACGGCATTGTTGCCGTCATGAGCGGAAACTTTGTCCAGCGTGGAGATGCCGCCATTCTGGACAAATTCACCCGTGCCAGGCTTGCCGTGCAGGGTGGTGTGGACTTGGTCATCGAACTGCCGGCGGCATATGCGCTGGCACCGGCGGAGAATTTTGCCATGGGCGGGGTGGCGCTGCTGACGGCGCTGGGAAATGTGCAGGAGATCTCTTTCGGCAGCGAGTGCGGCGACCTGCACCTGCTGTATCAGGCGGCGAAAGCCTGCCATGTGTGCAAGACGGAGTACGCCGATGTGCTGGACGATCTCACCCGCTCCGGCAATTCCTATCCGGCGGTGCTCTCCCAGATGGTGGAACAGCTCTGCGGCAGGGAGATCGCCGATGTTCTCCGCCAGCCCAACAACACGCTGGCGATCGCCTATCTGAACGCCATGGAGGAGATGCACAGCCCTCTGAAACCCATGACCATCCAGCGACGCGGGGCGGGGCACAACAGCATGCAGTCCGGTGCGGACGGCACGGCAAGCGCCACCTATATCCGGCAGTATTTTAGCGAGGGCGGCGACTGCCGCCGGATGATGCCGGGGTTTGCATGGCGGGTGCTGCGA
>OGRA01003610.1_pt1 | contig 11556 bp, 9 predicted proteins | sample 1553351 | NCBI WGS metagenome assembly OGRA01 (sample SAMEA2580056, study PRJEB22360) | human gut metagenome | biome: human gut; feature: human-associated habitat; material: faeces | place: Denmark | collected 2008/2010
CCGCCATAATCCGGAACAACTCTTTTTTCTCCATAACATCACCCTTTATCTGTCAGATATAGTTTTTCTTGATTGTTGTAAAAACCAGCTCCACGCAATAGGCAAATCCAAAAACCAGTACGATCGCCAGCCCTGCGGCTCCAAACTGATAGCCCTGGATATTATTCGCAATCGCAAAGCCTATTCCGCCGGCACCGATCATCCCCAGGATCGCTGATTCAGAAAAATTTATTTCAAAACGCAGACCAGTCCAGGCCATGATCTGCGAAGCTGCCGCAGGCAGTATCGCCGACAAAAAAATATGCAGCTTACTGGCTCCTGTTGCCTCAAGCGCCTCGATCACTTCCTCAGGCACATCTTCAAAGCTTTGCGTAAAAGCCCTGGCAAAAAAAGCTGTGGCATGCACACACAGTCCTACGATGCCCGCAGCAGGCCCCAACCCCAGACAGACCAGCGCCAGCAATACCCAAACCGGTGTCGGTACGGCACGCAGAAACGTAAAGAACGCGCTCAGAGCATACGTCACAAATTTATTTTTCATCAGGTTACGGGCACCAAAGGCAGCTAATACCAATCCCAGCAGAACGCTGTAAATAGTTGCCAGCACAGTTATTGCCACTGTCTGGGAAAAGGCCTCCAGCGTCAGCCCAAAATCGTGAAAATCCAGCAGCGCCAGCAAACCAAAGGTCTTCCCCAGATCAGGCAGCCTGGAAATAAGCTTCAGCCAATCCAACTGCAGATAATATAGCGCCACTATCGAAACGACTGTTACAGCTGCTAAAAACCAGCGCAGCTCCCTATCCTGCCCGCTGCGGGCAACACGGATCCTGCCGTTACTGAACTCAAGACACTGCACCCTCGCCTGTACAAAAGTCTGCTCCATTTTATGTCAACACCTTTCTTCGCAGATAATTAGTTAAAAATTCCACCATAATGACCATCGCCGCAATAACCAGAATAATTCCTGCCGCGCCGGCATAATTAAACGACTTGATATAGGAAAACAGCACCAGCCCGATCCCCCCGCCGCCTACCATTCCCACAATAGTCGACGCGCGTATATTAAGTTCGATGCAGTACAGGAACCAGGCGATAAACTGTGTCAGGCAGGTCGGTACGATACCCTGACAGACCTTCTGCCAAAACGTACCGCCGCAGGCCGTCAGCCCTTCCATTGCATCACAGGATACCTCGTCGATCACTTCAATAAACGCTCTTGTCATAAAGGCAAAGGTCGAAATCAGCAAAGCAATAAAACCAACCCCGGTACCAATACCCAGTGACGAAAAAAGAATAAAAGCCCAGACCAGTGTCGGGATATTCCTCAGAAAAGTGGCAAACCCCCGGATCGTTCTGGCCAGTCCCTTCCATGGTGATAAAGAAGTGCTGCCGAACACAGCGAAAAGAAAAGCAAACACTGCCGCAACGAAGCTGGACGAAACCGCCAACGCAAAAGTTACAAGAATCGATTCTACTACTACCGGCGAAGCATTGAAGCGTGGCGGCAGGAAATCCTGAAACAGAAATTTCCAGAATTCTCCCTGTTCCCAAAGCACCTCCAGCGGATTAAAACGGGAAATATAAGTCGCCAGGCAGAACAAAACCAGCACGACCACTAAAAACCAGGTATAAACCTGTTTTTCACGGGGATTCATTATACTTATTTTTTCAGGCATAATTTTCACCCTGCTTAATGATCAGATTTTCCATCGAAGTATTATAAATTTTCTCTATCACTGCATTATTCAGCTGCTGCGGGGTTCCGTCAAAAATCATTTCTCCTTTTGCCAGACCGATGATGCGCGTAGCATAACGCATGGCCACATCCAGCTGATGCAGATTGACGATACAGGCAATATTACGGCGCTGCGTCATCTGATAGATCAGGTCCATAATGATTTTAGACGCATTAGGGTCCAGTGAAGCGATCGGTTCGTCACAAAGAAGCAGCTTCGGTTCCTGCATAATCGCCCTGGCAATGCCTACGCGCTGTTTCTGACCGCCCGAAAGATCACTGGCACGGTTATATAAACGATCGCCCATCTCGATTTCCTGCAGCAAGTCAATCGCCTTACGTTTGTCCTCTTCCGTATAATTACCAAGCATCCCGTCCAACGCCGACATATAACCCAAGCGCCCATGCAGCACGTTCTGCATTACCGACAGCCGCTGCACAAGATTATAATGCTGAAAGATCATCCCGACTTTACGCCGCAGCAGCCGCAGCTTTTTGCCGGACGCACCGGTAACTTCCTCGCCGTCGATGTATACATGACCTCCGCTGGGGACTACCAGCTGATTGACCGTTCTCAGCAGGGTGGACTTGCCCGATCCGGAAGGACCGATAACAGCGACAAATTCTCCGGCGCTGACCTCCAGACTGATATCATGCAAAGCGCGGACCTGATTGCCATAAACTTTCTCGATATGCTCCATTTTTAAAACCGTGCTCATGCTTCCTCCTATAAAAAAGGCCGGACAGCGCCGGCCTCTGCTCCAACTTATTTACTGCTGCTCAGGGCTTTGTTCAGATCAATGATACCTTTGTAATCTTCAATACTGCATTCTACGAAACGCTTATCCTCTGCACCCATTACCCCTTTGTAGTAAGCGGCATTGTCATAGCTCAGGATAAAGTTTTTTACCTTTTCCTTCACTTCTGCCGGCAGATCCCTGCGCAGAGCCATCGGTTCGGACGGGATCGGATCAGAAGCGAAAATAATTTTAACGTCATCTTTGCTGACACGTCCCGCATTGATCTCAGCCGCCAGGATTGCATCAGAGATAGGAGCTACCTGCACATCACCCTTGACTACAGCCGCCAGACCTGCTTGATGCTTGCCGGAAAAGCTGACTGCCTGGAAAAATTTGCCATTAGTATGCAGATCATCCATCGAAAGCTTCTCACCGGGAAATGCTTTCATAATCGCCGCTGAAGGGATCAGATTGCCGGAAGTGGAATTCGGGTCAACGAACGCCATCGTTTTCCCTTTGATATCCTGGATACTATTGATATCAGTATTCTTGCTGCTCGTAACCAGAACAGACTTATAAGTCGCGTTCTTTTTATCTTTATCCTTGGCAATCATCCCGATCGGTTCTGCACCTGCACGTTCATAAGCCAGGCAGAAGCTTAACGGTCCAAAATAAGCCATATCGGCTTTACCGGTACGCATAGCCTCAATCACCGCATTATAATCGTTAGATACCAGCTCTGTGACCTCCATTCCCAAAACCTTGCTCAAATCGCCCGCCATACCTTTTCTGGCATCGGCATTTTTATCTGTCGATTCATTCGGCAGATAAGTGATCACAAATTTCTTTTGCTCAGACTGACCGCCGCAGCCGCTGAACAGCAAACAGCTCATTACTGCCAGCATCAGCAGGGCGCAGACCTTGAATAATTTTCTTGATTTCATTTCCTTCTCTCCTTTTTCACAAGTACTGAAATTTTGCTTGCATCTGGAAACACTGTCATCATAACAAAGCTTTCTTTGCTTTGAATTAAGAAGGCTTTAAGTTCTTGTAAAGAATTTCGCCTTTCTTTAAAGGTTTGTTAAAGCATGACCCTTAAAATACCCGTGCAAATAAAAAAAGTCCGCAGGCTGACATACATCAGCCTGCGGACTTGCACTTTTTAAATTGTTTTAAGCTGTTAGATCTTTACATCGATCTGGGCCGATACGCCCACACCCTGCACGCGGTTGATACCGCTGATAGCGACCTTATCGACCGGGATCAGCGCTTTCGCACGGAAGCTTTTAAAGAAGGAAGCCTCCAGCTGCAAAGCAGCCTGACATTTATCTACCTGCTCCTTCGGTCCCGATACCTGAGCAGCGCCGGCATAACTTCCGTCACCCACGGTAATGATCGGCACTACCTTGGTAGCGTAATCGCTGGAGATAGGATATTTTGCCGTCAAAGTATTGATAGCGCTGTTCAGCTGGTCGGCAAACTGGCTGACCAATAACGATACAGCGCCGCCTTTAACTACGGTACCCAAAATACCGGCCTGCGCCGGAGCCGTTCCCTGTCCCAGTAAAAATCCGCAGACCAGTGCCGCGGCGATCCATTTTTTTCCCTGCATAATATTACCTCCTCTGCCTGAATCATTTCAGATTTATCGTTTCAATTCGACATCAACAAACAAAACTCTTGCTCTTTTGCAAATTGTTCACCAAGAAATCACAAAATATTTCTCCTTCCGATAATTTTATGAAACTTCTGCATTTTACAAACTGCCTGTTTTGCGATACGATAGGTTTAAGAAGATTTTACAGCGGCAGCATTTGCCGCAGCAAAGGAGCTGTTATTATGGAACAGTTTAAATATTACGCACCTACAAAAATACTTTTCGGTAAAAATACCGAAGCCGAGGTTGGTGAACTCTGCAAAACACAAGGAGCAAGCAAGGTCCTGGTACACTTCGGAGGCAGCAGTGCCAAAAAATCCGGTCTGCTTGATCGTGTCTGCGGCGCACTGCAGGAAGCAGGACTGCACTATGTGACCCTGGGCGGCGTTGTGCCCAATCCTCGTTTAAGCAAGGTTTATGAAGGTATTGAAATCTGCAGGCGGGAAAAAGTTGATTTTATTCTCGCTGTAGGCGGCGGCAGCGTCATCGACAGTGCCAAAGCCATTGGTTATGGTATTACCAATCCCGGCGACGTCTGGGACTACTACAGCGGCAAAGCGCCGCAGGCCTGCGCCCCTATCGGCGCCGTCCTTACCATTGCCGCGGCCGGCAGTGAAATGAGCAATGCGTCAGTCATTACCAATGAAGACGGCTGGCTGAAACGCGGACTGCAGTCGCCCTATGCCTACTGTAAATTTGCCATTTTAAATCCTGAGCTGACCTGCACTCTGCCGCCCTACCAAACAGCCAGCGGCTGTACTGACATCATCGTCCATACTTTAGAACGTTACTTTACCAAACCCGGCGTCACCTCCCTGGCCCTCACTGACGGCATGGCCGAAGCTCTGCTGCGCAACGTCATGCGTAATGCCCGACTGGCTTTACAGAAGCCTGCCGACTATGACGTCCGCGCCGAGATCATGTGGGCAGGCACGCTTTCCCATAATGACATCACCGGCGACCGCAGTCAGGGCGACTGGGCTTCCCACCAGCTGGAGCATGAATTAGGCGGTATGTTCGATATTGCTCACGGCGCAGGCCTTGCAGCGATCTGGGGCAGCTGGGCCCGCTATGTGCTCAAACAAAACCCCTGCCGTTTCGCGCAACTGGCAGTTAACGTACTGAATGTTCCCTACAGCTTCGGCAATGACGAAAAAACAGCGCTTGAAGGAATCGCTGCCATGGAAGACTTTTTCCGTTCCATTGGTATGCCTACCTCGATCAGCGACATGGAAATCGAACTCACCGACACCCAAATCAAAGAGCTGGCACACAAATGCAGCTTTATGGGCAGAAGAACGATCGGCGGCTTCGTCACCCTGAACGCTGCCGATATGGAAAATATTTACCGGATGGCCAGATAAAACAGCGGCTATACTTGCTGCAGAAACTTTTACCCTCTTTAAAACACAAAGGACAAGCAGTTTAACTGCTTGTCCTTTGTGTTTTTTTACTCTGCCGGCGTTTCTTCATCCTGCAGATTCACTTCATCAAAAAGCACGGGCTCGATTTTTACTGAATTATTATCCAGCTGTATTTTACGGTTTTCTTCAATATGCCAATCCCTGTCATTGACCAGGCTCTGTTCCCACGCCTGCACAACTTTTTTCTGAAGGCTGGTCAAAGTGGCCGTATATTTGTCATCTGTAGCGGGAGCCTCTGGTTTAGGTTCCGGCTGAGTACCGGATTTTACCACCAATGTGCCTGTCAGCTGCAGAGCATAGCCGTCCTGCGTAGAATACAGCAGCTCGCCAAAATCATATTCACCGGCTGCCAAACCATCTAATCCCAGGATTTTATCAGGGTCTACATTTATACCCAACTCCTGCAGTTTGGCAAGCAGCGCGGCCTTAAAATCACTGCCAGCTGCAGCTTCCAGCCTGCCCACATCACCGCTGATTTCCTGCAGAAACGGCTTCAGATACGGTGCTGTCTGTTTTTGATCGGTCTGCCAGACTTTTTTATCTTCTTCTCCCAGCCCATCTGCGAAAGCCTGATTGAACTCTGCTGTCGTAGCATATACTGTTCCATCACCGTATTTTTGGTAACCGCTATCGGTGAGGAAATAGGCATTCCGGACGGCAGAAACTGCTTCTGTATCGGACGCGCCCATAATTGTATCTACGTCAGCACTGCCGCTGACCTTGCCTAAATTATAAACATTAGCAACGCTGCCATATTCTCCCAGCCCTAAAATACCGCCGATATTTTTATTACCGCTGACACTGCCGGTATTATAAGCATTTTTGATACTGGCATAGTCTAGCTCCTCATCATTGCCGTCATAACCGGCAACACCGCCCACATTATCCGCGCCCTCGACAGCGCCGGTATTGTACACACCGTCAACCAGCGCATTGGCATTAGCGCCGCAGACCCCGCCGACATAATTTCCATCAGCAGTTACGTCCCCTGTATTATAGCTGTTTGCGATACTGCCGCCGGAATTAAAACCACAGATACCGCCGGCAAAACTATCCCCTTTAGAATTACCGCTGGTGATAATACCTTTGTTAGAAGCATTTACTATTTTCCCGCCATTGGTATTATAACCGGCAATACCGCCAGCGAGCTGCTGATCTGCAGAAATATTGCCTTCATTCGCTGCAGCTTCAATTAAGCCGCCTTTATTGTTACCAACGATACCGCCTATATAACCATTGCCGCTCACATCACCGCTGTTAAAGGCCTCGATGACCGATCCTTTTCCATTCGCGTTTCTGCCTACGATCCCTCCGGCAGCAGAAATAACACCGATAATATTACCGCTGTTCTCAGTGTTCCTGATACTGCCGGAATTTTCCCCAACGATCCCGCCTACAGCTACGCCGCCAAGGATAGCGCCTTTATTAACAGCATTTTCGATAGTTCCCTTATCTATGTTATTGCCGCTGATACCGCCTACCGAATTGCCACCCATTGTTCCCTCTTTATATATCTTAACGTCGCCTTCGTTGACCACATCTTTTATTGTCCCTTTATTGATCCCGCTGATCCCCCCAAAACCGGTACTGTCGTCCACATTGCTTGTAACAGAGCCTTGATTAACAGCGTTTTCAATAGTCCCCTTACTATTGTTGACACCGGCGATGCCGCCGAGATTTCCCCAGCCAATAACAGCACCAGTGTTTTCAGCGTACTTTATAATACCAGTTTTGTTCCCGTCACCATTACTGCTGGCAATGCCGCCAACACTACCGCCATTTGTTGCTGTGATACTGCCGCTGTTACTGACAAATTCCACCGTACCATAATTAGTGCTGGTGATACCACCTACCGAAGAATTACCTTTGACAGCGGCTTTATTGGCAACATTACGGATCAGCCCCAGGTTTTTTCCTGCTATGCCGCCGACGCTGCTTTGTCCGCTGATACTTCCGGAAAGTGTCAAATTCGTTACACGCGCGCTTTCCGTCAGGCAGCCAAATAAACCCACATACGATTCTCCGCTGCGCTCGATCGTTAAATCACTGATAGTATACCCCATACCGTCCAAACTGCCGGTGAACCCGCCTTGAAATCCACTTGGGGTTCCCATGGGCAGCTGTTTTAAAGCGCCAAGGCACGCAAACCCCTGACCGCTGTTCCAGCTGCTGGTAACAGAAGCATCTATTTCGTTAGCCAGCATATAATCGCCATTGACATAACTATAGTCAAAATTTGCACTGTTTTTTTGGGTTTCATAATTATTATTGATCGCCTGCAGCTCATATACGTCATGTACCAGCATACAATCAGTAATATTTTTTTCACTGCCGTCTAAGGCCGCTGTGACAATGCCCAAGCTGCTGGCTTTTGTTCCGCCGCCTTTGCTGTAATCGCTGACAGTATGCCCCCCGCTGCCATCGCCTACATCAATGGTAGTCTTATCCGTCACCTCGTAGCCGATGTTGATATTGTCCTTGGCCTTTAAACTGACTTTACCCAGGTCGCCGCCTTGTATCTGCAGCGTATCAGCCTTGATGATCGAGATATTATTACCTTCAAAATTTATGGCGTCGGCAGCGATCGTTCCTAAATTAACAATATCGGCCTGGATTTTGGCAATACCATCGGCATCCAAATTTCCCAAAGTCCCGTTAAAGCCTTTACGGGCCTCTTCCGGCAGACTTCTTGTCGATGCTGTCAGACTGCCTACATTGACCTCTGCCGCGGCACCAAACAAGATCCCGTTGGGATTGAACAGGAAGACATGCGCGCCGTTGCCATTCAGCTTACCGAAAATCTCGCTGCGCTGGCTGCCCGTCACATAATTTAAAACGGCCTGCATATTTTTAAAATTTACTGTTTCTCCCTGGGCTATATTAAAGCTGTCCCAGTCTATAGCCAGATTGCCGCCGTTGCCGGTAATATCCATTGCACCGCCGCCAGGAGAGCCGATACTGCCACTGCCGCCCACGACCTGGCCGCCCTGCGGCAGGGCATAGCCCCAGTTTGGCAAAAGCAGCATGCCGCTGCTTACAATCGTGACCATGATCTTTTTATATAAAAGCATTTTCTCATTTTTCATCTTCACACAGCTCCTTATCCTTGACCGATATTAAAACAGTTTGTAGGCCAAAAACCACAGCCTGCCGTTTTTATCGCTTTCTTCACTGGTAAACTCTTCACTGCCCAGCTTGCGCGCATAGTCAAGCCGCAGATAGTAATCGTCAGCCTTGGCGTACTGCAGGCCCAGTCCCCAACCGGCCAGACCGCGGTGCTGACCATAACTTTTAGACAGCTCGACCTCGCCCCAATCCACATAAGCTGCCAGAGTCAGATCAGGTACGGGAGTGGCATAACGCAGTTCTGCCGTAGCCTGGTAGCCGCTGTCGCCGCTGGCTTCACCCTGCGGATAAGCCCGCACACCGTTAGCGCCGCCTAGAACAAACTGTTCGCTGCCATCCAGATCTTTGCTGGCCAGCTGACTGTGGAAATTTACATGCAGATTCAAAACATTGCCTAATCTGCGGATATGATTGACGTCAGTATTGAATTTGTGATAGCTGCCTTCCGTGTAGCTGCTGGCATCGTCATAACTTAGCCGTCCCGCATAATATAAAGCGCTGTAGCCAGTATAACTGCCGGCACCTTTAATATTGCCCGCTATGCCGGCATACAGTGCATTACTGTGTTTTTTGGTATCGATGCCAAAGGTGCGCAGCTCATCTTTCAGCTGGCGGTTATCGTAGCCATAAACTGCCGCCAGGTGATCAGAAGCAGTATTTATCAGCGGCGTACTGCCATAAATGCTGAAAGTTTTAGCCCGGCCGACCGCGTCAAGGATATTATAAAAGCCGCTCAGCGTATAATCCATCAGGCTATAGCTGACGCCCAGTTTTGTCCCGCGGCTGCCGACCGGCATTTCGTAGCCCAAATTATAGTTATGCAGGTTATCATTTGAAAGCATCCCACCCAGAAAAAATTTATCGCCGATCCTGCCGGGATTGTTGATCGTTGTCTGAAAGCCATATCTGTATCTGCCGCTGTATTTATTGCCATAATTATCAGTGTATAAAATCGTCTGCTGCGGTTTATCAGCCCGAAGATCGATCACAAAATCGCTGGTACCATTGGCCTGCCCAGCCCGCAAAACACCTACGGCTGTAACGCCGGCCAGATCGTTGATATTATTCAAAACTGTTTCCAGCCGGTCTGTACGCAGCAGCTCTCCCTTTTGCAGAATCCCTGCGGCTTTTTCTGCCTGTCCTTCCGCCAGAGCCGAAGTATTATTGACCTGTACATAGCTTAACCGCCCTAAGACTATTTTGACTTCAATGATACCGTCAGTGATTTCCTGCTGCGGCAAAAAAGCAGTAGCAACCGCATAACCCTGTCCGCGCAGATACGCAGTCAACTTATTGACCGCCTGCTGCAGTTCATTAAAATCGACTTCACGTCCGCAATAGCTTTCTACCAGCGCAGCCAATACGTCCTGCTGGATAGCATCTTCACTGGAAAAGACAAAATTCTGCAGATAAAACTTTCTGCTGCCGCTCACATCAGTGTTTGTTTCTTCTTTTGTCAGAACAGCCGTTTTATCCCCGTCCGCTCTATTTTCTTCCAAAGCGCGCAGATCCCCGCTGCTGTTTGGCAAAGCTGCGGCAGCCGAAGCGCCGGCGCAGCTCAACACCAGCATCAGGCTTATGATTTTAGTTTTCATTTTTATTCTCCTTACACCATCAAACATTTATTTTGGGAAATATTTTTAATATATCAGTTATATTGTTTTATATTATACCACGTCTGTACCCCCCCACAAGACACGTTAAATTTTTAGTAAGATTTACTTTTTCTGCCGCGTTAACGGGTACGCGGCCGGCAGCAAACTGCCCGTCCGCTATTTTCTGTATTTACGTCGAAAAATAGACTTCTCAAAAATAAAAAAGCTTTCTTTTCCATTGGATAAAATCCCATAAAAAAAGAAAGCTAAAAAACACAAAGACGCGTCTGCCAAAAGGCAGGCACGTCTTTTTTACTGCGCCCTAACGCATATTATTTACTTTTGAATCAGTTTCCTACGCCGGCGCCGTAATTATCAGCCTTTGATATCGCCGGCCTCTGCCACCATCAGCTGATCGACAAACTGCATCCTGACCGGTACTAAAAGCTTCTGTCCCGGTTTCAGGTTCGTATTCGCCAGCGCATTGGTTTCGCAGATACGGTAAATGACTTCGCGTACATCTTCGTCCTGATCGGCCCAGCGGTCAGCGATAGCCCACATGGTATCGCCTGTATGTACAGTGATCTGTTCGTAATGATAAACAGTATCATCCTGTAAAAAATTATAACCTGTATATAAAATAGTGGTCATCAGCATTAATACAAACAACTTCTTCATAACTCCACGACCTTTCAAAACATCTGTTCGTTAAACATATAATAAACCGAACTGTTTTGTTTGTCAAGAGTTTTTCTAAAAATTTGTTCGTATTTTAGAGTTTTAAGGCGAACGTTTCTGTAATCAGGCGAACAGATCTAACCACGCAGCACCCACATATAAAACGGCGTCGTTATTACTGCCAGCAGTGTACTGACCACCGTCAGCATCGCCGCATACTTGTAATCGCCGCCATAAACCTTAGCTACAATAGAAGTGTTCGTCATCGCCGGCATAGCCGCCTGCATAACAAATACATCGCTCATCAATTTCGGCAGCGCAAAAAACGGCAGACAGACCATAACGCACAGCGGACAGATCACAAACCTTCCCACCATTGCCGCCGTCAGCTCTCTGTCAAATTTGATCTCGCTCCAGGACGCTTTACTGATCGCGATACCGATAAACAGCATGGCCAGCGGCGTCGTCATTCCGCCCAGATAACGAAAAGAAGCTTCGATCGGCATCGGCAGACGCCAATCAAGCATTACTAAAATAATTCCTGCCAAAAAACCTAACAGCGGCGGGGTCAGAAACCCCTTTCGAGGCTTTGGCATTGGGC
>OGRA01003612.1_pt1 | contig 11556 bp, 9 predicted proteins | sample 1553351 | NCBI WGS metagenome assembly OGRA01 (sample SAMEA2580056, study PRJEB22360) | human gut metagenome | biome: human gut; feature: human-associated habitat; material: faeces | place: Denmark | collected 2008/2010
CGCCGAAAGCGGCTCGAGGTAGCCGACGACGGCGACGGTCTGGACGGGCAGCTTGGCGACGGCGCTAAAGTAGAGCAGGCAACCAATGCCGGTGTTGACGACGCCGAGCATAGCGACGGCGCGCCAATCAATACTGGCGGCGACGCCGGCGGACAGGAACGAGGGAGCGCCCTGCGTGATGAGCGTGAGGACCAGTGCGGTCACAAAGGCGGCGCTCACCTGGAGCGCGGAGTTCTCGAGGCCCTCGATGTGCGGCGCACCCTTGCTGGCGATGACCATCAATGCATAGCAGAAGGCCGAGGCGATTCCACAGACGATGCCCGCAATGGGCATATTGCCGCCTAGACCTTGTGCTGCAATGAGAAAAGCACCGCAGGCGACGGCGACAAAGCCGGCGATTTTGCCGCCGGTCAGCTTTTCGCCAAAGATGAGCGGGGAGAGCGCCATGACAATGATGGGGCCGCAGTAGTACAGCAGCGAGGATACGCCGACGCCGATCGTCTGGTAGGCGCGGAACAGAAAAATCCAGCTGGCGCCCAGCGCAGCTCCCGAGAGGAGGAGGGCCGCGGCTTCGCGGGGACGAGATGGCGCCTGCAACTTATGGTGTTGGGTAGTGGCGAGGATGGTTACAAGCGAGAGTGCGCCCAAAAACGTGCGTAGCAGCACGATATCGGAGCTCGGCAGCGCGATGGCAGCGGCGATGATGCCGTTGGAGCCAAACAATAGCAATGCTGCTAAGTACGTAAACAGTCCGTTGTTCATGCGCTTCCATCCCCTCTATATCCGAGCATGTTCACTATGGGTGAACTGGCTTTAGAAGAAAAGCGAATATAATGCATGGAAAACATGACAAAAACTCATACAAGGGTGGGGACGTGCCGTGGAGACCAATATCCAAAAGATGCAAGTGCTGCTCGAGACGGTGCGTGCCGGCAGCTTTACGCGTGCTGCAGAGCGGCTGAGCTATTCGCAGTCGGGCGTGAGCCGCATGGTGGGCGACCTTGAGGCCGACTGGGGTTTTAAGGTGCTCGACCGCAGTCGCGAGGGCGTGGCTCTTTCTGCCGACGGGCGGCAGGTCATGCCGGCTGTCGAGGCGCTCTGCGAGGAATTCACTCGCTTGCAGGGACGGGTGGATGAGATGCGTGGACTCATGCGCGGCAAAATCTGCATCGGTACGTTTTCGAGTGTGGCGACCCACGTGCTGCCGCCGGTGATTGCGCGCTTTCGCGCCGATCATCCGGACGTCGATTATGAGTTGCTGATGGGCGATTACTCAGAGATTGAACAATGGGTGGCGGAAGGTCGCTGCGACCTGGGCTTTATTCCGCGCGAGCCACGCGGCGCCGGCATGGCGTCGCGACCGTTGGTGCAAGACGAGCTGATGGCCGTGGTGCCAGCGGACTCCTCGCTTGCCACCGCGGAGGTCGTTTCCCTTGCCGATTTGGCCAACGAGCAGTTTATCCTGCTGGAACGCGGTAGCGACGACGAGATTACGCCGCTGTTTCGCCGCGCGGGCCTGGCGGTGCGCTCTAAGCTGTCGACCTGGGATGACTATGCGATTATGGCTATGGTCGAGGACGGCCTGGGCGTTAGCATTCTTCCCGCGCTCATCTTGCGTCGCTGTCAGTTCGATGTTGCCGTGCGTCCGCTCGAGGGACATCCTCATCGGCAGATCAATGCGATATATCGAACGGCCGATGTTTCGCTTGCCGCCGCCCGTTTCCTCGAATACCTCTAAACGTGTGCGCGTCATTGCCCACTTTGGGCAAATCTCAGAGTCTGGTGCATTTTCTTATGAAATTGAACTTTCGAATGAGGTGCCGCGTTATACTGCTGCCTAAATTGAACCTTGGTTCAATTCGTATTCTATAAATTGAACTTTGCCAGCAAGGAGGTTCTAGTGGCCCAAGAGACGTTTAGCGATCGCCTGCGACAGACTATGTCCGATCGCGACGTTCGCCAGTCGGACGTAATCCGCGCATCGGAGATGCTCGGCAAAAAACTCGGCAAGAGTCAGATGAGCCAATATGTGAGCGGCAAGACGATCCCGCGGCGCGATGTGGCTGAGCTGCTCGCCCGTATTTTGGAGGTCGATGTTACCTGGCTGCTTGCCGGCGACGCCGATCAAGGCGAGGCATCATCACCCCGCAACGATTCCAAGCCCGAACCCCATCCCTCAGCTCAAATTGCAAGGAGCACCACCATGCGTACTTTTTCTAAATCCACCAAGCTCGATAACGTCCTGTATGACGTGCGCGGTCCCGTCGTCGACGAGGCTGCCCGTATGGAGGACGAGGGCGAGCGCATCCTCAAGCTCAATATCGGCAACCCGGCGCCCTTCGGTTTCCGCACGCCCGACGAGGTCATCAAGGACATGCGCCAGCAGCTGCCCGACTGCGAAGGCTATTCCAACTCGCGCGGCCTGTTCTCCGCGCGCAAGGCGATCATGCAGTATTCGCAGATCAAGGGCCTGCCCAACGTTCAGATGGAGCATATCTACACGGGCAACGGCGTGTCCGAGCTCATTCAGCTTTCGATGAACGCGCTGCTCGACAATGGCGACGAGATTCTGATCCCCAGCCCTGACTATCCGCTCTGGACGGCGTGCGCAACCCTTGCCGGCGGTCATCCCGTACATTATTTGTGTGATGAGCAGGCGGATTGGTATCCCGACCTGGAGGATATGGAGTCCAAGATCACGAGCGCGACCAAAGCCCTCGTCATCATCAACCCTAACAACCCCACGGGTTCCGTCTATCCGCGTGAGGTGCTCGAGGGCATCGTTGAGGTTGCGCGCAGGCACCAGCTCATGATTTTTGCAGACGAGATTTACGACCGCCTGTGCATGGACGGCTATGAGCACGTCTCGATTGCCTCGCTCGCTCCCGATCTGCCCTGTGTCACCTTTAGCGGCCTTTCCAAGTCGCACATGATTGCGGGCTATCGTATTGGCTGGATGGTGCTTTCGGGCAACCAGCGCTGCATGAGCGACTTCATCATGGGTATCAACATGCTCTCCAACATGCGCCTGTGCTCCAACGTGCCGGCTCAGTCGATCGTTCAGACGGCACTCGGTGGTCATCAGTCCGTTAACGACTACATCCGTCCTGGCGGCCGTGTCTACGAGCAGCGCAACTTTGTGTATGAGGCGCTCAACAAGATTGACGGCATCTCGGTGGTTAAGCCGCGCGCGGCGTTCTACATCTTCCCCAAGATGGATGTGAAGAAGTTCAACATCACCGATGACGAGCAGTTCGCCCTTGACCTGCTGCACGAGAAGAAGATCCTGATCACGCGCGGCGGCGGCTTCAACTGGGCTGAGCCCGACCACTTCCGTATCGTGTACCTGCCGCGCATGGAAGTACTCAAAGAGTCCCTCGAAGACCTCGCCGACTTCTTTGACCATTACCGCCAGGCGTAACGGCAAAGGTAGCCTGTAATGAAACGGTCGGCCCGCAACGGATGCGGGCCGACCGTTTTCTGTCTAAGCCCGTGCTGTTAGCGCTTGTCTCGTTGAGCGGGCGAGGTTCGCGCGTGAGCGGCTAGTTCTATTCCAAAATGGAATACAATGGGCTTAAGCTGGAATTGATGTCCGGGTACCTGCTTTTCTAGAATGTTTTCAACAAGATGAAAGGCGGTTCCAACCAATGATTATCGATGCAAATTCCTACTGGTTCGACGAGCGCATCTTTCATGACGAGACGCTCTGCGAACAGTTTTTGGCCGAGGTACCCCGCGCCTATGACACCGAAGGCTATCTGACCATGAATTCCGCCGGCAAACGACAGATCGTGATCGAGATGCCCGCCGGTTCTCCGGGTCTTAACTACATTGAGGGCGACTACACCCTCGAGAAGCGCTTGGCCGATATGGATGAGGCGGGGGTCGACAAGGCGATCCTCAAGCTCCCCGGCTGTCACGAGTGGATGTCGCTCGAGATGTGCCGGCGTTTCAACGACGGTATGGCTGCTGACGCGAAGGCGTCAAGTGGCCGTCTGATTCCGCTTGTCGCTGTGCCGCCCTTTGGCACCAAAGCGAATTTGGAGGAGCTCGACCGCAGGCTCGACGATGGTTTTGCGGGTGTGCAGCTCTGCGCTCACTACGGCAAGCGCTATCTCGACGACCAGGTCTTCTCGAGCTTTTTCGAGCACCTGAACGAACGCCATGTCACCGTTTACGTGCACCATGTTCCCGTGCCGGTCGAGAACGAGTCGCTTCTCGCGTACGACAACCTTCGCCGCTCTTATGGCCGCTGCGTCGACCAAACTACGGCGATCGGCCGAGAGATCTTTGGTGATTTCTTTGAGCGCTACCCCAATATCAAGATGGTCCACTCCATGCTCGGCGGCGCATACTTTGCGTTCAAGGAGATGCTGCTGCCTCATGGCCCCAAGCGCCCTGATGCTTCTGGCCGTTTTCAGGTCGATACCGAGACCGTTTCCAGGCACCTCGAGAACAACATCTATTTCGACATGTCCCATGCTCAGCCTTGGGGCAAGACACTCCTCGCCTGTGCGGTTGACGTGCTGGGTGCAGACCATATTGTTTTTGGCACGAGCTATCCCGTTAAACGCGAGTGGCTCACCGAGGGCGTCGCCTGCGTTCGCGCTGCAAATCTGAGCGATACAGACAGCGACCTTGTGCTTGGCGGTACGGCGCAGCAACTGTACGGTGTCGAGTGAGCGGCAATCAGAGGGGAGTATCTGCCATGGACGAAGGAGAGATGAGGGCTGGGGCCGCTCGTGTGGCCATCGATCTTGGGGACGTGTTGCCGTTCGACGGTTTCGACGAACTCCGTCATGAGGTCTTCGCCCGTGCCCTTATCATCGAGGGGACGGGGCGACGCGCCTGCGTCCTTTCGCTTGAGGTCACCTCGATCGCTCCGGCTCTACTCGCCGATCTGCGTGAGGTTGTTGAGGATGCCGCCAATTGCAGCGGTGCTTATTCTTGGGTGGTTCCTACCCACACGTTTTCCATGCCTCACGTCCGCACTCCCGGGCATCTTGCCGACGATGCTACCCGCAATCGCAACGAGCGCTATCGCGCAGCGCTCGTCGCTGCCGCCCGCACGGCTGTCGAGCGCGCTGTTGCGGGCATTCGCTCTGCCACGCTCGCCACTGTGGAGGGCGAATGCCCCGTGAACGTTAATCGCGACATTGAGACGCCTGCCGGCTGGTGGTTGGGCTCGAATCCCAGGGGGTTTGCCGACCACACGATGCCCGTACTCGCCATAAGGGATGCCGGGGGCGAGTATGTTGCCGTGCTCGCGACGGCGGACGTTCAGTCCTCCGTGCTCGACGGGTCGCGCGACTCCGAGGGGAGGCGCATGGCGAGCGGAGACCTCTTTGGTTTTGCCGCCATGTCACTCGAGCGCGAGCTGGGCGGCGTTGCCCTGTTGCTGCCAGGCGCCGCGGGCGACCAAGGTCCGGCGGAGCGCGCCATGAACGTCATGTTCGATGCGGCCGGCGTTAAGCAGACGGTCGATGCCCATGAGGACGGATACCGCATGCTGCACCAGCAGGGGCAGGCCTTGGGCGATGCTTTAGTCGAGGCCGCTCGCATGGCGCGTGAGGATGACGCTACCGGCATCGATGCCCGCACGGTCGACGTTCTCCTGCCCGCTCAGACACGCGCCGATTTTCACTCTTTGGCCCCGCACCGAACGTATGAGTTTCATGCCGCTGGCGAGCAGCGCACGAGGGTCTATCTGCTCCGGCTGGGAAACGTCGAGCTTGTCGGCGTACAACCCGAGGTCTCGAGTGCATTCGGCGCCACTGTGCGCGCCGCCCGGTCCGGCTCTGTGTTCTTTGCCACGCTCGTCAACGGCGGACAGAAGTACCTACCGGCTCCCGACGCGTACGAAAAAATCACCTATGAGGCTATGAACTCCGGTTTTGCCGCCGGATCCCATGAGCGCCTCGTCGAAATCATCATTGCCGCCTTGAATGCGGCGTGACACAGAAGGAGAACGTGCATGAACATTGGACACGCGCGCCGCAAAATTACCCCACAGGGCGACATCTACCTGATTGGCTACCGCAATCTTCCCAACCGTCTTGAACCTGCGACGGGCGTCCATGATGACGTCTTCGCCAACGCCATCCTCTTCCAGCAAGGCGAACGTGAAGTGTTTCTCTTTAATGCCGATGTCCTCGAGTTCGAGGAAAGCATGGCCGAGGAAGTCAAGACAATGCTCGCCGAGCGCTACGGCATTGACCGTGATTGCGTTCTGCTCTCGGCGACGCACGACCATACTTCAATCGTTGCTTACCACCGCAGCTGGTGGACGGGAAAATTCGACGAGAACTACTACCGCTGGTTCCTCGATACCATTTGCCAATGCTTTGAGGAGTGCCGCGCCAACGCACAGCCCGCGATTTGTCGCTTGGGCAAGCAGGTCATCACCGGTTTCTACGACAACCGCATCATCCCAGGTGAACTCGCCGACAATGAGGTCATTGTCGTATCGTTCTTCGATACCGAAGGCAAGCCATTTGCGGGCTTTGTGAACTGGGCGGTGCATTCCGCTTGCGTCGGACCCGACTGCACGGAGCTCACGAGCGAACTCGCCGGTCTTACCGGCAAAAAGCTCGCTCAGAGTCTTGGTTACTATCCGGCCATGGTCGTCGGTGCTGCTGGCGACTGTAGCGACCGCAATTTTCGCCAGGGACGCGGCATTCCCGAGGTCGAGCGCGTTTCGACCGGTCTTGCCGAGGCGATTTCCCAGATCAAGCTCGATCGCGAGGTCGTTCTCGACCGCATCGAGCCTCAGACGTTCTATCACACCGTTGCCCATGACGACTTTTCGCTCACGCTTAAGTGTGCCGTCATCAGTCTGGGCGGCCTGCATCTCTTTGTGTTCCCGAGTGAGCTCGGCAGCGACCTGGGTATTCGCATGAAGCGCGAATGCCCGGTCGAGGGAATAGTTTGCGGTTACACCAACGGCTATTTCGAGTATTTCCTTCCGGCACGCGAGTACGGCCTCTCCTTTGAGACCGAGCGTACTCAGATTCCCCAGGGCGAACCGGAACGTCTGTGTGACAAGTTCTGCCAGACGACGAGACTTCTCGGCGCAGCAGATTCGCGTCTGTAGACCTGATTGCGTGATATGGGCCAATGAGGCTCCCTGCCACGTGATCGGCATCTTCCATCTTCTCTGCCGTTTCCCATCCCGGGCGTACGTGCGTCCGCGGATTTCAAAGGGGGAAGCGGATTCCTTGCCCTCCCACGTCGACTACGGAGGCATGAAATCGATGCTATACCCCGCTCAGAAAAAGGAGAATTCCATGAAATACCAGAAGCTTTGCGATGAAATCATCACAAAGGTCGGTGGTCGAGACAATGTGTTAGACGTGAGCCACTGCATTACGCGTCTCCGCTTCCACCTCAAGGATGAATCACTTGCCCAGACCAATGAGCTTAAGGCGACGAAGGGCGTCGTTGACGTCATCCAGGCCGGCGGACAGTACCAGGTCGTGATCGGCGCCACCGTCGAGGCCGTCTACAACGACCTTGTTCAGATCGGCGGGTTCGACGCCAAGCCTGCGCTTGATATCGATGAGGGCGACAATGTCAAGAAGGGCGATCCGTTCTCGCGCCTGCTCGCCATCATTTCCGAGATTCTGCAGCCGGTTCTTGGTGTGCTTATGGCCGGTGGCTTCATCAAGTCGATGCTTGCGCTCTGTACGGTTGCCGGTTGGCTCGCTAAGGACAGCAATACGTATGTGACGCTCTCGGCAATCGGAGATTCGGTCTTCTATTACTTTCCGCTAATCATTGGCTGGACGTCGGCCAAGAAGTTCGGACTTAAGCCCGTTATGGGAATGGCGCTCGGCGGTATCCTCGTCTACCCGACGCTCGTTGCCCTTATGGGCGGAGATCCGCTCTACACGCTCGGCGCCGGTACGGTCTTCGAGTCCAATGTCTACGGTGATATTTTTGGCATCCCGCTGATCATGCAGAATTACTCATCGACGATTCTGCCTGCGATCTTTATCGTCTGGATTGCCTCCAAGGTGCACAAGGCCCTTTCTAACGCGCTGCCCGCGCTTGTGAGCTCGTTCTTCTCCAACATCCTGACGCTCCTCATTTGCGGCATCCTTGGCCTGCTTGTGGTCGGTCCGGTCATGACGGTCCTCTCCAACATCGTTGCCCAGATCATTCTGATGCTCATCAACTTCCAGCCCGCCATCGCCGGCTTCGTCATCGGCACGTTCTGGAGCCTGCTCGTCATGTTCGGCCTGCACTGGGGTATCATCCCGCTGTGGTTCCTCGATGTCGCAACCTACGGCTATGACCTCATTAACCCGCTCGTGTATGCAGGCGGTTGTGCCATCGCCGGCGCTGTGCTTGGCATGGTCATCCGAACCAAGGACTCCGAGGAAAATGCTGCCGTCAACATTCCCGCCCTTGTCTCTTCGATTTTCGGTGTCAACGAGCCTGCGCTTTACGCCATCTTGCTGCCGCGTAAGCGCCTTATGTGGGCAACCTTTATTTCCGCTGGTGTAGGCGGCGCCATTGCCGGCCTCATGGGTGCCAAGCTCTATGCCTTCGGCGCCTCCGGCCCGCTCGGTTTCCCGAGCTTTATTAACCCTGCCGGCATCGACATGGGCTTTATCGGCCTTGTCATCTCCGGTGTGGTCGCTTTCGCTCTGGCTCTTGTCGCCGCTATGGTGATCGGTACCAAGAAGGACGAGGGCGGTAAGGCACTCAACATCTCGGTGGACTAGTCTTTCTGCGCACTTTAACTAAATATGCCTCGGACGGCGACGTGCCGCCCGAGGCATATTTGTGTTTTGTGCCGTTGTCAGCGTGTTTGCGGACACAAGTCTGCGGTTGTGGAGCAGCGGGGATTATGACGGTCGTGCCGCGGTGGAAGACGTACGGTCGCCCTGCAGGAGCTGACGGTAGGGGAGGAAGCCGATGAACGAGACGACCGCCTGCGAGTGCGCGGCGTTCCGCTTGAGGTAGAGCCTGACCTCGGAGGTCGTCGCGGGCTCAAGCGGCACCAGGGCTACCTTTCCGCTGGCAAGCGATTCCGCCGGCTTGCGCATGAGGAATGAGACACCGGCGCCGCGTGCGACAAGAGAGATGATGTTCTCGGCTCGTTTGCCGGTGAACGTAACACGTGGGCCAAATCCAGCTTCGCGACAAAGGGAAAGGACGAGCTCGCTTACGAACGAGCCTTGGGGAAGCATGAGGAAATTCTCGTCGATAAGGTCGTCTATCTCGACGGTGTCACGTTCGGCGAGTGGATGGTCGAGCGGAAGGACGGCCACGAGCCGGTCGGTCGGAAAGGGAATCTTTTTGAACTCCGGCTCGATGGCACCGCTGTCACGGATGAAGGCCAGGTCAATGTCCTCGTGTAGGAGCATGCGCTTGAGTGTGTCGCCCTCGCCTTCGATGAGCTCGACAGAATATGAGGGGTTCGCCTGCTGAAAATCGATGACGGCGTCCGTAATCCCATAAGGGGCCATAATGGGGATAGAACCTACGGTGAGGTGCTCGAGCGGCTCATCTGCACCTATTTGAATGGCGGCAAGATAGCGATGCTGAAGCGTCGCAATTTTTTGCGCATAGGGGAGGAGCGCTTCACCTTGCGCGGTGAGTGTTACGTGGCGCTGGCTTCGATCGATGAGCTTGCAGCCGAGTTCTTGCTCCATTGCCATGATGTGCTTGGAGAGGGTTGATTGCGACATGAAAAGCAGTTCCGCCGCATCAAGAAACGTGCGTGACTGCGCTAAGATGGCGAATTCGCCAAAGCGGCTGATATCCATAGGGAGGCCTCCGGTACCCTCATTTTGGCAGGTGGCCTAAACCACAACGCCGTTGCAGTGGTCGATTTCGTGCTGGATGATTTCGGCGGTGTAGCCCGAGAAGTTTTTGATGCGGTGAACGAAGTTCTCGTCCAAATACTCAACCTTAATGCGGCGATAGCGGGTACAGGGACGCTCGCCGATCAGCGAGAGGCATCCTTCGCTCGTCTGATAGGCATTGACCTGCTCAAGAATTTGAGGGTTGTACATCAGGAGCGCCCTGTTGCCGTCCTTTACGCAGATGATGCGTTTGCGCACGCCGATCATGTTGGCGGCGAGGCCCACGCACTCGCGCTCATGCTCGTGGAGTGTATCCAGGAGATCCTGCCCGGTCGCGGCGTCTTCGGGGCCGGCGTCTTCGGAGGGCAGGCGTAAAAAGAACTCGGACTTCATGATGGGTTTAATCATGGCGGGCTCCTCATGTCTTATGCTTTCGTGGACTTTTAATAATAGCGCGGAAGGAAAGCCATGCGTCCGCGTTACAATCTTTCGACGTTGGACCATGTTGCCAGATTCGTCGTGTACGGCGTCTGGCGTAAGTCTAGGGCTCATTTTTTCGCCCTGGACTGTTCCTCTGGGGCGATGCGACTGTCGTTCCAAGAGGAAGGAAATGCATGGGGAGCAAATCTCAGCAACAAGTTCAAGCAACGCCATCGGCCACCGCGGCGATTCTCGTCGTTATGTATATTGCAGCCTTTGTCGCCGCGTTTAACGAGAACATCATTAACGTGGCGTTGCACGACATTATGACAGCCTTTTCGGTGAGTGCCACCACGGCGCAGTGGCTCGTTTCGGGCTACATGATCGTGACGTCGATCTTTACGGCCATCATGGCCTTCCTGTCCGGCCGTTTCTCGACGCGCAAGCTGTTGTTTTTCGCATGCGGATGCATGGTCGCCGGCGAAGTCCTGTGCCTGGTCGCTCCGTCGTTTAGCGTTTTGCTGCCAAGTCGTATTTTGCAGGCTGCGGGATCGGGCATTTTGTTCCCGCTCATGATGAACGTGGTGCTGTCTTGCGCCCCGCGCGAGAAGCTCGGTCTGTATCTGAGCCTGGGCGGCGCCTGCATTACGCTAGGACCGGCGTTTGGACCCGTGATTAGCGGTCTTATGTGCACGTTATTTGGCTGGAGGGCGGTGTTCGTAGTGCCGCTGGTGGGCGGCATTGCGGTCGCTGCGGCGGGCGTAAAGCATGTCCAGAATGTCGGAGAGCGCTCGAACACCACGCTTGACATTCTGTCGGTTGTTTTGCTCGCTGCCGGCATTACGGCGTTTGTGTATTCCGTGGGTGAGTTCTCGACCAATCTGATTGCCGGTGTCGTGGCGCTTTTCGCTCATATGACCCAATCCGCTGTCAAGAGCCACAATGGCCCCGCCGACCGCTTGCAATCGGTCGGCGGGGCCTGCCGTTAACCCGTCCCGGTCCGCCCCCGGCATGTCATCGACGCCTTCGGCTCAGTCTCATATCCGCGGATACCGTTCTGTCGGCCCGCACTCCATTCCTTCGGCGGGGTTCCCCAAGTCTGTCGAGGCGCATGCGGAGGGCTCCGCGCGCACAGCGAAATAGGGGGTATCCCCGAAGGCCGCCCGGCTCGCCGGGACGGGGGCTATGTCTATTCCGCGCCCTCCCGGCACATCATGCCGAGGGCCCAGAGCCACCTCACGAGCTCGGCCGCGGTGGCCGCGTTGGCCTTCGCCGCGGGCGTGCCGCGGGTATTGCAGGGCGCTGAATTCGGCGAAAGATT
>OGRA01003615.1_pt1 | contig 11536 bp, 8 predicted proteins | sample 1553351 | NCBI WGS metagenome assembly OGRA01 (sample SAMEA2580056, study PRJEB22360) | human gut metagenome | biome: human gut; feature: human-associated habitat; material: faeces | place: Denmark | collected 2008/2010
TCCGGAAAGTGTACGGAAAGTCCTCTAAATACAGATATGACTAAAACTTCAAAAACTGAATGCCAGTTGGTAGGCATTGAGTGTCTGAAAGAACACCAATAAACAGAATGAACCGCCCCGGTTTCCGCAATGGAAGCCGGGGCGGTTTTTATACAAAAAAGAAATCGTTTTTTTGTAGCTTTGATGAATTGGCGCAGAGTCATTGACAGCAGAAGGGCAGAAGCGTATCTTTGGAACAGAAGGCGGAACAGGGCCATAAATAGCAGTTTTCTTTACCTTGCAAGGACACTTTCGTTTTGATGAGGCACGACCCGGTGTGCCGCTTTTTTCATTTGCGGAGATAAAATGCAAAAAGTACGGATTATAGTACACATTATCTGCTATGCTCGGTACACGGAAAGCACACACCGGAAAAGGAGCAAAAATGCGCTGGACGTTGAATAAAACAAGGCTTTTGGCCGGTAAAACGGACCCGGAGAATACCAGCCTGGGGCTGCCGCTCTGGATGCACCTGTGGGATACGGCGGGCATCATGGAGCGGCTGGTCCGGCAGTGGCTCCCGGAAAGTGCAAAACGGGCCATGGGCTTTGAGCGCGAGGAAGCGTTGCTCGCGCATGCCCGGTTTCTGGGCGGGATCCATGATATAGGCAAGGCTACGGTAGCCTTTCAGGCAAATATCCTGTGCACCCTGCCGGAGGCACGGCAGCGGCTGGAAATGTTGACGCCGCTGGACTGTCCTGAACAGAACCGCCGGGAGTCGCCGCATGCCCGGGCGGGCGAGGCAATTCTGCTGTGGAATGATTGTCCCGGCGGGCTAGCCTCCATTGTGGGGGCGCATCACGGCAGGCCACAGAGCTGCGCGGCGGTCGATGACCAGTTGGAGTGCTGGGAGAGCAACTACTACCCCAAGGGACAGGAAAAGGTCTGGCAGGGCTTCTGGACAGAACTGCTCATGACTGTTTTGCAGGACTGCGGCTTTGATGATACGGCGGAACTGTACGACCTGGACCCGCAGGAGGAAGTGCTTCTGACCGGACTTCTGATCATGGCAGACTGGATCGCCAGCAATACGGAATACTTCCCCCTGATCCCGGTAGAGGAGCTGGGCAGCATGGAGGATTACCCGGCGCGGGTGGACAGGGCTTGGGAAAAGCTGGCCCTGCCCTTTCCGTGGGAGGCACAGCCGGGCATCGCAGACCCGCAGGAGTTTGCGGTGCGGTTCGGCTTTGCGCCCAATGCGGTGCAGAGGGCTGTTCTGGAGGCTGTGGATACCGCAGCGGAACCGGGCATTCTGATTTTGGAAGCACAGATGGGCGTGGGCAAAACCGAGGCGGCGCTGGCCGCTGCGGAGATCATGGCCAGCCGGTTCGGGCTGGGCGGTGTCTTTTTCGGGCTGCCCACACAGGCCACGGCAAACGGCATCTTTCCCCGGCTGCTTGGCTGGGCAGACACACAGTCTGAGGAGACGCTGCCGCAGGCTATAAAGCTGGCGCACGGCATGGCAGAACTGAACGAGAACTATTTGCGGTTACAGGGGCGCGGGGTGCAGCTGGAGGAAGATGCGCAGGAAGAGCATCGGGTACAGGTACACCAGTGGTTTCGAGGAAACAAACAGGTACTGCTGGCAAACTTCGTGATTGGCACAGTGGATCAGCTGCTGCTGGCGGCACTTGCCCAGAAGCACGTTATGCTGCGGCATCTGGGGCTTGCGGGCAAGGTGGTCATTATTGATGAGTGCCACGCCTACGATACCTACATGAACTGCTATCTGGACCGGACACTGGAATGGCTGGGCTGGTACAAGGTGCCGGTCATTCTGCTGTCGGCCACCCTGCCCGCCCGGCGGCGCACAGAGCTGGTCGAGGCCTACCAGCAGAAAAAGGCTGCCCCGGACGCCCCATGGGAAACCAGCTGCGGCTATCCGCTGCTGACATGGACGGATGGCGCAGAGGTAAAGCAGACGGCCATCCCACCAGACGCACCCGGTAAAACGGTGCAGCTGACCACGCTCACAGAGCCGGAGCTGCCCGCGCTGCTGCGCCGGAAGCTGGCAGAGGGCGGCTGCGCGGGGGTAATCGTAAACACGGTCAAAAAAGCGCAGAAGATCGCGCAGCTGCTGCGGGAAAGCCTGCCGGACAAAGAGGTGCAGCTGTTCCATGCGCAGTTCCTGATGCCGGACCGCGCGGCGCGGGAAAACCAGCTGATGGCACGCATCGGCAAGGGCTCTGCACCGGAGTGCCGGAACGACCTGATCGTGGTGGGTACGCAGGTGATGGAGCAGTCGCTGGACATTGATCTGGACGTTCTTGTCACAGAGCTTTGCCCCATGGATCTGCTGCTGCAGCGCATTGGACGGCTGCACCGCCACCACCGCAGCCGCCCCGCTCCGTTGCAGCAGGCCTGCTGCGCGGTGCTGGACACCGGGGAAGATGCCTTTGATGCGGGCAGCGAGGCGGTATATGGACAGTGGCTGCTCTGGCGCACCCGGAAGTTTCTGCCCCGGAGCATCCGGCTGCCGGAGGAGATCTCTCCGCTGGTGCAGCGGGTCTACGGCTGGGAGCGGGAAGCTCCCGGCGGGGCGCAGGGCGAGGAAATGCGCTCCATATATGAGCGGACACAGGAGAAAATGAAAGCACGCGCCGAAGCATACCTTGTGCCGCAGCCGGAAACGCACCGGCTGGCGCAGCTGAACACGCTGGACGACTGGATGCAGAACGAGGGCGCCTGCTCCGACCCGGCGGCGCGGGCGGCAGTGCGGGACGGCGACCCCTCGGTAGAGGTGCTGGTAATGCAGTGCCGGGCAGACGGCAGCATCCACTTTCTGCCGTGGCAGGAGGGCGGCAGTGCCGTAGCTGCCGACAGCCCGCCCCCACCGGAAACGGCACTGAAGATCGCCCGGCAGAAGCTGCGGCTCCCGGCGGTGTTCGGCAAGGCGTGGAAGGTGGACGGGGTCATCCGGGAGTTGGAAGCAGATAACCGCAGCCGTCTTGCGGCGTGGCAGCTGTCGCCGCTGCTGCACGGAGAACTGATCCTGCTGCTGGATGAAAACCTGACTGCCCGGCTTGCGGGCATGGAACTTTGTTATGACCGTGAAAACGGCCTGTATTACCAAAAGGAGGAGACGGATGAAGGAAATTGAATTCAACCTGCTGACCGAACCGTGGATGCGGGTGCGGCTGCGGGACAACACGGTGCGGGAGGTGTCCCTGACCGAGGCGCTGGTGTCGGCGCAGGATTATGTGGACCTTGCGGGCGAGATGCCCACCCAGAACGCCGCCGTGCTGCGGCTGCTGCTGGCGGTGCTGTTCACCGTGTTCTCCCGGGTGGATGCAAAGGGAGAGCCCCGCCCACTGATGCAGAGCGATGATGCACTTGAGCGCTGGAGCGCGCTGTGGCAGCTTGGGCATTTTCCGGCGGCGCCTGTCCGGGATTATCTGGAGCAGTGGAAGGACCGCTTCTGGCTGTTCCACCCGACACACCCCTTCTGGCAGGTGCCGCAGGCAAAGATCGGCACGGAATACGGTGCGGCCAAACTCAACGGTGAAATGTCGGAAAGCAGCAATAAACTCCGGCTCTTTCCACTGTATGCGGGGCAGAGCAAGGAGCAGCTGAGCTATCCGCAGGCGGCGCGGTGGCTGCTGTGCGTGAACGGCTATGATGACACCTCTGCAAAGCCAAAAGGAAAGGGACTTCCGTCCGTAGGAGCCGGGTGGCTGGGCAAGATCGGTTTTATTCAGGCACAGGGTGATAATCTGTACGAGACCCTGATGCTGAACCTGACGCTGCTGCGCGACGGCCGGGAATGCTGGGGCGAAAGCAAGCCCTGTTGGGAATTGGAAGCACCAAAGAGCGCGGAACGGACAGAAATTTGCTGCCCGGATAACCCGGCACAGCTGCTCACCCTGCAATCCAGAAGGCTGTTGCTGCACAGGACAGGGGAGAATGTAGATGGGTTCTGTCTGCTGGGAGGAGATTTCTTCCCCAGAGAAAACGTCTTTGCCGAACAGATGACCATCTGGCGCACGATGCCAATCAAGAAAAATGAACCGGTGGTGTTTGTGCCCTGCCGTCATGACCCGGCCAAACAATTCTGGCGGGAGTTCCCGGCGGTTTTTTGTCAGGACAGCGGGCATCGCCCGGGCGTTGTATGCTGGATCGAAAAGTTGCAGGAAAAGAGATTGAAACTTCTGGATCCCCGCAGAAAGGTACATTTCCGTATCTCCGGTGTCCAATATGGCGATAAGGACTTCTTTGTAAATGATTCTTTCAGCGACAGCCTGACCTTTCAGGCAGGGATTCTGGATGAGATAGGGCGTCCATGGCAGAGCCGGATCGTCAGAGAAATCGAGCGCTGTGAACAGACAGCGGCGCTGATCGGGCGTTTTGCGCAGGAACTGGCAATTGCCGCCGGTGACCGGAATGAAAATGCAGGCGGCGCGGTTCGTGCACAGTTCTACTTTGCGGTGGACCAGCCCTTCCGGCAGTGGCTGCAGGCGATCGACCCGGAGCAGGACGACCCGGATGAGGCGGCACTGCGCTGGCAGACACGGGCGCGCAGCATCGCGGAAAAGCTGGGAAAGCAGATGGTGATGGAGGCCGGAAACGCCGCCCTGAAGGGACACCGCATTGTGGTGGATAAGGACAAAAAGACCGAGCGCACCATCCTGTATACCGCGCCAAAGGCCTATAATCATTTCCGCACAAGGCTTTGGGAAATCTATCCCAAAACAGAACCATAAAGGGGGAATTGTATGAAAACACAGGATGTCAAACTGTATGCGGCGCAGCAGCTGCACAGGCTTCAGGCTCTGCCGGACAACCAGCGGCGGGCAGAACTGGCAAAGCTGCGGCGGGGTATCGGCCACGCACCCGGCGAGCTGCCGGAGCTGTGGGGATGCTTTTTGCTGGGAATGCCGGAAAGCTTTCAGGGGCGCAGTGCTCCCTCGGCGGCAGAGTGGGCGGTCTACCTTGCCCTGACCCTGTATGCTGTGCATCAGCAGGGGAATGACCGCCCCATGAACTGCCCCGGCAACACGCTGGGGCGTGCGGTGCGGCAGCTGGCAGAGCGGAGCAGTGCCGGACAGGACTGGACCGAGGCCAGTGTGCTCCGGCGGTTCAATGCGCTGGCCACCGCAGAAGAAATTACCGAGATCAGCCACCATCTGCGGGGCATGATCCAGCTGTTGAGTGCGGCAAAGGATGGCGGCATCCCGCTGGACTATCCGCAGCTTGCGGCAGACCTGTATGAATTGCAATGCACCGACCCGCGGTATGCGCAGACCCCCGCCAATGTCCGTCTGCGGTGGGGACAGGACCTGTACCGCGACCCGAAGCCTGCACCGGAAGAAAAAGAAAAGGAGAATTGATCATGAATAAGCGCCTGTATGTTGATTTCCACATTTTGCAGACCGTCCCGCCCAGCTGCATCAACCGGGACGATACCGGCAGCCCCAAAACAGCCGTGTACGGCGGTGTGACCCGTGCCCGGGTATCCTCGCAGGCATGGAAGCATGCCATGCGCGCAGCCTTTGCGGAGAATGCTCAGCTGGACGTGGGCAAGCGCACCAAAAAGGCCGCAGAACTGGTGAAGGTGCAGATCCTTGCACTGGCCCCGGAACTGGATGCGGACAAGCTGGCAAAAAAAGCGCTGGAGAATGCGGGCATCAAGAGCGACGATAAGGGCACCAAGGCACTGTTCTTCATGAGCGTTGCACAGGCAAAGGCGTTGGCAGAGCTGGCTGTGGAGGGCTCTGCGGATAAAAAGCAGTATCGGGATGCCCTGAAAGCGGCGCCCTCGATGGACATGGCGCTGTTTGGCCGCATGGTGGCAGATGACCCTTCTCTGAACTATGACGCCGCTGCGCAGGTGGCGCACAGCATCTCCACCCATGCCGTGCAGAACGAGTACGATTACTTTACCGCCGTGGATGACTGTCAGGCAGAGGACAACGCCGGTGCAAGCCATCTGGGCACGGTGGAGTACAACTCCTCCACCCTGTACCGCTATGCCACAGTGAACGTGATGGAGCTGGCCGGGCAGCTGGGTGCAGCGCAGGCAGCGGAGACGGTGCGGGCCTTTGGTGAGGCATTCCTCTTCTCCATGCCCACCGGCAAACAGAACACCTTTGCAAACCGCACTCTGCCGGACGCGGTATATGTGACCCTGCGGGAGGATCAGCCGGTGAACCTGTGCGGCGCATTCGAGCGTGCCGTGCCCCGCAGTGCGCAGGGTTACGCCGCGCCTTCCAAGGCGGCACTGGCGCAGTATGCGCAGCAGATGTACAGCAGCTTTGCCGAGGCTCCGGCGCAAAGCTTTACCGTGGGCAGCGGGCTGGAGATGCTGGCTCCGGCGCAGACGGCAAAGGCGATGCTGGACGCACTGGAAAAGGCTGTCCGGGATGCGCTTGCCGGAAATGAGGTGGGGTAATGGCAACGCTGTTGCTTCGGCTGGCAGCGCCTTTGCAGGCGTGGGGCGCGGACTCTAAATTTGAGACCCGCAAGACGGGCAGGGAACCCACCAAGAGCGGCGTGGTCGGCCTTCTGGCAGCAGCCCTTGGACTGCGGCGGGACGAGAGCGAAGCGCTGACCCGGCTGACCGGGCTGCGGTTCGGCGTCCGCGTGGAGCGGGAAGGGCAGCTGCTGGTGGACTACCACACGGCAAAGACGCAGGACGAAAAGACCTCTTATGTGACCTACCGCCATTATTTGCAGGATGCCGTGTTTCTGGCCGGGATCGAAAGCACCGACACCGCCCTTTTGCAGCAGCTGCAGCAGGCACTGCTGCACCCGGCGTTTCCGCTGTATCTCGGTCGCCGCTGCTGCCCGCCTACCCTGCCGCTCTGTCTGGGAGTACGCCCGGGCAGCTTGCAGGAGGTGCTGCAAGCGGAACCGCCCCTGTGCCCGGGACGGCAGAGCCGGATCTTGTTGGACGCCGATCCGCTGGAGCCGGGCACGGCTCCGCAGCGGGATGTGCCGGTGAGCTTTGACCCGCATCATCGGCAGTACGGCTACCGCTCGGTACGGGAACTATGGCAGAAGATGCCGGACAGCCCGGAGACTACGGAGCACGACCCGTTCCGGGAATTGTAAAAAGGGGGCGAGAGAATGTATTTATCACGGGTAGAACTCGATTCCACCCGCCGCAGCACCATGGCTGCGCTGGCGGCACCGCAAAAACTGCATGGCGCAGTGGAAAGCGCTTTTGCAGGGGAGCGCCGCCGCAGGCTGTGGCGGTTGGATCGTCTGGGAGAGCGGTTGTATCTGCTGCTGCTCAGCGAAGATGCGCCAGAGCTGTCCGGCGTGGTGGAGCAGTTTGGCACCGGAGCGGCTGCGGAGACCCGCAGTTACGACCCGCTTTTGCAGCGGGTGGAGCCGGGCAGCTGCTGGCAGTTTCGGCTGACCGCAAACCCCACCAAAAGCTGCAAAGACCCCCAAAACCCCGCAGCGCGGGGAACTGTGGCCGCACATTGCACAACACAGTACCAGAAGCAGTGGCTGTTGGAGCGCGCCGCAAAGCACGGCTTTGCCCTGCAGGACGAGGGATTTACCGTGACCCGGGTGCAGTGGCAGCATTTTGCCAAGCACGGCACCCGGCCGGTGACCCTGTTGGCAGTGACCTATGAGGGCGTTTTGCAGGTGACCGATGCAGAGCAGTTCCGGGCACTGCTGTGTCAGGGCATAGGGCGCGGCAAGGCCTACGGCCTTGGGCTGATGACCATTATGCGCGGAGGAAACTGAGAGGGACGTGATGCCGGGCATGATCCGGCCGGACCTGCAGGCGCTGCCACAGCATTTTCAGCTGGCAGAAAAAGTGGAGCATCGCGCTCTGCCGGACTGCCGTCTGATACAACAGGTTTATTGCAAACTGAAGGAAACAGCGGTACAATAGCAACGGGAGGCACGGTGCTACGGGATCTTTTTAGTTTTTTCCCCGCATACGCGGGGGTGATCCTTGCGGCTCGAAACTTGCTTTTCGGACGATGTTCTTTTCCCCGCATATGCGGGGGTGATCCTAAAGAAATCAGCGGGCGGGTGTATTCACTTGCCTTTTCCCCGCATACGCGGGGGTGATCCCACTATCACAGCGAGTCTGACTGAGCGTATCATCTTTTCCCCGCATCCGCGGGGCTTACCAAAAGACCCCTCGCAAGGTTTTGCGCGAGCGCCTGAAAAAAGTACCCATAAAGCAAACGAACCGCCCCGGTTTCCGTGATGGAAGCCGGGGCGGTTTTTGTGTACAGGAGACCGGGCGGCAGGGGGGTTCTTCCGCCCGGCGCTTTCTTGCATTTCACGGAAAAATGCGCAAACAAAAAGCAGGCAGTGTCGTGGAAAGGAGGAGGAAAGCGACACTGCCTGCTGTATAGGAACCCCTGAACATTGCGGCTTGATCAGGAGGGATTTGGTAGTCTGTCCGCCGTTCTGGCTATTGCCTCGCATAGAAACGGGAGACAGTTTTTATGGGCCTGCTGTGCGCCGCTGCTGCGGCCGCACCCGCAGGAAAATGTGCCTGCATGGGCTTTTGCGGGGAGAACCTTTCGGAGGTTATGGGGGAGGTCCGTTCTGTTCTCCCTGAGTGCACCCTTATTATGCCAGACAATCGTGGCAATTCTTTGTGGTAAATTTGAACAGTTTGCAAATATTGCAGTTTGCGTTTGTAATGCCTGGGCAACATCCGCAAACTGCATATCGCAAATATGCCGTTTTGACAGGCACTGTTTTTGAAAATTGCGATAAACGCCCTGCCCATGAAAAAAAGACTGCTGAAAAGTCCGCACCCTTCAGCAGTCCGAATTTGTAATTTTTTTGCGTTACACCCCAAAGAACTCCTTGGCGATGTCGGCGCTGCGCTTGGCGTCCTTGGCGTACCAGTCCGCGCCGATCTTCTCGGCGTATTCCGGGGTCAGCACGGCACCGCCCACCATGATCTTGCAGTCCAGTTGCGCGGCGCGCAGGGCAGCGATGGTCTCCTCCATGCTTTTCAGGGTAGTGGTCATCAGGGCGGAAAGGCCTACCAGATGCACGTCCTTTTCCCGCACGGTATCCACCACCGTTTCCACCGGCACATCCCGGCCAAGGTCCAGCACCTCAAAGCCGTAGTTTTCCAGAATGACCCGGACGATGTTTTTGCCAATATCGTGTACGTCGCCCTTGACAGTGGCAAGGACGATGCGACCTTTGCTGGCGCTGCCCTCGCCCTTTTGGGCAATGGCGGTCTTGATCTCCTCAAAGGCGCTCTGGGCGGCGCTGGCGGCCTGCAGCAGCTGCGGGAGGAATAGGGTGCCCTTTTCGTACTTGGCACCAACAATGTCCAAGGCGGGGATCAACGCTTCGTCCACCACCTCCAGCGGCTGCTTTTCTGCCAGCAGGGCGCGGGTATGGGCGGCGGCGTCACCTTTCAAGCCCTTTTCCATCGCTTTCATCAGGGCGGCGTAGGGGCCGGTAAGTTCTGTTTCGGCGGCATTGGCGGCAGGCACGGCTTTTGCAGCCTGTGCCAGCGCGGTGCTGGCGGGCACGCGGTCGGCAAAGCGCTCGATGTACTTTGTGCTCTGCTTGTCCCGGTTGGTCAGCACGTTGTAGGCGTACACCGCCGCCATCATCTCTTCGCTGGAGGGGTTCATGATGGCAAGGTCCAGCCCGGCGTACATGGCCATGGTCAGGAAGGTGGTGTTCAGGTAGGTGCGGCAGGGCAGACCAAAGCTGATGTTGGACACGCCCAGCACGGTGCGCACTCCCAGCTCCTTTTTGCAGGCTTCCAGCGCCTGCACCGTGGCCAGCACATCCTCCTGCTGGGCGCTGGCGGTCAGGGTAAGGCAGTCGATGTAGATATCCTCCCGGGGGATGCCCGCTGCCAGCGCTGCCTCGGTGATGCGGCGGGCAATGGCTACGCGGTCTGCGGCTTTGGGCTGGATGCCTTTTTCGTCGATGGCAAGACCCACGATGGCAGCGCCGTACTTCTTGCACAGCGGCAGGATGGCGGCAAGCTTTTCCGGCTCACCGTTGGTGGAGTTGACGATGGGCTTGCCGTTGTACACCCGCAGACCCCGCGCCAGCGCTTCCACGTTGGAGGAGTCCAGCTGCAGGGGCAGGCTGGTCACGCTTTGCAGCGCCTTGACCACCTGCTCCATCAGCACCGGCTCGTCCACGCCGGGCGCGCCCACGTTCACGTCCAGGATCTGCGCCCCAGCCTCTGCCTGACTGACGGCCTGTTCCAGCACATAGTTCATGTCGCCTTCCCGCAATGCCTGCTGGAAGCGCTTTTTGCCGGTGGGGTTGATGCGCTCGCCCACCACTGTGATGCCGTCCACCGTGACCGTGTCCACCGGGGTGCACAGCACCGATGGCATCCGGTGCGCGGGACGCCCCGGGGTGCAGCCTGCAAAGGTGCCGTTGAGCAGCTTGATGAACTCCGGGGTGGTGCCGCAGCAGCCGCCGGCGGCAAACAGGTGCAGCTCCCGGTAGGGCTTCATCTGCAAGGCGAACAGCTGCGGGGTGATGTCGTAGCCGCTGCCGTCCGCCCGGGGCAGACCGGCGTTGGGCTTGACGAACACCGGGAAGTTGCCGGGCACGGCCTCGGTCAGCCGCTTTGCCATGGGGAAGATCTCTTTGGGTCCCAGCGAGCAGTTGATGCCCACGGCGTCTGCCCCCAAGCCCCGGGCGGTGGCGGCAAAGCTTTCCACTGTGCAGCCGGTAAAGGTGCGCCCGCCCGCCTCAAAGCTCATGCTGGCCAGAATGGGCAGATGAGTATTCTCCTTGGCAGCCAGCAGGGCGGCCTTCAGCTCGTACAGGTCGGTGTAGGTCTCAAAAAAGATCAGGTCTGCCCCGGCGGCTTCGCCTGCCTTGACGATGCGGGCATACTCAGCCACAGCATCCTCAAAGGCCAGCGTTCCGCTGGGTTCCAGCAGCTCGCCCAGCGGGCCTACGTCCAGCGCGGTCAGCGCACCGTAGGGCGCACAGGCGCGCTTGCAGTTTTCAATGCCTGCGGTGATGACCTGCTCCAGCGTGTAAGCGCTGCCTGCCAGCTTGTGGGCAGAAGCGCCGAAGGTGTTGGCGTTGACGATGCGGCTGCCCGCCGCAGCGTACTGCCCATGGATGCCCTCGATGAGCGCCGGGTCGGTGATGTTCAGTTCCTCCGGGCGTGCGCCCAGCTTGAGCCCGGCAGCTTGCAGCATGGTGCCCATGCCGCCGTCCAGCAGGATGGTATTGCTCTGTCTGAAAAGTTCATTCACTTGCACAGGTCTTTCCCCTCTTTCTGTATTCGCAGCGGGTGCGCAGCACACAGTGCCCGCACCCGGCCAGATGTCCCTTGACCGGATGGCCGCTGACCCCCAGAATGGCCGTCACGCTCTTGCGCGGGGTCATCAGGTTGGTATCGGTCACACACAGGCCCGCCCGGCGCACCGTATCCAGCGCGTTTGCCACCAGCGGCTGTACTGCAATATCCCAGTCACCGTAGCCGGGCGAAAACCGCCCGGTCAAATACTTTCCCTCTTTTGCGGCCCACTGGCGCAGCTCTGCTTCGGCTGCGTCTGCGGCCTGC
>OGRA01003623.1_pt1 | contig 11512 bp, 2 predicted proteins | sample 1553351 | NCBI WGS metagenome assembly OGRA01 (sample SAMEA2580056, study PRJEB22360) | human gut metagenome | biome: human gut; feature: human-associated habitat; material: faeces | place: Denmark | collected 2008/2010
AAACGGAGGACTATTACGAAGAAGTGGGCTTCACAAAAGCGGATCATGTCAGACTTTCTGACAGCAGCCACACAGTCAGAGTGGTAAATATACAAGCATAACAAACGATTTGAGGCAGATTTTTATGAAAATGAAATGTACGATATTGAAACAGATCACAGCAATGGTACTGTGCATCACATTATTATCTTCGCAGGTTGTGGCTGCCGGTGAGGAAATTTTTAATGAAGATGAAGTAACGGATTTCTTTGATGACAGCATGTCAGATACCTGTGATGAAATTCCGGAATATGGTAAGGACGACAGTCTTGAGGGATCAGATGGATTTGGGGATTCAGGAGATCAGGAATTTTCGGATTCCGAGGAGACGATCATCAATCCTGATGATATACCAGATGATCCTGATCAGGCAGGTAACGGTCATTATATAGATGGAAAGATCTGTATCTATAATTACAGCCAGCTTCTGATGATCGGAACAGGCGCTGCAGTATTTACGGGAGATAAGGATGGCAGTATAGGAGAAGGTGAGCCGGTCCTTGCAGACGGGACAGAACTTACCTATGCAGCGGATGCATCTTATTGTCTTATGAATGACATTCTGATGGATACTGAAAATATCTGGGATGTTCCGGCTGGTTTCTCCGGGACTATCACATCGGGATCAGAGAATGCAGGTACTGCTGTGTATGATGCGGAAACGGATACGATCCATGTGTATAACCGCTATCAGCTGGCACTGATGAAAGCAGACTCTGGCAGTGAGCCTGTGATGAGTGAAGACTACATTGCAGAAAAGGTAGGAATGGGCCAGATTTTTACCCTGGAAGATGGATCTTATCTTACATACAGTAAAGAACACAATTATGTGCTTGCTTCCACGTTTACAATGGAAACTCCGGAACTTCTGGCAGATAAGACAGGTACAACACAGACGGCACAGAATATCACCAGTGCATATCCGTCCGATTATGAAGGAAGAAATTATTTCGGACAGGTTGTCAAAAAGATAGGGGACAAAGATTATATCCTGATCGGCAATGAAGTGCAGCTTCGTGCGATAGGAACAGATAAAAAGGTGACGGAACCGATCTGGCGGGTATATGAAACAAGAGAGAAAAAGCCGGGACTGCTGGGAGGATATACAGACTGGAAACCAGCAGCGGATACAGGAGAATACAAAACAGAACTGTATTATCCGGGCGATGCGGATATTGTAAAGTTTGATGGTACCTATAACTGGTCAGGCAGAGAACTGTATGGAAATGGAAAAAAAAGTGACCATAAGCTGGATGATAGAGATGAGCAGAATGGAGGGGCTTTATTAGGAACAGGTGCCACGATGCGATATCATTATGTGAGTAGTACGGTTCAGGAGTCAGCTGATATGACAGTAACTGTGGCAGAAAGCACGGTTGATGATTTCGGGGCAGCATCCAGCGAGGCAGAAAACAGCAATATAGAGAACAGTGACATAGAGGAAGCTTTTGCAGAAAATGACCTTGTTGAGATGACTCCTGTGGAAGGTGATGAGATACCAGATACAGAAAGCAACGAGGAAAGTGAGGAAAACGAGTTCTCTGAAGGAGCTGAACGTGCAGGAATAGCAATTGAAGCAGAAAAAACCTATATCCTCACTTATGATGCAGATAAAACGACCAACACTAATATTGCAGGATCCGGATATACATATAGTAAGGATGCAAATTATATCATCTTCCGTGATATTGATCTTTCTCAAAATGGGAATAATTCCAATGGAAAAGATGACGATTGGGATCCTATTGATAATTACCAGGGAAATATGGAAGGCTGGAAGGGAATGGCTGAGGGGCAGAATATAACAATCAGTCATATAAATATTTCACAGGCAGCTTCGGTTGATCAGGATAAGCAGGCGGAATATGGTATCGGATTTTTCAGAAATCTGACAACTCCGTATTCTACATCCCTGACAATAGCAAAAAATCCGATCACTGTAAAAAATATTACTCTTTCTGATGTGACGGTCTCCACAACCACAAAAAAGGTTAAACAGGATTTTAGTTTAATTGGTAGTGTGCTGAGTTTATTACTTGGAACTTTAAGCGGATTGAAACCGGATCCGCAATCCCTGGCAACAGGAGGCTTTGCCGGTGTTGTAAAAGGAAATATCCAGATTGAAAACTGTCATGTAGAGAATTTACATAAGGTATCCAATGTAAATGACCGGACAGGAGGTTTCGTGGGGTATGTCAGTGGTATGACACATTATGATCTGCTATCAAGTGGATTAGGAGGTCTGGTTGATACTTTATCAAAAATTCTGAACCTGATTCCTCTGCTTGGGGCAGGTGATCTGCTGACTGTACTTTTAAATGGAGGACTGCTCAAGGTAAAAGATCTGATTCCGGTAGGCTATACCAATCCAAGTATCCAGAACTGCTCTGTAAGCGGGGAAACTTCTATTGAAGGTCAGAAAAATACAGGAGGTTTTGCCGGAGAATCTATCGGTGCAGTCATGAAAAACTGTTCCGTAAGTGGCAGTACCACAGTGTCCGGAAGTGAATGCTCAGGAGGGTTTGCAGGACGTTCTGCGAATGCAGTTGTAGTAGGTCTATTGAGCAGTCTGGGAATTGAACTCATGGGAAATTTCCCGGTTAATACGGTTATGCTAAGCTGCAGTGTAAATGGCAGTGTAACTGTATCAGCAGAAGGGAAGAATGCAGCAAAAAGCGGATATGCCGGAGGCTTTATCGGAGAAATGCGAAACAGTTATGCTGTAGACTGTCAGATAAAAGATCTTGATGCTGTAAAGGGAAAAGATTATGTGGGCGGTTTTGCCGGTCTGGCAACTCTTGGAGATTTGGCGGATATTAATGAAAGCCAGGGACTTCTGGTAATTGTAAAAGATCTTCTTACAGGACTTTTAAATGGCAGCTTTACCAACATGGATATTTTAAACCTGGTTGGTCTTCGTCCTTCTGTTATCACAGGATGCAGCATTGACGGTGATAATATTTCTGTAACAGCAGACGGTGAAAATGCAGGCGGACTTGTGGGATATGCCGGAGCTGTCCAGATATCCAATACTTTGGAACTTGCAGATGAGACCAAATCAACAACAAAGGCCATCAGACGTGTGCTTGAAAAGACTGGTGTTACTTATGAGTTTACAGACAAGGCCAACCAGATCAATGCAGCTTCCTCCATAAAGGTTTCTGCAACAGATTATGCCGGAGGAATATTGGGTTACGCTAAGATGACCAGTGTTGGTGATGTCCTTGGTGGAACAGTCAGTGCAGCCGACTATATGCGTTTTGAATGCAAAGAATGCTCAGTAGCCGGAGGAACTGAGGGACTTACGGTGGCAGCATCCAATCCGGAAGCAGGTTATGCCGGAGGTGCCCTCGGCCATGGAACCGGTGGAGAGGTAAGAAAGACATCTGTCACAAATCTGAATTCCGTAACAGCTGGAAAAGGTGCCGGAGGTTTTGCCGGATACTTTGGCAGCGGCACCCTTGCAAATATAGGAGGGATCAATCTTCTCGGGATAAAGATCCTGAAGATCGACGGTCTTCTTTCAGCAGGGCAGATGATTGAGACTTTTGCAGTTGACAGCACTGTTTCCGGTACTGCGTCCGGATATACGGTATCAACAGAAAATGAGAGCGGTTATAGCGGAGGCTTTATTGGAGAATGTATCAGTGGAAGGACAAGAGATTCACAGATCATGAACCTGAGAGCAGTTTCTGCTTCTGATTTATCCGGGAAAGCCGGAGGTTTTGTTGGATTTGCAAAAGCCGGAGATGCATTGTCAGGCGTCGGCGACTCCATCAAATCTGTTGGCATTGAGCTGGAAAACCTGCTTGGAGTTGTCAGTGCCCTGAGGCCGGAGTTTAATAATACTTCCATTGTATATGTTTCGAATGGAGAGAATCCCCAGGTATCTGCAGATATGGCTGGAGGATTTGTTGGAGACGGCCAGGCTGTTGATATCAATTATGGAAAAAATAATTCCGGATTCAAAGCAGACACGGATCCATCTTCAGATGGTTCTGCAGGCGGACATAACGGTGAAGAGGCAGAAGCAGTTTCTGCGGATACCGATAGTGAGGGCGGAACAATAGAAGATGAGACTGGTGCTGTTGCAACAACAAATATTACAGGTCTTTCCTGTATAAAGGGAAGCAGCTACGCCGGAGGCTTTGCCGGAAGGCTGATGCCCGGTGATGTGGCACAGACCGGATCGGTCAAGATTCTGGGATTATTAAATGTAACTCAGCTTCTCAGTGTTATGGATGTAGCTTATCCAAGGATTTCTGATTCTTCTATTGAAGGGAATAACCTGGTCGTAACAGCTTCTGGTAAGGATGGTGATGTGGCTCTTGGAGATGCCGGCGGCTATATCGGTAATGGAAAAGCAGTCATGGTCAAGAATTCAGATGTGACCAATGTAAAGGAAGTCACAGCCCCGTATCATGCCGGAGGATATATCGGAATCATGCGTTCCGGAAGTGTGGCGGAAGCGGGAGATGCGACAGGAGCCCTTTTAAACAGTATTCTTGGTAAGATCCTCAGTCTGAAAGAGCTGGCAAGTGTCCTGCAGGCTGCATCAAGCAAAATTACAAACTGCAAAGTAGCAGGTATCACAGATGGACTGACAGTTACGGCTGACAGCGGATCTGAAAATGCCGAAGGCTATGCCGGCGGTTATGTAGGGGAGATGCAGAGCGGCCGTGTGGATAATGAGAAAAATGCCAATGGTTCCGGTAAAGGAACAGCAGTGGAAAATCTTTTGAAAGTAGAGGGTCTGCGCTATGCCGGGGGCTTTGGCGGTCTGGTAAAAGCAGGGGCAGTTGCAGAGATCGGAAAAGATTCATCAATACTTACAAAGGTTGTAGATCTGACAGGCCTGCTTTCCCTGGTCAATGCTTTTGTGCCGGTGATCCGTCATGCCAGTGTCCGTTCCGTAGAGACAGGTCTTACTGTTAACAATACAGGCACTCTTGAAAAAGACAGTACCAATGACACAGATGCAGGAAGCGCCGGTGGATTCATCGGATGTGGCACAGGGGTGCAGATCAGTTTCTCAGACGTGGATAAGTTAAAACATACTGCAGTCAGTGAACCTGTGAACCTTCAGCAGGAAGATGGCAGCACTTATTATGGAAGTGACAGTACCTATGCGGTAAATGGTTACCGTTATGCCGGAGGATATATTGGAAAGGCTGCCATGGGAAGTACAGCAGCTATTGGCGGTGCAAGTGTTCTGGATAAAGTGCTTTCTGCAACAAATCTTCTTTCTGCGCTCACAGTCGTTGCATCCGTCATAGAAGCTTCAGATGTTTATGGAGCAGGCGGTGGATTTAATGTACTGGCAACAGACGGGGATGGAGATACCGGAAAAGCCGGAGGCTATGCAGGATATCTGCTGGGAGTCCAGATCCAGAACAGTAACTCTTATAATTTTGCACATATAATAGGAAGGGAAAGTGCCGGAGGCTATGTAGGGACTATGGAACCTGGAAGTGCTGCAGATGTGGTAGAAGGACTGAGTGTTCTTGGCGGTCTTATCAAGGCAGATAACCTTCTTGGAGTGCTCCGTGCCTTTGTTCCTGTGATAAAGAACAGTGAGACGACCAGTGTTCCCTGTGGCGGTGCTGTACGTGCCCAGGCAGAGAGCAGTGACAGTGTGTACCGTGGGCTTGCCGGAGGCTATGCCGGTTACAATTATGGCGGGCAGATCCGGGGAAATAATACTTCTAAATGGAAAGGCTCTGACTATACAGGACCGGTAAGGGAATGTGCAACCTATCGTATCCGTTCTGTATATGGAACGGAATATGCAGGAGGATATACAGGCCTGATGCGGTGCGCCAATGTTGCAGATACAGGAAGCCTTCATATATTATTTGGAATCGTGAAACTGAATAACCCGCTGAGCCTTCTGCAGGCAGTCTATCCCTCTGAAAAGGAGACAGCTGTATACGGACCTCTCAGGGGACTGGATGTTGAAACATGGAATAAATGGGTAAGTGCAGTCGGCTACTATGGAAGTTATGGAAATCAGTTACAGGCACTTGGACCGGTGGCAGATCAGGCACAGCTGGATAGGATTATTTCACAGTATGCTTACGGATATGCCGTTACAGCGGGAAGAAATATCCTGGCAAAGGAAGCTACCCAGGGCGGATCAGCCGGTGGTTATGTTGGAAGAATGGAAGGCGGGACTGTTACAAACGGTACTGCAATAGATCTTCAGCTGGCCGAGGCTTATAGGAGCAGCGGCGGATTTGCAGGTGAGATGATTACCGGCTCCGTTGCCAATACCGGAGAGGTTTCGCTGGGGGGATTAAAGCTTGTGGGTGCGGACAGTTTGTCTGCATTAAAAACCTTTGTTCCAGTTGTGAAGCGTTCCCACACAGAAGGTTATCGTTCCGGAGCCAGGATCCGGGCATCCGGTATTGAGGACAAAGATCCGGCAGGATTTGCCGGAGGGTTTGTAGGAAGGATGATCGGTGGTCAGGTATGGGGAGAAGAAGGAATCTCCTGCAGTATCGGAAACTTAAGAAGAGTGGACGGTACTTCCTATGTAGGCGGATTTGCCGGAAAAGTAGACCCGGGCAGCGCAGCAGCCATTGATACAGCTACAAAACAGGGACTTTTAAATAAACTTCTGGAAGTTCTTATGGTGAATGCTCCGGCAGAGATGATCAAAGTCCTGAACGCTACTGTTTCTACTATTCGTTATGCAGATGTGTCTGCATGGGATGACTGGGGAGTGATCATAAATGGAACCTATGCCAATGGCAGCAATACCGGATACGCCAAAGCTGCCGGAGGATTTGCGGGAAGTCTGTGCGGGGCTGTCCTTGGTGAAAAGGGCAAACCGGAAAGCAGAATCCGTGCGGATAAGATCCGTCTGGTAACTGCAGGTGAATATGCCGGTGGATGCTTCGGCGTTGCGGATGTTTCCGGTGCAGCAAATATCAGTGCAGGAGGCGAGACTTCCATACTGATCAAGCTCTTAAAACTTGGAAGGACCGATGTGCTGGATGCTTTCCGAAGCTATGTCTATTATGGAAATGTCAGTGGAAGTCCGGATGCAGGCTTAAGCGTCAGCGCAAATACAGCAGTAAGATCAGGACAGAACAATGAAGTCACATACAGCGGCACAGCCGGAGGATTTGGAGGTTCCCTACTAAATGGATCAGTCAAAAACAGCAGTGTAACAGGCCTGAACAATGTTACCGGCCTAAACAGCACGGGTGGTTTTGTAGGATATTCCGGAAAAAGCGGTGTTGTCAGTGTTGACAAGCTGGATGTTCTGGGAAACAACTCAGGAGCACTTCTGGGCGGAGCACTTGGTGTTTTGGATACGTTTGGTTCCCATATTGATGACAGCATCGTTGTAGGCGTGAATGGAGGATATACTGTTCAGAGTAAAGACGGAGAGGAGCAGATCGCCGGAGGATTTATCGGCTATGCAAATCTTGCAAGAATGTCTGGATGTACAGCAGGAAATATAAACAGCCAGGCAAATGGTCTGAAACAGGTATCATCTGGCGGCACAGCCGGAGGCTTTGCAGGAAGGACAAGCTTTGCCTACCTTGCAGATGTGAAACTGGATTCTATGGTAGTAGATGCTTTGTTTGTAACTTTGGATAATCTTGTAAAGGCCTTGTATCTGGATAAGATCCAGGACTCCAACCTTTTACATATCAATCTTGGAATTATTAAGGTAGATGCATTGTATGATGGAAACCTTCTGCATGCTAATCTGCTTGGACTGGATATCTCAGTGGGACTGTCAAAAAAATCAACAGATAATAATCAGCAGACAGATCTTGCAATTATTAAGATCGGAGATTCATCCATCAAGCTTCCTTGTGATAAAAATGGAATCATAACAAAAGATAATGATGTAAAGTCTAATATCAGTATCAATCTGATCAAGGCAAACAGGACAAAGATCACGGACAGCAGTGTGTATGGAATCAGTACAGGATACGATGTCTATGCAGGCGGAGCAGGAAATGATGCGGATGGTTCTGCGAATGATGGACGAAGCGGAGGTTTTGTTGGGTACAATGATGAAGGACTGCTGAAGAATAACAATATGTACTACTGCGACGTGGTCCGTGGAACACCTAAGATGGTGGGACCATTCAGCGGAAAAAGTGATCTGGACTCTGTATATGAGTTTAATACGAAAGCAGGCGTAGAAGGTGAGAATAACAATTACCGTATCTACAGGAAACCGGTGATCACTTTTGATGAGATCAAAAAGAATTCGAAACTCCTGACAGATACATTCAGTCAGGAAAATGGATGGAGTATCTTTTCCATAAAACATGTGGTACAGGTAGATGAATATGATACCTTGCAGAATGCAGTCATGGCAGCAAAAGGCTCTTCTGAAACAGCAGATCTGAATGCGTATGTATCAGATGCCAAAGCGGTTCTTATGTCAGATGCAAAAACCAGTCTGAATACCGGAGATAATACCTCACCGGAACCATCCGATGTACAGGATCCATGTGATGAACTTATCAATCTGACAGTAAATAAAGTATGGGATGACTTCCGGAACCTGGATGGAATCCGGTCTGATACGATCACCATAACCATCTCCAGAACATGGACAGATGCCAGTGGAGTGGATCAGACAGAGACAGTTCCAGGTTATGAAAATCATCAGATAAAAGGAAATATCTCAAAGTCCACATGGCAGAAGATCATAAAAGGACTTCCGGCATATGTTAAAGATGAAGCTGGAAACCTTCATTATTACAGGTATTCTGTTACAGAACAGGAAGTACCGGGATATACAACCACAATAGAAAGTTCTGAAGATGGATTTACTTTCACTATCATCAACCGGCATTTTGCACTGCTTCCGGATACCGGCGGCAAAGGCATTATGATGTTTATCATATCAGGAGGTTTACTGTTAGCGTTTCTGCTTTATACCGGGCACAGAAGGAAGAGAAAACAGAGGATGCAGGAAAGGAGGGAGTAGAGTCATGAAAAAGGTATGACTACGTGGGGAGCTTCCACCGTAAAGGCAGAAAGGATCCCAGACAAGCAAATAAAACAAATTAAAGAAAGAGAGAAAAAAGAACATGAAAAGAATCATATCAAGATGTATGGCTATTCTGCTGACGGTAGCTATGATACTGACAATGAGCATGACAGCATTTGCGTCAGAAGAAGCAGTAACAGGAGCTACGGCAACAGGTAAATTAACAGTTAACAATACAGTAGAAGGAAAAACTCTGGATCTGTATCAGATTTTTACAGCAGTTAGAGCTAATGGGAGTGTATTATATACATTAAATCCTGAGTATAAAGGATTTTTTAATGGTAAAGTAACTGTGAGTGATGATTCCGATGAAACTTTTAGCAAAGCTGCTTATGAATATGTTAAAACACAGGTTGGAGAAAATGGCTCTGCAGGTGTAGAATTTGCTAAACAGTTACTTGCATGGATTCTGGATTCCAATAACAATATAAGTGCAACTAAAACAGTTTCTACAAGTGCTGATTCTACAGTAATTGAGGGATTAGCGTATGGATATTACCTGGTTTATCCAGAAGGTGCAACAGATACTTCATCCGCACCAGGAGAACAGGGTTATACATCCGTAGCATCTTTAGTCAGTGTTACAGGTGATACTTCAGTTAACATGAAGAGCAATTACCCGACAGTAGATAAGAAACTTATTCCACCACAGAGTGGAAGTGGAATTACAGTTGGTGCTATTGTAGATGGTAAATGGGACGGCAGTCATCAGATGGAATTGGAGGATGAAAATGATGCTGAGGATACAATTGCACCACACGGCGTAACAACCGAGACGAAAGCAGGAGATTTTGCGATTGGAGATACCGTTACTTATCAGCTGACTTCTAAAGTACCGGATATGACAGGATATAATTCTTATATTTTTAAGTTTGTCGATACTTTATCCAAAGGACTGGATTTAAAAGAAGTGTTATCTGTAAAAGTAGGAAATACAACACTTACAGCTAAGACATCAGGAGAAAATACATACGCACTTGCATATGACAAAAATAGCCGTACTTTAACAGTTACCTTAAATGATTTCTATAATTCATACAAGAATCGTGCTGGCGATGTAATTACAGTTGTCTACACTGCAACTTTAAATAAAGATGCTGTAATTGGTATGAATCCAAATACCAATAAAGCGATAGTTGAATATAGCAATAAACCAGGAACAGATGAAACAGGTAAGTCTGAGCCAAGTGAAGTAGATGTACATACCTTTGATTTTAAAATCTTTAAACATTATTTAACAGGGGAAACAAAGAATCCTCTTGAAGGAGCAGAATTTGAACTTTATAAAGCAAATGCAGAAGGTAATGCAGCTGACACCAAAGTCGCTATTGTAGATGAAGGAAATGGTGTATATCGTAAGGCAACACCAGAAGAAGTTTCTGCTACAGATTTTGCTTCTGCAGTAATTAAATCTGGAAATGATGGATATGCGCATGTAAAAGGCCTTGAAGCTGGAACTTACTATTTAAGAGAGACAAAAGCACCAGAGGGATATTCACTTTCTGCCAATGTATGGCAGGTTCTAGTAAGGGATAATCAGTCAGTTGAAGTAACATTAAATGGAGTTCCTGTTGAAAAAAGCGATGATGGAGCATTTGTTATCGAAAACATTAAGCTCTACTCACTCCCATCAACCGGTGGCAGCGGAATTTACTGGTATATGATCGGCGGCATGGTACTTATGTCTGCAGCCGCATGGATCTTATATAAAAACAAATGCAGGGAGGTGCTGGGAAAATAATTGTAACGATTGATTTTTTCAGTGGCTCCTTGCCACAAAAAAACGTAATTATCCCGCATAAGGGAACAATAAAAAAAATGGGCAAAGCCCGATAATGTAAAGGAGACAAAATTATGAAGAAGATGAGAAAAATCTTTGCAGTGTTATTAACACTGGCCATGGTACTCGCAATGAGTATGACAGCATTTGCAGCAGAAGTTACAGAACCAGTTACTTCTTATTCTAGTAAAATTACAGTAACAGGTTTATCTTCACAGGAAGAAGAAACAGTTAACTTATATGCAGCAATTACATTAAATGTTGATAAGAACGAATGGATTGTAGCTGACTGGGCTAAAGATTATATTGGATTAAGTACTGATGGAAAAAAATATGAAATCACAAATGCTGAAGGGTTAGCAAAAGCAGTACCTGAAACTATAGCACCATTTCAGCAGAAACATGTTGTAGGTGAAACACAAGTAGAGTTTTCAGAAGTTCCTGTAGGTGCTTATGTTGTTACAGCAAGTGGTAATAAAATCACATATTCTCCTATGGTTGCAGAAACATACAACGATGTTGCAACTTATATGCAGGCAAAAAATGTGACACTTGTAGCTAAATCCTCAGGTTATGATGTGAAAAAAGAAGCAGCAGATGGTTTTGTAAAACGTGGAGAAGAAGTAACATTTACAATTACAACTACATTTCCAAGTTTTACTGTT
>OGRA01003624.1_pt1 | contig 11510 bp, 10 predicted proteins | sample 1553351 | NCBI WGS metagenome assembly OGRA01 (sample SAMEA2580056, study PRJEB22360) | human gut metagenome | biome: human gut; feature: human-associated habitat; material: faeces | place: Denmark | collected 2008/2010
CGTGAGCAGGCCGTTCTTGAGCGGGCGGCGGGATAGGGTAAAGCTGTAACCCGAAAGCAGAATAAAGCTCCAGCAGATATACTGCTGCCACACATGGCAGTGCGTGGACCAGATATCGTACCAGCCGCTGGCATGGCCAAAAATATACACCCAGTCATACATGGCATGGTAAACCAGCATATTCAGCAGCGCCAGCCCGCGCAGGGCATCGATCTGCCAAAAGCGCTGCCCGGCTGCCGCACGCAACGATTGTTGTTCGGTTTGCATCGCGTTCCCCTTCCCTGCCCTGTGCCAATATGCAAAGGGCTGATGTCACTTTACCATACTTGGCATAGCAAATGCAAGGCGCCCTTGCAAAATGACCGAAAATGCGCTAAAATCTTTGGTGAAATATAACAAAGGAGGGGTCCGTTATGCCCGATATCCGTCTTGTTGCATTGGATCTGGACGGCACCGTATTCAATGATGAAAAAGAGATCACACCCCGCACGCTGGAAGCCATCCGCGCTGCCATTGCCAAAGGGGTTGATGTCATCCCCGCAACGGGGCGTGTGGCATCGGGTGTGCCGGAAGCGTTTTTGCGCATTCCCGGCGTGCGGTATGCCCTGACTTCCAACGGGGCCAGCGTGGTGGAGCTTTCCACCGGCAAACCGCTGGTCAACCTGCCGTTTGATGCTGCCCTTGCCAGCGACATTTATGATATCGTGGCCGCAACAGGCGGTGCCATGGGCATTTTTATCGGCGGCAAAGCCTACACCGATTATTTTGGTGCCAATGACGGCCTTGCCCTGATGCCCCCTGCCCTGCGCCGCTACCTGCGCGACAGCCGCATTGTGGTGGATGACATGCACGCAGTGTTCGCCGCCCACCCGCACGAGGTGGAAAAGTTCAGCATCACCTATCGGGACAATGCCGCCCGCGATGCCGCCTGGCAGGCTGTTGCCAGCCGGTTTAATGTTGAGATTACTTCCAGCATTCCCAACAACATGGAGATCAACGCCCCCGGCGTGACCAAGGGCAGCGGATTAAAAACGCTGGCCGATACCCTGGGCCTGGCGATGAACCAGGTGATGGCCTGCGGCGATTCCGGCAACGACCTTGCCATGATCCAGGCCGCCGGGTACGGCATTGCGATGGGCAACGCCACACCGGATGTTCTGGCCGCCGCCCGCTATGTAACGGACGACAACAACCATGACGGCGTTGCCAAGGCCATTGAAACCTATGTGTTGAAAGGATAACCCCCCTATGCCAAATATCGTTGACCGCTTTGGCCAGCTGGTGGATGACGCCATTCCCAAGCCGGAGCTTGCCCGCCAGCTGCTGCTGTTGGGCTACCGCGCCAAGGATGTGCAGCTGCTGCTTGCCCCGGAAAAAGAGCTCACCCCCGCGCGGCAGTATGCGGCACAGATCGCCATGGACGCCATGATTGCGCCCCTGGCCCACCCGCAGCGGGCGGCGCTGGTCAATATCTTTATGCCCTGTGAACTGCTGCACGCCTTCCACCTGCTGCCGATGTTTGCCGAAGCCACCGCCTGTTACCTGAACGGTGCCGCAGCCGAGCGCGGCTTTATCCATTATGCCGAGAGCGCAGGCATCAGCCCCACGCTGTGCAGCTACCACAAGGCTTTGCTGGGCATGGGGCTTTCCGGCACGGCGGGCAAGCCGCTGTTCACTGCCTGCACCTCCATTGCCTGCGATGCCAACAACCTGACCTTCCGGCGGCTGGCGCAGCATTACGGCATCCCCCACTTTTATCTGGATGTGCCCTATGACCACGACGAGTACGCTGTGGCCGAAGTTTCCGACCGCCTGCGAGAGTTCGCCGCCTTTTTGGAGGATGCGACCCACCAGAAGCTGGACGAAGCGGCCCTGCAGCAGGCAGTCGCCCACAGCGGCCGCACGCTGGAACTATTGCAGCAGGCACAGGCCGCCAAGGCCGGGCGGAACCTGCACAACGATGTCACCTCCGAATTTTACGAAGTGTTTGTGACCCACACCATGCTGGGCACCCCGCAGGCTGAACAGTACGCCCGCAAGCTGCTGGCGGATATCGAGGCCAGCCCCATGGGTGGCGGCACCCGGCTGCTGTGGGCGCACGCCGTGCCGTTTTATCAGGCGCCCGTGCGGGAGCGGCTGAATTTCTCGGCAGAAAACCAGCTTATTACCTGCGATATGAACGCCGATACCTTAGGCTGCTGCATGGATCCGGACAAACCGTTTGAGAGCATGGCCGCGCGGCTGGTGAACAACATCTTTAACGGCAGCGCCCAGCACCGCATCCAGCGCGCGCTGGAGCTGTGCCGCATGCAGCAGATCGACGGGGTGGTCTACTTCTGCCAATGGGGCTGCAAGCAGACGATGGGGGCCGCACAGCTGTTCAAGAGCGCACTGGAAGCCGAGGGCTACCCGGTGCTGCTGCTGGACGGCGATGGCTGCGACCGCGCCAATACGATGGACGGCCAGACCGCCACCCGGCTGGATGCTTTCCTGGAGATGCTGCACAGCAAACAGGAGGCGCTGGTATGAGCAAAACGATTTATTATGCCTGCAAATACGCCCCGCTGGAGCTGTTTGCCGGGTATGGGGCCACCTTCTCGGCGCTGGATCCGCTGGCGGAAAGTTTTTCCTGCGCGGAGCGCTGCGCCCACGCCAACCTGTGCGGTTACGCCAAGGCTGTGCTGGAACAGGTGGAGCAATCCGGCATCCGGGCTTTGGTGCTGACCAACTGCTGCGATGCCATGCTGCGCGTTTACGATGTGCTGGCTGCCAGTGGTAAGATGGAATTTTTGCAGCTGCTGCCCGTCCCCCACCAGAGCACCCCGGCCACCCGCGCCCGCTTTGCGCGGGACCTGCGCAGGCTGGCGGATGCCCTGCAGCGGTACACCGGGCAGGAATTCGACGCCCAGCGCGCCCACGCCTTTTTTGTGCACAAACCACACGCCGAGGGTCCGCATTTGACCCTGCTGGGTGCCCATGGCGGCAGCGTGCTGTATGATACCGTGCAGAAAGCCTTTGCCCTGCCCGTGGTGGATGCTACCTGCACCGGCAACCGTGAGCTTGCCGATGTTGCCCCCGCCGCACTGGAGGACTTTTTGCCCGGTTACGCCGCCGCCCTGCTGGGCCAGATGCCCTGCATGCGGATGGATGCCCCGGTCAGTGAGCGCGCCGCCCTGGTGGACGGCCAGACCGTTGGCATTGTGTACCACACCGTGCAGTTCTGTGATTATTACGCCCCCGGCCTGACCGCGCCGGAGCAGTTCCATCTGCCGGTATTAAAAATTGAAACCGACTGTTCCCGCCAGACCTTTACCAGCGGCGGCGGGCAGCTGAGCACCCGCCTGGGCGCATTTGCCGAAAGCCTTAACGCCGTTCCCGATACCGAAAACAAGGAGGCCCCCGCCATGAACACCAACGCACAATATGCCGCCGGCATCGACAGCGGCTCTGCCAGCACCGATGCCGTGATCCTGGATCGCAGCGGAAAGATCTGCGGCTGGGCCATTGTGCCCACCGGCGCCGGGGCTGCAACCGGCGCCCGCCAGGCACTGGAACAGGCCCTGACGATGGCAGGCATTGCCGAAAGCGACCTGGGTTCCAAGGTATACACCGGCTACGGGCGCGAGTTCCTGGGCGATGACGGCGCAGCCGTGACCGAGATCACCTGCCATGCCCGCGGGGCTCATCATCTGGACCCCGCCGTGCGCACCGTGATCGACATTGGCGGGCAGGATTCCAAGGTGATCCGCCTGAGCGAAAGCGGCGCTGTTGAAACCTTTGCGATGAACGACAAATGCGCCGCCGGTACCGGCCGTTTTTTGGAGATGATGGCCCGCACCCTGCAGATGAAGCTGCCGGAGATGAGCGAGCTTGGCCTGGACTGGCACAACGATGTGACCATTTCCAGCATGTGTACCGTGTTTGCGGAAAGCGAGGTCGTCAGCCTGATTGCCCGCAGCACCGCACCGGCGGATATCATCCACGGCCTGAACAAATCTGTTGCGGGCAAAACCGCTGCCCTGGCCCGCCGCACCGGCGGCGTGGCCCCCTTTATGATGACAGGCGGTGTAGCCCGCAACCGCGGCGTTGTGAAAGAGCTGGAAACCGCCCTGAAAGCCCCAGTGGAGGTCAGCGAGTACAGCCAACTGTGCGGCAGCCTGGGCGCAGCGCTGTTTGCGCTGGAAAAAATGGGCGTGAAGCTGTAAAACCTCCGGTGCGCAAAATACTTGCTTTAAGTCGTACTTTCGTGTACACTAGGGTGTATCATATTAAGATAGCATGATGGCTGCAAAAATAAGGAGGGCTTTCTTATGTCTTGGGGAACAAATGTACTGGTCGGCCAGTCCGGCGGGCCGACTGCTGTGATCAATTCCAGCCTGGCCGGTGTGTATGAAGCTGCCAAAGCTCTGGGCGCCGCCCATGTATACGGCATGGAGTATGGCATTCAAGGGCTTTTGCAGGGCAAGATTGTGGACCTGGATGACCGCCTTGACGACAAGATGGAAATTGAGCTGCTCAAGCGCACGCCGTCCAGTTACCTGGGCAGCTGCCGGTTCAAGCTGCCCAACCCCGCCACGGACGAACGCCCCTTTGTGCAGCTGTTTGAGCTGTTTGCCAAGTACTGCATTGGGGCCGTGTTCTACATTGGCGGCAATGATTCGATGGACACCATTGCCAAGCTTTCCGCTTACGGGGCTGCCAAGGGCAGCGAGATCCGCTTTATCGGCGTGCCCAAAACCATTGACAACGACCTGATGTACACCGACCACACCCCCGGTTACGGCAGTGCCGCCAAGTACATTGCCACCATCCTGAAAGAGGTCATCTGTGATTCCAGCGTGTATAACATCCGCAGCGTGACGGTGGCCGAGATCATGGGCCGCCAGCCTGGCTGCCGGGGCTGACTGCAACGGCCCGGACATCATTCTGCTGCCGGAGCGCCCCTTTGACGAGAATGTGTTCCTGGAAAAAGTAGCCCAGCTGGAAAAAGACCGCCACAATGTCATCATTGCGGCCAGCGAGGGCGTAAAAAACAAGGACGGCGTTTTCCTGTGTGATTTGGTATCCACAGCAGGCCAGCTGGATGCTTTTGGCCATAAAGCCATTTTGTCCGGCACCAGCCGCTACCTGGCGGATTTGATCCATGTGCGCCTGGGCTGCAAGACCCGCGCGATCGAGTTCTCTACCCTGCAGCGCTGTGCCTCCCATCTGGCAAGCCGCACCGACATTACCGAGGCATACCAAGTGGGCGGTGCTTCGGTGGAAGCTGCTTACCGCGGCGAAACCGGTAAGATGTGCGCCATCCGCCGCATTTCGGATATGCCGTACCGCACCGAAACCGAGATGGTAGATGTGCAGAAGGTTGCCAACCTGGAAAAGCGCGTGCCGGATGACTGGATCAGCCCGGACGGCATGCATGTGACCGAAGCATTCCATCAGTATGCCCGCCCCCTCATCCAGGCCGAGCTGACCCCCATCTACATCGACGGCGTGCCCCGCCATCTGCATCTGCATTGATTTACGGGGGTTTTTGTTCCTTCTTTCTTTGAAAAGAAGGAAGCAGAAGCTTTAATAATATAACACAATAATATTATTTTCCTTCAAGAAAGCAATGAATAATAAAAGGCGCATCGCAACCCCTTGGATAGGGTGTGCGGTGCGCTTTTGTGTTGTACTTTTATTTAGGCACTGTAGGGTGGGATGCCTTCATCCCGTCCTTGAGGAACATAAATCATCCACCACATGCTAAAAAAGCTTCTGTAGGGAACAGTCTTGACCGTTCCGAAACCTTGTCCCGAATACCATTAAGGCAATACTGCATAATTCTAAGTGCCGATACGGCGAGCGAGGTGCGGCAGATGCTAAGCCAAAAGCGCAGATAATACTGGATGCTGCAAAGGTGAGCGCCGCCAGTGGCGGAAACAGCGAACCGAAGCAGGGGCAGCGGTCGCAGAGTGCGAGGGGCTTTTGCCCCCGAAGCACGATGCGGGTACCGCAACCCGACATTATCGAGCATTTTGGCAACGCAGATGCCGTGCCGCAGCCGCCGGAGCGGTGCTTAAGCCGTCAGGCGGGAATTGTGCGGTGTTGCCTTAACAAAATTCACCGCATAGGCTCATCCGCGGGACGATGCAAGCATCGTCCCCTACAAATGTTTGTAGGTTTGCAGCAAATATTTACGTTTCTCGGCGGGGTCGGGTGCCCCCACCTTACCGGGCAAGTTGCCCTTCCCCCACAAAACAAAACACCCCCGTCCTTATTCCAGCTGTCACGCAGCCAAAACAAAGGCGGGGGTATTTTTTAATGCCAGAGGGTAAACAGCAGCGCCAGCAGGGCCAGCAGGCCAAGCAGGTAGACGCCACAAATCAGCAGGGTAGCTTTCAGCGCACCCAGGATCGCCCACAGGCGCTCCTTACCGGTCAGCTGGGGGTCTTCCTCCCAGGGACGGTCAGCAGCCTGTTGGGGCTGCTGTGCGGGGGTATGGCCCTGCTTGCGGCGGCGCGGCAGCCAGATACTGTCGTGCTCAATGCCACTCATATCGGCCACGGTGCGGCCGTCATCCTCAAAGGGTTCGTTATGCTTCATTTTTCGTACAGGTGGCACACAACATAGTGGCCGGGTTCCACCTCACGCTGCTGCGGCGCTTCGGTCTTGCAGCGCTCGGTCGCATAAGGGCAGCGGGTATGGAACTTGCAGCCCTTGGGCGGGTTGGCCGGGGACGGAATGGAGCCCTGCAGCACAATGCGCTCGCGGCGAATGGTCGGGTCCGGGATAGGAATGGCGCTGAACAGTGCCTTGGTGTAGGGATGTAGCGGATGGCTGAAGATATCCGGCGTTGCACCGTACTCCACCAGGTTGCCCAGGTACATAACGCCGACCGTATCCGAAATATGCTCAACAACAGAAAGATCGTGGGAGATGAACAGGTAGGTCAGGTTATATTTATCCTGCAATTCTTTCAGCAGATTGATGATCTGGGCCTGAATGGAAACGTCCAGTGCAGAGACCGGTTCGTCGCACACAACAAACTCCGGGTTCAGGGCCAGGGCGCGGGCAATGCAGATGCGCTGGCGCTGGCCGCCGGAAAATTCGTGCGGATAGCGGGTTTTGTGGTAAGGCTGCAGGCCGCAGTTATCCATGACCTGGTCAATATAATCATTGAACTCTGCCTTGGGCACCAGGTTATGCTCGCGCACAGCCTCACCGATGATCTCACCAACCGGCAGACGCGGGGACAGGCTGGAGAACGGGTCCTGGAAGATGATCTGCATCTTGGTACGCAGGTTACGCAGCTCCCTGCCGGTCATATCGTACACTTCTTTGCCGTTGAACAGTACCTGACCGCCGGTTTTTTCGCCGGCAAGGCGCAGGATTGTACGGCCGGTGGTGGATTTGCCGCAGCCGGATTCGCCGACCAGACCCATGGTATGGCCGCGCTTGAGGTTGAAGGTAACGCCATCGACAGCCTTGACATGACCCACGGTCTGGGACATCAGGCCGCCCTTGATGGGGAAGTATTTTTTAAGCTGGTTGACCATCAGAATATACTGATCATCATAGGTGACGGGGGTATAGTCCAGCTTTTTTGCGTTTTCTGCCTGTGCCATCGTCACTCACCCGCCTTTCGATTATTTTCATAGTAGCGGTAGCAGCTGACCTTGTGCGTGGGGGACAGGCTGATCTCGCAGGGGTATTCACCATCGCAGCAGGGCAGAGCCATCTCGCAGCGATCCTTAAAGTAACAGTAGTTGGGCATATTGACCGGGTTGGGCACCTTGCCGGGGATAGAGTACAGTCGGTCCACCTTTTTGCCCACGATCGGTTTGGAAGCCATCAGGCCGATGGTATAGGGGTGAGCCGGGTTTGCGAAAATCTCCTGAGCGGTGCCCTTTTCCACCACGCGGCCTGCGTACATGACAACAACGTAATCTGCCATCTCGGCAATCACACCCAGGTCATGGGTGATCAGCATGATGGAGGAGTTAATGCGGTCCTTCAGGCTGCGCAGCAGGTCCAGGATCTGGGCCTGAATCGTCACGTCCAGTGCGGTGGTGGGTTCGTCGGCGATGATAACCTTGGGGTTGCAGGCCAATGCCATGGCGATCATGACACGCTGGCGCATACCGCCGGACAACTCATGCGGGTACATCTCATATACACCCTGGCTGTTGGCGATGCCAACCATCTCCAGCATTTCAACGGTGCGCTTTTTGATGTCCTCTTTGCTCTTGCCTTCGCCGTCATGCAGGGCGATGACTTCATCGATCTGAGCACCGATGCGGAACACCGGGTTCAGGCTGGTCATCGGCTCCTGGAAGATCATCGAAATATAGTTGCCGCGCAGGTGCTGCATGACCGTGCCGGGAGTTTTGGCAACATCATAGGCTTTGCCATTACCCAGGTTCAGGCGGATCTCGCCCTGAACGATCTGGCCCTGGGGGCGCTGCAGCAGCTGCATCAGCGAAAGGCTGGTAACGGATTTGCCGCAGCCGGATTCACCCACAACGCCCACGGTTTTGCCCACGGGAACTTCAAACGAAACACCGTCCACGCTTTTTACCACGCCGGTATCGGTAAAGAAATAGGTGTGCAGGTTATCAAACTCAACAGCGTTTTCCGGGTTTTTCATCTGGGTCAGATACTCAGATTCCGGCACATTCTTGCGCTTGCGCTGTTTTTCGTACTGGTCCGTAATGCGGCGGTTTTCTTTGGAGATACGCCGCGACTCCTTGGCGGAAAGGTAACCGTCCTGTTGTTTAGCCATCGTGTGTGTCTCCTTTCATCAGCGTTTCATCTTGGGGTCAAAGGCATCGCGCAGGCCATCGCCCACAAAGTTGAAGCCCAGAACCGTGATCAGCAGGCAGATGCCGGCCGGGACCCAGATGAACAGATAGTTGGTCATAACATAAGCGTTGTTGACATCGTTGATGATGTTGCCCCAGGATGCAAACGGGTACTTAACGCCCAGACCCAGGAAAGACAGGGTGGCTTCCGTCAGGATGGTGGAGCCAAGGCTCATGGTGCAGGTAACAATCAGCTGCGGGATAACGTTGGGGATCAGGTGGCGGAAGATGCGGTGCCATGCGCTGATACCGCAGGCTTCGGCTGCCGTCATGAACTCCTGCTCGCGCAGGGACAAAATCTGGCCGCGGACCAGGCGGGCAATGCCGGGCCAGCCCAGGAAGCCGAGGATCAGCATCAGGTACATCATACGGGTCCAGGAATCAATGCGCATGGCGTCCATGGCAGCGCCCAGAATGATGATGATGGGCATGGAGGGCAGGCAATAGAAAACGTCCACGATACGCATGATGAGGTTATCCACCCAGCCGCCGAAGTAGCCGGAGATACCGCCCATAACAATACCGATGGAGCCTTCAATCGCAACAACAATGAAGCCGATGATCAGGGAAACGCGGCCGCCGTACATCAGGCGGGTCAGCATGTCCATACCGTTGGTATCGGTACCCAGCCAGTGCTCCTTGTTGGGGCTTGCGTAACGGTCAAACACATAGGTTTCCGTCATCTGCTTCACGCTCCAAACGCCGGTGCTGGCATCGTACACGATGTCATACTCGGCTTCGCTGCCGTCGGCATCGGTGTAGGTGAACTCGGTAATATTATCGTCAATGGCTTCTTCCAGGCGGTCGCGGAAGTCACGGCTGATGACCACGCTGGCATCGGCAGCGGAAACAACAAAGCGGCCGATATAGGCAACTTCGCTGCCGCTCTGGGTGATATTGCCATCGTCATCCAGCGCATAGTCCTGGCCATCGGCAGTAAAGGTGGTTTCCCCTGCTGCCTGGGCAGTCAGGGCGGCCAGCTTGGCATCAAAGCTCAGCTCGGCCACGCCGTCCGCTGCGGTGACCATATCCTTAGAGGCATAAGCCAGCACAGTGCGGCCCTGGTGGAAGACGTACAGGTCCTCGCTCAGGTTTTCCACTTCGTAATTGTTATCTTTATAGGTAAAGGTTTCTTCACCCTTCTTGATGGCCTCGTTGCCCTTGCTCTGGGCAATGGAGCCGAACTCCTGGCCATCGGCAACAACAAAGCGCAGTTTATCGTTGCGGGTCACACCCACATACTCTTTGGACATCTGGGTGTAGGTGTAGAACTGCTGGTCCTGGCCGTAAGGGCTGACCACGCCACCAATAAAGGAAAAGACGAACATGGCAAGCAGCATCGTCAGGCCCACAACGGCCAGACGGTTGCGGAAGAACCGCTTGGCAACCAGCGCGCCGGGCGAAAGCACCTTAACGCGGCGGTCGTCGTTCAGGGAGTACTGCTCCTTTTTGGGGGTGTTGTTCTGGGTATTCTCACTCATGGGTGCAGTCTCCTTTCTTTAAGAAATGCGCACGCGCGGGTCAACCACTGCGTACATGATATCAGTCAGCAGGTTGCTGACCAGGGTAAGCACAGCCATAAAGGACAGGTAGAACATGGTGAACGGGATATCGCCCGCAACCATGGACTGGTAAGAGATGTAGCCGATGCCGGGGATGGAGAACAGGGTCTCCGTGATCAAGGCACCGCTGAACAGGCCGGGCAGGGAACCGCCGATGATGGTAACCAGCGGAATCAGGGTGTTGCGGAATGCGTGCTTATAGATGACCACATGCTCCGAAAGGCCCTTGGCGCGGGCGGTACGGATATAGTCGGCGTTCAGCACTTCCAGCATGTTGGTGCGGGTGTAACGCATGGTAGAGCCGATGGAAACAATGACCAGCGTGACGATGGGCAGCACCAGATGGTTGGCGCGGTCACAGAACTGGCCCCACGAGCTGAGCTGGGCATAATCACGCCCGACCAGGCCATACAGGTCAAACCAGCCAAGCTTGACAGAGAACAGCAGCTTGAGCAGCGTGGCAAAGAAGAAGCTGGGCAGAGAGATGCCCACCAGAGCCACAGCGGTGATGACGTAATCGGTACGGGAATACTGTTTGGTAGCAGCCAGGATGCCCAGGGGCACAGCGATGATCATGGACAACACAAAGGAGATGCCGCCCATGACAACAGACAGACCAATAACTTCCTGGAATTTTTGAACAACAGGGACGTTCCACTTCCAGCTGTCACCGAACTGACCGTGCACTGCGCTGGACAGCCAGGTCATGAAACCGGGCAGGATGCCCTTATCCAGACCATAGGCTGCGTTGAGCTGATCCAGCCATTCCTGATACGGTTTTGCGCCCGGTGCCTGGGACAGCTGCATGGCCATGTTCTCGGCAAAAGAGCTGGGCAGGCTGCGCATCATCACATAGATGATGAAGGTAACGCAAAACAGGATCACAAAAGAAAGCAGGATACGCTTGATGACGTAGTTTCGCACTTGAAAAATCGTTCCTTCCTTCGCGGGCAGGGAGGCCGCGTTTTTAATGGCTGCGCCGCATGGCTCCAAAATACACATGAGCCGGGGCCTTGTAGCTTCGCCTATGGTGTACCTAAAAAGTCGAAAATTTAGGGCAATACCGCATAATTCTAAGTGCCGATACGGCGAGCGAGGTGCGGCA
>OGRA01003644.1_pt1 | contig 11447 bp, 9 predicted proteins | sample 1553351 | NCBI WGS metagenome assembly OGRA01 (sample SAMEA2580056, study PRJEB22360) | human gut metagenome | biome: human gut; feature: human-associated habitat; material: faeces | place: Denmark | collected 2008/2010
AACCAATGACACGGGGATTTTCAGTCCCCTGCTCTACCGACTGAGCTACAGAGGCGCACCGGACGATGATTATTATACCCGAAATTCTGGATTTGTAAAGAGGAAAATGCAAATTTTTTCGAAAAAAATCAGACTTTTCTTGAAAAATGCGTCCGGACGATAAATAATAGAAGTGGATTTTTGATACTCTCCGGCCGGGCCGGGCCGACGGCGGGGAACGAAACGCAAAATTGACATTGACAACAACCTATGGTTTAATAGAAAACTAGAAAACGATTCGGCCGGCAAAGGGTACGGGGCGTATCCGTGCAGACCGGGAGGGTGAACATGGCAAGAAAACAGGAATACGGTAACGAGAGCATTACTTCATTAAAGGGTGCGGACCGCGTCCGCAAGCGCCCGGCGGTCATCTTTGGCTCGGACGGTGTGGAGGGCTGCGCCCATTCGATCTTTGAGATCGTCTCCAACTCCATCGACGAGGCCCGCGACGGCCACGGCGACACCATCAACGTGACCCGCTGCAAGGACGGCAGCGTCATCGTCGAGGACTTTGGCCGCGGCATGCCCGTGGACTGGAACAACGGCGAGGGCCGCTACAACTGGGAGCTGCTGTTCTGCGAGATGTATGCAGGCGGCAAATACGGCGAGGGCGAGGACAACTACGAGTTCAGCCTGGGCCTGAACGGTCTGGGCCTGTGCGCCACCCAGTATTCGTCTGCCTGGATGACGGCCGACATCTACCGCGACGGCTATCATTATCATCTGGACTTCAAAAAGGGCGAGAACGTCGGCGGCCTGCAAAAGGAACCTTATAAGGGCCGCCGCACCGGAAGCATCATTCACTGGAAGCCGGACGACGAGGTCTTCACCGACATCGACGTGCCCGGCAGCTATTACAAGGATGTGCTGCGCCGTCAGGCCGTCGTCAACGCGGGGCTGACCCTGAACTTCACCGACGAAAAGGAGAAAGACCCCGCCACCGGCAAGGCCTGGAAGGAGAGCTGGTGCTACGAGCACGGCATCGCCGACTACGTGGCCGAGACGGCGGGCGAGGACACCCTGACCCCGGTGTTCAGCTGCGAGAGCGAGGCCACCGGCCGCGACCGCGAGGACCAGCCGGAATATAAGGTAAAGATGAGCGCGGCCTTCTGCTTCTCCAATAAGGTGCAGCTGCTGGAATATTACCACAACTCCTCCTGGCTGGAGCACGGCGGCAGCCCCGAACACGCGGTGCGCACGGCCTTCGTCTACCAGATCAACAAGTACCTGAAGGACAAGAATCTTTATAAGAAGGGCGAGAGCGCCATCAGCTTTCAGGATGTGCAGGACTGCCTGGTCTATGTCTCGTCCAGCTTCTCCACCCGCACCAGCTACGAGAACCAGACCAAGAAGGCCATTACCAACAAATTCGTCTCGCAGGCGATGACGGATTTCCTGAAGCACTATCTGGAAGTCTACTTCCTCGAAAAGCCGGAGGAAGCCCAGAAGATCTGCCAGCAGGTCCTGGTCAACAAGCAGAGCCGGGAACACGCCGAAAAGACGCGCCAGAGCATCAAAAAGACGCTCTCCACCCAGATCGACCTCGCCAACCGGGTGCAGAAGTTCGTGGACTGCCGCACCAAGGACGCTTCCCGCCGCGAACTGTATATCGTCGAGGGCGATTCGGCTATGGGTGCCGTCAAGCAGAGCCGCGACAGCGAGTATCAGGCCATCATGCCCATCCGCGGCAAGATCCTGAACTGCCTCAAGGCCGACTATGCCCGCATCTTCAAGTCGGACATCATCGTGGACCTCATCAAGGTGATGGGCTGCGGCGTCGAGCTGGGTGGCAAGCACAACAAGGAGCTGGCGACCTTCAATCTGGACAACCTGCGGTACAACAAGATCGTTATCTGTACCGATGCCGATGTGGACGGCTACCAGATCCGCACCCTGGTGCTGACCATGCTCTACCGCCTGACGCCCACCCTCATCAACGAGGGCTATGTCTACATCGCGGAGTCGCCGCTGTACGAGATCACCACCAAAGACCACACCTATTTCGCTTACACCGAGCCGGAGAAGGCGGCGTTCCTGAAGGAGATCGGCGAGAAGAAATACACCATCCAGCGCTCGAAAGGTCTGGGTGAGAACGACCCGGAGATGATGTGGCTGACCACCATGAACCCGGAGAGCCGCCGCCTCATCAAGGTGCTGCCCACCGATGTGGAGGAGACCGCCCGCGTGTTCGACCTGCTGCTGGGCGACAACCTCGCCGGACGCAAGGAGCACATCGCAGAGCACGGCGCAGAGTATCTGGACGATCTGGATGTGTCTTAACCTCTCCGTCAATGCTTCGCATTGCCACCTCTCCTAATAGGAGAGGCCTTGGCAGTCGGATGAGACTTGCTGGATACGCCAGAGGCTCCCCTATTAGGGGAGCTGGCGAGCCGAAGGCGAGACTGAGAGGTTGAATTCGGATAGATAGAGGATAGTAAGAAGAATGGCAAAACGAACAACAAAGAAAACACTCAAGCCGGTCCGCCCGCAGCTGGGCGACGGCGTTGAGATCCTGAATGCGGGCAGTGTGCTGGAAGACCCCATCACCCGCACGCTGGAGACCAACTATATGCCCTATGCGATGAGCGTCATCGTCTCCCGCGCTCTGCCGGAGATCGACGGCTTCAAACCCGCCCACCGCAAACTGCTGTACACGATGTACGGCATGGGCCTGCTCAAGGGGGCCCGCACCAAATCCGCCAACATCGTGGGCAGCACCATGCACCTGAACCCCCACGGCGATGCTGCCATCTACGACACCATGGTCCGCATGGGCCGGGGCAACGAGAGCCTGCTGGTGCCCTATGTGGACAGCAAGGGCAACTTCGGCAAGGCCTACAGCCGGGATATGTCCTGTGCAGCGGCCCGTTACACCGAGGCCAAGCTCGAAGGCGTCTGCGAGGAGCTGTTCCGGGACATCGACCGGGAGACGGTCGATTTCGTCCCCAACTACGATGGCACCACCACCGAGCCGACTCTTCTGCCGGTCACGTTCCCCACCATCCTGGCCAACAACACACTGGGCATCGCCGTCGGCATGGCCTGCAACATCTGCTCGTTCAATCTGGTCGAGCTGTGCAACACCACCATCGCCCTGATGAAGGACCCCCGGCACGACATCTCCACCACGATGCCGGCCCCGGATTTCGTGGGCGGCGGCCAGATCCTGTACGACGAAGCCCAGATGCGGGAGATCTACGAGAACGGCCGCGGCAGCGTCCGGGTTCGTGCCCGTTATAATGTGGTGCCCGGCGAGAACATGCTGGAGATCACCCAGATCCCGCCCACCACGACGGTGGAAGCTATCATGGACAAGATCGCCGAGCTGGTCAAGGCCGGAAAGATCAAAGAGATCAGCGACATGCGCGATGAGACCGACCTGAACGGCCTCAAGCTGACCCTCGACCTCAAGCGCGGCGTGGACGCCGAGAAGCTGATGGCCAAGCTGTTCAAGACCACCCCGCTGGAAGACAGCTTCAGCGCCAACTTCAACGTTCTGGTCTCCGGTCAGCCGAAGGTCATGGGTGTGCGGGAAATTTTGAATGAGTGGACGGCGTTCCGGATGGAATGCGTCCGCCGCCGCACTTTCTTCGACCTTCACGGCAAGGAAAAGCGCCTGCACCTGCTTCAGGGTCTGGCCGCCATCCTGCTGGACATCGACAAGGCCATCCACATCATCCGCACCACCGAGGAGGAGACCGAGGTCGTGCCCAACCTGATGATCGGCTTCGGCATCGACGAGGTGCAGGCCGACTATGTGGCCGAGATCAAGCTGCGCCACCTGAACCGGGAGTACATCCTCAAGCGCACCGGGGAGATCGAGCAGCTGGAAAAGGACATCGCCGACCTGAATGACATTCTGGCAAAGCCCGCCCGCATCCGGAAGATCATCATCAAAGAGCTGACGGATGTTGCCAAAAAGTACGCCCAGCCCCGCCGTAGCGAGATTTTGTACGACCTGCCGGAGGAGGAGAGCGGCACCGAGGAAGAGGTCATCCCGGATTATCCGGTCACCGTCTTCTTCACCCGCGAGGGCTACCTGAAAAAGATCCCGCCCCAGAGCCTGCGCACCGCCGGTGCCCACAAGCTCAAGGAGGGCGACGAGATCATCCAGCAGGTGGAGACCCGCAACAACGTGGAGGCGCTCTTCTTCACCGACCGGCAGCAGGTGTACAAGGTGCGCCTGAACGAACTGGAAGACGGAAAAGTGGCGCAGATGGGCATCTTTATTCCGGGCCGTCTGGGCATGGACGAGGGCGAAAACATTCTGGCCATGGTCATCACGAGCGATTATTCCGGCTTCATGCTCTTCTTCTTCGCGAGCGGCAAGTGCGCCAAGATCCCGCTGAACTCCTACGCCACCAAGCTGAACCGCCGCAAGCTGCTCAAGGCCTACTGCGACAAGGAAACGCTGGCGAAGATGGTCTTCCTGCCCGAAGAGACGGAGCTTGCCATCCGCACCAGCGCGGGCCGGATGCTGCTGGTGGGCACGGCGCAGATCAGCGCCAAGGCCACCCGCGACAGTCAGGGCGTGGCGGTCGTCACCCTGAAGAAGAACCAGCACATCGCGTCGGTCGTCCCGGCGGAGACGCTGGAACTGGCCAACCCCCACCGCTACCGCGTCCGCAGCCTGCCCGCCACCGGCGCCCTCATTCGCGCCGAGGACGAGGGCGAGCAGCTGACGCTTCTGTAAAGGAGACGACGCTATGCAAAATATCGACCTGATCTGTGTCGGCAAGCTCAATGCAAAATACTTTGCAGAGGGTGTGGCCGAGTACCAGAAGCGTCTGGCGGCCTTTGCGTCTTTCCGGATCATCGAGCTGCCAGAAGAAAAAATCGAGGAGAAGAACGCCTCCGATGCGGTGGTGAAAAAGGCGCTGGAAAAGGAAGGGAAAGCCATCCTTTCCAACGTCCGCAAAGGTGCAGCCATCGTGGCCCTGTGCATCGAGGGGAAACAAATCTCCTCGGAGGAGCTGGCCCGCTTCCTGGCCGACCGAGCAGGCAGCGGGGCAGGGGATGTGGCCTTCGTCATCGGCTCGTCCCACGGGCTGGCCGAGGAGGTCAAGCGGGCGGCGGCGCTCAAATTCAGCATGGGCCGCATCACGATGCCCCACCAGCTGGCCCGCCTTGTGCTGACGGAACAGCTCTACCGCGCCTGCACCATCAATGCGGGCATGAAATACCACAAGTGACGGCCCGCAGCGCCCGGCCCCCATGTTTGGGGGCGCAAAGCATTGACGGAGCGGGCAAAACATGGTAGCATAAAGACATACGGCAGTTGGGAAAGCTGCCGCAACACAACACACGACACGGCAAGCCAGCCGCGGACGGAAAGGATGTTATTACAATGGAACAGAGCGAAAAGACCCTTGATATGATCGTCAACCTCTGCAAGAACCGTGGTTACGTGTTCCCCGGTTCGGAGATCTATGGCGGTCTTGCCAACAGCTGGGATTACGGCCCACTGGGCGTCGAGTTCAAGAACAACGTCAAGAAAGCATGGCTGAAGAAGTTCGTGCAGGAGAGCCCCTACAACGTGGGCCTGGATGCAGCCATCATCATGAATCCGCAGACCTGGATCACCACCGGCCACGTGGCGGGCTTCTCGGACCCGCTGCTGGACTGCCGCGCCTGCAAGGCACGTCACCGTGCCGACAAGCTCATCGGCGACGAGCACCCCGAAGTGAACGTCGATGCCATGAGCTTTGACGAGATGGACCAGTTCATCGCCGAGCACGAGGATATCGTCTGCCCCGTCTGCGGCAAGCATGACTTCACCCCCATCCGCAAGTTCAACCTGATGTTCAAGACGGCCATCGGCGTCACCGAGGACAGCTCTTCGACCTGCTACCTCCGCCCGGAGACCGCACAGGGCATCTTCGTCAACTTTGCCAACATCCAGCGCACCACCCGCCGCAAGCTGCCCTTCGGCGTCTGCCAGGTCGGCAAGGCCTTCCGCAACGAGATCACGCCGGGCAACTTCACCTTCCGCACCCGTGAGTTCGAGCAGATGGAGTGCGAGTTCTTCTGCAAGCCGGGCACCGACCTGGAGTGGTTCGCTTACTGGAAGGATTACTGCGAGAACTGGCTGCTGAGCCTGGGCATCCAGAAGGAGCACCTGCGCCTGCGTGACCACGAGCCCGCAGAGCTGGCCTTCTACAGCCGTGCCACCACCGATATCGAATATGCCTTCCCGTTCACCGACTGGGGCGAGCTGTGGGGCATTGCCGACCGCACCAACTACGACCTGAGCCGCCATCAGGAGGCCTCCGGCAAGAGCCTGGAGTACTTCGACAGCGAGACCAACGAGCACTACATCCCCTACGTCATCGAGCCGTCTCTGGGCTGTGACCGTGTGGCGCTGGCCTTCCTGTGCGAGGCTTACGACGAAGAGCACCTCGTGGATGCCAAGGGCAAGGAGGACGTCCGCACCGTCCTGCACCTGCATCCGGCGCTGGCTCCCTACAAGTGCGCTGTCCTGCCCCTGAGCAAGAAGCTGGGCGACAAGGCAATGGAGATCCGCAACGAGCTGAGCAAGTACTTCATGGTCGATTACGACGATACCGGTTCCATCGGCAAGCGTTACCGCCGTGAGGATGAGATCGGCACCCCGTACTGCATCACCGTGGACTTTGACACCGTCGGCGACGAGGCCAAGGGCATCGCAGCAGACAACTGCGTCACCGTCCGCGACCGCGACACCATGGAGCAGGTCCGTATGCCCATCTCTGAGCTGAAGAGCTACATCGAGAGCAAAATCGAGTTCTGATAAAAAGGAAAAGCCCTTCCGTTTGCAGAAATGCAGATGGAAGGGCTTTTTGCGTTGAAAATTGGAAAAACTTTGGCAACAAAAAATGACCGCCCCAAGTCTAGCACACTTAGCGGTCATTTTTGTATGACAGGTTGAAAGGTGCTGACCGTTTGCCGGGCAGCATTCTCTTTCTACCTATAGTATAGCACAGCACCGCAGAAAATGCAACGCCATAAAAAGATTCTGGGTGGACATCTCCTCGGAAAAAGGGTATACTGGACACAAGATCAACTGTGTGCCGTTTTTGCACGGCGGAAAGGAACTTTCGTGGAAAACTTCAACGAACTGCTGAAAAAATATGCCGACTTTGTTGTCCGGGTGGGGGTGAACCCCCAGCCGGGCCAGACTCTTGTCATCCGCTGCTCGCTGGAGGCGGCTCCGCTGGCCCGGCTGTGCGTCCGCAGCGCCTTTGAGGCTGGGGCGCGGGATGTGCAGGTGGACTGGAACGACAATGCCGTTTCCCGCAGCCGCATGGAACTGGGCAGCGAGGAGGCCCTGACGGACTTCAAGCCTTACCAGCTGCGCCGCTATCTGGACTACGCCGAAAGCGAAGGCAGCGTCTGTGTGCTGCACCTCATCGCGGATGATCCGGAGGTCTACGCCGGGCTGGACAGCGCCAAGATCAGCCGGGTGAACGCCGCCAACCGGAAATTCATGGCCCCGTGGCGGGAGTATACCATGAACGACCGGGTCCAGTGGTCCATCGCTGCCATGCCGAGCGCGCCGTGGGCGAAGAAGATGTTCCCTGACCTCGATACCGATGCGGCCATCGAGAAGCTGTGGCAGCTCATCTTCGATGTCTGCCGTGTGACCGGCGGCGACCCGGTGGGCGAGTGGAAAGCACACCTCGACCGCCTGATGACCCTGCGCGACAAGATGAACGCCTTCGACCTCGAAAGCGTCCACTTCAAGAGCAGCAACGGCACCGATCTGACCGTCGGTCTGGCCGACAAGGCCAGCTGGGAGAGCGCCGGCAGCAGGAACGAGAAGGGCGTGGAGTTCCTGCCCAACATCCCTACCGAAGAGGTCTTCACCGCGCCCCACAAGGACAAGGTGAACGGCATCGTCTACGGCACCAAGCCCTACGCCTTCAACGGCCAGCTCATCAAGGGCTTCCATGTTACCTTCAAAGACGGCAAGGTCGTGGAGCATGGCGCTGAGGAGGGCGCTGACCTGCTGGGTCAGCTGCTGGACACCGACGAGGGTGCCCGCAGCATCGGCGAAGTGGCGCTCGTGCCCGCTTCCAGCCCCATCAACCGCAGCGGTGCCCTGTTCTACAGCACCCTGTTCGATGAGAACGCCGCCTGCCACATCGCCTTCGGCGCCAGCTATCCCGGTACCACGGCCGACGGCACCCGCCTTTCCAAGGAGGAGCTGCTGGAGCGCGGCATGAACCAGTCGGCCATCCACGAGGATGTTATGATCGGCGCGGAGGACAGCGAGATCACCGGCAAATGCCGCGACGGCCGCACCGTGACCCTCTTCCAAAACGGTGTCTGGGCGCTGTAAGAGATTTTTCAACGAAATCTCTTGCATATTTTGCCGGAGTATGGTATATTCTATTTGTACGATATAACTTTTATGGAACGTGGGCCGCAAGGTCCGCGTTTCTTGTTTGTTTGGAGGTTTTTTATGGCGAAGCAGTCTGGCGGCAATACCGCCCAGAGAGTCGAAGCGCTTGTCCGCCCCACCGTGGAGGGCATGGGGCTGCGCCTGTGGGACGTTGTGTTTGAAAAGGAAGGGCCGGACTGGTATCTTCGCGTCCTCATCGACAAGACGGACGGCACCACCATGGACACCGACACCTGTGCCGATGTCTCCCATGCGCTGGACCCCATCCTGGATGAGGCAGACCCCATTGAGCAGAGCTATTATCTGGAAGTGGGCAGCCCAGGCCTGGGCCGCAAGCTGACCCGCCCGGAACATTACGAGGCCGTCAAGGGGCAGAAGGTCAGCGTCAGGCTGTTCCGCGCCAACGAGAACGGCACCAAGGAGTTTTCCGGCATCCTGACCGGCCGCGAGGGCAGCACCATCACGGTCGAGACGGAGAATGGCACCGTGAACTTTGAAGCGTCGGCCGCCAGCACTGTGCGTCTGTGCGACGACGAGGATCTGTTTGACTGAAAAAGAGAAAGAATTAGGAGGAACCCGAAAAATGGCAGCTGCTAATAATGAATTTTTTGAAGCTCTCTCCATGCTGGAGCACGAGCGCGGCATCACCGCGGAGTACCTGATCGAGAAGATCAAGGCAGCCATCGTGATCGCTGTCAAGAAGAACTACGAGGTCGAGGACGACAACGTCATGGTCGAGATCGACCCCGCCACCGGCAAGTTCAATGTGGCCCTGCTGCAGAACGTCGTCGCCGATGAGGACTGGTACGATGAGCACGCTGAGATCGGCCTGACCGAGGCTCAGAAGCTGCGCAAGAGCTACGAGATCGGCGACCGTGTCGTCACCCCGCTCAAGACCAGGGACTTCGGCCGCATTGCAGCCCAGACCGCAAAGCACGTCATCCGTCAGGGCATCCGCGAGGCCGAGCGCAGCCAGCAGCTGAGCGAGATCCAGAGCCGCGCCCATGACATCATCCAGGCCACCGTCACCCGTGTGGACAACGAGAAGGGCATCGTGGCCCTGGACCTGGGCAAGGGCGGCGAGGCCATCCTGCCCCGCAACGAGCAGGTGCCCGGCGAGACCTACACCGAGGGCGAGACCCTGCAGGTCTACGTTGTGGACGTCGTCAGCGGTGAGCGCGGTGCCCGCGTCATGATCAGCCGCACCCATCCGGGCCTGGTCAAGCGTCTGTTCGAGCTGGAAGTGCCGGAGATCTACGACGGCACCGTCGAGGTCAAGGCCATCAGCCGCGAGGCCGGTGCCCGCACCAAGATGGCCGTCTGGTCCAAGGACCCCAACGTCAACCCCGTTTCTGCCTGCATCGGCCCCCACGGCGACCGTGTGGCCGCTGTCGTCGAGAAGCTGGGCGGCGAGAAGATCGACATCGTGAAGTGGAGCGAGGATGTCTCCGAGTTCATCTCGGCAGCCCTCAGCCCCGCCAAGGTGCTCAAGGTCGAGCTGCTGCCCGGCGAGACCCGCTCCTGCCGCGTGACCGTGCCTGACCAGCAGCTGAGCCTGGCCATCGGCAACAAGGGCCAGAACGCCCGCCTGTGCGCCCGCCTGACCGGTTACAACATTGATATCCGCCCCGAAAGCGGTTATTATGGTGAGGAAGAGCCCAAGGCCGAAGAGACCAAGACCGAGGAGACTGCAGAATAAGCAGCCGCCCCATGCCGAAGGAGGGAAATCGGATGGCACAGAAGAAGATCCCTGCCCGCCAGTGCATCGGCTGCATGACCAGCCGCCCCAAAAAGGAGCTGGTGCGGGTGGTGCGCGCGCCCAGCGGCGAGATCAGCATCGACCTCGTGGGCAAAAAGCCCGGCCGCGGCGCATACCTCTGCCCGGACCCGGCCTGCCTGGCAAAGGCAAAGAAGAAAAAGGCGCTGGAGCGCTGCTTTGAGCAGCCGGTTCCCGCCGAAGTGTACGATGCACTGGCCGAACAGCTGGCCGGTGCCGCAAAGGAGGCGGAGCAGAATGGCAAAGCAGACTAAAAAGACCGAAAAGCCCACCCTGCCCCCGCAGGAAGCCCTGTATCAGGCCATCAGCCTCTGCCGTAAGGCAGGCGCGCTGACCATGGGCTTTGATGCCGTGGAAGACGCCTGCGTCAAGGGCAAGGCCTGGCTCGTGATGACCGCATCCGACGCCAGCGCCAAGACCGTGCAGCGTTTGAATAATGCGGTGGGTGACCTCGTGGATGTGATCACCATGCCGCTGACACAGGACCGGCTGGCCGATATCAGCCGCAAACCGGTGGCGGTGTATGCCGTGACCGACCGCAACCTCGCAAAGCTCTGCTTTGACCGTCTGTCGGACTGCGGGGCAATCAAAAATGAGGAGGATATGAGCGAATGACCGTAAAATATAAAGTGAGCGATTTTGCAAAGGACCTGAACATTTCCGCAAAGAAGGTCCTGGATGAGCTGGCCGCGATGGGCAGCACCGGCAAGAAGAACAGCTCCACTCTGGAGGAGAACGAGCTGAACTACCTGCTGGAGAAATTCAGCAAGGACAACAGCGAGGCAGACCTGTCCGCCTACCTGAACAGCGCCCGGCAGCCGGCCCCGGAGAAGAAGGCCGAGCAGCCCAGAAAGGCCGAAAAGAAGGCCGAGCCCAAGGCTGAAAAGCCCGCAGCCCAGTCCGCGCAGCCTGCAAAGAAGGCAGAGCCTCAGAACAATCAGAACAGCCAGAACCAGAAGAACAAGAAGAACGAGCAGCACAAGAAGCGCGAGGAGAAGACCGTTTCTCTGAGCGAACTGGCCCGCGAGACCGGTGCCAAGGCAACCACCGCCCCGGCACAGTCGGTCTCTGTCCGCCGTGAGGACAGCCAGGTCACCGTCGATACCCGTACGGTGGATGTGAACGTGGACCGCTTCGATGCCCGTTACGACGATCTGGCCTCCACCAAGAACACCGAGAACCGCCGCAAGCCGACCCCGCAGGGCAACAAGCAGAAGTTCACCCAGCGCGGCCAGCGCCAGCGCCAGC
>OGRA01003662.1_pt1 | contig 11394 bp, 12 predicted proteins | sample 1553351 | NCBI WGS metagenome assembly OGRA01 (sample SAMEA2580056, study PRJEB22360) | human gut metagenome | biome: human gut; feature: human-associated habitat; material: faeces | place: Denmark | collected 2008/2010
ACGCGAAGCGGCCTGAGGGGCGGTTTCCCGCTGCCAGGCTAAAAATTTGCAGGGACCGACACCTGCCTCGTCCCGCATGACGGGCTTTGCCGGGTATTTCACTTCATCACCCGGCGCACACCTGCGGGCGCACACTGTGCGCCCTTACGGTCTCTACAGGGGAAAACGGCATTTGTTGAACGGTGCCCCTGCTCATTTTCTCAAAACGCCTTCAATTCCACCCCGGCTGCCTGCAGGGCCGCGCCGATCTTTTCTACAAAGGCCAGAGCCTTGGGACCATCGCCGTGTACGCAGACGGAATCCGCCTGGATGGCAATGTCCGTACCGCCGTTGGCGGTCACTTTGCCCTCGGTTACCATGCGGATCACGCGGGCAATGGCTTCGTCCTCATCCTCAATCATGGCACCGGGGGTTCCGCGGGGCACAAGGCTGCCATCCGGGCGGTAGCCGCGGTCGGCAAACACCTCGTTGGCAACCGGCAGGCCGATGGCCTGGGCCGCTTTGACCATCTCACTGCCGGAAAGCGCCAGCAGCACTGCGCCGGGGGCGCTCTCCTTCACCGCGGCGCAGATGGCATCCGCCAGCGCGCGGTCCTTGCCCGCCATGTTATACAAAGCGCCGTGGGGCTTTACATGGTGCAGCGGCACACCGGCGGCATCGCAGAACGCTTTCAGCGCACCGATCTGATACTGCACACAGGCCTTGGCTTCCGCCGGGGTCAGCTTCATCTGGCGGCGGCCAAAGCCCTGCAGATCAGGGAAACCGGGGTGCGCCCCCACCGCCGCGCCGCTCTGTTTGCACAGCGCCACAGTGCGCTGCATCACCAGCGGATCGCCTGCATGGAAGCCACAGGCCACATTGGCCGATGTGATAAACGGGATCACCTTTTCATCCATTCCGATGGTATACGCGCCAAAGCTTTCGCCCAGGTCACAGTTCAAATCAATATGCGGCATGGCTCAATCCTCCACTTTCAGGTATAAGGCAATGCTTCTGCCCCGCAGGGGCGCACAGTGTGCGCCCCTGCAGTTTTTACTATCTGCTCTTAATATTTCAGCTCCACATTTTTTACGTCGGTCACAAACATGTGCCCCGGCGCATGGGTGATGCAGAACTCCGGCTTGGAGTGCATCACAACGTTCTGCGGGGTCACGCCGCAGGGCCAGAACACCGGTGTTTCGCCGGGGTTGATGGTCACGGCATCGCCGTAATCCGGGTGAGCCAAATCATGGATGCCGATGGCTTCCGGCTCACCAATTTGCACCGGCATACCGTGCACGCGGGGCATGCCCGCTGTAATGGCAGCTGCCGCCGGACCTGCCGGTACGGGATGGGCCGCATGCTGACCACCATGTTTCCGCTGAACACCCCCGCCGGGGTACAGGGAATGTTGGTGTTGTACATCGGCACATTCACGCCCTCTTCGATCTGGCGCACCGGGATGCCCGCTTCCAGCAGTTCAGATTCAAAGGAGAAGCTGCACCCGATCAAAAAGCTGACCAGGTCGTTTCTCTCCTCAAAGAATTTGCTCACATCGGTGTATTCCCCGGTCAGCTCGCCGTGTTCGTACACCCGGTAGCGCGGGATATCGGTAGCAATATCGCTGCCTTTGCCAAATTGGGCAAAGGTTCGCTCGCCTGCGTCCGCCACTTCCAGCAGCGGGCAGGCTTTGGGGTTGCGCTGGCAGAACAGCAAAAAGTCCCACGCCAGCGCCTTGGGCAGCACCACAAGGTTGCCCTGGGCATAACCGTTGCACATGCCGGTGGTCGGGCCGGTCAGTTCGCCCTTGCGGATCAGCCCGCGCAGGTCGGCCGGTTTCATGGCTGCAAAGTCCATTATTTCATCCGCTCCCTGATTTTGTCAAGCACGGCCGCCTGCGCCCTGGCTCCTGCAACAGCCTGCGCCGCGGTCACATATTGGAACGCCAGCTTTTCGCCGGGGCGCAGCTGCGCCATGGCCGAAAGGTCAGCGCTGATGACGGTTGCAATTTTGGCATACCCACCGGTGGTCTGGTGGTCAGCCAGCATCACAATGGGCTGCCCGTTGGCCGATACCTGCACCGAACCCGCCACAATGCCGTCCGATACAATGTCCGACCCATCCACAGTCTCGATCTGCGGCCCCTGCAATTTGCAGGCCATGCGGTCACAGTCTGCTGTCAAAGCATATACCCCGTGTACAAATGCGGCCTGCCCCACTGCGGTAAAGGCATCGGTCTGGGGGCCGGGCACCGCACGGAACAGCGGCAGCTTCTGCCCGCCCAAAAAGCGCCACGGCCTTGCGGGGGTGCGCGCCGTGCCCAGCGGGCGGTTTGCCCCTTTGGCGCAGATCTGCTGCCAGCGCTGTTCCACCATGGCGGGTGCCGCCCCAATGGGCAGCACATCCCCAGCTTTCAGTGCGCGGCCATCCAGCCCGCCCATCCGGCATTTTAAGTCGGTGGAGCGGCTGCCCAGCACGGGCGGGGTATCCACGCCGCCAAACACGGCCAGGTAGCCGCGCAGCCCGCTGCGGGCCGCGCCGATTGCCAGCACCTGCCCCGCGCGGGCCAAAAGCGGCGTATAGGCGGGCACCGGGCGGCCATCCAGCGCGGCGGGCATATCGGCCCCCGCCAGGGCAAAAACAGCGTCCCCGTCAAACTGATACTTGCCGCCCTGCAGGGTCATTTCCAGCACGGCGGCACCGGCTGCCTGGGGGTTGCCCGCCAGCAGGTTGGCGGTCCGCATAGCGTAACCATCGCTCCACAGGTGCGGAACCCCCGCGCGGCATAGCCGGTGCGGCCTGCATCCTGCACGGTGGTCAGCGGGCCGGGGCTTATTACATGCAAGTTCACAGTGCCGCCCCCTGTTCTTTCTGGATGGTTTCAAACTTTTCCGGGCTGATGGGCACAAACCGGATGCGGTCCCCCGCCGCGTAAGGCAGTTTGCCGCCGCCAGCCGGGTCAAACAGGCGCAGCGGCGTGCGGCCGATCAGCTGCCACCCGCCGGGGGAAGCCAGCGGGTAGATGCCCGTCTGCTTGCCGCCAATGCCCACCGCCCCCGCGGGGATCTTGGTGCGCGGGGTCTGCAACCGGGGGCAGACAATGCGTTCATCCATGCCGCCCAGGTACGGGAACCCCGGCAGGAACCCCAGCATAAAAATGCGGTAGTCCCGCCCGCAGTGGATGTCGATAACCTGCTGTTCGGTCAGCCCGGCGTGCTGTGCCACAAAGGCCAGGTCGGGGCCGTAATCTCCGCCGTAACACACCGGCACCTCCACCAGCCGCCCGGCCGCGGTGCTGCTGACCGGGGGCAAAGCGTCCCACAGGCGGCGCAGCGCGGGGATCAGGGTATCGGCATCGGTCTGCAAAGGGTCCAGCGTGACCAGCAGCGCCGCATAGGTGGGCACTGTTTCCACCACGCCGGGCAGCTGCGCCGCCTGCACAGCGGCATCCAGCGCCATAACCTGCGCGTTCACCTGTTCACTGATCTCACTGCCGCAGACGGCCAGCACGCCGCTGTCCCCCACGGGGGTAAACTGGATCATAACAAAAATCCCCTTTGCGTCCGGTATTTTGGGGCTGGTCAGGAAGTGTGCTGTACCTTTAGGGCAATATCGCATAATTCTAAGTGCCGATACGGCGAGCGAGGTGCGGCAGATGCTAAGCCAAAAGCGCAGATAATACTGGATGTCTTATCGAGCATTTTGGCAACGCAGATGCCGTGCCGCAGCCGCCGGAGCGGTGCTTAAGCCGTCAGGCGGGAATTGTGCGGTGTTGCCTTAGGTTCGCGGGCGCACATTGTGCGCCCCTACGGTCTCTAAACGTGCCGTTTTGGGTTCACTGCTTCCTGACCAAGGCCAATGTGCCTATTATAGCACAACCTGCTTTATGCCTGCTCAAAAAATTTCTTTGCCAGCACCGGGCCGAACCAGTGGTCCGAATTGTGGGAATACCGCACCGCATACGCCGTGCACTGCCGCATCATGCTGACAATGCCAACGTTCATGCGGGTATCAAACCCATCCACACCCGGCAGCAGCGAGCCTGTCATATCGATCATGCCGTTGCGGGAAAGCACCCGCATGACCTCGCTTTCCATCTCCTCCCGGTGCAGGATGTCCATATCCTTTTTCAGGTAGGCCAGCGCGGCCATCAGCGCATAGCAGCCCCAGTCAGAGCAGGTTGCCGTGATGATGTTATCGGTGCTGCTTGCGGCCAGAATGCCGCCGCAGCAGCCGTCCTGGCATTCGCCGGGGGCGGTGAAGGGCACATATTTTTTAATGTGCTCCCCAATGGTGCCCATGCCGATCTCATTGCCCAGATCGCCGATGGCCACATTGGGCACGCCGCGGGCGCGCAGTTCGTTCCACAGCACATCGCTTTTGGCTTCCAGTGCGGTCACATCCTTGCCCACCGCATTGTGGTAAACACCCTTGGCGTTGCCGCCGCAGGCTTCCACCGAGATCACCGCTGCGGGTAAAATCTTATCCGCCAGCGCTTTGGCCTGGGCGGGGGCTTCGGCCTTATCTTTGGTAAAGGCCACAACGCCAAGGCTCAGCGGCAGCTCCATGGCGGTATCCAGGTCCTCATACACATGCAGACCCACCACATTGCCGCATTTCTTAAAGGCTTCCACACTGTCCTGCGGGCAGACGATGATCGGCTTTGCCCCAAAGGCCAATACCAGAGACCGCGCCAGCAGGATCGCGCTGACAGAACCGTCCATTTCCGGCACCTTGTGGGGCAGCAATACAAACCCGACCAGGATATACACCGGGTCACCGGGGTGAATGGCTTTGCACAACGCTTCGGCTGCGTGCATAGCGGTCGGCTCCCCGGTATATGCCCGGCTGCCCGCGTACAAAATGCGGCACACCCCGTAACCGCGGGGGTCCAGACACATGATGGCATCCAGGTTTTCGCCTACATTGCGTTTTTCCAGTTCGTCACGGGTCATGGTGTTTTCCCCCTTTTCAGCCCCACAGACTTTCGCAGCCGGTATAGTCATAGAACTCTTTCAGCACTTCGTCCTGGATGGCTTTCAGGGTAGCGGGGTCCTTGCCGCCGGCGGGCTTGCCCTCAAACTCGCAGGCATGCAGACAGAAGTTGGAGGAGGAGGTCACGATGATCTCATCCGCATCGCGCAGGAAATCCACCGTGAACGGTTTTTCCATCACGGTAATGCCCAGGCGGTAGCAGGCCTGCAGCATATGGGTCTTGGCAATGCCGCGCAAAATCAGCTCATCGTTCGGGTGGGAATAGAAAATCCCGTCTTTCAGCACTGAAACGTTGGAGTGCGCACATTCCGTTACAATATCCCCGCGGTGGAACACGGTCTCGCTCATGCCGGCCAGCTTGGCGCGCTGGGCGGTCATAACGCTGGGCAGCAGGTTCAGCGTTTTGATGTTGCAGTGGTAAAAGCGAGTGTCCTCCTCAGAGTTCAGGCGGATGGGCTTGTCGGGGTCGTTCAGGGTGTTGGGCCGGATGGAAACCCACAGCTTGCCGGGCACGCCTTCCTCATACACATGGTTACGGGGCTCCACACCGCGGGTGACCTGCCAGTATACAAAGTTGACCTTGCTGTCCACCTTGGCCAGCAGGTCGGTCAGCAGCCTGCCCAGCTCGGCCTTGCTCATCGGGATGTTGATATCCAGTGCCTTGGCGCTGGTAAAAAAGCGGTCCAGGTGGTCCTGCAGCAGGTATACCTTGCCGTTCGCGCCAACGGTGGCATCGTAGCAGCCATCGCCAAAAAAGTGAACGCGATCATTGAACGGCACCATCAATTCTTCCGGTGCGCCGATTTTGCCATCATAATATGCAATGGATTCCATTTTCCCTTACTCCTCTCATCTTGGTTGCCTTTATGTTCAGCCGTTATTTGGCTTTCACATCAAATTTCAGTTCAATCACTTTTTTAATCAGCTCCACGCAGTTATCCAGCCCAATGGCGGCGGAATCCAGGCAGAGGTCATAATTTTCCACCCGCTTCCACTGGCGGCCGGTGTGGTATTTGTAATAGCTTTCACGGTAGCGGTCCAGCTTGTCAATATAGTGCTTGGCCTGGCTGCTGCCAATGCCCTGGCGCTTCATCTCGCGCTCCACACGCCAGTCATAGGGGGCATCCACATACACGGTCAGCACGTTGGGCTTATCCCGCAGAACAAAATCCGCCGCGCGGCCCACGCAGATATAGCTTTCCTCGTTCAGCAGCTCCCGCAGCACCTTGGCCTGGTAGTTGAACAGGTTTTCATCGCTGATAAAGTTGCCGCTTTCCGGCGGGATGATGCTGCCGTCATACACCCGTTCCGAAACCCGGTACAGCATGGTTTTGCGGGTGTTCTCATCGGCGCGGGCAAACAGTTCCTCGCTGATGCCGCTGTCCTCTGAGGCAAGGCGCAGCAGCTTGCGGTCATACAGGTCAATGTCAAATGCCTTTGCCAGCTGCTTGCCAATGTAGCTGCCGCCGCCCGAACCACAGGTGCGGGTAATGGCGACTGCAAAATACGGATAATCGGGATACATTTTCCACCCCTCCTTACTGGCCCAGATAGGCTTTCTTCACGCGCGGGTCGTTCAGAAGATCCGCGGCGTTGCCCTCAATGCTGATGTTGCCGGTTTCCAGCACATAGGCGCGGTCCGAGATGGCCAGCGCCATCTTTGCGTTCTGTTCCACCAGCAGGATTGTGATGCCCTGCTTGTTTACTTCCTGAATGATGGCAAAGATCTCTTTGACCAGCAGGGGCGAAAGGCCCATCGAAGGTTCATCCATCAAAATCATTTTGGGCTTTGCCATCAGGGCGCGGCCTACGGCCAGCATCTGCTGCTCGCCGCCGGAAAGGGTGCCCGCCAGCTGGCGGCGGCGCTCTTCCAGACGGGGGAAGCGCTTATACACATCCTTCATCGTCTCTTCCATCCCGGCCGGGTCGGCATAAGCGCCCATTTCCAGGTTTTCTTCCACCGTCATCTGGGGGAAGATATGCCGCCCTTCCGGCACATGGGCCAGCTTGTAGGTAATGATCTTGCTGGGTTCCGCCTTGCGCAGGTCGTGCCCGTCAAACATCACGCTGCCGGACGCAGCTTTTTCCAGCCCGGTAATGGTGCGCAGGGTGGTGGTTTTGCCCGCGCCGTTTGCCCCGATCAGGGATACGATCTCGCCGTCATCCACATGCAGCGATATGCCGTTCAGCGCGTGTACCGCGCCGTAATTGACATGAAGGTCTTTTACTTCAAGCATCCGCTTCGGCCTCCTCCTCTTTGTCTTTGCCCAGGTATGCTTCAATCACATGGGGGTCATTGGCGATCTCTGCCGGTGTGCCGGAAGCGATCGTGGTACCAAAGTCCAGCACCTGGATTCGCTCGCAGATTTTCATGACCAAACTCATGTCATGCTCAATCAGCAACACCGATACCTTGAATTCGCTCCGGATATAATCAATAATCTCCAGCAGTTCCTCCGTTTCAGTCGGGTTCATACCGGCGGCCGGTTCGTCCAGCAGCAGCAGCTTCATGTTGGTGGCCAGCGCGCGGGCAATCTCCAGGCGGCGCTGCTCACCATAGGGCAGGTTGTCGGCCTCCAGGTCCTCCTTGCCGGAAAGGTGCACCACCTGCAGCAGCTCTTTGGCGCGTGCGGTGGCGGCGGCTTCCTGCTGCCAGTACGCCTTGGTGCGGAAGATGGCCTGCGGCATGTTGTAGGTCAGTTCTTCCAGCATGGCAGCTTTGACGTTTTCGATCACCGTCATTTTTTTGAACAGGCGGATATTCTGGAAGGTTCTAGCAATGCCTGCATGAACGATCTGGTGGGTCTTTTTGCCGTTCATCCGCTCACCATTCAGGTAAAGGGAGCCTTCGGTCGGCTTATACACACCAGTGATCAGGTTGAACACGGTGGTTTTGCCTGCGCCGTTGGGGCCGATCAGCCCCACCAGCTCGGATTCGCCGATTTCCATATTAAAATCATCCACGGCTTTCAGGCCGCCAAACTGGATGCCAAGGTGCTGGCATTTCAAAACGGGTTGTGCCATGGTTCAGGCCCCCTTTTCTGCTTTTGCTTTTACCGTGCCGCGGCCGGTCAGTTTTTCCAGCGCGCGGGTCAGGCTGAACTCCCACCGGCCAAAGATGCCGCCGGGACGGAACAGCATGACCAGCACCAGAACCACCGAGTAGGCCAGCATGCGGTAGGTAGAAAATTCACGCATCAGTTCCGGTAAAGCGCTCAGGAACGCTGCGCCGATGATGGAACCGGTCAGCGAACCGGTGCCGCCGATGATCACTTCGCTCAACAGCTCTGCGGAATAGTTAAAGTTGAAGTTGGTGGGGATCATTGCCGTCATGTAATGGGCATAAATACCGCCGCCGATGCCGGCAAAGAATGCGCTGATGGCAAAGGTCATGACCTTGTAATAGGTCACATTGATGCCGGAAGCCGAAGCCGCGATGTAGTCCTCACGGATGGCCTGCACGGTGCGGCCATATTTGCTGCGAACGAACAGGTACATGATGGTAACGCAGACCACCATGATCCAGAATACCCGCGGGAAGGTGGACAGCTTGAGGATGCCGCTCATTGTTTTACCGCCGCCGGTGATGGAAAAGTTGCAGAAGCAGACGCGGATGATTTCGGCAAACGCCATGGTGACAATGGCGAGATAGTCGCCGCGCAGGCGCAGCGCCGGGATGCCGACCAGTACGCCCATGATGCCCGCAGCCAGACCGCCGACCAGCAGCGCGATCAGGAACAGCCCCAGATCCGAAAGCCCTTTGCCTGCCAGCGCGCCGGATACAATGGCGGAGACATAAGCGCCGACCGAAACAAACCCCGCATGCCCCAAGGAGAACTCGCCCATAAAGCCAACTACCAGGTTCAGCGATGTGACCATGATGATGGTGTAGCAGGCGGTGGTGCAGATGCCCTGAATATAGGTGGTGGAGGTGCCGAACGCATTGGCGGCGAACAGCCCTGTCAACAGGGCAAACACCAGCGCCACGCCCACAGCGTTCAAAAGATAGGAGCCTTTTATTTTTTTACTCATTGCTCTGCTCCCTCCCTTACACTTTTTCGCCGGTGTTCTTGCCCAGGATACCGGCGGGCTTGACCAGCAGGATCACGATCAATGTGCCGTAAGTAACGGCTTCGTACCAGCCGGGGGCAAACAGCTTGACAAAAATTTCAATCAGGCCGACCAGAATGCCGCCGATCATGGCGCCGGGGATGATGCCAATGCCGCCCAGAACTGCGGCGATGAAGGCTTTCATGCCCATCATGGAGCCCATATCGGTGGTAACGCGGGGGTAGGTAGAGCAGTACATCAGCGCTGCCACCGCCGCCAGACCGGAGCCGATGGCAAAGGTCAGGGTGATGATCTTGTTCACGTTGATGCCCACCAGGGTGGAAGCATCCTTATCCTGCGGGACGGCGCGCATGGCCTTGCCCAGCTTGGTCTTTTTTACAAACAGCTGCATGCAAAGCATCATCGCAACGCCGATGCCAATGGTCAGCAGCACGTTCAGCGGCAGCGATACCCTGCCGACCGTAATGGTGGGCAGGCTGAAAATGGCCTGCACGTTGTGCGGCTTGGCGCCAAACAGCACCATGGCCAGGTTTTCCAAAAAGATGCTCATGGCCAGTGCGGTAATCAAGGCGGACATGGGCCCGGCCTTGCGCACCGGGCGGTAAGCCAGGATCTCAACCAGTACACCAACCAGCGCGCACACCGCAACGGCCACAATCACGGCCATCCAGGCGGGCATTCCCGCATCGACCATCAGCGGGATGGTGTAAAACAATGTGTAAGCACCGATCATGATAAAATCGCCGTGGGCAAAGTTGATCATGCGGATGATACCGTAAACCATGGTGTAGCCCAACGCGATCAGCGCATAAATAGCGCCCTGGTTCAGGCCGTTGATCAGGCCCTGAACAAATAATGATGCAGTCATGGTCCATTCACCTTTCCTATCATTTTTTGTGAATGTTTGATTCGGGGGAATTAAAAAAATAAAAAAGTGCGCGCGGCTGCTTGCATTGCCGCGCGCACCATTGCGCCTTTGCTCTGGAGGGGGTGTTTAGGGGAATCTAAAAAACTTTACTCAGCGGAGGAAACCAGGTTGCCATCGGAATCCAGCGTCTCAGACCACTTGACCTTGCCGTCAACAAAGGTGTTGAATGCAATGCTCTTGATGGCGTCGCCGTTTTCGTCCAGCTTGATCTTGCCGCCAACGCCGGTAAACTCCATACCGGTCATGCCTTTTACCAGGCTTGCGGTATCGGTGCCGCCGCCATTCTCGGCAGCTTGCAGCAGCATGTAGATGGCGTCATAGTACAGGGCCGCGCAGGCGTTCAGGCTTTCGGTGCCGTACTTTTCGGTGTACTTCTGCACAAAGTTCTGAACGGCGGGGGCGGTATCCTCGCTGGAGTAGTGGTTGGTAAAGTAGCAGTCATCAAACTTGTCTTCCAGGCCGGTGGTATCCGCGCCATCCCAGGCATCGCCGCCCATGATGGTACCGGTAAAGCCCGCGTTGCGCGCTGCGCCTACAAACAGCGGTACCGTATCCAGGAAGCAGGGATAATACAAAAACTCTGCGCCGGAAGCCACAGCCTGTGCTGCCTGGGAGGAAAAGTCAGTATCAGTGCTCATGCACTCGCCGGTATAGGTAATTTCAATGCCGTTGGCCTCGCAGTTTTCTACAAAAGCGTCCTTCAGGCCGTTGGAATAGTCATCATCCTTGGCATAAATCACGGCTACCTTGCTGAATCCCTTGCTCTTAACAAACAGGGCGGCCATCTTGCCCTGATACGGGTCAATGAAGCAGTTACGGAAGATCGTGGAGCCTTTCTGGGTCACATCCACGTTGGTAGCGCCGGTTGCCAGCAGCAGCATTCCGTCATTGGCAGCCTGGGTCGCCATAGGCAGTGTAACGGAAGAGAAGAAGCTACCCACGATAGCGGCCGGGGAATCTGCCATGACCTTGTTGTAAGCGTTCATGGCCTGCTTGGCGTCCTTGGCATCGTCAGCCACCTTGCCGCCGTTGACGATCTCGACCGTGTAGCCGGAATCGCCGGAGTTGATCTCCTCCACAGCCATATCCACCGCGTTCTGGGCACCCTCGCCGTAAATGGCGGAGCCGCCGGTCATGGAGCAGACCACACCAACGCGGATCACATTACCGCTGTCCGCGCTGGATGCTGTGGTGGAAGCGACACTGGAAGTATCTGCCGTGCTGGCTGTGCCGCCCTGTGCGCTGGAAGAACAGCCGCCCAAAACGCCTGCCGCCATCGCTGCCGCCATGGTAAGAGAAAGAACCCGTGTTGCCTTTTTCATCGTAAGCCCCTCTTTCTTTCATGTTCGTTCTGCTTTCTTCTCTCAGGGCAATACCGCATAATTCTAAGTGCCGATACGGCGAGCGAGGTGCGGCAGATG
>OGRA01003668.1_pt1 | contig 11387 bp, 13 predicted proteins | sample 1553351 | NCBI WGS metagenome assembly OGRA01 (sample SAMEA2580056, study PRJEB22360) | human gut metagenome | biome: human gut; feature: human-associated habitat; material: faeces | place: Denmark | collected 2008/2010
CTTGCAACTGCCTCCATGTTCCCAGCTTTCCACGTTCCAATATTTCTATCATTGGATACCTTTAGGTCTTTCCTCTAAGCCTGTATCTGACCATTGCTGACCGCACCGCCTGTAACGGTGCATGGACTTTCATAACAACCAATTTTACTCATCCACAGATACCACCATTTAAGGTGTACTGCCTTTCGACAGTATCAACGTTTAGACTCGTACATTCAGAAATTCGTCAGTATTTCCATACATTCTAACCATGGGTATCCGAACCCCGGCATATAGGCAGCACTATCCACCGCTGGACAGATTTCGTGTTCAGCCTGAAAACCGAACTTACGGCTGCTCTCTGCCGACTTCACCGAGCTCTATAACATTTTGGGGGAAGTCTGTTGCATAGACTTCCTGCCATTCGGAGTATTAGGCGGGCGCTTCAGGGCGTTACCCCCTCATTTCACCCATCGGAATATCAGTTCTCCAAAGTTTCGGGCTAAATGCCCTTCGGCTTTGTGCCTGACCTTTTCAGTCAGGAACGTGTCGCACGATTATCGTTGCCATACCCTTCCAGCAGGTTGATGACACCCCAGATGCCCAGACCTGCGCCAAGGGCAATCACAAGCGTTTGCAGTACCGTCACTGCGGACGAGAAAAATGCCATAGAAATATACCTCCATATTCATATATTGGGATTAGAAAAGGCCGCCTGCTTCGGCCGCCTGCTGTTGAACTTCCTCTGCCCATTCATCCAGAAGCGCTTCCTCTTCCTCGGACGTGCCGCTGACCTCGACTTCAATAGCGGCAAATTCTTCTTCCAGCCGCAGTTTCAGCTGATGCGACAAGTATTTTTCGATATGGAAAGCGTTCTTTGGGTGAAAATCAGACAGATATTTGTAGTTCGGGTGCTTGGTAATGGCGTATTTTTCGGACAAAAACGGGCGCACACCGCGCAATTGAAGGATGCACTTGCCGCCATCCATGACGGCTAATTCGTCCATCGTCATCAGCGATTTTCCGAGCTTCTGGTAGTTCAAAGAGTGCGATACCTCGCGCCCGCGGCTTTCACCGGTGTTGAATGTGTCGATTGTTTCTTTCCCAAGCAGTTCCTCCATTTCTTTCAGCGTCGTCTTTTCCTTGCCGCCCAGAAAGAGCAGCGTATCGCAGTTGCCGACGATTGTATCGGAACTGTCCTTGTAAATCGCTTTGAGCTGGGACTGTGCCTGAAGCACAATGCACGCCGAAATTTCTCGGCTTCGGATGGTCGCGATCAAGCGCTCAAAGTTCGGGATTTGCCCAATGTTGGCGAACTCATCCAGCAGGCAGCGCACATGGACAGGCAGTCTGCCGCCATACACATCATCCGCTTTTTCGCAAAGCAAGTTGAACATCTGCGAATACGCCAGACTAATCAGAAAATTGAAACTGGCATCCGTGTCGGACATGATGAGGAAGAGTGCAGTCCGCTTATCTCCCAGCGTATCAAGGTGAAGTTCGTCATAAGCCGTAATTTCCCGCAGTTCCTGAATATCGAACACCGCAAGCCGTGCGCCGCAGCTCACCAGAATCGACTTGGCGGTCTTGCCAGCAGCCATCCGGTATTTGGCATATTGCCGCACTGCAAAGTGTTCCGGCTTTTCCGCTTTCAGCTTTTCAAACATCAGGTCAACAGGATTTCGGTATTCCTCGTCCTCCTCGCGAACTTCCATGCTGTTCAGCATGTCAATCAGCGTCGTAAAATTCTGCGCTGCGGGCGGCAGTTCATAGTGGATGTAGCCAATCAGCGCCATATAGAGCAGCGTTTCCGCCTTGACCCAGAAGTCGTCGCCGCCTTTGCCCTCTCCCTTTGTATTTGCTATGAGCGCCGTCACCAGCTTCAAAATGTCTTTTTCGCTTCGGATATACGCAAACGGGTTGTAGTGCATGGACTTTTTGAAACTGATGACATTGAAAACCCGCACGTCATATCCGGCAGCAGCAAGCATCTTTCCGCACTCCGTAATCAGCGTCCCCTTGGGTCAAGTACTTTTACGCTGTTTTTTTCATGGAATTTGAAAAATCCCTTTACGATGTTGGTTCGCAAAGAGAATTTGAGCGGATCAGCTTCAGAACTTTGTCGTTCATGGTCGCTTTGCCTTTCTCTGCAAAGCGGAAAATGACCTTATAGAGCGTCTTGCCATATCTGATGGTCATTGCCGCTTTCTGCTCATTCACTTCTATCTTTTCTCTATCCATTGAAATCACCTCTTTGTCTTACTCCCCGGTGACCTATCACAGATCGACCGGGGAGAATATCATTGTCGTTCCTGATCGTGCTTCTTCTCCAGCGCTGGGCTTTCCACCACAGGCTGCTGGTCAGGATCTCGCGTCACCGCTTCAATAGCGGCATCCATGGCCTGCTCCAGCTCTCGTCGGTTCTCCCGCACTTCCAGTTGTTCTGAAAAATCATTTTGCTCCGGCAGTGCTTCCGGGATCGCCTTGCGCGTCCAGTAACGGAGCTTGCTCAGCTGATCCAGTTCTTCACGAATCTGTCCCAATTTGGGACGAAGTGATTCGTTCTGCTCTGTAAGTTCCTGACGTTGGGCTTTTAGCTTCTTAGCGCTTGCCTTATCCAGCGGAAGTGAAATGCCCAGTTTCTTCGAGAGCTTCTCGCGAAGGTAGGTTGCCTTGCGGAGCTGCTTCAATTCATCGGCATGTTCAGCCTGGAATGCTTCGCGCCGGCCTTTGAAATGAATCTTGTCCAGTTGCTCCTGAATTGGGCCAAGCGTTCTGTAATCCTCGATGGCTGCGAAGAAGTCGTCGATATCACGGATCGACTGATTGTTTCTTCGGACATCACCCTGCATCAGCTCAAGCTGTACTCTGGTGTTTGACAGCCGGAGTGCCAGATCATCAACAGTGGTGATGCCGGTGTCTTTCATCAGGCTGATCATCTTGGCCATGTCCTGCAGATCTCTGATGCCGGCCTTGTCACGTGCATACTTGCCCCAGCTTTCCCGGCCTGCTTCGCGCATGGCCTTGTAGCTGAGAATCACATCGATTAGGGAGTGCTCCTGCGGCTTCTCCAGCACTTCCTGATGGCGAATCGCAGACATCAGCTCCGCAATCTTTTCGCCCAGCTTCTTCGCAGCCCGCTTCAGGGAACCGAGAATCCGATTGATGCTAAGAATCTCTCGATTCTTTTCTCCTATATCCGTGACAGCGCCCTTCTGTTCCATGGCAGCAACTGCGGGGCCGAGATGCTGCTGAGGCAGACGGTCTTCTATGCCCTGTCTTTCCAACGAGCGCATATCGATTCTCTCTTCCCGGCCTGCCTGCTCAAGAGCAGCGTTCTGCATCACTTCCCAGTCGTGCCGCCATATCTCGGCGTACTTGTGATCGTTCCAGTCAACGGTATCAACATTACAGCGTTTCCATTTCCCGTTCTTACCCTTGACGCGGTTGCCTCGTTCATCAAGCACATATTCTGTCCTGGTCTTGGGAAGCCACCTGCCATGCTCGTCCATGGCCCGAAGGGTCAGCAACAGATGAACATGGGGATTGCCATCGTGTTCATCGTGGTAATACAGATCACAGATCATGCCTCTGTTGACAAACTCCCGCTGGCAGTAGTCCCGGATCAGCGCCAGGTTCTGCTCATAGGTCAGTTCCTTTGGCAGAGCGATGATCATCCGCCGGACAGTCTGGGCATCGACTCTTTTCTCGGCGGCGTCCACTGCATTCCAGAGTGCCTGGGTGTCAGCATATGCGCGCGGTGCGTTGTCCGGCAGCATGACTTCCCGATAGACGACGCGCTCCGGGCTGCTGTGGGGATGCTTCCATTCGTGATCGCGCTCGGAGTACATCTTCTCTCCGGCGTTATAGGCCGCAGCCGCCATGACGGACTGATCCTTGCGGCCTATGTACGATATGGAAAACGTAGGGCAGGGGATTTCGTTCTCACCTCCGTTCCTCAGCGCCGTGCGCTGTAAAAGGGGTAGCTGACGCCAGTCAGCGCAGGGGCCTTGCCCCTGTGATGCCACAAAGGCCGCGCCGACTGGCATCGAGCTCTCCGCAGGGGCCCTCGGAGAGCGCACTGTGTTCCGGAGGAACACATAAGTGCGCCCTCAACAAGTTGAGGGATTAGCTTGTTGCCGAAAACCGTTCCTCCGTCCGGGTGGCCTGCGGGGTGGTCTGCGGCGTTGTCCTGGCGTTCTCGAACAGCTGCTCCATGGTGATCCTGCTCTCGCCGGAGCGGATCTCCCGCATCTGGGTCAGCAGCTTCTGGATGCCAGAGAAGCTGAACACATGGTTCAGGAACAGCTTGATGTCGTCATCGGTGAAAACCTCGGCCTTGTCGCCCAGGTGCATGGTCAGTTCGCCGCCGCGCTGATAGATGCTGTGGTTGCGATCCTTCCGCGCCTGAGCTTTGATCTTCTGATCCAGATCTGCCTTTTGCGCCTCGATGCGCTGCATTGTAGCTTTCAGCTTGTCCAACTGTTTGCTCATCGGAGACCTCCTTCCTTGTTGATTCTTTTGCCGGCCAGCAAAGGAAAAGGCACCGGCTGTCTGATCAGTCGATGCCCTCTGCTTTGATGGCCCGTCATGCGTTGCCCTTGGTACCAAGCCCCGCGGCCTTCGCTTTTTCGCTGGCCACTCTCCGTTTTTCCTCGCTCATAGGCGGCAGGAGCCGGATGGACACACGGTCTTTCTTAATCTCGTACTCGGCGTAGTCAGGATACTTCTGCTTGTCAACGCGCCGGCACATTTCAGGATACCTGGCGGCAAATTCCCGCAGCCGTCTGCGCAGGCCGGGGTCATAGGTGCTGATGGTGATGGGGTCGTGACTCTGGTTGTAGAGCAAGACGGTTTCTTTTTCGTACTTGGTGAGAGTGTAGGACATGAGAGCCTCCTTTTTGTGATTTTGCTTACACTGATGAAGGGTGATAAGGTTGTCAAGATGGCGAAAAAAGTCGGCTATACGGTCTTGTTCCTCAGTACCGGGCAATAAGACTGACACGGAAGTGTATTCATCAAACGAGATGTTTAGCAAACCGTCCATTCTTGCACCGGATGATACAATCTTGCGAAGTTGGTTTTCAATCTCAGCACCATTTAACTCTATTGACATAAACTCCGCATTTTGATCTTCAGCAGAAAAGCAGTGATAAACAAAGGGAATACGGGCATTTTCTGCTGTTGTCAATGCAAAACAAGAACCGTATGGACGCAACTTGGAAGCCCCGTGATTGTACGCAAGCTCACCTTTTTTGAGAAGAATATACTTCTTCAAACTTTCTCCGGCGTTATTAAAAGCATATCTTTCAGATTGCTCAATGAAGCCATTGTTTGCCGTAATCATCATTATGGGTGCTTCCGATTCGGGGTCATTACGAGTTATTTCTTTGACTACATCCCCCAGCTTACGCTGTTCCCAAGCACATGTATTGTCGGTTGATTTTCTCAATATGATCTTGATAAATCAGCAATAGCATGATATGATATTCTTGTCGCTGTAACAGAACGTAAGCAGGAGGAGGATTCATGTCACGCTCATACAATAAGCTCTGGCATATTTTGATTGATAGAAACATGACGAAGACGCAGCTCAGAGAGGCTGCCAATATCACAACAAACGCCATGGCCAATCTCGGCAAGAATGAATCAGTTCCAGTAGAGACGCTCGAAAAAATTTGTGTCGTTCTTGGCTGCAAGATAGATGACATCATGGACTTTGAACCGGACCCTGCTGCGTCCCTGCCCAGGTAGAATAAGCCTGGTACTAAACAAAGTCGTCTGAATAAATGAAGGAGAAGCTGAATCCATGAATAAGCAGCAACTGGCCTCTAAAATCTGGGAATCTGCGAACAAGATGCGCTCCAAGATTGAAGCGAACGAGTATAAGGACTACATCCTGGGCTTCATCTTTTACAAGTTCCTTTCTGACCGGGAAGTGAAATATCTGAAAAGCCAGGATTGGGACGATGACTACATGCGTATGCGTCTTCACGAGGAATACGATCCGGCGTGGGCAGAGGATGGCTATTCCGAGGCTGAGCACCGGACAACGGTAGAGGGGATCCAGAAGGCGATCGGCTATTTTATCGGCTATGAGAATCTGTTTGATACCTGGCTGAGCATGGGCTCTGACTTCAATGTCGATAACGTGATTGTGGCCCTTTCCGCGTTCAGCCGCTTGATCAACCCGTCCCATGAGAAGGTGTTCAAGAACATCTTCCAAACGCTGCAGACCGGGCTTTCCAAGCTGGGTGAAACCTCCAATGCTCGTACCAAGGCTATCAGTGATCTGCTGCACCTGATCAAAGATATCCCCATGGATGGCAGGCAGGACTATGATGTGCTCGGTTTCATCTATGAATATCTGATTTCCAACTTCGCGGCAAACGCCGGCAAGAAAGCCGGAGAGTTCTACACGCCGCATGAAGTCTCCTTGCTCATGTCCGAGATTGTTGCGCATCATCTGAAGGACAGGACAGAGATCAAGATTTACGATCCCACGTCCGGTTCAGGCTCCCTATTGATTAACATCGGTCGTTCAGTTGCCCGCTACATGGGTGGCAGTGACCGGATCAAGTACTATGCCCAGGAATTGAAGGAGAACACCTATAACCTGACCCGAATGAACCTGGTCATGCGCGGCATCTTGCCGGACAATATCGTTACCAGAAACGGAGATACTTTGGAGGAGGACTGGCCTTTCTTTGAAGAAAGCGATCCTGTCGGAACCTATGATCCGCTCTTTGTGGATGCGGTTGTCTCCAATCCTCCATACAGTCAGGCATGGAATCCGACCGATAAAGAGGCTGATCCCCGTTATGCCCGCTTCGGGCTGGCACCTAAGGGCAAAGCGGATTACGCTTTCCTGCTCCATGATCTTTTCCACCTGAAGAGCGACGGCATTATGACGATTGTGCTGCCTCATGGCGTGCTCTTCCGCGGCGGTGAGGAAGGTGAAATCAGGAAAAATCTGATTGAGAACAACCACATCGATGCGATCATTGGCCTTCCGGCGAACATCTTCTTCGGCACAGGTATTCCAACCATCATCATGGTGCTGAGAAAAGCCAGGCCGGAGCGCACAGACGTGCTGATTGTGGATGCCTCAAAGGGCTTTGAGAAGGTCGGCAAGAACAACATGCTGCGTGCCTCCGATATCAAGCGGATTACGGACGCAGTGTCGGGGCGGCTGACAATCCCCAAGTTCTCCCGTGTGGTGACTCGTGAAGAGATTCGCCAGAATGATTACAACTTGAATATTCCCCGTTATGTGGATTCTTCCGAGTGCCCGGAAAGCTGGGATATCTATGCTTCCATGTTCGGTGGGATCCCTGTACGGGAGATCGAAGAGCTGGCTCCCTATTGGGATGCTTTTGCCGGTCTGCGGGGTGCGCTTTTTGCAGCGAGGAACAGCGAATATGCCGATCTTGCGGTCTCTGACCTGAAAACCACGGTCAAAAATCATCCAGCGGTGCTGCGCTTTATCAGCCAGTACGGTGTCGCGTTTGATGGATTCCGTGAGTTCCTGTGTGCCCGGCTCCTGCAGGGCATGATGGGCATCAATATTTCCAAGGAAGAGTCCAGCCTCAGCGCTGAAATCTTCCGCAGGCTTACCGGGACACCCTTGGTGGATGCCTATGAAGCCTATCAGATTCTTGACAGCGATTGGGCCAGAATCTCCGTTGATCTGGAAATGATTCAGACAGAGGGCTTTGCCGCCACCAGGCAAGTCGATCCCAACATGGTCATCAAGAAAAAAGATGGCAAAGATCAGGAAGTGCAGGACGGCTGGGTTGGGCACGTGGTTCCTTTCGATCTTGTGCAGCAGACCATGCTGTCAGAGAGCGTAGCAGCGATCAGAGCCATTGAAGACCGGCTCAGTGAGATTGCGTCTGGCTACGAGGAAGCGCTGGACGCGCTGCCTGAAGAAGAAAAAGACAAGGACTTTGTCAACGACGACAAAACAGCCTTCGTCTGGCCGGCAGTGAAGAAGGCCATCAAGGAAAGGTCAGTCGAACCGGCAGTTCTGGAAATCCTGAGGAAGGTCTCTGCCGACAATGAAGAGGAAAAGCGCCTAAAAAAGCAGCTGAAGGATCAGAGCGCTGCTCTCCACATGGAAACGAAGAAAACCATCGAAGGCTTGACGGACGAACAGGTCTACGCGCTGCTGGAAAAGAAATGGATTGCGCCGCTGGTCGATGGTCTCTTTGGCTTGCCAGAGCGCATCATCAGTGATTTTGTGACCAAGCTGGAGAAGCTGGCAACCAAGTATGAAACGACGTTCGAGGGCGTGGAAGCGCAGATCCATGATACCGAAGCGCAGCTTTCCGGCATGATTGAACAGCTGACGGGAAGCGAATATGACATGGAAGGCCTCGCAGAACTGAGAAAGATGCTGGGAGGGCTGGTATGATGGCGAAAAAAGAACAGGTTCCGGTCATCCGTTTCCAGGGATTCGCTGATCCTTGGGAACAGCGTAAGTTCTCAGAATTGGTACAAATAGAACGAGGAGGTTCACCAAGACCGATTGACGATTTTATAACGGATGCACCAAATGGGTTGAACTGGGTTAAGATTGGTGATGCTCCAACACAAGGAAATTACATAACCAAAACCGCTGAGAAAATCCGACCTGAAGGACTGTCTAATACGAGAGAAGTTCATCCGGGTGACTTAATTCTTTCCAACTCTATGAGTTTCGGAAAGCCCTATATAATGGGCATTGATGGCTGTATTCACGACGGTTGGTTGCTCATAAGAAATACCTATGGAGTCTTTGACTTAACTTTCCTTTGTCATCTACTTGGTACACCACAAATGCTTAGCCAGTATAGGTCACTTGCTGCTGGCAGCACAGTAAATAATCTTAATAAAGAGCTTGTGGGAAACACAGTTGTAACTATTCCAAGTATAACCGAGCAGCGAGTTTTGGGCGATTACTTGGAGCAGCTCGACAACCTTATCACCCTTCATCAGCGTGAGCGTGAGAATACAGACGTTGGGAGGAAAGAGTTTTGAATCAATTTGCAAGAACGGATTTGTTCTGTGACTACTACGCTCAATGGGTAAGCGTCTACAAAGAAGGCGCTATCCGTAAGGTCACTCTTGATAAATACCTGATGACACAGGAGTGGCTCAAGAAGCTGATCCCGGAGGTAAGGCTGTGTGACATGACACGGATCGTCTACCAGCAGCTGCTGAATGACTATGCAAAGACCCATGAACGGCAAACCACCATGGATTTTCACCATCAACTGAAGGGTGCAATCCTTGATGCAGTTGATGAAGGCCTGATTGAACATGATCCCACACGGAAAGTCATTATCAAGGGGAAACAACCTACGGAGAAAAAGATCAAGTATCTGAACCAGTATGAGCTTCACACTTTGCTCAAGGGGCTGAATCTTGGTACGGAAATCAGCTGGGACTGGTTTATTCTCCTCGTTGCCAAGACGGGAATGCGTTTCTCTGAAGCCTTGGCACTTACGCCTAAGGATTTTGACCTGTCACACCAGATGCTTTCAGTGTCTAAGACTTGGGACTACAAGGGCAAGGGCGGATTCCTGCCAACGAAGAACAAGTCTTCCGTGAGGAAGATTCAGATTGATTGGCAGATCGTTGTTCAGTTTTCTGAGCTGCTTAAGGGACTTCCAGAAGACAAGCCGATCTTTGTGACAAAGGAGCGTGTTTATAACTCAACCGTGAACGATATACTGGAACGTCACTGTAGAGCCCTGGAGATCCCTGTGATTTCCGTTCATGGGCTTCGCCATACCCATGCTTCGGTGCTGCTCTTTGCAGGAGTATCAATTGGAAGTGTGGCCCGGAGGCTTGGCCATGCCAGTATGACGACTACGCAGAAAACATACCTCCATATCATCCATGAACTGGAGAACCAGGATGTCGATCTTGTTATGAGGTCGTTATCGTCGCTGTGCTGACCTGACCTTATCACCCGTAGCATGCTCACGCTGATGAAGGGTGATAAGGTTGTCAAGATGGCGAAAAAAGTCGGCTATACGGTCTTGTTCCTCAGTACCGGGCAATAAGACTGACACGGAAGTGTATTCATCAAACGAGATGTTTAGCAAACCGTCCATTCTTGCACCGGATGATACAATCTTGCGAAGTTGGTTTTCAATCTCAGCACCATTTAACTCTATTGACATAAACTCCGCATTTTGATCTTCAGCAGAAAAGCAGTGATAAACAAAGGGAATACGGGCATTTTCTGCTGTTGTCAATGCAAAACAAGAACCGTATGGACGCAACTTGGAAGCCCCGTGATTGTACGCAAGCTCACCTTTTTTGAGAAGAATATACTTCTTCAAACTTTCTCCGGCGTTATTAAAAGCATATCTTTCAGATTGCTCAATGAAGCCATTGTTTGCCGTAATCATCATTATGGGTGCTTCCGATTCGGGGTCATTACGAGTTATTTCTTTGACTACATCCCCCAGCTTACGCTGTTCCCAAGAATATATGCCTCTTATTGAATATGGTTCAATCCAGCGCCCACTCCGGCCCTTCCACATCATCATCCCAATCCAGTGAATCGTACAGACTGCCGCTGTCCGTAATGAGCATTCCGAAAGCCTCCGATCCATCATACGCTGGCTCCACACAGACGACCTGTGTGGGCCCGTTTCTGCGCCAGTTCAGCTCATCATAGCTGTTGCGTTCCATGGCGATCTGCACGGCTTCCTCTTCGCTCTCGGCTTCGATGGCATCCTCAAAGACCAGATGTCGGCACAAAGTCACGTTCCACATCATATTGTTTCCGCCTTCTTCCTGCCGATGGGAGTGGCACTTCTATTGAGCAGCTTCAGCAAAATATCCTGATGTACGCCTTGCAAAATGAACTTGACAATCAGATTGCTGTCGGTGTTACGGGCAACAAGTACGTGTGTCCGGTATTTGCTCTCAAAATCGGGATCATCGAGTGAGGGCATTTCAACGCAGCCACGGCGGCTTCGCAGATACCTCTTGGCTTTCAGATCAAAGCCTCTCAGATACTGCATGAGCATCCCGGACTTTACCAGGTCATTCAGCTGGTCGGGATGTGCCATGCGCAGGTACAGGTAGTGCATGGTACCGTGTTCACTGACACCTTTCAGCTCAGGCAGTTCAGGACTGCAGGGAATGTAGATATTTCCGCACAGGCGGTAGTTGATGCCATCAATGGTGATGTTCTTCCTCATATTCGTCATGCTTATCTCTCCTTGTGTTTATGGTAATGGAAAAGCCGCCTCCGAAGAAGCGGCTGGATGATAAAGTGGGTGATAAAACTGGGTGACAAATCAGGCGCTGATGAATCCGAGCACCCTGTACAGAAGATCAGCGGCTTTTCCGACGATCCAGCCGGCAAGGTGCAGTGCGGCCAAAATGAACAATCCCAGGCCCAG
>OGRA01003675.1_pt1 | contig 11372 bp, 9 predicted proteins | sample 1553351 | NCBI WGS metagenome assembly OGRA01 (sample SAMEA2580056, study PRJEB22360) | human gut metagenome | biome: human gut; feature: human-associated habitat; material: faeces | place: Denmark | collected 2008/2010
ATATGAAAAGTTTAAGCTTCAGAAAAGATTTAGTAGGAGTACAAGATGAATTACTCCGGTTCGCTTATAAACTGACAACCGACCGCGAAGAAGCAAACGATTTGTTGCAGGAAACATCATTGAAAGCATTAGATAACGAAGACAAATATACGCCTGATACTAATTTCAAAGGATGGATGTATACCATCATGCGCAACATCTTTATCAACAACTACCGCAAAGTAGTTCGCGACCAAACATTCATCGACCGGACCGATAACCTTTATCACCTGAACCTGCCACAAGACGCCGGTTTTGAGAGTACAGAAAAGGCTTATGACCTGAAAGAGATGCACCGTGTGGTCAACACACTTCCTAAAGAATATAAAGTCCCGTTCGCGATGCACGTTTCCGGCTTCAAATATCGTGAAATAGCAGAAAAGCTGAATCTTCCGTTAGGAACGGTAAAGAGCCGTATCTTCTTCACACGCCAAAAATTGCAGGAAGAATTAAAAGACTTCCGCTAAACGGCAAAGAGTCCGGCGTCTATGTTGAAACGCCATTTTTCAGTTAAGTCAATAGGTATAAAAAAGCAAAAGGAGCTGTTCTTCTTTTGCTTTTTTTATTTTCCCGCCTCCCTATTCTTATTGATCTCACTATCCATTATTCCTCTCTCCCTACTTATTTTTTTTCGTTTAACTATATCTTACACACTAATGAAACTCCCTACATACGGGAAAAACTTCCCCCCTTAATAAACGCCAAATAATGTAAAAGCCGAAAACTTTCAAAACTATCTGCTGTTGTTGTGGGAAATTCGACGGGGAAAATCCCCATCGCCCTAAACCTTTAAAAAAACAAATTAGTATGGAAGATTTAAATTTCAGAAAAGGTGATGCAAAAACCGATGTATTTGGCTCAGACAGAATGCTACAACCCTCTCCGGTAGAGAAAATTCCTGATGGCCCTACTACTCCTGAAGTCGCTTATCAAATGGTGAAAGACGAAACATTCGCCCAAACTCAACCACGTTTGAACCTGGCTACTTTCGTTACCACTTATATGGACGAATATGCAACCAAGCTGATGAACGAAGCTATCAATATCAATTATATTGATGAAACAGAGTATCCACGTATCGCAGTAATGAATGGTAAATGTATCAATATCGTTGCCAACTTATGGAACTCTCCCGAAAAAGACACATGGAAAACAGGTGCATTGGCAATCGGTTCTTCAGAAGCTTGTATGCTGGGTGGTGTAGCTGCATGGTTGCGCTGGCGTAAGAAAAGACAGGCTCAAGGCAAACCATTCGATAAACCAAATTTCGTTATTTCAACAGGTTTCCAGGTGGTATGGGAGAAGTTTGCACAGTTGTGGCAGATTGAAATGCGTGAAGTGCCTTTGACACTTGATAAAACCACACTCGACCCCGAAGAAGCATTGAAGATGTGTGACGAAAATACAATCTGTGTCGTACCTATCCAAGGTGTTACATGGACAGGATTGAACGATGATGTTGAAGCATTAGATAAAGCACTTGATGCTTACAACGCAAAAACTGGTTATGACATTCCTATCCACGTAGACGCCGCAAGCGGTGGTTTCATCCTTCCGTTCCTTTATCCGGAAAAGAAGTGGGACTTCCGTTTGAAATGGGTGCTTTCTATCAGTGTATCCGGTCACAAATTCGGTTTAGTATATCCAGGACTTGGTTGGGTTTGCTGGAAAGGCAAAGAATATCTGCCCGAAGAAATGGCGTTCAGCGTAAATTATCTGGGTGCTAACATCACACAGGTAGGTCTGAACTTCTCCCGTCCTGCCGCTCAGATTCTGGGACAATATTACCAATTCATTCGTTTAGGATTCCAGGGATACAAAGAAGTACAATACAATTCGTTGATGATCGCTAAATATATCCACGATGAAATCGCCAAAATGGCTCCGTTCGTCAATTACTCCGAAGATGTAGTGAACCCATTGTTCATCTGGTATCTCAAACCTGAATACGCCAAAGCAGCCAAATGGACGTTATATGACCTACAAGACAAATTGTCTCAACATGGTTGGATGGTTCCGGCTTATACATTACCTTCTAAACTGGAAGACTATGTAGTAATGCGTGTCGTTGTCCGCCAAGGATTCAGCCGCGATATGGCAGACATGTTACTAGGTGACATCAACAATGCTGTTGCCGAACTAGAAAAACTGGATTATCCGACTCCTACCCGTATGGCTCAGGAAAAGAATCTTCCGGTAGAAACAAAGATGTTCAACCATGGTGGCCGCCGTTACAAAACAGTTAAATAAGAATAGATCTATGGATAAAAAAGTAACACTCGCTCAATTGAAAGAAGTGGTACAGGAGGCATACGACCAGGTAAAAACCAATACAGGAGGCAAGAATGCCGACTATATTCCTTACTTGGCAAATGTCAATAAAGATCTCTTCGGAATTAGTGTCTGCCTGCTCAACGGGCAGACTATCCATGTGGGAGATACTGATTACCGCTTCGGAATAGAATCCGTATCGAAAGTACATACCGCTATCCTTGCATTACGTCAATATGGCGCCAAGGAAATTCTGGACAAGATCGGAGCTGATGCAACCGGCTTGCCTTTCAACTCAATCATCGCTATCTTACTGGAGAGCGACCATCCGTCTACTCCATTAGTAAACGCCGGTGCTATTTCTGCTTGCAGTATGGTGAAGCCTATCGGTGACTCTGCCAAGAAATGGGATGCTATCGTTGGAAACGTAACCGATTTGTGCGGCAGCGCTCCTCAGCTGATTGATGAATTATATAAATCCGAATCGGATACGAACTTCAATAACCGTTCTATTGCCTGGTTGTTGAAAAACTACAACCGTATCTACGATGATCCGGATATGTCGTTAGACCTCTATACCCGCCAATGTTCATTAGGAGTTACTGCATTACAGCTTTCTGTTGCTGCCGGGACAATTGCCAATGGTGGTGTGAACCCAGTGACTAAAAAGGAAGTTTTCGATGCTAGCCTTGCTCCTAAAATCACAGCCATGATTGCTGCAGTAGGTTTCTACGAACATACCGGTGACTGGATGTACACTTCCGGAATCCCTGCAAAAACAGGTGTAGGTGGTGGGGTAATGGGCGTATTACCCGGACAATTCGGTATCGCTGCATTCGCTCCTCCTTTGGACGGATCGGGTAACTCTGTAAAAGCTCAGTTGGCTATCGAATACATCATGAACAAACTAAGATTGAATGTATTTGGTAACAATCGTATCACTATAGTTGATTAACGACTCTCTCTATGAAAAAGATGAAAGGTTACTGTCTGCAGATAGTAACCTTTTTTCTTCTTCCCGGTTATACTTCAATATGAAGGATATTATCTTTTATAAAAGCATTATGTTTTTGCCTCTTGTACGGATTGCGCCGGAGTTTCTTGTCCGACAGCCTTCTCCTTTTCTTCCTCCTCTTCTGCATAATATTGCTTCTTCCGCTTGTTGGACTGCTGAATAAGATTCGTGATATACACTGTAAAGATAGGAAACATCATCATTCCTAACGCTGCCAACAGTACGGACAACACTCTACCGGTCACCGTTACCGCTATTATATTCGACCCGACAGTAGTTACATCCATAAATGCCCACCACAATGCATCCCCATAACTATGGACAAGCGGATTTACTTTATGCTCAAGCACAAAGAAAGCAAGACTGGAGAAATAAACAGTAGCCAGCAACATCGTCAGATAAGAAACGAACAGGCTCGAAGCCTTATTGTACGTCAGCCAGCCGACCACAATCGCCAGCGCATATCCCCCCCTCAACAAAGGAATAAAACGGAGTAGATAAGTAATTTCGGGAGAAAAAGTCCATCCATAATAAGCAATAATGTTCTGATAAGGAATGGCTACCAACAGGAAAATGAAATGTGTCCGTAAATAACGTCCTTTGTGTTTCGCCAGAAAAAATTCCAATACAAAATCGAAAAGAAACCAAATGCAAATCCACAACTGGGTTTTCATATAAGACGACTGTGTATAAAAAGGAATTCCCTTAAAAGTATCTACCGAGATACTAATTACGAGAAAAAGAGACATCACCAATATAATAATGTGGAGAATGCCATAAATGCCCTTTTTCCCTAAGATAAAATCTGAAAGTGCTGATTTCATAACTACTTAGTTTATAATAAAATGATTCGTATGTAATTTATAATGCTTAGAAACAATCGGAGAAAGCGATTGTTTTGAAACAGACAAATTGAGATTGGCAAAAGAGCAGTTTATCGATGTTAATTAACGAACTTTGAAAGAGATTGCTAAAACATCTCACGCTAAATGTTGTTATAAGACTGACTTTAAAATATTTTTCACTTAAAACCTTAACTTATGGCAAATATTAAAAATGCAGTGAAGCTGGGCGTGTTTACCCTGGCTATCATGAACGTTACGGCAGTAGTATCATTGCGTGGGCTACCAGCCGAGGCCGTATACGGAATGAGTTCGGCCTTCTACTATCTTTTCGCAGCGATTGTCTTCCTGATCCCGACATCGCTCGTTGCAGCCGAACTGGCGGCAATGTTTCAGGATAAACAGGGTGGTGTATTCCGGTGGGTAGGCGAAGCCTACGGCAAAAAGTTGGGATTCCTCGCTATCTGGGTGCAATGGATTGAAAGTACAATCTGGTATCCGACAGTATTGACATTCGGCGCCGTATCCATTGCCTTCATCGGAATGAATGACGTACACGATATGTCACTGGCAAACAACAAGTATTATACGCTTATCGTAGTGCTTGTCATTTACTGGCTGGCTACTTTCATTTCATTGAAAGGTATGAGCTGGGTCGGTAAGGTTGCCAAAATCGGTGGTATGGTAGGTACAATTATCCCGGCTGCTCTGCTGATTATCCTAGGAATCATTTACCTGGCAACCGGAGGACAGTCCAATATGGATTTCCATAGTAGCTTCTTCCCCGACTTCACAAACTTCGACAATGTCGTTCTCGCTGCTAGTATCTTCTTGTTTTATGCCGGTATGGAAATGGGTGGTATCCACGTAAAAGACGTGGAAAATCCTTCCAAAAACTATCCGAAAGCCGTATTTATCGGTGCACTTATCACAGTTCTCATCTTCGTTTTGGGTACGTTTGCACTAGGTGTTATCATTCCTGCCAAAGACATCAACCTTACCCAAAGTTTGCTTGTTGGCTTTGACAACTACTTTAAATACATCCACGCTTCCTGGTTATCACCGATCATTGCTATTGCTCTGGCATTCGGAGTATTAGCCGGTGTATTGACATGGGTTGCCGGTCCATCAAAAGGTATATTTGCTGTAGGTAAGGCCGGTTATATGCCTCCGTTCTTCCAGAAGACAAACAAACTGGGTGTACAAAAAAATATCCTGTTCGTGCAAGGTCTTGCTGTAACAGTACTGAGCTTACTGTTCGTCGTTATGCCTTCTGTACAGAGTTTTTATCAGATTTTGTCACAGCTGACAGTTATTCTTTACCTTATTATGTACCTATTGATGTTCTCTGGAGCTATCGCATTGCGGTATAAGATGAAGAAACTGAACCGTCCGTTCCGTATCGGTAAGTCCGGTAACGGTTTGATGTGGTTCGTCGGTGGTCTTGGTTTCTGTGGTTCGTTACTTGCCTTCATCCTCAGCTTTATCCCGCCTAGCCAGATTTCAACCGGTAGCAATACCGTTTGGTTCTCTGTATTGATTATCGGTGCAATCATCGTAGTTGTTGCCCCGTTCATCATCTATGCGTCCAAGAAACCGTCTTGGGTAGATCCGAATTCCAATTTCGAACCTTTCCACTGGGAAGTACAGGCTCAACCTGCTACTGCAAGTCCGAGTGTTACCAAGCCAAGCACAACCGCTTCCGGTCCGAGTTCATCAAACAGCTCTGCTCCTTCGAGCGGAAGTTCTGCATCAACCAGCACGTCTCTGGGAAGCGGAGACAAAGATAAGGATACGCCTAAGTCATAAAGACTAAGTGTTCATTCTACCTAAAAAAAGTAAAGAGTGCCAAAAACTAATAATAACTTCACTTCTCCTTCTTTAAGAAGGGGAATAAAGATTACGACTGCTTTTTGGCACTCTTTACTTATTTTCATTAATTTCTTCCGATGTTGCCTTCAACGGCAACACGAACCAGAAAGTAGAACCTTCGTTCATTTCAGATTCCAGACCGACTCTCCCACCCAGACTACAGACAATCGTTTGTGAAAGTGTCAATCCTAATCCTGCCCCCTGCACCTCACGATCCAACTTTATGAAGTAGATTTGTTAATACCCAAATAATACGCTGATGCTCGGAGGGCATCATTATCAGTTGCAATCGCGACTCACAGACCAAAGCTACCACAGAATTATTCGCCAGCTTCATGGCAAATACACCGCAGTGCAGCAGGTCTCCGATTCTTCGTATCACGCTCTCCGCAGGTATGGGAAGACCATCTTGACCAAACAGCATTTACCTGCAAAAAAATAAGAAAAGCCAGTAAAATAGCAATTACAACAAAAGCAGTCCCATAGTTACACATTTTATATTTGTTTGAATGTTTTAGTGTGTAAAATTATAAAATATACGGTCTTGCATTTGAGTACATATTTATCCTCTAAAAAGAAATCCAGGTTTTCATAGTATTATTATTTAGTAAAAAATTCCCTTCAAGTTATTGCGGTATTAAAAAATATACTTATCTTTGCACCCGCAAACGAGAAAGGTGCCATAGCTCAGTTGGTAGAGCAAAGGACTGAAAATCCTTGTGTCCCCGGTTCGATTCCTGGTGGCACCACTATCGATTCGGTTAATTTCTCGAAACCCATTGAAATACAGTCATTTCAATGGGTTTTCTTTTATACTCCAACACGCAATTTCTTGCCGATTTGAGTATCTGGAAATGTCCCATTCGGTGGCTTTTTCAGAGTCTCTTCAAAAAACCACCATTTGTATTATATTTCACTCATTTACAACAATTTGCGCTAATCATTTTTAGGAGCAAAAACATACTTTTGCATACCTGCTTGAATGTAATGGAAATAGCGGAAAAAGAAAAGCAAAAAAGATTCTTCCTTTACTGACAAATATAAGATGAAGGAAAACAAAGAGAATCTTAAAACTAAAAAAAAACGGTGGTTTTTCAGACCATGTCTACCAAAAATCCACCGATTTTAACTTTTTCACCGACTTCCAACTCATCTTTCAAGTTGACAGAATAACTAATTGTATTTACCAACTTAAAGAAAAAAGGTTATGAAACAAGGAACAATGAAGATTCTGTTTTTCGTTCTCAAAACGAAATTATTAAAAAATGGTGAAGCACCTATTCTAATGAGGATCACAATTAACGGTCAATACGAAGAAACACGAATCCAAAGAAGCGTTCCTCTCAAACTGTGGAACGCAGCCAAAGGATGTAGTAAAGGAAAAGACCGGGCTTCCAATGAACTCAACAGTTATTTATCTGAATTAGCCACGCGAGCATTGGAAAAGTATAAGGAACTTATACTGGAGCAGGCAATATCCACTCCCTCCTTAATATTAAAACGTGTATTCGGCAAGGATACGGAAATGCGTACCCTGCTTGGAACAATACGACAAGAAATCAAGGAGATGGAGAAAGTTGTGAATATTGACTATGCACCAGTGACCATCAACCGTTACAAAAATGTACTAAAAAAACTCGAAAATTCCATTCCTACATTTTATGACAAAGAAGATATTACTTTCCATGAACTCACTTCGGAATTCATAAAAGCCTTTGACCTTCATTTAAAAACAGAAGTTGGTTTATGCCGCAACACTATTGTACGATATATGAAATGTTTCAAGAAAATCACAAATATGGCACTGGCAAAAGGTTGGATGAAGAAAGATGCGTTTTATGGATACAAAATGGAACAGGATGAAACAGCTCCTGTATTCCTCACATATGACGAATTACAGACCGTTATGAATAAGGAATTCACTATACCCCGACTAGCACTGGTACGGGATATTTTCATTTTCGCCTGCTTCACTGGTCTGGCATTTGCCGATGTGTCCACGCTCAAAAAAGAAGATCTGATGCAAGATAATAATGGAGACTGGTGGATCAGAAAAGGAAGAATCAAACTGATGCATCGGCGTAAAGCATCTTCCATCTGTAACATACCTCTACTTCCCGTTCCGCTTGCCATACTAAAGAAGTATGAAAATAATCCTGTTTGCATCAAAAAAGGATGTTGTCTCCCAGTTCCCTGCAACCAAAAAATGAACAGCTATCTCAAAGAAATAGCAGATTTCTGCGGAATTAAGAAAAATATCACTACTCACGCTGGTCGGCATACATTTGGGACTACCATTACGCTCGCTAACAATGTCCCCCTACAAGACGTATCAGTTATGCTTGGACATGCCTCTACACGAATGACACAACATTATGCCCGGGTAATGAATGCCAGTCTAAAAAATTCCATGCTCAATGTTAAGAAACGATTAGCACAATAAACGTAAGCATCCGACGAACCAATATAAATACATGCATTATATTGATATTAATATCAATTGTGACCTCACTGTTCAGAACCGATGAAAGCATTGCTTCTCCAGGCTCCGTAAAGGCATAAGGCATATACCTTGTAACACTTTTTGTTTGAGGTGCAAATTTTGCACCTCAAACTCTCGAATTCATCTTTAGTAAATTAGCACCCGGTTCATCATGTCGCACACTTTCTGACAACTGTCCTGATCCGCACAAGCAGGATAGAGGAATGAATTGGTTATAATTACATTTTTGTCCAAAAGGATGATATTTTTATCTGTGCCATTTCAGACAGCATATATTTCTTATCTTTACCTTTCTGTTCCAACAGTTTAGCTCTAGACAATTCTCTTAGATCAATCTTTATTTGCTCTTCGGTTAATTCTAATTGTTCTTTTAGTTCTTTCTTTGTAAGTTGTCCTACAACATAAATAGCAGCAATTTCTTCAGCCATTCTAAGAGCTATTTTATCACTAACCCCAGAAACAAATTCGGAAACAAGTGCAGTACCTATAGAAATAGAAGTTAGTTTATCTACATTCACATTATTATGCTCTACAGCACTACCTACTTCACAACTTTTCACACTCATAGCAGGCGCATTTTCACACCTATTCACATCACTGGCTTGTACATCACCAACAACATCTCGATAAGTCATACTAAAAACAAAACGCTCATTATTCAGTATTTCAATCACGCTATTATTATAGTAAAGAGGAGCAAACTTTTTAATATTACGGCTTCCCGAACCTAACTCTTCACCCCAACCCAGTTCACGAAATACCTTGAACAATAATGGATTCTTAGTATAGTTTTCCAATTCATCTATACTTATAGAACCTGTTCTCAAAGAAGACGTGAACTTTGTGGCATTACACGTCCTTACTTTATCAGCAAATATTTCAAATAAACCAACTTCATTACTTGCATATTCTCTATGTACACACAAGTTTGCTATAATCTCCCGGAATATATTCGCCCTAAGATCGCCTCTTTGTGTTGATCCATCCTGAAGATAGAATTTTTCTGGCAAATGTTTATAAACAAAATCCATCAACAAGCCATAAGCCTTGATTAGATTGGTCCGTATTGTTATTCGATCATCATATCTAGCACTATCTGTCACTTCATTTAAAACAAAACGCCCATAAGTCTTATTCCTATATATAGCTTCAAACCGATATGCCGGAATAAAAGAAGCTATACTTTCATCCTTTCCAAACAATAGAAGAGCAGCCACTTTAATACCAATCTTTCCAGTAACAGGATCCTTTGCCATTAAGCCACAGCTTTTCAGCAATTCTTCATTAGAAAGTTTTATCCAGGCATGAGTGTCATTTCGTGCAATAACAAGTTTACGACAATAATCAAATGTTGCATCATCCAGATCCGTCAGATCTAACATGGGAAGTAACCGATTTTCATAAGATAGTGTATCCTTACGAGAAAAGAGAGAAGCTACTAAAGAAGGATTGTCAGTAACATTAGTATCTGCCTCATTATTTCTATCATAATACTTATGTTTGAAACGATGCACGTACTGGCTTTCTTCAACCCTTACAAAAATTATTACTTTACCATCAATCTCTATATCTTCAGGTGTAACGTATGCCTTTGGAGAAAACGCAGTCGGATCATTAACTACATGTACGAAGTTTTTCTTCATTGCCTCCAAGTTGTTTTTATTGACTCCAACTATCTCTTTATCATCATTTACACCGATAAAAATATACCCGCCAGAACGATTTAAAAAAGAGCAAACCGTTTCATAAACGGAAGATCCTATCTCATTCTGACAACTCTTAAATTCAATATTAATTCCTTCTCCTTTAGCTATAATATTTTTTGCTTCTTCTGCTGTCATAATAACACATTATATATGTTGACAAAGATAATAGTTTCCCACAATTAGTCTATATTATCAAACAAGAATTGTATTACTTTTATCTATTAAATAATCTATCACATCATTACTTTCGGAAAAATCATAGACATCCTCTTCCACTAGCCGGTTCATCATGTCGCACACTTTATGAATGGTATCATGTTATATTTAATAGAATTAAGGTGGTACAGTTCTTTACTGACTTCAGGAGCTTGCTATTTTTCTCCCATATCCGCAATCAAATCCTTAAAGAGTTTTTGTGAGTATCGAATACCTTCATTGAAAGTTGCTTCTTTCTGTATGTCTGTAAGAGTATCGTCATCAACAAAAGTCTCAAATAAGAATCCTATTGCATCAGCTACTTCCTTTTGAGTATCCGGATCAAAATGAGTCTCAACAGCAGTTCTGACAAAACATAGTCCATCATGTACTCTCATTGCATGGTTAGCTGACTCACCATATTCCTTATAGTTTTTCTTAATATCCTCATTTAGTTCTATGGGAAAAGACGTTTTGTTTCTTGCAAAATAACGACATATCACTTCATTGATATCTAGTCCAGTGTTTCTCAATTTTCTTTCTCTATAGCGAGTAAAGAAATGAATACTATAAGCATCAACTCTTCTAGTCATTATAAATGAATCGGAGTCAGTATGTTTATATGGAGAGCAACCCCATTTCAGAAAATAACGTTTACTTCCTCCATTAAATACCGAAAAAATATCAAATTCAGGATTTTCAGCTACTTGCCTGCCAGAAGCATAAAAATATAAAATATATGTGTTGTGGCTTCTAGGGCTTGTGTATTCATACAACTCCCAAACCGGAAAACGCAAAGCTTTTCGGAATTTCTTCACAGCTTTAGGTCTTAACTGCTGATGCTTATACTCTATTCTCGGCAGATCTGCAGCTAAATCCTCGTAGATCTCACATAATTTCATAGTTGCAATAATCATAAATATACGAAT
>OGRA01003690.1_pt1 | contig 11340 bp, 10 predicted proteins | sample 1553351 | NCBI WGS metagenome assembly OGRA01 (sample SAMEA2580056, study PRJEB22360) | human gut metagenome | biome: human gut; feature: human-associated habitat; material: faeces | place: Denmark | collected 2008/2010
ACGCGCGTTCTTGCGAACGGGCGGGGCTTCTTGAGACATGGTAGAACGCCTCAAAGGGCCATCACAAGCCCTCTACACCCTGTTACGAGCTTACCTTTAAGCCGTCTTTTTTGCGGCTGTTTGTTTTGATTCTTCGATATATTTGGTCTTGTCTTTCGCACTGCTTACTTTGAACAGTGCGAAATATACAAGCTTCTGTTCCTGCCTGCGATGATGCAGCCATCGGTTCATACCACGTTTTCTTTGTGGTCTGGCGTGTTTTTTCTTGTGTTTCGCATGGCAGAGTACTTCTCTGGTAACTCGAATAACTGTTTTGTTCGTGTAGGAGAAGTCGGTAACTCCTTCAAATGCATTTGGATACACCTTGCGAATGATATTTCCTGCGCCGTTGACATCCGCATTCAGAATCGTACCTTCCTTTGATTCGTACTGTCCACGGGAGATTCGTTTCCCTGAAAAATGATATTCCAGACGATCCCCTTCTTTGTAGACAGGAATCGGATCTTTGTCGATCAGACTTGCCTTGGACGTATACGATTCCTCTGTTTCAATGACCGGGATACCCGCCTTTGCTGCAACACAGGTCAGTATCCAGAAAAATCTTGTGTATGGAATACTGACAAAGTGCTGATTGTTACAGGAGCCAAGGTTGATTTCCTGCTTTTGGTCTTTGTTGTGTCCGCAGACGATGACCTCTACTTTGTTTTTCAGGCAGAAATCCACGATATAGTGAGCTGCCTTATAGAAAAAGTCGTCGATCTGGCAGGCTCTTTTCTTTGAGATACGGTTCAGTCTGGCAGAGTTTTTCACGGATTTCGTGGAATCCATCCCTTTTGTCAGTTCTGACATCAAAGCTGCACGTCTGCGGTTAAAGTTCTGATTGATGGATTTTAACCAGTGTCCGTCAATGATGAACGGAGTTGCCGAGAAGTTTGTCAGCGCGGTCAGAAAGTTGTCAAGCCCTGGATCAAGTCCGAGAATCCTTGTGGGATTTGTCGGTGCTTCCGGCATTTTGACGGCATCCTGAAATGTCACATATACCATATATCCGCCATAGCAGGGCTTGACTTCCGTTCTGACATAAGAACCTTCCGGCTTTCCAACACAAAGCGGCACCAGGCAGCGTGGAAATGTGATGTGCATTTTTCCTTTGATATCAGACCGCTTTGCAACCTGATTGGTAAAGGTAACGGTCGTGTAAGGTGTCCTGATATATCCCGGCTGCTTTGGCTGTGCCTTAAATTTTCCGGGATTTTGACGATATGATGCCAACAGCTCAAAGTGTGATTTCCAGTCTTTGAGGACTTTTCGAAGCACCTGCTGATTTGCCTGCGACGGCATCGCATAGTAGTCAGGATTCTTTGTATTCTTCATCACCGCATCCAATGTCTCATATGTGAGCATCCAGTGATCGGACGTTGGCATGATCGGATGGTTTTTCTGTTTGTTTTCTATTCGCTTCTGGATCTTTGTGCGGGCCGGGTCGCTTGCAGGCAGACTCTGCAGCTGCTTCGTGAGTCGGTCAACATCTTTCTGAAGCTTTTCATTTGCCATCTCAATGCCGATACGTACAGTCTCTATGACCTCATTTTCATTGGAAGTGCGGTCAACCGGATCTTTTTTCAATCCGGTACGCAGGTTACGAATGATAAAGTTTGCTGAATTTCGCAGGTTTTTTGCAAGGTGAGTCTGGCACTCGAAATAAGATGCCAGCTTTGGCATCCTGTTCTGATCCACAAAGATTGATATGGTATGCATAAAAGGCCCTCCTTTTCAAAAACGCGAGAATGTAGTTGACTACACTTATATTATACGATAAAATATAGGTAAAATCAAGCAATATGTGATTTTTTGAATTGCTTTATTTTGAAACGAGAGAGGTACTATTATGAGAGCAAATAAGAATGGTGTCAACAAAGACCAAAAGGACAAAGTAAAGAAAGACGGGTACAACAGGGGACAGCATTGTGTTTACTGTCTTACCTATCATATGATTTTCGTCACACATTACCGAAAGCCTGTGATTAACGACGAAATGAGTGCTGCCATGAAAGAATTTTCGAATCATATGGCAGAGCAGTTCCGTGGAAAAGTTTTATCCGCAGAGACAGACAGAGATCATATCCACCTGCTGGTATCACTGCCACCGAATACCAACATATCCGTCTTTGTAAGAAGCATCAAGACTCAGTTATCCAGAGAGATGCGCAAGCGTTTTCCGGAACAGATTAAACAGTATATCTATGGGGACGATACCTCATTCTGGAGCCGCAGCTACTTTATCGCAACTACCGGAAGTGTTTCTCTTGAAACAGTAAAGCAATACATCGAATCACAGCGTTCTGAAGAACATCAGGCCAAGAAAAACCAACAATTCCAGAAGAAAACCCTGTTGGAATGATGGTTGCGTTGTTTGTAATCGGCGCATTCATCCCTCGGACGTTCTTGCGAACGGCCGGGGTTTTCTGCGCTGAAACATTATAATCCTGTATCATCAAACTGTGGAATAAAGCTTTCCTTTGCAGTCTCACCTTCTTGTATAAATCCATTTTCCACACCCAAATCAATTGCATAGTCCACAACCTCATCATATTCCTTCTGCGTGATCGTGCGGCCAAGATTTTTAAAGCGCTTCTCAATTCCCGGCATCGGTGTGTATTGGTTCATAATACTTATATAGATCTGATCACCGTATGTCTCATATAGATAACGAATGGCTTCTTTTGACTCTTTTATATGGCCTGGCAAAATCAAATGACGCACAATCACACCTCGCTTCATCATCTCTCTCTCATCAAATTTTGCATCTCCAGTTTGCTTTACCATCTGTGCAAGAGCACGCTTTGCTATCTCTGGATAATCTGGTGCATTAGAATAGCGCGCAGCCATCTCACTGCTTATATACTTAAAATCCGGCAAAAAAATATCCACAATTCCATCAAGTGCCTCAATTGCCTCAACCTTTTCATATCCGCTCGAGTTATAGACAATTGGAATTGTCAATCCACTCTTCCTTGCTCGCTTTATGCTCTCAATGACAATTGGCAGATAATGGCCTGCCGTCACGAGATTGATATTATTTGCCTTTTTTTCCTGAAGCTCCATGTAAATCTCGCAAAGCCTATCTTGTGTAATTGTCCTGCCAGAATGACCAAGCGCAATTTCTCTATTCTGACAATATACACAGCCTAAATTACAGCCTGAAAAAAATACAGCTCCTGATCCCTCATCACCAGAGATGCATGGCTCCTCCCACATATGAAGGGCAGCTCTTGCTGCCGTTATTGTGTTTCCAACTTTACAGGCGCCAAAACCACGCGTACGGTCAGCACCACACTCACGCGGACACAGCCTGCAATTAGTCCAGTCTATCGTAAAATGCTTATTTTCTTCCATTTTTTTGTCTCCATATTTAACTTTTTCTTACAATTCCCAAAAAGCAGTTGTGTTTCTCTCAAAAAGCTATATGATAGAATTGATTGTAATGATTTTACTTTATTACCACTTACCCATTATACTTTATCATGGAGGTGCTATCATGTATTTTGATGCACATTTTATTTTTAACACCTTCCGATCTCGTGGGGTTTTTATGTTTGTGCTTTGTCTTATGATCCTTTGCTCTGTGCGTCCCTCTTCTGCAGCAGAAGCCGAAGCTACGCTGCAGGCGGAAATTACAGACGATTCTGCTATTGAGGCAGCTGGTATTGTCAGCGAACATGGTCAGTTAAGTGTCTCATCATCTGGATTTGTAGTGGACAAAAATCAATCTGTCTTCCAAATTCAGGGTATAAGTACACACAATTTGGCTTGGTATCCGGAGTATGTAAATGTCGATACATTTCGCAAACTTCGTGATGAGTTCAATATCAACACAATCCGCCTTGCCATGTACACAGCAGAAGATGGCGGCTATTGCGTCAGTGATGACACTGCAAGACAGCAAATGCTTGCCTGTCTGACTTCTGGTATTGAAGCTGCCATACAGTTGGATATGTATGTGATCGTAGACTGGCATATTCTTTCAGATTCCAACCCAAATCTCTACAAGGAAACTGCCCTTTCTTTCTTCGAAAGTATTGCTTCCACTTATGGTGACAAACCAAACATTTTGTATGAGATCTGCAATGAGCCAAACGGTGATACCTCATGGGACGAAATCAAAAGCTACTCTGTTGACGTGATTGACCGCATTCGTATGTATGCACCGCAAAGCATTGTAATTGTTGGTACCCCAACTTGGAGTCAGGATGTGGATATTGCTTCTTCATCTCCAATTGAGCGCACCAATCTCCTTTATAGTCTTCATTTTTATGCGGCAACCCACAAGGAAGATCTACAAAGCAAGCTGCAGACTGCACTCACAAATGGGCTTCCTGTCTTTGTATCAGAATTTGGCATCACGGAGGCTTCCGGAAGCGGAATCGTTGATACCACAAGCGCTGATACCTGGATGAAACTGTTAAATGAAAACGGCATTGGCTACATTTACTGGAATCTTTCAAACAAAGACGAAGCCTGTGCCCTTCTTCGTTCCTCGTGCACATCATTATCCGACTGGACTTTTGATGATTACTCGCCTGCCGGACAATGGTTTTTACAGAATCAGCAAAATAATGCTTCAATTTATGACAAAGCAGCTGCCGCTCCAACAGAGGCTGTCGACACTCCTACTACACTTTACGCAAGTGATGATTATTGGAGCTTTAGCAATGGCTGCAATGTTTCTGTAAGCCTTACTGATACCTGGGCCGATACATCCATGCAGTATGCCTCTTATGATGTAACTGTTTCAAATACATCTTCTTCTGATGTAACAAACTGGCGTTTTCGCATCACCTGGAATGAGGAAATTTCACCAAAGGAATACTGGTCATGTGAAATTGGCGGCTCTGGAAATAATCGTCTTTTCATTCCCGTAGACTATAACACGACCATCCCGGCAGGCTCTTATATCACCTTTGGAATGATCGTGTATGGTGTTCAGTCACCTGAACTGACAAATATCACCTTTGAATAAAACTAGGAGCTTTTTGATGAAATCAAAATATACAAAAAAACAACGTGTTCTTGCCATTTTAGGCATCATACTTTTAGTCGGACTTTATCTCGCAGCGCTTATCGCTTCGTTCTTTAACAGCCCGACTTCACAGGGATTTTTATGCAGTGCTTTATTCTGTACATTCTTTATCCCAATCGTTATCTATCTTCTTCAGTTTTTTGCAAAGAAAAATTCTTCGTCACCAGATGACGACGATAAATCATTTAGGAAATAAATTTCCGATTAAAGGGGTCTTCGGACCTCTTTTTTTTCGATTTTCCTCAATCACTTCATCATCAATATCAATATAATAACGCTCATATGCATTCACTACACGTGTTTCATTATACTTACATTCTCTTTTATAACGTCCTCCGTAATTGGCATGCACATGACCATGTACAAACAAAAGTGGCTTATAACAGTCCATTAAGTCCCTGAATACCTGAAATCCCTTGTGAGGAATGTCATCACCGTCATTTAACTGATATGCCGGCGCATGCGTAACAAGAATGTCAAAGCCATCTTTCTTTCGCAGCTTAAAACGCATCTTATTCACACGCTTTTTCATCTCCTTTTCCGTGAACATGTTACTTCCCTCTTTGTAGCGCATTGATCCCCCAAGACCAAGCAAACGTACACCATGAAACTCAAAAATATCATCTTCAATGCAGATACAGCCATCAGGAGGTGTCATCTCATAGTTTGCATCATGATTTCCCCTCACATAAATCACAGGTGCCTTTGTAAATGTTGCCAGAAAGGACAGATATTTGGGATTTAAGTCTCCGCACGAAACAATCAGATCCACATTTTCAAGCATCGACTTATCAAAATAGTCCCACAGCGCCTTCGACTCGATATCTGCAATTACCAGTATTCTCATTCCTACCTCTACCTCTGCCATAATCCAGCGCAGCTATACTTCGCTGCGCCTTCATAACCGCTTTTTCTACTCTTCTATATTATCTACACCCTGAACCTCAACTACAGCCTTTGCATCCTCATTTAGTTTGTTCCAATGCGGCAGACTGCCATTCACATTATCGGCCAGCCATCTCATGTTAATAATTTCCTCTGGTGTCAGTGAACGATTGTCATCGCTTTGTACAATACCATCCTGTGAATACAGCTCTCCTGAAAACGGACTAAAGCCACCTTCCATAATTTGATGCTGCATAAACTCAACCAACTGCCTTGTTTTTACCGGAACCTTCGGTGAGCAGATGAAATCAACAACACCTGCTGACATTCCCCACCAGTAATTAAGTGCAACACCGTCTGAGCCTGCACTGTCCCATGCACCATTTTGCACAGTCTCGACAAGCTTTTTATAAAGCGCACCCCAGTTCCATATCACAGCTGTCAGATTTTCCGGCTCATCCTTTTCTATATTGACCAGTCCAAAATAGCGTGACGGTGAATTAGGTACAATCATCTCAAGACATGATACAAGATTTACTTCATTTGCCTTAAAGTCTTCAAGAATTTCCTGTTTGCTGCGCACTGTCGTCCACTCCAGCTGAATCGTTGCATTTGGATTAACCATCTTCACGCCAATCGCAAATGCATTGATATTAGCAATCATTCCACAGATCGGATAATCAGCCATATAGCCAATCTTTCCATTTTTACACAATGCTCCTGCTACAAGTCCTGATAAAAATTTTGCCTCAAACAAGCGCGCATAGTAGGTACGAATACACTGATGATTCGTGTCAACAGAACAATTTAAAATCTTGACAGATGGATTTTTTATCGCTGTCTTTATACTGCCTTCAAGAAACTGCGGCGTTGTTGTAAATATAATGTTGCATTTTTTTTCAATTGCATCATCAAGTGTATTTTCAAGTTCTGCTCCCTGTGAAACATCATTATAAGAGATTGTTTCAACCTTTCCCTTAAATTGTTCCTCAAGATACATTCTTCCAAGTTCATGACCATATATCCATGCAGAATCCTGTGGATTTTTATCATGTACAAATGCAATCTTTAAATACTTTGTTCCTGGAGACAACAGATAATCAAACAGATTTTTCTTTGGTGCCTCCTGTGGCTCTGTCTTAATCTCAGAAGGATTTCCCTTTGCCTGAAGCAAAATCTCATCCCACATCTTTACAAGCTCTGATTTGATCTGAGATGGGAGCTTTTCCTCCTGATGAGGATCACATGGATATAGCTCCAAATACATCAAAAAGGCATCTGCTGTCGGAATCGGCGGTCGTTCTCCTCCCTTTTCCTTATACACCTTTTCAAAGCGCACATACAAAGAACGAACCTCCATACGGTCATCATCTGTCCATTTATAATCTACTTCAAATCCAAGCTTTTCCAATAAAGTCCTATAACTTCCAAGCTTACTTAACACAATGTAATTAACCTTAGAGCACTTATAAAATGCCAGAAACTCAAAGTACAGGCGGTTCTCTGGCTCATCTGTCCTCTTTGGAATAATACGAGTTACATTACCCTGCACACTAGGTGCACCGCAAAACTTTAATACACTGACACGCTTATTACCCTCTAATACATAGTAGCGGTTCATAAACTCATAACACTTAATCGGATCATGTATTCCCTCTTCCAAATGGGCATTATAAAGAGTCTGCCACTTGGCTGCAAACTCCGATTCATCATCGAGCAGCGGCATAAAGTTCGGTGCAAATGCAGTACGTCTTCCTGCCGTAAATGTTCCCACAATCATTTCCGATGGAATGGAACAAATTCCCAGATCTTCCTCTGCCACCACATCCGTATGAGACAAAAGCTCCTCAAGCACCTGCAAATACGGATATTTTCCTTCCGACAGATATCTTGCATAGCTTCTCTCACCCTTTTTCAGCGCCTTCTGATAATCCTCTCTTGCCATATTCAGCCACACACCTTTCTGTTCTCTAAGTCTCTTGCTCTTTGCAACTTTATTTTACATCATTTTATCTGCTGTTACAAGTATTCTTAAGAAAACCTTTCAATCCTTATGAATCCGTGTTTTTTCTTGCTTTTTTTTAAGAAACAAAGTACAATAAAATTAACTTATGCATCAGGAGGACTTATTATGAAAAAATCTCATTTCATTCCTGCTTTTTTACTTTCTGCAGCACTTTTATCTGGACTTGCAGGATGTAAAAAAGAAACTGAATATTATAATCCAAACGCACAGACCTCATCTGTGACAGAAACACAAACTGAACTGCAAACAGAACATTCCACACAAGCTTCTACAGAAGAATCTACTGAGGCATCCACTGAGGCTTCTACTGAAGAAAGCACCGAAGCTTCCACTGAAGAATCCACTGCTGCCCATGTTGTTTCCAAAGAACTTGCTGTAGGTGACATTTGGTATGTAAATACCGATTCCCTTAATATCCGCGATTACCCTTCTACTGAAGGCAATAAAATTGGGGAGCTTTATCGCGGTGAGGAAGTTCGAATCCTTGCTCTTGCAGAAAATGGATGGGTTCAGATTCACAGTGCAACAATGGACGGCTATGTAAAAGCAGATTTTCTTGTATCTTCTCCAGATCAGGTAGATGGTGCAGCGGCAGATGCCGCTGCATCTGCTGCGCCAGCCTCAAACGAAACATCAAATGCAAACACATCTTCTTCAAACGGACATATTGTGTGCATTGATGCAGGTCATCAGCAGGCAGGCATCAGCGAACAGGAACCAAACGGTCCAGGCTCTTCTGTAATGAAGGCTAAGCTTACTACTGGAACGAGCGGCGTAGCTACTGGTCTTGCCGAGTATCAATTAAACTTAGATGTCTCTCAAATGCTTCAACAGGAGCTTTTAAACCGTGGCTATCAGGTTGTGATGATTCGTACAACAAATGACTGCGCTATGAGCAATGCTGAGCGTGCTGTATACGCAAATGAAAGCGGTGCTGAAATCTTTGTCCGCATCCATGCAAACAGCTCCAATGATCCTTCTGTAAATGGCGCTATGTTCTATGCTCCATCATCAGCAAATTCTTATCTGTCTGCTGATGTAATATCTGCAAGCAACACACTTGCTTCTACGATGCTTTCTTTTTATTGCTCCACAACAGGTCTTGCAAACAAAGGAGTTCTTCAGGATGATAATATGACAGGTATCAACTGGTGTACTATTCCTGTCACAATCGTAGAAATGGGATTTATGTCTAACCCTGAGGAAGACCAAAAGATGGCAAATCCTGAGTTTCAGGCTGTAATTGCACAGGGTCTTGCAAACGGTATTGACGCTTACTTTGGGAGATAATTGATTATGGCTGTTCAGATCTATTACCAACTGATCCGTGACATCGTAATTGACGAACAGCTGCTTTCCATGCTGGAGCCGCAGCCCAGAAAGCAGCTGTTTTCTTTTCGTTTGGAATCTGATCAAAAACGCTGCGCAGCAGCCGGGCTTCTTCTTTGGAAACATATTTATCATAAGCACCCAGAGCACTTCACCGTCTCTTACAATGCATCCGGAAAGCCCAGTGTAGCAAATGCGCCTTTTTTTAATCTCTCACACAGCAATGATTTTGTCATGCTTGCCGTGAGTGACACCCCTGTTGGATGTGACATTGAAAAGCTTCATAAAACTGTCCTTTCACACCATGTTTTTCATCCAAATGAGCTTGATGCACTTTCTAATCTTCCTTCAGGAGATATACAAAACCATGAGTTTCTTCGCCTGTGGACAGCAAAAGAAGCCTTCTTAAAAGCCATAGGCACAGGTATTGATGCAAAAGCTTCCTCATACGATTTTAGTAAAAGCAATACCATCTCTCTTGATGATGGTTCATTTTGGAAACTCGAACATCATACAGTTTGCGATTTTCCTGACTATCTTTCGTGTGTTTGCTATAAATGCTTGCAATAAAAAGAAACATCATTTACACTTTAAGCATTACAAGTCAGGCGTTCACATTACACCTGCCCTATGTTTTATTATTCAGAAACGAGGATTGTTTTTATGACTGCTTATGCTCATCTGTTACTGTATTTCTTTTTCTACAGCTTTGTCGGCTGGATTTGGGAATCCAGCTATGTATCTATTCTCACAAAACGGCTGACGAACCGAGGTTTTTTAACTGGTCCAATGCTTCCGATCTATGGAAGCGGCGCTGTAGTCATGCTCTGTGCCACCTACCCGGTGCAATCGTCCGACATTGGTATTTTTCTGCTTGGACTTATTGCTGCCACAATACTTGAATACGTTACCGGTGTCGTTATGGAAACACTTTTTCAGGTGCGTTACTGGGATTACAGTGACAAAAAGTTTAATATACAGGGACATATCTGCCTAAGCTCCTCGCTTGCATGGGGTGTTTTTACACTTCTTTTGATACGCGTCGTTCATCCACGCATATCAGCTTTGTTGGAAAAGATTCCTCAAAACGTATGCTTTAGTGCTCTTGTTGTAATCACGATAGTATTTGCCATCGACTTTGCTTCCTCCTTCCATGCTGCTATGGATCTGCGTCAGATTCTTGAATCTATTACTAATCTAAAATCAGATGCAGAAAAGCTTCGTGAACGCTTTATTGTACTTACTGATTCCGTAAGCGAGACGCTTCGCGATAAGATTGGCACTATAAAAAAGCCGGAGAGTTCTCGTATTGAGGAATTTCAGACTTCTGTTTCTGAATGCCTCGAAAAGGAAAAACCAGCCGATGTTATTCGACTCAAAGAACGCTTTGCCTATTTAGGTGAACTAAAAAATGCTATCTCAAAGCGTATGGATTTTCGTAAGATTATCCTTTTAAAAGGAAACCCAATGCTTACTTCAAAAAAATATGCCGATGCCCTTAATTCCTTAAAAGAGCAGATTGGACTTAATAAAAATAAATAAGAAAAAGACATGCTGCCCATCATTATTACGATAGGCAGCATGTCTTATTTTTCATCTACAACTTAGCAACACCATTTACTACATTATAGGTTTTTCCATTACAAATAACCTTTCCGCTATAATTCCACTTTAACACACCATTTATTATATAATATGTCGTTCCATAGTAGTCACAAACACCTGTATAATTCCAATCAAGCGCACCCTTCTTCACATAATACCAGGTTCCTCCATACAGACAAAGTCCTGTATAATTCCAGTCAAGCGCACCCTTCTTTACATAATACCAGGTTCCACTATACAAACAAAGTCCTGTATAATTCCAATCAAGCGCACCTTTCTTTACATAATACCAAGTTCCACTATACAGACAAAGGCCTGTATAATTCCAGTCAAGCGCACCCTTTTTCACATAATACCAGGTTCCACTATACAAACAAAGTCCTGTATAATTCCAGTCAAGAACACCCTGCTTAAT
>OGRA01003694.1_pt1 | contig 11335 bp, 10 predicted proteins | sample 1553351 | NCBI WGS metagenome assembly OGRA01 (sample SAMEA2580056, study PRJEB22360) | human gut metagenome | biome: human gut; feature: human-associated habitat; material: faeces | place: Denmark | collected 2008/2010
CGGCTGTGCGCTCGATTTCAGCGTCCCGTTTCTGGTGACGTTCTTCTGTTCGATCTGACAATGCGGATTGGCCGCATGGTATTGCCGCTTTTCGGTCGGTAACTAACCGCGGGTTTCGCCCGCGGGAATTTTATGTACTTTTGGTGTCAAAAGTACTAATCAAATCTAACTATATGATAGACAGTATATGACAAAAGTCGAGGTAATGATTTGTCAATTCTGAGGGCTGTATCCTTTGCATTCCATTCTAACTTGTCAAAGACTCCGATACAAAGATAGGAAATATGCAGAAAATAGGCAAAAATCTTTTAGTATTGGAATGATTTACTCCCGGCATAATTTCTGAACGCCAGAGTTGATTTTACAACTTACCTATGCTTTCATTACTCCGACTGTTTCCGGATAGCCTGTCCTATTCGTTTATAATAGGGGCTGTCTAACAAGTTTTAGAGCGCCTCTTTTTCATGCGAATTCGGGTCATTCGAATATTTCAGAAGATTTTTTTGTAAATTTTTCGGATAAAAGTTGTCAGATCAAATAAAATATACTATGATTCGATAAACGAAAGATACGCAGTCTAAACTGTTTATCTTAGCAAGGGACTTTCAAAAGCAATAATCATCGATAAGCAGTCAAGGCTACGTGCACATGGTGCGCGGACCTTGGCCGAGATGGTTATTGCAAATTAGTACAAGAATGGTGTCCCTTGCTAATCGCATTAAGATCCGCGCATTTTTTTGAAAATGTATTATTCAAAATAAATGCCAGATTATGAAACGACAATTAAGAGTACTGCCCATCACCAAAGATAAGCAACCTTTCTCGAACACTCGATTAGAGCCGGAATGCCGGTTTCGATTCGGAGAGTTATATCTATTCCATCGTACAAATTATCGTTGTCCCGCTATTTCTTCTTTGTGGGGAATTTTCAATGACTATAAAGAAGGTCGATTGTTTTTGGAATCGAGCAGTCGGGATCTTCGTACTTTCCGCCACTGGCATATTGTACCGAAAGAGTATCGTTATTGCCGACGTGCCAGTCGGCATGAGTTACGCGATTATATATCGGGATTGATTTATAATGAATGTCATCTCGGTTATCCGCCTTACATCCACCTAACCTGCATTTTGCCATGAAGAATCCTCTTTTGTCAAGGGAGGGGCAGTGACGCGACTCATTGCAGGAGGAAGGGGCAGTCGTCGGCCCCTTCCGTTTTTTTGCGAGGGAGGGGGGGGAGAGACGGAAGGTTTTTATGCAGAAAAGCAAGATGAAAATTTTTGTTATACGGTAAAACGGTATCCTGCACACCTACCGCGGAGGAAGCAACAGCCGCTCTCATCCTCGCCAGATGCTCAAGATTTGAGCAAATGTTTGTTTCGACGAAAAATGCTTTTGATTTTCCTTTTTGTGTGCCGCCTCCATTCGAAGATCAGGCGGCAAACGACGCCTTTGAGTTGGACTTCGTCCGTATTGGTGCGCAACAGTTCCGCATAGCAATGCAGTATGTAGAGATAGGCCGGTGTTCTGCACGACAGACGACGCATGTTGCGCAGCCGCCAGTGCATGGACAGACACCGGCGGATCTGCATCCGGTTGGTGTCGATGACCTGAAAACGGTAACGGCCGCCACCGTTCATTCGCTCGTTTTTGTACAGGATGTTTTCTATATTCAAATCCTTATGCTCTACGCCGGCCAGTGCATCCGAACCCGAAACTCAACTACACTATCAAGCACGCTTTTCGCCTCGTCCCGTCGCATGAACAGTTCGGTCGCAGGGCCTGTTAAGTACACATCCACCTGCGCTTGATGGAATTCCCAACGGCGGGGTATTCCCATCTTGTGGGGCGGTAAGTCAGTTCTTGTTTGTTCTTTGCGGCGTAACCTGCTTATTCCTCAATATCACGGATAAAACCATTGCGACAATCAAGGCCAACACGGCAATTCCAGCGAAGGACATGTGCAGGCCGTAATGTTTCCCGACGAAACCTATAATGACAGGCCCCAGCAAAAGGCCGGAATATCCCAACGCATTGATTAGACTTATGATGTTATGGACAGCCATGCCTTGAATACCTGCCGCAAAGGATATGAGCTGCGGAATTATGTTGGCCGCGCCCAGACCGACAAAGGCAAACCCAACTGCAGCAGCAAATATGTTGTCGATCAAAGCAACCTTGAAAAGCCCTGAAGCAATCATGAGTGCGCCATATACCACAACCCGTCTTTGCCCGATTTTTTCAACGATACGGTCTCCAAGCAGCCTCATCGCAGTCATGGTTACTGCGAATGCCGTGTAAAAGAATCCCGCTACCGACATGTCGACACCTCTCTCCTGACTGACAAATATGGCCGACCAGCTCATTACGGCACCTTCCGACGCATACATGATAAAGCAGACGAGCCCGATCACGATGACCATCGGCGGTATATGCAACCGATTGCTTTTTACCTCTTTTGTTCTGTCGTTCTGAAGCAACTCCTCTTTGGGCAGGAGATCTCGACACCCCGTCACCATCGCAGCCAATACCGGAACCATACAGGCGACGACCGCCCAAAGCGGAATGACGCCGAAGGCAAACAATGCGCTCATTGCCCCTGCACCGATCAAGGTTCCTATCGAGTAGCCCCCGTGAAATCCGGACATCAGCCGCCGTCCTGTCCGTGTCTCCATCGCCACGCCGTTGAGATTGGCCGCGACGTCTATCGTTATCGTACATGCTCCGAATAGCATCAACATCCCTCCAGTAAGCCACGGATCGACCATAAGGCTGATGACGAGGAGCGCCGTCGCCATCAGAAAACCGGAGATATAAACGACCCGTTTCGCCCCGAACTTCACACACAGCCATCCGGAAACCGGAAGCGCGAGTATAGAGCCGAGGCCCGAACAAAGCATCAGCACTCCCATCGTCTCTTCATCGAGGCCGAACGCACTTTTGACATACGGCACCAAGGGAGCCCATGCCGCTTCAAGACAGCCGATTACCCAGAATGCGGTGCGGTTGGCTATTATCGGGTGATTGTGATTCATACTGTATAGTATAGGTAGATTGATTATTTATGTCGTTTGCGGTATTTCGTCGGAGACATGCCGTATTCTGCCGTAAAAAGTCTTACAAAATGAGGCACATCGTTGAATCCGACCGTATAACAGATTTCGGACACCTGTTTATTCGAATTTTTGAGAATCCCGCACGCGGTGTCGAGCCTGTATTTTGTGACGAATTGCGTGAATGTCATCCCTTTTTGCTTCCTGAAATAGGAGCAAAAAGCCGAGCGGTTCATTCCCATCTCCTGTGCAATATCATCCAGTGTGATATTGTGTATATAGTGCGCCATGACATACTCCGTGATATGCTGCATTCGGCGGACATCCTTTTCGATACGGATCGGTTTGCCGGCAGGGATATAATCCGTTTCCCTGAATACGGCAGGCAGCAGGCTGAACATCTCGCATAGGCGCCGAATGTCGCTCATCTCATTCATGCGGGACAATACGTCTCCGATGGAGCGTGCGGCTTCCCGCCCGAACTTCAACGCTTCCGTAGGAAACGAGATTCCGTAGAGAGCATTTCTCAACTCCGGAAAATCCTCCATGCAACGCATGATGAACGAATGGGAAAAAGCGACCATAAGATAATGAACGAATCCGTTGCCATCGGCCGATGCGGGAGCATATTTCCATCTATGGTGCATCCCGGGAGGAATAATCAACGCATCTCCTTCTGAAAAAGTCATGGTCGTATCACCGGCGACTCTGATCCCCTTTCCTCTTACCACATAATAGATTTCCCACGCATCATGCTTGTGCAGCTTTGCTTCGAGCTCATAATGAATATGTTGGTCTATGAAGAAAAAGGAGTGGTTTTGCTCCTCCGGCAGCGAATAAGGAATGATCGATTCTTCTATCATGGCTGCTTTATTTTGCGCAAATATACAACAAATATATATCACGATAAAACAAATAAGGCACAAAGACAATCCTTAACTTTGCATTTGAAAAATAAAACATAACTAACAAACATCGTAATATGGATTTCTATGAAGTATTGGAGAAACGCCGCACATATCGTGATTTCTCCGACCGTGAAGTAAGCGACGAGATTTTGAAAAGAGTAATCGGTTCGGCATTCAAAGCGCCGACTAACGACCACCTGCGCCAGTTGGAGTTCGTCGTGGTACGTGGCCGCGAACACATCGCCAAGGTAATCGCCCCGCTTGCCAAGAACATGGCGGCGTTCAAGGAACTGGTGGCAGAGGTGGACGAGTCCGATGACAAGGACAAGATGGCGATGTTCGCCGACGCGCTGCCCAAACAGCAAAGGATGCTGATGCAGAGCGGGTTGCTCATCATCCCCTTTTTCCGCCAACTGACATGGCCGTTGCTCAAGCCTGTGGAACAAAGTTCGCTCAACTATTTCGCTTCGGCATGGTGCGCTTTGGAGAACATGCTGCTCGCCGCCACCGCCGAAGGGCTGGGGGCGGTGTTCCATATTCCCGTAAGCGACGAAGCGGAGAAGATCAAGGAGATCGTAGGGGCTCCCGAAGGGTATGAGTTCACCTGCCTGCTGACAATGGGTTATCCCGCCGAGAACGCATTCCTGCCCAAACAGAAGGTAATCGACGTGGAAAGCAGAATACACACCGGCATCTGGTAAAACGGGCTGCATGAAAGGACACACCCTCATATTGGCAGCGAATATCCTGTTCGGCGTCAGTATGCCGGTATTCAAATACCTGATGAACAGCGGCATACAACCTGAGGTCATTGCCTTTCTTCGGGCAGCCGTGACATGTGTCCTGTTTTGGCTGTTGTCCTTTTTCCTGCCTCGGCAGCGGGTGACACGCCGAGATCTGGGGTTGCTTGCCGTGTGCGGCTTGTGTGGCGTAGGCATCAACCAGCTCCTGTTTGTGGTGGGGCTGAAGATGACATCGCCAGTTGACGGTTCGATCATCGCCTCTGCCACTCCGATATTCGCCTTGTTGCTTGCCGCCGTCATTCTGCGGGAGCCTGTCACGAAGAGAAAGTTGCTCGGCGTGATGCTCGGCGTGGGTGGCGGGCTGCTGCTTGTATTCGGCACAACGCATGCCGCATCGGTCGGGAGCGGTTTCCCCGGCGATGCGATGATAGCCGTCAATTACATGGTGTATGCCCTTTACCTCGTGTTGTCGCGGTCCTTGGCCGGGCGCTATTCTGCCGTGACGATTATGAAGTGGATGTTCCTCGTGGCGACCGTGGCGTTATTCCCGTTTTCAGCCGGGGAGTTGGGGCATATCGCAACGTTTCATGCGTCGGCATTCCGACCGATGCAGCTTTACGGGCTGCTCTATGTTACGGTAGGCTCCACATTCATCGCCTTTCTGCTTGTCACCTGCTCGCTGAAAAGCCTCCGGCCGACAACAGTAAGCATGTACAATTACGTCCAGCCGATGGTAGCTTGCGCCATTGCGATAGCCATCGGTCAGGACGTGTTTTCAATCCTAAAGCTGGGTTCGCTGTTGCTTGTATTCACGGGTGTGTATCTCGTCACGACAAGCCGCCGCAAGCACGAACCCGTAACAATCGAAAACTGATTTATTATGGAATTCTATGAAGTAATCGAAAAACGTCGTAGCATCCGCGAGTTTCAAGACAAACCCATTGCACGGGATGTGTTGGAACGCATCCTGAACGCCGGGCTGAAAGCCCCCTCGTCGAACCACCAGCGGCAATGGGAGTTGCTGACCCTAACTGATAAGGAGGTCATCCTGTCGGTCGCAAAAATAGTCAAACCCTATTACTGCCGCATCGCCGAGCCGAAAACACCCCAGCAGGAGATGTTCAAGATAGCCTATCCGCTCCAGCGGAAGATGATCGAGGAAGCCGCAGTAGTCGTGTTGCCCTATTTCAAGTGTAAGTATGACCTCAAGAGCGAAACCAACAACTATGGTCTGATGGATTTCGCCGCGGCGTGGGCATTAGTCGAGAACCTCCTGTTGGCAGCCACAGCCGAGGGGTTGGCGTCCGTAGTCCATTTCCCTGTCAAGAAAGAGCCGGAACAGATAAAGGAACTTCTTCAGGTTCCCGGCGGCTACATGCTGCCCGCCTTGGTGATGCTCGGTTATGCCAAAGAGGGTGCATCGGTTCCCCGTCAGGTTCCTGCCGCCGTAGAAAACAGGGTCAGATGGAACAAATGGTAACCATTCGCGACATCGATGTCGAAAGCGTGTTCGCCAAGTCGAACCTGCCGGTCTGTGACTATTCGGTCAACCCGTATGCGGGTTGTACCCATGCCTGCAAATACCGACCGAGAAGTAATAAAACTCGAACAGTGAAGCATCATATCTGCGAACGCATCATTTTCGTCTTGGATTGAACGCAAACAAAGAAGGCAAGTTTGATTTCCGGTTATCCGAAAACTGCTTGCCTTCTCTTTTCGCCTATAATATCGTTTACTCTTCCTCGTCTATTCTTTCCAACTTGAAGATGACAGGACGCGTGCCGTCATTGCAACACGTTATCATCATTTTCTCGTCATTCGTCCATCCGCGCATAATGGAACCACCCTGCAAGGCCGTATAGACATAGCGGCTGATGCAGTCCCATGCCTCGGAACAGAACTTTCCGTCGAGCATGTGAAAGAAATTATCGCCGTCCACCATGATCTCCTGTCCCTCATGGAAAAACGGACAGGGGCCCGATTTCGGATCTGCCAGATACTTTTCCTGCAAATCCCCGTAACACTCCCGTTTCAGGACTGTAATCTTACATTTGTGTTTCATAACCGAATTGTTTTCAGTCTCGATTTATCTATCATAAAACGAATGAAATATCAAAACATGAACATCGAAATAGTACTTCGATGTGAGATAGGGACACGCCTTTCCCAGCATTCTTTAATCCGATGCCGCAAAGATAACGGATTCCGGATAAAATACCTTGATCGGGACATGTGTTGTAATATCAGAGAACCGGAATATTCCGGTTTTAAAAGATCTGTCATGTTATAACATAAATTATTTAAACAACCAGATCGGCACAAAATTGTTTCCCAAAAAGACAGAATAATAAAATAAATAGACTACATTCGCAGGACGGAACTTTTCAGCATTTCATTATAACATGAAAATACGATAAAATCCAATAGCCTTGTTATATAGAAATATTGCTTGAGAATTTTTCGATCGTCTTTTTATTCCAAAAAGACTTCACGCAAAAATAACTATTTCCTAATAAGTCCCAAAAAATAGCGGAGATTTTTTTATCGTCCGACTTTTTTGTTAGAAAATCCCCGCTTATTATTAATGATTGATAGCAAATCCAGCTATTTTGCTTGCGATTTCAATATCTATTCGACAAAAGGATTACAAGCTATTGCGGCATTTTTTCGTTCCGGAATGCTGTGTCGAAAGCCATGCTTTATCGCTGCACAGCGTATCGATACGTTTGGATAAATGCTCCATTTCGGAATCGAGTCTGGGACGGGTGACCGTAGCATAGATTTGTGTCGTACGGATATTGGTATGCCCCAGCAAACGGCTGATCGTCTCCATGGCTGCCCCCTGCGATAAAGTGATCGTCGTGGCGAAAGTATGGCGTGCGGTGTGGAATGATACCCGTTTGTCGATGCCCGCAAGCGACATGATCTTATTCAGGCACTTGTTGCACCAACAGTTCGTCGGCAGTTCGAATATTTGTATCCGTGCGGAGACCGTCGCATAACGTGTCAGAATGGCTTCCGGCAATGCAAAAAGTCGGATGAGAACCATAGCCCCCGTCTTTCGGCGTTTGGTGCGAATCCATGTCCGGTTCGTTTCTTTCAGTACATTATCCGCCGTAAGGCCGCATATGTCGATATAGGACAGTCCCGTCAGGCAACTGAACAGAAAAGCATCCCGCACGATTTGCATGGTTCTGTTCCGGGGCTGGAATCGTATCAGCCGATTCAACTCTTCGATGGTGAGATAATTCCGAAACACACTTTCGCTTTTCAACCGGTAGCCGGCAAAGAGATCCTTGGCCATGTAGCCCCGGCTTCGGGCCAATGACAAAATATGCTTTAACGCAATCATATAGACCCATCCGGTATTGTTTTTCCGACACTGCTCCTGCAAAATGAAAGTGTGGAATCCCGGAACAAACTTTTCGTCGAGCTTCCGGAACGGCAAATCCCGGCATCCGTATCGGTGCATAATATAGGATTCGAGGTGTCGGCAAACGCACTGATATTTATACAGGGTGCTTTTGCTGCGGCTGATTCCGATCATCTGTTCGAATTCCTCGTTATGGCGTTTGAAAAATGCCACGACCATTTCTTGGTCGAAATTCAACCCGCGGTATGCCTCTTTGACCATTACCGGAGTAATGGCTCCGTGTTCGAATGAAAGCCGATTATAACATAGTTCGATCCGCAGCCGAATTCGTGTGAGTTGTTCGTTGATGCGCGTTGCAAGGGCGCTGCGCCCCATAACGCAGCTGAATGATACATTCCATAATTCAGGCTGCACGGAAAGTTGTGTAGCGAACTGCGTGCACTGCCCGTTGATTGTAATCCGCCCCATGATCGGAACATTCCCGTTTCGCAACGGAGCCGTTTTCTTGATGTAAAACAATACCTTGAATGTGTTTCTCATACCCATCATAACCTTTTACGACATTTCGATACAAATGAATAGATTGACCTTACGGTAACGATTAAGTAATGGTCAAAAACATGCTAATCCAGCCAAGTATCATGGCATTAAATGATTAGCACCATAATCAAGGTTATGACTTGGAAACGTGCGATTGGCGGTCACAAGTCTATTTGCATGCACTATGCACTTGGAATCAATGAAATAGGAGTTTTTATGTGCATAATCCCTCTTATTTCTTCCATTCGTTGATAATAAATTGTTTATCCGTTTTTCACCATTTAAATTCTTTTTGGAATAAAAAGAATTCAAAGACTGTTCCGATCGTTTCGGAATTCTTGTGCAAGGAAAAATACTATTAATTAAAACGCTTATGGTATGAAAAGCATCTACTCTGTTTTTCTGTTCGGCTGTGCCGTCTTGTTTGCAGCGTCGTGTTCATCGGGTGGTGGTGACGACACTCCTCCTTCCACGGGAAAGACAATTACGCTGTCTGCCGACAGAAGTTCGATTCTCGCCGACGGTCAGGATGCCGCTGTCTTGACTCTTATCGATAATGTCACCCATGAAGATATTACGTCGAAGGCTTCGTTCTATGCCGGCGAGCAGTTGTTGAACGGCACGTCGTTCACGACCGAGGTTCCGGGGACCTATACGCTTAAGGCCGTCTTCGGAGATGTTACGTCCAATACGGTGGAAATCAAAGCCGTATCGGGCGACATCGATGCCGAAGGAATCACGCTTTCCGTATCGAAAGAGATGGTCTTCCCCGACGGAGGCGATTTCGCCGTGCTCACGCTGACGGACGCCGACGGTGCGGACGTTTCGGATCTGGGCGAGTTCTATGCCGACGGAAAGGCGCTCGAAGGACGACGCTTTTCGACTACGAGCGGTTCGGCGGCACCGATTACGATCTCGGCCACGATCGGTGGTCACGACGTGGAAAATACGGCGGAAATCATCGCTACGAGCAATATCAATTTCACCAGCCGGTTGTTGTTCGAAAACATTACCATGACAGGGTGCCAGTACTGTCCTTTTGTCAAGACGATCATCCGAGATGTCGAAAAAGACGATCCTGCACAAGTGATCTGCTATTGCATCCATAACAGTGTCAGCACCCTCTACCAATCGTCCCAGCTCTCCCAGACCACGCTGGATTATGCCAACGTCTATTGCGACTTCATGTTGCCCGACGAGTCCGACCGCCGGAGGGCTGCGCCCAAGTCGTTCGTGAACCGAAACAAAGAGAATCATTCGTATGATAGCAAATACATCCAACCCGACAATCTGCGTACCTTGGCTCGCCAGCAACCCAAGAACGTGGGTATCGCCATCGAAAGCGCATATACGGCTTCCGAAGTGACGGTACATGCCAGTATCGGCACCAAGCAGAGTTTTTCGGGCCGGGCCGTCGCGGTTCTCACGAAGCGGATGTCTTGGGAAAGCGATTCCTACAAATATCGCGTGATGCTTGCCTATGCTCCTTCGGTCGAGGGACAGGAGCTCTCGTTCGAAGCCGGGAAAGCCGCCTCGTTCAATGTTACGTTCGACCTGACGAAGCTCGGTTCAGTCAATCCCGACGAATGCGAGATCATCGTTTTCGTACTGAATGCCGAGGGTATTTGCCAAAGCGTGCAATACGCCGGAGTCGGAGAGGCAAAAAGCTATTGATATGTTGCGGTATCCGGTATCCTCATTTCTTTCCGTCCTGCTGCTGTGCGCGGTACTGCCTGTCGTCGCACAACAGCAGGACGACAAACCCAAACGCGATTGGGGGAAACTCAGCGGCAGTGTCGAGTCGTCGTGGGGCGTCTACATGAAGGACAAAGTCCTGGGAATCGACGAGGTGGAACAAAGCTACGGCACCAATACTTATATCAATCTGAATTACGCCATCAAGGGCTTCCGCTTCGGCCTTCAGTACGACATCTATGAAAAGCCGATGTTGGGTTTCGATGCCAATCTCGAGGGCAACGGTCTGCGCGGCGGCTTCGCCGCATGGTCGAACTCCCGGTGGGATATTACGCTGGGAACATTCTACGACCAGTTCGGCAGCGGCCTCATCTTCCGCGCTTACGAGGAGCGCGAAATGGGCATCAACACCTCGCTGGCAGGAGCCAATATCCATTGGCAACCTACGGACTGGCTCTCGACCAAAATATTGGCCGGCATGCCGCGCCGGTTCATGACCTTTGCCGACAGCTGGGTCTACGGCGTCGATGTCGAACTCGCGTTGCTTCAGGCACTGGTGCCGTCGAGCGATGCTGCGTTGCAGATCGGGGGTTCGTGGGTGCTGCGCGACGACCGCAGCGACAACCGCAAAACGGATGCTCCGGCTGCCGTCAGTGCGTTCAGCGGACGTCTGGACTTCACCAAAGGGGCCTTTTCGCTCGACGGCGAATGGGTGAGCAAGGGCGAATCGATGCGCCTTGACCCCGAGGCGGGGATCGTCGACACGGGTACGGGACGCGCCCTGCTGCTCAATGCCGGTCTCGACCTGCCGGGCTTCGGCATCTCCGCGACATGGCGCTCTATCGAGAATATGTCGTGGCGTCAGGACGACTCCTCGGATCCGTCCATGAACCTGAACTACATTCCGGCGCTCACCAAGCAGCACAAATACGCCCTCTGTTCGCTCTTTCCCCACGAGGTTCACGATTTCGGGGGCGAGACGGGCGGCCAGATCGACGTATTCGGAGAAATCCCCGTCGGCGGCA
>OGRA01003702.1_pt1 | contig 11312 bp, 7 predicted proteins | sample 1553351 | NCBI WGS metagenome assembly OGRA01 (sample SAMEA2580056, study PRJEB22360) | human gut metagenome | biome: human gut; feature: human-associated habitat; material: faeces | place: Denmark | collected 2008/2010
ATTGTCTGCAAAGAATATAGCGCTTGAAAATAAAACAAGCTCAGAAATAGCCACAGAGGCAGTATCAGCTACAGAGATGATATTGGATACAGAAAATACAGAGACTAGTAATGTGGATAAGAATTCTGACGAAAGTTCAACAACTACAAAAGAAACGGGCAAAAGCTTGAAAGATACAAAGAGCTCATCAGAAAACACCGATAATAATGATTCCAGGGATTCATATGAGACTGATATAATGAAAAATGATGAATCAGAAAACACTTCAGACGATGTAAATAAAACAGGTGATAAGATTGATAAAAAATCTGAAATAAACAATTCAGGAGATAGTGGTTCAGGCACAGATGATTCAGATAATGACAATTCAGGAATGAATAATAATAATGAACCGAAATCTGATAACGGAGTGATAGAGCTTCCAATTATACCGATTGACTAATGTGACGTCAGTTGTGATTTTACCTACATTTGAAGAAGAAACGTAAGAGGAGTTAATACAATGGAGGAAGTCGAATGAAGACAAAAAAGTTTTTATCATTGGTGTTAAGTGCGGCTATGATATTAGGTGTGGCTGTTCCGGTGGCAGCAGAACCGGTGTCAGCAGGGCAAGGTGTTGAAGCAGAACAGCAGCCAATTGTAGAAAATAGCATTACAAGTGGATATATTCTGAGTGATTTGGATTATAATACACCGGTGTATGAACCGGATGAGGCGGTGCCGTATTCTGATGATTGGGGATATTCTGCAGATGAAACTATAGAGAACAAGTATCCGGCAAATGGAGTCAGTGATATCAAGGCGAAATATCCGTCTGTTCGTAATCAAAATCCTCTTGGCACTTGTTGGGCATTTTCGTCAATAGGTCTTGCAGAGTTTGATCTGATTAATGATGGTGCGTTTGATAAAAATATAGATCTTAGTGAACTGCATCTGGCATATTATGCATATAATTCGCTGTTAGATCCGCTTGGTGGAACAGTGGGGGACTATGCAAAGTACTATATGAATAATACAAGTGTTCAGTATGGTTATCTCAATCGTGGTGGAAACTATTTGATGGCGGCACGCAGAATGGGACAGTGGTGTGGTCCGGTAATCGAGAGTGATGTACCATATAGTAAGGTGGCAAGCAACGGATATACAGCAAGCACTATTGATACTTTTCTTAATACAGGTTTATCTGATGAATATGCATATTCAAAGGATAAGGCACATCTGGAAAATACATACATGATTAATATCAAGGAAAATGCATCAGATGTGAAAAAAGCCATAAAAAAATATGGTGCAGTGGGAATTATGTATAGTCATAATGATACCGGATATCACTACATAAATAACAGTTATAATGATAAAACAAATAACAGAGCAGGTCATGCGGTAATGGTTGTTGGATGGGATGATAACTATTCTAAAGATAATTTCAGAGATGGTGTTAAACCTGAAAAAGATGGTGCATGGCTTATTCGTAATAGTTGGGGAGATGGAACCGGTTCATATTATAATCAGAGTTATTTCTGGATGTCATATGAAACGTTTTCTTTATCCGATACGGCTTGGGTGTTTGATTTTTCTGCTAATGATGGATATGATAACAATTATCAGGTTGATGGAGGATTAAATGTAGCCCATCAAAGCGGTTACAGGAAATTGGCCAATGTTTTTACTACTCAGACAAAACAGGGAGTATCTTCTGAGGACTTAAAAGCAGTTTCCCTGTCTATTACATCTAAAACAAATGTTAATTATACAATAGAGATTTATACAGATTTAAAGGATAAGACAAAGCCAACCAGCGGAACAAAGCAGGAGACTGCTACCACTACAGGGCAGACAACCTATGCTGGAGTATATACCATTCCACTTAAAGCAGCGGTTAATCTGAAGCCTGGGACAAGCTATTCGGTTGTAGTGACTACTGATACACCTGCCATTGACATTGAGGCAGCGATGACCGGTGATGTAAATTATAATAATGAAATGGTGTGGGAGAATCATGTGTCAAGTGATAATACGGCAAGCTATTATTTCTATGGTACAGGGTTGGCATATTCCCGCAATTGGAATTATCAGAATGTGTATGGTAATTTCTGTATTAAAGCATTTACCGCCAATAATGTAGAAAAAGATTCTGATAAGCTTGTTGGCAGGAGCCTTACTTTAAAAGATAATATTGACATGAACTACTATATGGAGCTTCCTGAAAGTATCAAATCAAACAGCAACGCATATATGGAGTTTACGGTGAATAATAGCCAGCCATATAAGGTCAGCGTAAACGATGCAATCCCTGTTGAGAAAAACGGAAAGGTTATATATAAGTTTGCATGTCCACTAAATGCTGCACAGATGTCAGATACTGTTAAAGCCAAAATGGTGGTGGATGGTAATAGTGGAAATGAATACACTTACAGTGTAAAAGAATATGCCACCGAGCTCCTGTCAAAATCAAACGAGTATCCGGAAGAAACCATTAAGCTTGTGAAGGCACTCTTAAACTATGGAACGGCAGCGCAGAGCTTCTTTAAATATAACACTGATAAGCCGGCAAACGCTATTTTAAGCGATACCGATAAAATTGTCGCAGCAGCTGATTTTGCTGCATATAAGGCTGTTATTAAAACAGATAGTGCAAATAGTCAGAGTAATGGACTGACATATTACGGAAGCTCTCTGATATGTAAGTCTGAGATGACAGTAAGACATTATTTTATGGTGAACGAAGGCTGTGATATAAACAATTACAAGTTCAGCTATGTTAATGCAGATGGCAATGAAGTCAGTCTGACACCTAAAAAGGCTTCAGATGGGGTGTATTGTGTAGATATAAACGGAATAATGGCACGCAACCTGAATAGTATTTTTGCATGCAAAGTCACCGAAAAGAATAAGGCCTGTATTTTCGAGCTGGACTATGGTCCGTTCAGCTATTCACAGAAGGTCATTAATAGCGGAAATTCATCTGAGGAATTAAAAAATCTGGTGAATGCGCTATATTGGTATTGGTATTATGGATATAGAAATTAAAAAGACTGCATAATTAAAACTACCGCAGAATTTAACGCTTTAACTAAGCTAAATTCCTGCGGTGGTTTCTTTTGTGCTTATCTGCTTACAATGCTAATCACGGAAGACAAGACCGCCTTTCTGACATATGTGACAAAGTAATTCACTGCTCTCTGATAAAAATATGCTGTCATTTTCTCTTAATAATGACAGTATGATGGTCTATGGCTGGACACTCAAGATTATAAATAATTGTATTTTACAGGGTAATCCGCTATACGAGATATAAGTGTAACGGGTTATTTTAGTTCTACAGAAAGAGATGCAGGGTGGTAGGTGAATAATTATAGATTCGGGTGAAGTGAATTTTTATGCAATTTTACCACTTTACCGCATTAAAATTTAATATTTTTTTTATAAAATATGCAAAATATGACAAAAAGTACTGGACAAAATGTCCTATATAAGGTAAAATGCATATATGCAATCAAGCAGCACTTTTGAAGGTTGTGCAGATAGTATTGGGTATATTTTACGAATTGGGGGGATTTTTCATGAGAATATATCATGCTAAGGATTATGCAGATATGAGCAGAAAGGCTGCAAATATCGTATCGGCACAGGTGATTATGAAGCCTAATTGTGTATTGGGATTGGCTACAGGCTCTACACCTATCGGCTTGTATAAGCAGCTCGTTGAGTGGTTCAAGAAGGGGGATTTGGACTTTTCAGAGGTTATGACGGTGAATCTTGATGAGTACAAGGGACTAAGCCGTGAGAATGACCAGAGCTACTATTATTTTATGCATCAGAATTTGTTTGATCATGTGAATATTCCGGTTGAGAATACTCACCTGCCAAACGGCATGGAGCCGGATTCACAGAAGGAGTGCAAGCGCTATACAGAGCTGATTCAGTCTCTTGGCGGTGTTGATTTACAGCTTCTTGGTATCGGGCACAATGGTCATATCGGTTTTAATGAGCCGGGCGAGTCTTTTGACAAGCAGGTACACTGTGTGGATCTTACAGAGTCTACTATTGAGGCCAATAAGCGCTTCTTCGCATCGGCTGATGATGTTCCGAAGCAGGCTTATACAATGGGCATCAAGACCATCATGCAGGCTAAGAAGATTCTTATTGTTGCAAGTGGTGAGGATAAGGCAGAGATTGTTCACAAGGCTTTCTTTGGACCGATTACACCACAGGTGCCGGCTTCTGTATTGCAGCTGCACAATGATGTTACGCTTGTAGCGGATGAGGCTGCATTGAGTTGTTTGTAGATGTTTTTTAGTTGAGAAGGTGCATGTATATGATAATAAAAAATGCAAGGGTATTTACAGAGGATGGCAGCTTCATGCAAGGCGATGTTGTCGTTAAGGATGGCCGTTTTGACAGTGTTTTGGAGAGAACAGCTGACACGGATGCGGCTGCTGACAGCACACAGCAGGAGATTATAGATGCATCAGGTCTTATCATGATACCGGGTCTTGTGGATATTCATTTTCATGGATGCAAGGGAGCTGATATGTGTGACGGCACCAAAGAGGCACTTGATGTGATTACAGCATACGAGGCTTCTATCGGAGTGACGAGCGTGTGTCCGGCTACTATGACCATTCAAAGGGATGAGCTTTTGAGTGTCATGAAAAATGCCGGTGATTATAATTATCATGGTGGTGCACATCTTGTAGGTATCAATATGGAGGGACCTTTTATCAGTCCTTCTAAAAAAGGCGCACAGGCGGCAGAGAATATCATGCGATGTGATTATGATTATTTCTGTGAGCTTCAGGATGCGGCCCATGGCTTGATAAAGCTTGTAGATATTGCTCCGGAGGAGCCTGGGGCGATTGATTTTATAGACAGGGTAAGAGGAAGTGTTGTGGTTTCAATAGCACACACAGCGGCGGCTTATGACACCGCAGTAGAGGCTATTGAGCATGGTGCAAGCCATGCTACACATTTGTATAATGCGATGCCACCGCTTCATCACAGAAATCCGGGAGTTATCGGGGCTGTGAGAGATTCAAAAAAATGTCATGCAGAGCTCATTTGTGACGGAGTGCATATTCATCCGTCGGTTATCAGGGCGACATTTGCCATGTTTGGGGCTGAGCGCATGATTTTAATAAGTGACAGCATGAGAGCCACAGGGCTTGAGGATGGTGAGTATACACTCGGTGGACAGGCAGTGACGGTCAGAGGTTCGCTTGCCACACTCCATGATGGGACAATTGCCGGTTCGGCAACCAATCTGATGGATTGTATGCGTTTCACAGTAAGGCAGGCAGGTATTCCGCTTGAGGAGGCAATTATGTGTGCTACAGCCAATCCTGCTAAGGAGATTGGCATCTATGATGAAGCAGGCAGCATTTCTGCAGGAAAGAGAGCAGATTTTGTGCTTCTCAATGATGATTTGGATATTGTGAGTGTGTATATCGACGGAAAGGAGATATCATGTTAGGTTTTTTTAAGAATAAATCAAAGGGAAAGGTGATCTGTTCTCCGTGCAACGGTAGAGTGGTTCCTATTACAGAGGTTCCGGATCCTACATTTTCTGAGAAGATATTGGGAGACGGCGTGGCCGTGATTCCTTCTGAGGGCAGGTTTTACGCTCCGGCGGATGGTGAGGTGACAGCTGTATTTGATACGTTGCATGCTTTTACCATGACGACCACTCAGGGAGTCGAGCTGCTTTTGCACATTGGTCTGGATACAGTGGTACTAAAGGGGGCTCCTTTTACATCACATATTTCCGTTGGTGATCAGGTGAAGAAGGGCGACCTTTTGATGGAGGCTGACCTGGAGCAGATTAAGGCAGCAGATCTTAATGTCATTACTCCGGTTTTAATTGGCAACACTGCTGATTATAGTGAGATAAAGATGCTCAAAGAGGGTGATGTATCCGCCGGTGATGAGATTTTAAGTCTCGCGTAGATTTGAATATAATTATATAATAATAACGAACTTTATTGGAGTATCTCCAGTTTAGTATACATAATGTAAAGGAGGGGAAATTTATGAAATTTCTTCAAAAACTGGGTAAAGCTTTAATGCTTCCCGTAGCAGTACTTCCTATCTGTGGTATTCTCATGGGTATTGGATATTTTTTATGTCCTGCAACCATGCAGGGTGGTGACATCGAGGGAGTGCGTAATTTAATAGGTCTGTTTTTAGTTAAAGCAGGGGGCGCTTTGATTGACAACATGGCCATCCTTTTTGTAATCGGCGTTGGTGTCGGTATGTCGGAAAAGAACGACGGTACCGGCGGTATTGCAGCTTTAGCTTCATGGCTGATGATGACAACACTCCTGTCTACAGACTTTGTTACAACAATCATGCCATCTATCGCTGACAGCGCTACAAAGACACTTGCATTCGACAAGATTGCAAACCCATTTATCGGTATCTTAGCCGGTGTTATTGGTTCTTTGTGTTACAACAGATTTAAGGATACAAAGCTTCCTGACTGGCTGTCATTCTTCAGTGGCAAGCGTTGCGTAGCAATTATTGCAGGTGTTGTTTCAATCCTTGTATCTGTAGTATTACTGTTCGTATGGCCATTACTTTTCGGTGCTCTTGTAGCTATCGGTAAAGCAATCGTTGGTCTTGACGTATTCGGCGCAGGTATCTATGCATTCCTGAACCGTCTGTTAATCCCTACAGGATTACACCACGCATTAAACAACGTATTCTGGTTCGATACTATCGGACTTGGAGACCTCTCTCATTTCTGGGCAGGCGAGACATCAAAGGATGTTTCATGGAGCCTCGGAATGTACATGTCAGGTTTCTTCCCATGTATGATGTTTGGTATTCCTGGTGCTGCACTTGCCATGGTTAAGTGTGCAAAGACTGCTAAGAAAAAGGCTGCCATCGGTATCCTTGCTTCTGCAGCTATCTGTGCATTCATCTGTGGTGTTACAGAGCCTTTCGAGTTTGCATTTATGTTCCTTGCTCCTGTTCTCTATGTGATTTATGCTTTACTTTATGGTATTTTCACAATGATTACAGTAGCTCTTGGATTTAGAGCAGGCTTCTCATTCTCAGCCGGTGCGATGGATTTATTATTCTCATCTTCACTTCCGGCTGCAGCAAAGACATGGCTCATCATTCCTCTTGGAATCGCAGCTTTTATCGTATTCTACATTGTATTCTATTTCGCTATCAAGAAATGGGATCTTAAGACCCCTGGTAGAGAGGACGATGATGTCGAGGCAGAGAAGAAGGCAGTGCTTTCTAACAATGACTACACAGCAGTAGCAAAGACTATTCTTGAGGGCTGCGGTGGCAAAGACAATATTGCAAGCATTGACAACTGCATCACAAGACTTAGACTTGAGGTTAAGGATATTACTCAGGTTGATGACAAGAAGATTAAATCTGCAGGTGTTGCAGGCGTTATGAAGCCTGGCAAGAATTCTGTTCAGGTTATTATCGGAACCAAGGTTCAGTTTGTTGCGGATGAGTTTTCTAAGCTTTGCGAGTAGATTTGGTCTGCAATATAGCAGTGTTGATTCACATTAGGTGATTCGCATAATTTCATAATACATGATTAAAAGCCACACCGGGTGTTATGCCTGGGTGGCTTTTTTAGTTGGTTCGGGCCGTAAGCTCCGCCCGGTCGTGGTGCACACGGACTCTCGTTTTCGCTACGCTGCGCTGTTAAGATACTGTACGGATTATGCTTTTGGGTTTTCAATGCTCGACGAAACCGGCTTTTATGCGCCGTCCGTGGCGCATAACGCCTTCCCCAGCCGTCCATGGCTGCGGATTTCTGTGCTTCACGGGCATAATCCTACAGTATCTAAACAGCTTCGCTATGCGCTCTCACGAGAATCCGTGTGCACCCGCCAGGCGGGGCTTACGGCCCTTACGCTGTGGTGGTAATCCACCTAAGAGCGTCGCTGGTCATACTGTTAGGTGTGAACAGTAACTTCAAAAATATTTGTGGAAAATTCAAAAGTGCTATTGCATAAAAGTTTTCATTATGGCATAATATATTACAGAATTGCGGCGGACGTCTGCGGACTATGCCTAAGGGAGTTGGATGCGTCCGGCTTCCTTTTTATTTTATAGAAAATATACATATAGGTTTTGATTGTGTGTATATTTACTAAAAAAGAAGTTCAAGAGTTGTTAGTATCATCGAGCAATCTTAAATGATAGTTTAATAAGCTGGTATTTATAAGGATTCGAGCATTTGCTCGAATCCTTTTTTTAGTTTACGCGACATAGGTGCGTACTACCGGGGAAACTCACTAACATACCAAAATAGTGGGAAATATATAGCTTTACAGCAAGGGTTGAAAAACAAACAAACGTTTGCTATAATAAATGAAGCGAGGAAATAAAAGTATATTAGGTTTAGTAATTTAAGTATTCATTTAATTTATTGTAATTAGGGAAAATCCAATATCAATCGATTGATAGAAAGAGTGATTTTATATGAACATATGGCTAAAGTTAAGGAAAACAGCTGCAATTACATTATGTGAATTACTTGCAATTGCTACAATTTTTACAGGCTGTGCCTCCACTGATTCATCAGGCACTGAAGGTGCCGGGCATGTCGCAGTAGCTGAAGTGGCAGGTGAGGATTCTTCCGGTGCTTTAGGCAGCAAGGATAATGCGGATGGGCCACAGGAGGATCTTGTAAACAACAATTCTTATGTTTCACTTGATGCGATTCCTGCATATGATGGCAAGGCATACGTGGCTGTCAACAATAATGAGCCTTTTTTTACGGACAGCGATATGATTACCACTGCTTTTGAAAATTACAGTGATTTGGATTCACTTGGCAGATGCGGTGTGGCTTATGCCAATATCTGCAAGGATATCATGCCGACTGAGGAGCGTGGCAAGATAGGCATGATAAAGCCATCAGGCTGGCATACGGTGAAGTATGATGTGATAAAGGACAGGTATTTATATAATCGCTGTCATCTTATTGGCTATCAGCTTGCCGGCGAGAATGCCAATCCGAAGAATCTTATTACCGGTACGAGATACCTGAATGTGGAGGGCATGCTGCCGTTTGAGAATCTGGTAGCGGATTATGTAAACAATACAGGAAATCATGTACTCTACAGGGTGACTCCGATGTTCTCGGGCAGCAATCTAGTTGCAAACGGCGTTCTCATAGAGGCAAAGTCGGTTGAGGATAACGGTGGCGGCATACTTTTTAATGTCTATTGCTATAATGTGCAGCCCGGAGTTGGAATAAACTATGAGAATGGTGACAGCTGGCTGGATGGCACCACTCCGCAGAAGCAGAGCGCTCAGACGGATACACCGAAGAATGAAGGCTCGCAGAGCAGCGCTGGAAGCGGGGCAGGAGAATCCGGCTCTTCAGGCAGTACAACAGGAAGTGCATCATCAGGCTCAGACAGCTCAGCAACAGAAAATAGCGCTGCTGATTCCTCAAACAGCGAGACGATGGTTCATATCACTGCAACCGGCAAGAAATATCACCGTGCGGGCTGTCGGACTTTGAAAAAGAGTGACACAGAGGTAACGCTTGAAGAAGCAAAATCCATGGGCTTGTCTCCGTGCGGAATTTGCAATCCACCACAGTAGATGTGCATTAGCATTTGCAAGTCACGGCACCGCCAGGGCGCACGCATATGCATTTGATTGAGCGAATAGCGAAGCCGCTTAGATACTGTAGGATTATGCACATGAAGCACAGAAATGACTTGCCATGGAGGGCAAGTCAAGGAGAACCGCGCCACGGACGGCGCGTTTCGACGGTTTCGTCAAGCATAGAAGCGCAAAAAGCATAATCCGTACAGTATCTTAGCGGCAAAGCGTAGCGAAAGCAAAGCATATGCGTGTGCCCTAGCGGTGCCGTGGCTTACAGTCCGTCCTGTAGTACATCCTATAGCACATACAGCAAAATCCCCTGTAACCCTTGACGATTGCAAAACCGAAAAGTATAATAGAATAGCTAATGAATTCAATATTTTAATATAGATGGAGGAAACCAAATGGCACTGAGCAAAAAGCCGGTCAACGGCATGAAGGATATATTACCTGCAGAGATGGAAATCCGTGATTATGTGACAAGTGTGATCAAGGATACATACAGAAGCTTCGGATTTACACCGATAGAGACACCATGCATGGAGAATATAGCAAATCTCACAAGCAAGCAGGGCGGAGAAAATGAGAAGCTAATCTTCAAGGTAATGAAGAGAGGCGAGAAGCTGAATCTGGAGACAGCAAAGGAAGAATCGGATGTAGTAGACTTTGGAATGCGCTACGACCTTACAGTGCCACTTTCAAGATATTATTCAAACAATGCCAACAACCTGCCATCGCCGTTTAAGGCACTTCAGATGGGCAGTGTGTGGAGAGCAGACAGACCTCAGAGAGGTCGCTACAGACAGTTTACACAGTGTGATATAGATATACTCGGAGAGCCAAGCAATCTGGCAGAGATAGAGCTGATTACAGCAACCACTACCACAATCGGAAGACTCGGTTTCGAGAACTTTGAGATAAGAATCAACGAGAGAAGAATCCTAAAGGCAATGGCTGCTTACAGTGGTTTCGCTGAGGAGGACTACGACAGCGTATTTATCACACTCGATAAGATGGACAAGATAGGAGTGGAAGGTGTTGCAAGTGAGCTTGCACAGGATGGCTACCCACAGGAAAATATTGACAAATATCTTGATTTGTTCAAGCTTTTGGAGCAGACAAGGGATGTCACTGAGGGTGTAAAAATACTTTCAGAAAAGCTCGGTGAATATTTAGACGAAGAAGTGGTTACAAATATGACAGAGATAGCTACGGCTGTTAATGCTACAAAGGGAGCAAAGTTTGAGCTCGTATTTGACCCTACACTTGTTCGTGGAATGAGCTACTACACAGGAACTATTTTTGAGATATCAATGCCTGAGCTTGGCGCAGCTTGTGGCGGTGGCGGACGATATGACAAGATGATTGGAAAGTTCACCGGAAATGATGTACCGGCCTGTGGTTTTTCAATCGGTTTTGAGAGAATTATCCTGCTTCTCATGGAGAGTGGCTTCAAGATTCCTGAGAGTCCAAAGAAGGTGGCTTATCTGGTTGAGAAGAAATATCCGGCAGACAAGCTTGTTGATGTCATGAACCAGGCAAAAGACGCAAGAGCAAACGGACAGCAGGTGCTTGTTGTGCGAATGAACAAGAACAAGAAATTCCAGAAGGAGCAGCTTATGAAAGAGGGCTACGAGGAGTTTGTTGAGTTCTTTAACAGATAGGAATCTGATAAGCAGCAGATTAGCTGTGTAGCAGCGGTATCAAACAGTTAT
>OGRA01003717.1_pt1 | contig 11283 bp, 6 predicted proteins | sample 1553351 | NCBI WGS metagenome assembly OGRA01 (sample SAMEA2580056, study PRJEB22360) | human gut metagenome | biome: human gut; feature: human-associated habitat; material: faeces | place: Denmark | collected 2008/2010
TGGCTGATTGAATTTTACGCAAGGAGTAGGGGTGGAAACCGGAATAATACATATCCGTGGCTAACGTCATAGGAGTAGGGGTAAAATCTTGTACTTGTTCCAGCTTGAAATCCAGTTCTTTGGTATTGATGGCTAAGTCGGCCATATCCTCAAGGCTACATCCCGGATGGGACGAGATGAAGTAGGGTATAATTTGTTGTTTTAAATGCTCTTTATTATTTATGGCATTAAAACGAACTGTCAATTCCCGAAAAAGTTTGAACGAAGGTTTGCGCATCAGGTGCAGCACCTTGTCGGAAGTGTGTTCCGGTGCGACTTTAAAGCGACCGGAGACGTGGTGTCTGATGACGGTTTCCAGGTATTCCCGGTTTATCGCATCGACCTCTTTATTTCCCGTGCGATGCATGGAGAGATCGTACCGGATACCGGAACCCACGAAACAATGTTTCACCCGGGTATCTCTACGCACTTGATTGTACAAGTGTAAAAGGTGCGAATGGTCGGTATTCAGATTTTTACACACGGTAGGGTGTAGGCAGGACGGACGTTTGCATTTTTCACAAATACGATGGTCTTTTCCCTTGATCATGTACATATTGGCGGATGGTCCTCCTAAATCGGTAATCGTTCCCTTGAAATCGGGCATATCACAAACATGCTGAACCTCTCGCAAAATGGATGCTTCGGAACGGGAAGAGATAAATTTTCCTTGATGGGCGGAAATCGTGCAAAAAGCACATCCCCCGAAACAGCCGCGATGCATGGTAATGGAATGGCGGATCATGTTATAAGCCGGAATCTCTTTACCCCGGTATTTAGGATGGGGCAAACGGGTAAACGGCAGATCGTAAATAGCATCTATTTCCGCCGTGGTCATGGGCGGGTAAGGCGGATTCACGATTATTAGTTCATCCCCGATAGGTTGTACCAGTTTTGCGGCATGAATACTGTTGGACTCTTCCTCGATATATCGGAAGTTCGTGGCATATTTTCGCTTGTCTGATAAACACTCTTCGTGAGAGGCGAGCGTGATGGTTTGCCATTTCTTATTGGTAGCATACTTTTCGTCTTTATGCCTGATCACAGAGGTTTGCGGGATATTGGTAAGACTTTGAAAAGGAATACCTCTTTGCAGCATCCGGCAGATTTCCGTGAGTGGTTTTTCACCCATTCCATATACCAGCATATCCGCTTGGCTTTCATGGAGAATAGACGGTTTAAGTGAATCTTTCCAGTAATCGTAGTGAGTGAAACGTCTTAGAGAGGCTTCTATTCCCCCGATAATGACGGGAGTGTCCGGAAAGAGTTCTTTTAATATCTTGCTGTAAACAATGGTTGGCATATCGGGACGTGCGCCACTTCGATTTCCGGGCGTGTAAGCATCATCAGAACGGCGTCTTTTAGCTGCCGTATAGTGGTTTACCATGGAATCCATACATCCTGGACTGATCCCGAAAAACAGATTCGGTTTACCTAATTTCTTGAAATCACGCAGATCATCCTGCCAGTTGGGCTGGGGGACGATAGCCACGTTCAGCCCCAGGGATTCGAGAAGTCGCCCGATAACGGCCCCACCAAAGGAAGGATGGTCCACGTAGGCATCTCCCGTGAAAAGAATGACATCAATACTTTTCCATCCCCGCTGTTCGACTTCTTTTTTGGTGGTCGGTAACCATTGTTGTATATTATAATCCATGATAGAGCATTTGCTTGAATTCCGCTGCAAAGATACGGAAAGTCGCTGAAGATTTTATTACCTTTGCGGGCAAATTAGAATATAGCATGAAGAAAGTAAATATTATCAGCTTGGGATGCTCCAAGAATTTAGTGGATACGGAGTTGTTAATGAAACAACTGGAGAAAGCGGGGTATGGTGTTGAAGTAGATGTTGAAAATTCGAAAGCGAAAATTGTTGTCATCAATACTTGCGGGTTTATCGGGGATGCGAAAGAAGAATCAATAAATACGATCTTGGAGCAAGTGGAGCGGAAACAGGAGGGAGAAGTTGATAAAATATACGTCATGGGATGTTTGTCCCAGCGCTATGATCAGGATTTAAAGAAAGAAATTCCGGAGGTGGATGCTTATTTCGGGAAATTCGATTGGAAGGGGATTCTTGCGGAGTTGGGTAAAAGTTATGACGAAAAACTTCGAAACGAGCGTCATTTGACAACTCCAAAGCATTACGCTTATCTAAAAATATCCGAGGGATGTAACCGGGGGTGTTCTTATTGTGCTATCCCGATTATGACGGGAGAATATAAATCACGCCCATTCGAAGAAATCGTTGATGAAGCCGAGCGGTTGGCAAAACAGGGTGTAAAGGAGTTGTTAGTGTTGGCTCAAGATATTACTTATTATGGAGTTGATAAATATGGAAAAAATAGGTTAGCCGAGTTGGTTGACCGGGTTGCGGATATACCGGGAATTGAGTGGATTAAGTTGCATTATGCTTACCCGGCCGGATTCCCCATGGAACTTCTTACCGTCATGCGGGAACGGAAAAATGTGTGTAAATATTTGGATATTGCTTTGCAACATTGTAGTGATCATATGCTTAAAATGATGCGAAGAGGGGTGACAAAACAACAGACTATAGACCTCATTAACAAAATTCGGGAAGAAGTTCCCGGAATTGCATTACGTACGACTCTCATGGTCGGTCATCCCGGAGAGACGGAAGAGGATTACCGGGAATTGGAGGATTTCGTTAAAACAATGAAGTTTGAACGTTTGGGTGTATTCCCGTATTCTCATGAAGAAGATACTTATTGTGATAAGCATTACCAAGATGATGTGCCCGAAGAGACGAAAAATAAACGGGCTGAAAAGTTGATGGCATTACAGGAAGGAGTCGTTGCTGCACTCAATGAATCATGCGTGGGTAAACGTTTTTGGGTTTTAATAGATCGGGTGGAAGGGGATTATTTCGTTGGACGTACGCAATATGATTCCCCGGAAGTGGATCAGGAAGTGTTTGTAACAAGTGAAAAAGCGTTGCAAATAGGGGAATTTTACGAAGTTCTTATCACGGAAGCGGGCCAATTCGAGCTTTATGCTAAGTGTGAATAATAGAAATCTATTTTTAGTTGTAAAAAAATAAAAGATAGGGAATATTTTTTCATTTTTATTCGTACTTTTACTCATCAGGGTTCGTTTAAATCTTGACGAGTATTTTTTGTATGACTTTTACTAACTACAAATATATAATACCATGTTAAACGATCTATTTTGGATAGTACCTGTATGTGCTATTATCGCTCTCCTTTTCGCAAGGATCTTTTTTAAAGGGATGATGAAAGAGTCGGAAGGAACCGACACGATGAAACGTATTGCCGGGCATGTCCGCAAGGGGGCTATGGCTTATTTGCGTCAGCAATACCGGGTGGTAGCCCTTGTTTTTCTTGTTCTATGTGTGCTTTTTGCTTGGATGGCTTACGGGCCCGGTTTACAGAATCCGTGGGTTTGGTTTGCGTTCCTGACGGGTGGTTTCTTCTCTGGATTGGCCGGGTATATCGGGATGAAAACAGCTACCTACGCATCTGCAAGAACGGCCAACGCTGCACGTAGAAGTTTGAATGACGGTCTGAAAGTCGCTTTTCGTTCGGGAGCAGTCATGGGTTTGGTTGTTGTCGGTTTGGCTCTACTGGATATTTCTTTATGGTGGTTATTATTAGATTATTTCGTGGAAGAGGCAACAGAGACTGAAAAGGCTATCGTGATCACGACCACGATGTTGACTTTCGGTATGGGTGCATCCACGCAAGCACTTTTCGCCAGAGTGGGTGGAGGTATTTTCACGAAGGCTGCGGATGTTGGTGCAGACTTGGTAGGTAAAGTGGAAGCCGGAATTCCGGAAGATGATCCTCGAAATCCGGCGACTATTGCCGATAACGTGGGAGATAATGTGGGAGACGTGGCCGGAATGGGAGCTGATCTCTACGAATCTTACTGTGGTTCTATATTGGCAACGGCAGCATTGGGTGCAGCTGCATTTCGTGCGGAACCGGATGCACAATTCAATGCTATATTAGCTCCGATGTTAATTGCCGCATTCGGGGTGATCTTATCATTGCTTGGTATATTTCTGGTAAAGACAAAAGAGGGAGCTTCTCAACAACAATTATTACGAGCCCTTGATCGGGGAATCAACGTGAGTTCCTTGTTAATCGTGGGTGCCAGTTTCCTGGTTATTCATTTGCTCGGTTTGAGTTATTGGATATGCGGATCCGTGATCGTGGGATTGGCAACGGGTATTATTATTGGAAAAGCGACAGAATACTACACTTCTCATGCTTACAAACCGACTCAGGATATAGCCAAAAGTTCGGAAACGGGGCCTGCAACGGTGATTATTAAAGGTATCGGGACCGGAATGATTTCGACGGCTATTCCGGTGCTTACGATCGTCGCAGGCATTATACTTTCGTTCCTGTTTGCGGCGGAATTCAGTTTTGCCAATATGTCCATGGGATTGTATGGCGTGGGGATCGCTGCCGTGGGAATGCTCTCTACATTAGGTATAACTCTGGCCACGGATGCTTACGGACCGATTGCCGATAATGCCGGGGGTAACGCTGAAATGAGTCAGTTGGGAGAGGAAGTTCGTCACCGTACGGATGCGCTTGACGCTTTGGGTAATACTACTGCTGCCACGGGTAAAGGATTCGCTATTGGTTCGGCAGCATTGACCGGATTGGCTTTGATAGCCTCGTATATTGAAGAAATCAAGATTGGTTTGTTGCGGATGGGCGAGGAAGTGCTGAAAATTGGAGATAATGTGGTGAGGACGGCTGATGCCACATTGACTGATTTTATGAATTACTATGATGTTACCTTGATGAATCCGAAGGTGTTGTCCGGAATTTTCATCGGTTCGATGATGGCTTTCGTGTTCTGTGGTTTGACCATGAATGCGGTAGGGCGGGCTGCCCAGAAAATGGTGAATGAAGTCCGTCGGCAATTTCGGGAGATCAAAGGAATTATGACAGGGGAAGGAGAGCCGGATTACGCTAAATGCGTGGAAATTTCCACGAAAGGGGCTCAACATGAAATGGTTTTCCCGTCTTTGCTGGCGATCATTATTCCAATTGTTATGGGGTTGATTTTTGGCGTTTCGGGTGTGATTGGGTTGTTGGCCGGAGGATTGGGTTCCGGGTTCGTGTTGGCTATTTTCATGGCAAATTCCGGAGGTGCCTGGGATAATGCTAAAAAGTATATCGAGGAAGGTAATCTTGGCGGTAAAGGTTCTGATAATCATAAAGCAACGGTTATCGGGGACACCGTGGGCGACCCGTTTAAGGATACTTCCGGACCGAGTTTGAATATTCTGATTAAATTGATGAGCATGGTGGCTATCGTGATGGCCGGGGTGACTTGTGCGTTTAGTCTTTTATAATATTTATGTTCCCTCCTCTAACTCCCCCTTGCACAAGGGGGAGAATAAACAATCTTGATTTATTCTAAATAACATAACTTTTCCCGAAAAAATGCGTATATTGTAGAAAATAAATCATTGAGATATGGAAAGAAAATTTAAAGAAGCTTTAGCGCATAGGAGAAGTTATTATGCTCTCTCGAATAAATCACTTATTTCTGACGAGGAAATAGAGAATATTGTAAAATTTGCCGTTAAGAATATACCGTCTGCATTTAATTCACAATCAACGAGAATGGTTCTTTTATTAGGAGAACAACACGTGAAACTGTGGAATATTGTGAAAGATACGTTGCGGAAAATAGTTCCTGCGGAAGCTTTTAAAACAACGGAAAATAAGATTGATAAATCTTTTGCATCCGGTTATGGCACGGTGCTTTTCTTTGAAGAACGGAAAGTCGTGGAGGGATTACAGAAATCATTCCCAACTTATCAAGAGAAATTTCCCTTATGGTCACAACAAACTTCTGCAATGCATCAATTGGCCGTGTGGACCATGTTGGAGGATGTCGGCTTCGGTGCCTCACTACAACATTATAACCCGTTAATTGATGAAACAGTACTTAAAGAGTGGCAATTGCCTGAAACTTGGGAATTGATTGCTCAAATGCCTTTTGGTGTACCTTTACAGGAACCCGGGACTAAAGAGTTTAATTCGATAGAAGAAAGAGTGCGTATTTTTAAATAATCACTCTTTTACCTAAAAATTAACCCAACGCCTTCCCCTAATTTTTCCTTATGTAGGAGAAATTAGGGGAAGTTGCTTATCAAGCACTTCCTACTTCTAAAAAAACAATTTCTTTTTTCAATTTCTTCTTGATTATCTTCAATAAAGGTACTGGGATATCATGTTTTGTATACCCAATTAGGCGTTTCGTCTCTTTTCTTTAAATCACTTCTGCTTTGAGTCTATTTTTGTCCCGTAATCAAAAAGTATTGGATGATGAATAAAACAGAAGTAATAGCAGAAGTATCGCGAATGACGAATATTAGTGTTTCCGACTGTGAAAAGGTTTTAGATGCCTTTGAGGAAGTTTTAGGGGGAGAATTGAATCGTAAAGGATGGAAAAATGGGATTTCTGAAATGATTTTTAAAATCATGGGTAAGATTAAGGGTAAGAAAGGAGTAATCGGCATATATATTTTTCTTTTCATATTATCCATGAATGCGTGGGGGCAGAAAGAAGGACGGATTTTAACCCAGAATATACGAGGACGGGTGATTGACGCTGCCTCGGGTTATCCGGTGGCTTATGCATCCGTGTATCTCATGGGAAAAACGGAGGTCGGTGGAGTAACGGATTCCCTAGGCTGTTTTGTTATCAAGAATGTCCCAATCGGCCGACATGATATACAGGTTTCTTTCGTGGGATACGAACCGACCATTTTCCGGGAGATACTGGTAACATCCTCGAAAGAAGTTAATTTGACCATCCCATTGAAAGAAAGTATTAAAGAACTGGATGAAGTCATGATTCGACCGCAATTGAATAAAGAGCAACCATTAAACAAGATGGTCACCACGGGAGCCCGGATGCTCAGCGTGGAAGAGGCAAGCCGATATGCCGGGGGAATGGATGATCCGGCCCGCTTGGTAAGTTCCTTTGCCGGAATTTCTCCTAGTATGTCAACGAATGGAATATCCATTCACGGGAATGCCCCGCATTTATTACAATGGAAACTGGAAGACGTGGAAATTCCGAATCCTAATCACTTTGCAGATTTGTCCATCCTCGGCGGGGGAATTTTATCCGGGTTAAGTAGTCTTGTACTGGGTAATTCGGATTTCTTTACCGGAGCTTTTCCTGCAGAATACGATAATGCCGTGTCGGGAGTCTTTGACATGAAGCTACGTAACGGGAATAATCAAAAGATCGAGAACACGTTTCAGATCGGCTTATTAGGGATAGATTTTGCCTCGGAAGGTCCTCTGACGCAAAAACATAATTCTTCTTACATTTTCAATTATCGTTATTCCACCACGGGATTGTTGGGCGATATTGGAGCTGTTGATATTGACGGAACTTTGGATTATCAAGATTTGAATTTCAAATTGAATCTGCCGACCCGTAAAGCGGGTGTCTTCTCGATTTGGGGAACAGCCTTGATAGACAAGTCAAAAGGAGACTTTGAGGAAAACAGAGACAAGTGGGAATCGATTGGTGATATGATGAAATCCAGCACCAAACAATACATGGGTGCTGGAGGTATCAGTCATCGTTATTTCTTTAACAACGAGACACAGCTGAAAACCACGTTATCGGTTACCTACTTCAAACACGAGGGAACGATGACAAGTTATGACTGGAATTTGAATTCAGCACCTTTTCTTGATTTGAATCGAAGTAACACGAACTTAATATTCACCACTGCCATTACCCGAAAATTCAGTGCCAAGTTCACGAACAAAACAGGGGTAACCTATACTAATATGTATTATGACATGGATATGAATCTGGCACCACATCAAATGCATCCCATGAAATTAATCTCCAAAGGTAAGGGGAACACGGACTTAATATCCGGCTATACGAGTTCATCCATTGGTATAAGCGAACAAGTCTCTTTAAACGTGGGAGTTAACGCACAAGTACTGACACTGAATAATAGCTGGGCACTGGAGCCTCGGGCCGGAATTAAATGGCAATTTTCACCGAAAAGTTCTTTTGCCCTTGCTTACGGGCTACATAGCCGGATGGAAAAAATGGATGTTTATTTTGTGAAGACACAAGGTACGGGTGATCGCTCCGTGAATAAAGATCTGGGATTCACGAAGGCTCATCACGTGATGTTATCGTATGGTTTCAAGATATCGGATAATGCGAATATGAAAATAGAACCTTATTTTCAACAATTGTATAATGTACCCGTTATTGCCGATAGTTCTTATTCCGTGCTGAATAGGCGAGATTTTTACGTGGAGAATGTTCTGGTCAACCAGGGAAAAGGACGTAATATTGGGGTAGACATCACGTTGGAACGTTATTTATACAAAGGACTTTATTACATGGTGACGGCATCCATTTTCGATTCAAAATATTACGGAGGTGATCGGAAATGGCGTAACACGTTGTATAATCGGAATTTCATTGTCAACGTACTGGGAGGGAAGGAATGGATGGTCGGGCGTGACAAGCAGAATATATTCAGTATGAACTTTAAAATAACCTTACAAGGGGGAGACCGCTATGCTCCCGTGGATGAAGCAGCCACGTTACTCGATCCGGACCGGGAAGTACAATACGATGAGACAAAGGCTTTTTCCAAACAATTCTCACCGATGTTCATCACGAATTTTTCCGTGGGGTATAAAATAAACCGGAAGAAGGTGTCACACGAATTCTCGATTAAGTCTTTAAACACGACGGGATGCGAAGAATATTACGGGCATGAGTATAATTTTAAGACCGATAAGATAAAACCCATCCGTGGAGCCACCTCTTTGCCGAATGTCAGTTATAAATTAGAATTTTAATCCGATTTAGGAATAAGATCGTAACTTTGTAACCATCAAATAAAACCTCGAATGTTTAAAATCAACACGGAAGGACAAGCTTTCTTATATGATCTTTTGGTAAATTCGAAATTCCGGCTTGGGCGACATATCCTATTCATCGTGTCACTTGCTGCCATTTCTTTTAACCAGACGTATGTTATCTTCCAACCGGAAATTCCAGCACTTGGAATAAGGCTCTACTGGATTGCCCTGGGGAATTTGGCCTCCTACTTGGCCGTGGCCTATTTGAATATCTACGTGTTGGTACCCCGATATCTCATGCAGAAGAGCTACCTGACGTATACAATCATGATATTTGGTATCGTGCTGGTGCTTTTATGGATACAGACAATCATTGAAGATACGGCACGAATTTGGTTGGGACAGCGTGCAGGAAACATCCTGGAACCAGTATTCATTTTAAATTATATCTCCTCTTTTGCCACCGTAACCTTGTGTATGCTGGGAGGTTCAATCACGATCGTATTAAAACATTGGATGACAGAAAATAACCGGGTAAACCAACTGGAAAGAATTCATGTGCAGTCGGAAGTGGAGCAATTGAAAGCCCAAGTCAATCCCCAATTACTTTTTAATGTACTTAACCGTACTGCAGTTTTGGCAAAAAGCGAACCGAAGGAAGCATCCGGGATGTTACTGGAGTTAAGCCAGATTCTGAGATATCAGCTCTATGATTGTAGCCGGAAAGCGGTGTTGTTAAAGGCTGAAATAGCTTTTTTGACAAATTATCTCGCTTTGGAACAGGTGTATTCCCATCGTTTTCAATACACGGTTTCAGCCGAAGGAGAGGTGCATCGGATTTTTGTCCCTCCCTTGTTGTTCCTTCCTTTCGTTCAACAATCCGTGATTCAGATATACAGTCAGCATATATTGGGCTCGATTGATCTAAATTTTCATGTGAATGGGAATGAGATTCGATTTGTTTGTTCTTTTGATGATGGGAATTTACTACATCCGGATGATTTTTCGAAAATCAGGCAGAGACTGGAATTGCTATATGGAAACGATTATACCTTATCCGTAGCTAAAAGGACAATTATGTTGAAACTTAAAATACAGAAACCATGAGTAATTTGATTGATAATCACGTTCCGGATTTCTTATTATCTCCACGTTTCAAGTTCGTGAGACATTTTCTATTGCTATTGATTCTTGCCTGTATCACAATCAGTATATTTGCTAATCAATCAGGGGAATTAGTGTTGACTTGGGAACGTTTTTACGGGTGGATATTTTATTCTCTGATCACGTGCGTAATAATCTATTCCAATCTCTATGTGTTAGCACCCTGTTTCTTGATAAAGGGACAATTATTGAGGTATTTGGTATCTGTGTTGTTTCTGATCCTGTGTGCACTTTTTCTCATTGCCATATTGCAGTTTAATGTTCAGGAAGTAGGTGTGACTTACGAGGAGGGAAATCCATATATCGTGTTAAATCTGACAGCATCTATGATCTCTTTAAGTCTTCTGATATTTGGAACGTCGGCTTTGCTACTATTTAAATATTGGATCGGTTATAGCCAACGAATAGATGAACTGGCATCTTCAACGTTACAATCCGAATTGAAATTTCTTAAAAAACAAATTAACCCACATTTCCTGTTCAATATGCTGAATAATGCTAACGTGTTAATCAAGAAAAACCCGGAAGAGGCCTCCCGGGTGCTTTTCAAGCTTGAAGATATGTTACGTTACCAGATTAACGATAGCGCAAAGGAACAGGTATTATTGAGTTCTGAGATCCATTTCTTGAATGACTTTCTGAATCTGGAAAAGGTTCGACGGGATAAATTCGAATATGTCATTTCCAAAGAAGGAGATATTAGTGAGGAGTGGTTGCCGCCATTGTTGTTTATTCCTTTTGTGGAAAATGCCGTGAAACATAATGTGGATAGTGAGAATTCGTCGTATGTCTATCTCGGTTTTAAGGTCTGGGATAAACAACTGGAATTTCAATGTATAAATTCAAAGCCTAAAATCGCTTTACAGGAAAATGAAGTGGGAGGGTTGGGATTAAAGAATATAAAACGCAGGTTGGAATTGCTGTTTCCGGAACGTTACACGTTGGAGATTGGAGAAAGTGAAATAAGTTATTCCGTATATTTACATTTGATATTATGAATTGTATTATTGTTGATGATGAGCCGTTAGCCCGTGAGGCGATAGAAATACTAATAAAAGATACCAGTCAACTAAATCTGATGGGTATGTTTAATAATGCTATTGGAGCATCAAAGTTCATGAAAGAGAATCCGGTAGACTTGATCTTTTTGGATATTCAGATGCCGGGAATCACTGGTATCGAGTTTGCTCGCAATATATCCAAG
>OGRA01003724.1_pt1 | contig 11269 bp, 9 predicted proteins | sample 1553351 | NCBI WGS metagenome assembly OGRA01 (sample SAMEA2580056, study PRJEB22360) | human gut metagenome | biome: human gut; feature: human-associated habitat; material: faeces | place: Denmark | collected 2008/2010
ATATCGTTTATCTTATATATTAATTTTAATAAAATATGTATCTTATGTATTGCTTTGATAATAAATTTATAACTCTCCTACACACCCTTGCTATTATTCCAAACCTGATTTATAATGTACCTACCAAATTCAAGGAGGTACAATTCAAATGAAAATCAATCTGCAAAGCAGAAAACGCAGAGGACTTGCTGACCATATCGGAGAAATTCTTGGAACAATTCCACGTTATCTAAGGAAACACTGATTAAATCTTCCCATTACGCTGCAAATATGGTATAATAAAAAAAAGGCGAAAAAGCAAGAGGAAAAGAGAAATGAGCCAGATGACATTCAGCGATTATGAGTACAGCCTGAGAAGGCGGAAAACGAAGCGAGAAGAATTCCTGGACATCATGAATGAGATTATTCCATGGGAAGAATGGGTAGAATTTGTACGCCCGTATTACCCAAACGGCAAGCGTGGCAGACCAACAAAAGGAATCGAAAAAATGCTGCGGATGTATCTGTTGCAGATCTGGTTCAATCTTTCTGACTAGGGTGTGGAAGATGCAATCTACGACAGCTATGCATTCCGGAAATTCATGAATATCGACTTTATGGAGGAACAGGCCCCGGATGCAACAACACTTCTGAAATTTCGTCATTTGCTGGAAGAAAACCATCTGGGGGAAGTGTTTTTCAAGGCGATCAATCGTGTGATGGAAGCCACTGGGCATATCATGCACGGCGGTACGATTGTAGATGCAACCATTATTTCTGCACCGAGTTCAACCAAAAATGCAGAGAAGAAACGGGATCCGGAAATGTATCAGACCAAAAAGGGAAATGTATGGAAATTCGGGATGGGATTCCGGAAGTGGTTTGGTGCATACAATCACAGCCACAGCAGCCAATGTACACGATATAACCGAAGCACACAAATTACTGCGGGAGGACGATCATGTTGTATATGGGGACAGTGGGTATATTGGAATTGAGAAACGGGATGAGATCAAAAACAACGAACATTTTCGTAAGATCGATTTTCGCATCAATCGCCGTCCGAAAAGCCTGCCGCAAGTATCTGATCATGCGATTGACTGGGAACGTTATATTGAAAACCGAAAATCCGCTGTACGTTGCAAAATAGAACATGCTTTTAAAATTATCAAAGACACATTTGGCTTTCGAAAAGTTCGATATCGGGGACTTGCGAAAAATTTCAACAAGCTGAATGTGCTGTTTGCGTGTGCCAATCTTCTGATGGTAAAACGTGGACAAATAAAAAGTCAGAAGGCACTTATAAGGGGATAAGTGTACCCTTTTGCAGATAATCGGCTTCAAATGAAGCTTGAAAAGTTGAAAAGCAGCAGTATTTTAGTCAAAATACTGCTGCTTTAGTCGTAATCATCGATTTGCTTTTTCAACTGTGCTTTTGTTCAGTGTTTCCTTAATATAGTGCTTTTGCACAACGAAACATACAGTTTTTCCATTTCATTCCTTTGTAGCTTGCGTGCCAAGTTCTATTATACAAGATCACATTGACGAATGTGCAAAAAGCATGACAAATATGATATACAGAATCTGTTTTCCGTGTTATAGTAGACAACAGTATAATTGATAATTGCAACGATATTGTCCTGATAAAATAGCCAATAAAAGGGAAGGGTTGGAAGATTACCCTATGAAATTTAAAAAATGTGTAATACTATCCGTTGTGACAGCTCTGCTCCTGATGGATTTCACAAAGTTCCCACTTGTATCTGCTGAAGATGTATATAACATCAGTAAAGAGGATGGTGCGAATATCTGCCAATGGGAATATTGGGGCGGAAATGGGCAGAAGTTCATTCTGGAGCCGGTGAAAGAAATAGAAGGAGATGTCAATGCAGATATGGTGCACTGAGTGTTATCGATGCTATACTGCTTCAGAAATGGCTTCTTGCTGTACCCGATGCAGAGCTTACCGACTGGAAAGCTGCGGATTTATGCGAAGATAATATTATAAATGTATTTGATTTGCATCTGCTGAAGCGGATGCTGCTTGAACAATAAAAATCTTGAGGAGGAATCGCAATGAAAATGAAAAGTAAGTTCATACTGAGAATATTGGCTTCCACTGTTTCTGTGGTACTTTTGGCATCAGCTTTACCGTTTCAATCATCTGAGCTGACAACAGCAGACGCTGCACAGACAACAACCATATCGAACCCGATTATATGGGCAGATGTTCCTGACGAGGACATTATTCGTGTGGGTGATACCTACTATATGGTAAGCACCACAATGTATTTCAGTCCGGGTGCCCCGATCATGAAATCAAAAGATTTGGTTTCATGGGAGATATGCAATTACGTCTATGACACTTACGCTGATGGTGATAAGCAGACTCTCAAAAATGGTGAAAATGATTATTCGCATGGACAGTGGGCGGCAAGTCTTAGATACCATGACGGTAACTTCTATGTATTTTTTGGAAGTTATGGCACTGGAAAATCTTATATATACAAGACTTCGGACATTGAAAACGGAACGTGGACACGCAGCGAGATAAACGGAATGTATCATGATGCTTCCATTCTGTTTGATGATGACGGACGGAATTATCTGGTATACGGTGCAGGTGGTACAGCAAAAATCAAGGAATTCAATTCAGATATGACAGGCTTTAAGAAAGACGGTGTGGAACAGACATTGTTTTCCACAGGACTGGACAATCTTGCCGGAGAGGGCTGGCATATCCAGAAAATAAACGGATATTATTACATTTTTGTTATTGCATGGCCTTCAAACAGCAAACGTATAGAGCTTTGTTATCGAAGTAAGGAACTGCTTGGCACATATGAGGGAAAAACGATTCTGAATTCCGGACTTGGCACTTATGGCAGTGGTGTTGCACAGGGCGGTATTGTAGATACGCCTGATGGAAAGTGGTACGGACTTCTGTTTCAGGATCACGGCAGTGTAGGACGAATCCCTGTGCTTGTTCCAGTGACATGGGAAAATAACTGGCCGATGATGGGTGTAAACGGCGAAGTACCCCTGACACTTGAAATTGATAGTGATTATGCCGGCACTCAACTTGCAAAAGACGACGATTTCACATACAGCTCCAACAAGCTTGATCTCGAATGGCAGTGGAATCACAATCCTGATAATACTGCATGGTCGGTGACAGAACGCCCTGGCTATCTCAGATTAAAAAACAATACCCTTGCAACCAATCTGTTGGATGCAAAAAACACTTTAACACAGCGTGCGGAAGGGCCTTCCTGTAGCAGCGTGATAAAGCTGGATACTTCTGGAATGAAAGCAGGTGATTACGCAGGACTTTCAGCTTTTCAGTTTAAATATGGCAATATAGGCGTTTATGTATCAGATGACGGAACAAAGAAAATCTATATGGCAAATAATGGCGGTTATTCCGACAGTGCCACTGTCGGTGATAGCTATAACAACATCATAGAGCAGACGAATCTCAGCGGAAATGAGATTTATCTCAAAGTTGATTTTCTGTTCAATATGGTGGATTCTACCGGAAACAGTTCCTATAATATTGATAAAGCGAATTTCTATTATTCCTATAATGGTGCAGACTGGAAAAAAATCGGCGAGGAGTTGAGTATGGTATACAGTCTGACCCTGTTTACTGGTTACCGCAGCGGCATTTACAGCTATGCAACAAAAACGACAGGCGGTTATGCGGATATTGATTACTTTGACTATGAGCGTGCCGACTGGAATGCACCAACTGTGATAGAACCGAATGAATACGGTTGGTATTTTGCCGACGGCTTTGAGGGAGATATCTGTTCATGGCAGGCAAGAGGCTCCGCAAGCATTCAGACAAGCGGAAGAACCGCCTATGTAGGAAGTGAGGCACTGCTTATACAGAATCGAACCGCTGCATGGAATGGTGCATACAAGGCACTGAATCCCAGAGTCTTTCTACCGGGAAATGAATACAGCTTCAGTGTCAATGTGACATATTTTGACGGTACGGCGACGGATAAATTTTATCTGAAGCTTCAGTACATCGACGCAAACGGTGATACACAATATAACACAATTGCAGAAGGAACAGGTATCAAGGGTGAATGGATTCAGCTTGCAAACACAAATTATCAGATACCGGCGGGGGCATCGAATATGCAGCTCTATGTAGAAACTGCAAACACCACCAATAATTTTTATATAGATGAAGCCATTGGTGCAGTAGATGGCATCGGAATACTTGGTGCAGGTGTGTCAAAAGACATTATATTAGGAGATTTAAATTCTGATAATGTCATTAATGCAATTGATTTATGTCTTGCAAAACATGGAGTATCATACGGTTTTGACAGCAAAAGATATGAGATCGCCGCAGATGTGGATCAAAGTGGAACCGTCGACGTTACAGATCTCAAACTGATCCAGGACTTTCTTTTTGCAAAAATCACAGAATTTCCAATGCAAAAAAGTAGGACAAACCAATAAAATCTACCGTTTCTATGAAAGAATATACTGCACACCGGTAAGTGCCAATATTCTGGAAACAGAACCGGCGGAGGAACGGGAAGAAAAATCAGGCGTAACATATGGAACAGTCCAAAAAGTAAGCTATTATTCGACAACCTGTAAAAGGACACGCTGTTTCAATATACTGCTTCCGGCAAATTACTCTGAGAGTAAGCAATATCCTGTTTTATATGCAATGCATGGTTACTGGCAGACAGAGGATACACTGATTGATGAAACTGATAAAAGTATGCGTCTGCGTCAGATTATCGGTAACGCCATTGCTTCGGGAGAAGCAAAAGATATGATTGTTGTGTTTCCGTATATTTATGCAAGCGAAACACAGGATTCATGCAGTGGCATGAACGAGGCAAACAATACAGCCTATGACAACTTTATTAACGAGTTGACGAACGATTTAATGCCGTACATCGAGTCGCATTATTCTGTTAAAACAGGAAAAGATAACACAGCCATTATGGGATTTTCTATGGGAGGAAGAGAATCACTTTATATCTCAGAACCTGTCTTCACAAGCGTATACAAGTGTCTTTTCGGCAAATTTTGCTGCATCCTGCGTGAAAAATACTTGCCGGGCGACAGCCCGCCTGCGTATTTTTGCCTTGCCTGCAACAAAATTATGCTCGAAAATCCACATATATTTCTTGTGAAGACAGGTTCTCAATGAAGCGTCCCGACCTGTTCGGTTATGTGGGTGCAGTTTGTCCTGCACCAGGGGTTTCTCCGGGACTGATTGCAAAATCAGACTTTCAATATACCGATGAATCACCATATTTGCTGCTCCTGACAGCTGGTTTAAACGATACGGTGGTCTATTCTACACCGTCCGGATATAATGATATTCTTAACAACAACGGCGTACCTCAAATGGGAAGAAACAGGTGCGTTCAATGAAACTTTAAAAAACGCAGCAGAAGATGTTGCTTCCTCTGTGGACTGGATCAGAGAAAATGCTGATAAATACAGCATAAATCCTGACTATATTGCTCTTGCCGGCTATTCTTCCGGTGCTGAAATAGTGGATAATATGTATTTCAGTAATTCACTTATAGACGAAACAAAATTCAATAAAGACGGGATAAAGGCTGTTATTTCTATTAGCGGTAACCGACTGTTTTTTGACAGCTCCGCCTGTTCCGGTAATGAAAATACAAAATGTCTGATACTTCATGGAGATGATGATGATATCAATCCGTATTCCGATGCTGAAACATTTCTTGAACAGTTGGGTGAACGGGGCGAAATTCAGACGCTTTCAGGCAACAGTCACTACTGGACTCAGACAGAGGAACAGAAAAACTTTCTAAAGGATAATATCACAAAATTCCTTGTTCGGAATATGTTTGCCTGCTATTCTGACAAAAAAAGCGTATCTGATGATTATAACTTTGCGAAGGCACTTCAATACGCACTTTACTTTTATGATGAGGAAATGTGCGGTGATCAAGTGGATGAGCTGACTGATATTCCGTGGAGAGGCGACTGTCACCTTCAGGATGCCGCCTATCCTCTTGAAAAAACAAATCTGACACAGGATTTCATTGAAGAAAACCGCAGTATACTTGATCCTGACAATGATGGCTGTATTGATCTCAGCGGCGGTTATCATGATGCCGGAGATCATGTCAAAATGGGGCTTCCTGCGGCTCAAAGTGCGGCAGTTCTCGGGTGGAGTTTCTATGAATTTAAAGATTCTTTTATCAATACTGAACAGACAGAGCATTATTTAAAAATCATGAAATATTTCAGTGAATACTTTATGAAATGCACATTGAGAGACGAAAACGGTAAAACAACAGCATTTTGTTATCAGGTAGGCGATGGTGATTTTGACAATGATTCATGGATGCCGCCTGAATTACAAGATACTTCAATCAAGAGAAGTGCATACTTTTTTACTGTTGATGATAAGGGAACGGATATAAAAGCTGAAACTGCCGCTGCACTTGCTGTTAATGCGTATAATTTTAAAAATTATGATAAGGAATTTTCTGATAAATGTTTGTCTTATGCACAATCACTTTATGAATTTGCTGTAAGTTCCCCTCTTGGTACAACACCTTCAGACGGATATTATACGTCATCAAGCTATTATGATGACCTGACATGGTCTGCACTTTGGCTTTACATCAATACCGGTGAGAAAAAATATCTTGATGATGCAGCAAACTATATGAAAAATTACTCATCAAATCAGAATCATTTTGACTGGAATAATATGTGGATAGCGGCAAGATGTTTATACGCCGAGATAACAAAGGATGCCGAAAGCTGGAATAAAATCAAGACCACATTGGATAACTGTATGACAAAATACAACACGCCGGAAGGATATGCATTTTTCTCTTACTGGGGTTCGGCAAGACATAACTGCAACGCACAGATGACTGCATTGATTTATGACAAATATAACAGCTGTCTGGTTTACTCTGAATGGGCAAAAGGACAAATGGAATATCTTATGGGCAGCAATTCTCTGAACCGGTGCTATATAACCGGATTTAATGAGAACTCTGTTAAATTTCTTCATCACCGTGGGGCATCAGGTCTGGCTATTGATGTCGATGAAAATACGCACAGGCATACATTGGTCGGTGCTCTTGTCGGAGGGCCTGATGGGAATGATAATCATAACGACAGTACAAGTGATTATGAGCAGAATGAAGTGGCAATTGACTATAATGCGGGATTTGTGGGAGCACTTGCCGGACTTTATGAGCTTTACGGAGAAGGGCAGAAGATCGACAGTAATTTCTCTTTTGAAGAAGAAATTATGGCGGACGAATACTATACGGTTGTAAAATGTTCAGAAAATGATAGCAGCCATACAACACTGAGATTATACCTTGGCTGTATAACGGGTATGCCGAAACGAACCGAAGACGTTTCCATACGTTATTATTTTGATATAAGTGAACTAAATTCAATAGATGATGTTTACTGCAATCTTGATTATGATGGCAGCGGTTCGGTTACAGTTTCAAAGCCTGTCCATGTATCTGACAGCAAGTATTATTATGAGTTGAACTGGAATGAATACTCTGTCCCGGTTGGTGCACCAAGAATCATTTTTACGATTGGTTCAAAAAGTGGCGGTTGGAATAGTTCAAATGATTTTAGTTATTCGAAATTAAATCAAAATTTTGTGACTGCATCTAATATACCAGTTTATGTTGAAGGTGAATTAATGGGAGGGTGTGAACCATTCTGATAGTTTTCAAATTTTAAACAACTCAAAAGCAATGCACTCTTAGTTGTCATTTAGTGTGGATATGTCACAAATCCATAGCCTATTGATACACCTATATTCCGTTCTGCATAAGTTGATATTACAATTATGGCGTATACCGAAATAAGCACATACCCTAACGGGGCACAGCACTCTTTCAATTTTTGAAGGAGTGCTTTTCGTACCCGCCAGCCTCACCCTCAACTATGCAAAAAGTGAAATTGTCAATCACACTTGACACATTTCCAGTCATTAACTCGCTTACCACTGTTGGAACGTCCGAAGAAGTAACTGTAGCTGGGACTGTCGTAGCTGTTTCGAGGCTTATCTCCGGACTTGAAGAGTCTACTGAAAATTCCCATAAAATCACGCTCTTTCTTGACTTTTCGTATATGGATATGGTATAATATGTGAAACTAAGTGTAGGGCATCTGCTTTACAAATTTGATTCATATGGGTGTTCTTTAAATTACCCATAAATATATTATACAAGGAGTGGCGTATTTTGAAAATCAAAAAAATAATATCCTTGTTTCTGACAAGCTGTCTTTTGATAAGCAGCTGTTTTTCAGGAGTTACAGCGGTAGAAAATGCTCACGCTGCTTCTGTCAAATCACGTGTTTCCGTTCACGATCCGTCAATATTCAAAGATAATGACGGCACGTATTACGTGTTCGGTTCTCATATCGAGGCAGCAAAAACAAATGATCTACAGAACTGGACACGCTTCACAAATGGCTATACAACGCCCAATAATGCAGAATTTGGTGACCTTTCCGCCAATCTTGCGAAAGCCTTTGCATGGTCGGGAGAAAACCTGGAGGACTGCGAGGGCGGCTATGCGGTCTGGGCTCCGGATGTTATTTATAACCCAGACTATGTGAATACAGACGGCACAAAGGGTGCATATCTGATGTACTTCTGCACATCTTCCACCTATATGTGTTCCGTCATTGGCTTTGCAACAGCACAGAAAGCGGAGGGTCCTTACACCTTTGTAGACACGCTGATTTACTCCGGATTTACGGAAAATGACAGCTATGCAACAAGCTCCACCAAAAATGTCAACAGGAAATATACCTCTACCAACATTGACGAGTTGATCGCATCCGGAGCGGTTACCTACAATTCCAACTGGTTCAGAAAATCCAATTATAACAATTATCTTTATCCAAACGCAATTGACCCGACGATTTACTATGATACAAACGGCAAAATGTATATGTGCTATGGTTCGTGGTCAGGAGGAATTTTTACGCTTGAAATTGACCCGGCAACAGGAAGATGTATTCACCCGAAAACTGGTACAACATCTGACAGCAGAATGGTGGACAGCTATTTCGGTACAAAAATTTCCGGTGGGTATTTCAAATCCGGAGAAGGACCTTTTATGGAGTACAATCCGGATACTGGGTACTATTATCTCTGGGTGACGTACGGCGGACTCACTGCCACAGGCGGGTATAATATGCGAGTATTCCGTTCTAAAAATCCAGACGGTCCATTTTATGATGCGGCAGGAAATCCAGCGGTGCTTGGCACAAACACAAATCTTGATTCTGTCGGTCTGAAAGTCATGGGCAATTATCAATTCAGCAGTCTTCATACGGCATATATGGCTTGCGGACATAATTCCGTTCTCCGTGACGATGATGGAAAATGGTATCTTTTCTATCACACCCGTTTCAACAATGGTACGGAATTTCACGAAGTCAGAGTCCATTCCATGTACTTCAATGAGGACGGCTGGCCTGTGGTTTCGCCCTATGAGTACAGCGGAGATCAGATTGCACAATATGGCTATGAAGCAGCGGATATTGCCGGGGAGTATGAATATATCAACCACGGAAATGATACTTCTTCAAAGATACACAATTATAGTTCTGTCACGCTCAGTACAGATGGCACTATCAGCGGTGCAGTCAGCGGAACATGGTCACAGGCACAGGACAGTGCAGCAGCGGTTCTAACCATTGACGGACAGAAATACAGCGGTTATTTTCTGGCGGAACAGGACGAAAACGGCAAGAATGTTATGTCCTTTACAGCAGTGGGCAGCAATAATCAAACCATATGGGGTGCAAAAACTGTAGAATATACCGGAAAAGAACGTATACCGCTGATCGACTATACCGACACATCCAGCATGCTGGTATACCATGCAGATTCCGCACAGGGTACGGGAGAAACGGTCAAACTCTGCGATACAAATTTGCTCAGCGGTGTTTCTTATTCTATCACAAATAAATTCAGCGGAAAAGCAATTGACCTTACGGGCGGAAATGCTTCCGATGGTACGAACATTCAGCAGTGGACGAAAACAGCAGGCAGTCATCAGGAATGGCGTATCATTGCGGATAAGGATGGCTATTGCAGAATCGCTTCCATGGCAGACGAATCTATGTGTATTGCAGTAGCAGAAAGCACTGCTGATGATGGCATAAATGTTGAACTGCAACCTTATCATGGCGCAGATAATCAGCTGTGGAAGCTGGTGAAAAACGGAACAAGCTATGGAATTGTTTCCAAATGCTCCGGAGATACCGCAGGGCTGGATGTGTATGATTGGTCAAAAGAAAACGGCGGCAATATCAACCAGTGGAATTACTGGGGCGGCGACTGTCAGCTGTGGGAAATCAAGCCGGTTCATCCTATGGTCACCGACGGAACATACACCGTCAGAAATCTCAACAGCAGTCTGTTCCTCTCCCAAAATGACGGAAATGTTGTGCAGGGAACGGAAACGGTCTGGACATTTACACGTCTTGATGATGGCAGCTACACCGTTCAGACAGCAGACGGCAAAGCACTCACGGTTGAAAACGGCTTGGCTGATAATGGTACAAATATTGTCCTTAAAGATTACAACGGCGATGATTCTCAGAAGTTTACGCTCCAGTGCAATCAGGATGGGTCATATACCTTGTTAAGCATTGTATCTGACGGGCAATCTTGTGCGGATGTCTATGAGATCAGTGTAGAGAATGGTGCAAATATCTGCCAGTGGGAATACTGGGGCGGCGACGGACAGAAATTTATTTTAGAGCCTGCTGCACCGAAAAAAGCAGTAATTGGTGATGTGAATGCAGATGGTGCTTTCAATGTTGCAGATGTGGTTTTGCTCCAAAAATGGCTGATTGCAGTACCAAACGTAGTGCTTACCGACTGGAAAGCAGGAGATTTGTGCGAAGATGACAGGCTGAATGTATTTGATTTGTGTTTGATGAAAAGTACATTGATGGAACAACGTTTGTCTTAATCATGATTCAAATGATGGTATATCTCAATTGTACAAAGCACTCTTTCGTTTTTGAAGGAGTGCTTTTCTTTGTACTAAAAGTTGGGGACGAGCTGGAAAGCATGGGGCTTTCAAATATTTACGAAAGAAAAATCAATGATTTGGTGACAGGCTGGATAAAAAAGGATGGATCTGTAGAAGAGGTGTTAGTAGAAATTAATGATAAGGAGGTTCCCATAAATAAGAATCAGCTATATGATTTGATACAAAAATAATTATCTTATATCATACATTTTGAAATA
>OGRA01003738.1_pt1 | contig 11244 bp, 10 predicted proteins | sample 1553351 | NCBI WGS metagenome assembly OGRA01 (sample SAMEA2580056, study PRJEB22360) | human gut metagenome | biome: human gut; feature: human-associated habitat; material: faeces | place: Denmark | collected 2008/2010
TCTGCCGCACCTCGCTCGCCGTATCGGCACTTAGAATTATGCGGTATTGCCTAAACAAATAATACAAACTGTATAACACTGCGCGCGCAGAGAACCGCCGCCCGGCGGCCCGGTTTGCTGCGCTGATTCTGCCAAAATCGGATCGCATGGTTTTGCACCCGCCTGGCCAGGTTTTTCCGGCGGGTGGGTGCTTTTTGATGCAAAATGGCCCCAAAACCGGCAAAATAGCAGGCTGCAACCCAAAGTATCGCCCCAGTTGGTGGCGGCAACCGGGTGCTTTCGCTATAATAAGGCCAGCAAAACACAAGGGGCCGGACCATCCGGCCGGGTTTTGCCGGGCGGTGCACCGCCCACTGCAAGCTGTTGATAGGAGATTATAAAATGAAATATCAAGTATTTGGCATTCTTTGGATGGTATTCAATCTTGCGCTCATGCTGGTTATGGGCATTGTCGGTATCTACCTGCTGTGGCTGGTCATCAAGGCGCTGCGGGTTTACATCAACTCCCACGAAGTGCGGGTAGAAAAGAAAGCCACCCGCAAGTCCCTGGCCGAAGCCCTGCGGGAGAACCGTGTGCGCTGCAAAATGACCCAGGAGTTTGTTTCGGAAACCATCGGTGTCAGCCGCCAGGCGGTATCCAAGTGGGAAAACGGCACCTCGGACCCCAACACCTCCAACCTGATCGCGCTGGCCAAGCTGTATGGTATTTCGGCGGAAGAGCTGCTGAAAAACGTGGAACACTCTGCCGGAACCGCCAAACCGAACGAAGGCAGCGAGAAAACCGTGTAAAAGAAAAACAGGGCATGCACCCCTTTTTTGCCACGTTTTGTTGCCCTGGCAACATTCAAAATGCCGGAAACTGGCTATACTAAAACCGTCGGATATGATAAAATATTAACGACCGATCCGGAAAACAAAAGAATTCCGGTACGCCACAACAAGAGGACGCCCGCAGGGCAGAAAAGGGAAAAGTATGAAGATCATTTTTTATGGCACCCGTGATTACGACCACCTGTATTTTGACGTTCTGGCCGCTGACCCGGACTATGGCTGCACCATCAAGTTCCTGGCGGCCAACCTGGACCCGGATACCGCCCAGCTGGCCGCGGGCGGCGATGCCGTCTGCGCCTTTGTCAACAGTGATTGCGGTGCCGAAACGCTGTCCGTGCTGGCCAAAGCGGGCATCAAGCTGCTGCTGATGCGCTGCGCGGGCTACAATAACGTGGACCTTGCCGCCGCCAAAGCCAACGGCATTACCGTTATGCGTGTGCCGGGCTACAGCCCGGAAGCCGTTGCCGAGCACGCCATGGCGTTGGCCCAGGCCGCAAACCGCCGCATCTGCAAGGCATATATCAAGGTGCGCAATAACAACTTTGCACTGGACGGCCTGCTGGGCCAAAACTTTTATGGCGCCTGCGCCGGCATTGTGGGCACCGGCCGCATTGGCGCCGCCATGGCGCGCATCTGCCACGGTTTTGGCATGAATGTGCTCTGCTATGACATGTACAAAAACCCCGAAGTGGAAAAGTTTGCCCGCTATGTTTCGCTGGAAGAACTGCTGCAGAAAGCCGACCTGGTCAGCTTGCACTGCCCGCTGACCGAGGGTACCCATCACATGATTAACAAGGATACCATCGCCATGATGAGGGATTCTGCCATCCTGGTCAACACCAGCCGCGGCGGCCTGATCGACACCGACGCCCTGATCGAAGCCCTGCGCGCCCGCAAGTTCGGCGGCGTGGGCCTGGATGTGTACGAGGATGAGGATGACCAGGTGTTCCAGGATTTCTCTGACGATGTGCTGGAAAACGAGGTGGTGCCGGTGCTGCTCAGCTTCCCCAATGTGGTCATTACCAGCCACCAGGCGTTCTTTACCCGCACGGCATTGCAGAGCATTGCGGCCATCACGCTGGAAAATGCCCGTGCCTTTGCCCGCGGTGAAGAACTGAAAAATGAGGTAAAAGCGTAAAAAACTATTGTTTGTGTGCAAATGGGATACACTTGCCGCTATTGCACAAACAAAATTTTTCAAAAAATATTGTCAAATGCACTTTAGCGTGCTAATATAAATACCGGTGAAAGAAATAGAGGACCGCGCGCTTTCCGCCAGTTTCAAGGGGTCCGGCAGTGCGGCCGGAAGCGGAAAACAGCAGCCCACCAAAAAGGAGAGTGTATACCATGTCTATCAAAAATGCTTATCTGAACGAAGTGTACCAGGGCCTTGCAAAGCGCAATGCTGAGCAGAAGGAATTCCTGCAGGCTGTTGAGGAAGTTCTCGAAAGCCTGGAGCCCGTTGTTGAGGCCCATCCTGAATATGAAAAGGCAAGCCTGATCGAGCGCCTGGTTGAGCCGGAGCGCATCATCATGTTCCGTGTGCCTTGGGTGGATGACGCCGGCAAGGTGCAGGTCAACCGCGGCTACCGTGTGCAGTTCAACTCTGCCATCGGCCCCTACAAAGGCGGCCTGCGCTTCCATTCTTCTGTCAACCTGTCTATCCTCAAGTTCCTGGGCTTTGAGCAGTGCTTCAAGAACAGCCTGACCAGCCTGCCCATGGGCGGCGGCAAGGGCGGTTCTGACTTTGACCCCCACGGTAAGAGCGACGCCGAAGTTATGCGCTTCTGCCAGAGCTTTATGACCGAGCTGTACCGCCACATTGGCCCCGATACCGATGTGCCCGCCGGTGATATCGGCGTTGGCGGCCGTGAGATCGGCTACCTGTTCGGCCAGTACAAGCGCATCCGCGACGAGTACTCCGGCATCCTGACCGGCAAGGGCATCCCGTTCGGCGGTTCCTTGGCCCGTACCGAGGCTACCGGCTACGGCCTGTGCTACTTTGCCAAGGAAATGCTGGCTGATGCTGGCAAGAGCTTTGAGGGCCAGCGTGTGGTCATCTCCGGCTCCGGCAACGTTGCTACCTATGCAAACCAGAAAGCTACCCAGATGGGCGGCAAGGTTATCGCCATGAGCGACTCCAACGGCTACATCGTGGACGAGAACGGCATTGACTACAAGGTCATCAAGGAAATCAAGGAAGTCAAGCGTGCCCGCATCAAGACTTACCTGGATTACGTTCCCACCGCTAAGTACGTTGAGGGCAGCAAGGGCATCTGGACTGTTCCCTGCGATATCGCTCTGCCCTGCGCAACCCAGAACGAGCTGCAGCTGGAAGGTGCCGAGGCACTGGTTGCCAACGGCTGCTACGCTGTTGCCGAAGGTGCTAACATGCCTTCTACCCCGGAAGCAATCGCTTACCTGCAGAGCCACGGTATCCTGTTCGCTCCCGCTAAGGCAGCCAACGCCGGCGGCGTTGCTACTTCCGGCCTGGAAATGAGCCAGAACAGCCTGCGCCTCTCCTGGACCTTTGAAGAGGTTGACGAGCGCCTGCACAACATCATGGTCAACATCTACAAGAACGCTGCCGATGCAGCCGAGCGTTACGGCATGAAGGGCAACCTGGTTGCCGGTGCCAACATCGCAGGCTTCGAGAAGATCGCCAGCGCTATGATGAGCCAAGGTGTGGTTTGATTTAACCTCCGCGCTTCAAACAGAATATAGCCTGAAATAACACACCGGGCCGCATGCCATACCGCATGCGGCCCGGTGTTTGTTATGTGGTAATTATAGTGTTATGAAAACTGTTTGATATCCTTTTCAAAGGCATTTCTGATAATGACCGCGGTCAAGAAATTTAATATATCCCATATCTCGCAACACTTGAAGCTGCTGACGAATTTTTGCCCGAACATTGTGATTATCGGGATGCAGAGTGGCTAAGCGAGATTCAAATTGATATACATCGTCAAGTGTGAAATCGTTGGAAGAAAGTTCATTTACGCAATCTTGTACATCGTGTAGCCAATTATTTTCACTGTAAGTAATCATAAAGATTCTCCTTCCATAACTTAAGGGAGTGAATGGTAGTAACGGCTTTACTCAAAAATAAAAATCTCCTCGATCGGTGCTTCTACTGTGCGGGAGATATCCACGGCCAGCTTCAGGGAAGGGTTGTACTGCGCCTTTTCCAGCCGCATAATGGTTTCGCGCCGCACGCCCACGGCGCTGGCCAGCTGCTCCTGTGTCAGCCCTTTGGCAAGGCGGAACTGCTTCAGCCTGCAGGTAAAGTCCGGCATGGGTCAGTCCTCGCTTTCGTCAAAATCTTCTGCGGGCAGGTCGTCGTGGTCATAGCGGTACAGCAGGTACTCGCTCAAAAACAGGTAGAGCGCCAGCGTGAGGGAAAGCACGATCAACAGCGTAATCAGCACCGCGTCCCCGCCGCGGCCCTGGGCCAGCAGAATGACCGCCACAAAAATAATGCTCAACGCCGTTTTTGCAGCCGTCAGCTGCGCTTTGGCGCGGTTTTCGGTGTAGCGCTCGTCCATCAGCGTGTGGGACATTTTGCCCTCAAAAAAGAACCCGAAAAAGCCAAAGAACAAAAAGAACGCAAAGGGAAAAACTTCCCCGGTCTGCGGGTAGACCCAGAAGCCCAGTAAGCCTAAAAAGCCCAGCAGCCCCAAAAAACCAAACCGCGGGTCAATGGTGCGGGTGGTGGCGGAGCTTTTTTGCTGTTGCGCATGCTGAAAACCGCGCACAAACAGCCAAATCAAGTAAGCAGCGCACAAAATACAGGCAAGCATCAGCGGCAGGTCCTGCACCCGGAAAACGTAAGTGGAAAAATCCGTGGGAGCAATCAGCCGGGAATGATTAAAAACAACGCTGTACCAAACCGAAGCCCCCAAACAGGCAGCGCAGAAAATGCCGGGCAGAACAATGTTCTTCAAGGTGGAGTGTTTCATGGCAATAACCTCTTGTGTGATATATTTGTATCTTTGTGAGATAAATATATCACTATATAAGAACCCTGTCAAGCCGCTTGCCGGGAATTTTCGCCATCCGTTTGCACCGGTGCGCGGCAGGTGCTATACTGTTTACAGAACCCATGCGAAAGGAAGTAGCAAACGCCATGAACGATGCAGAACTGGACAGCCTGATGGGAAAGGGGGCACCCGTATGACGACCGCACAGCGCCGGGAAGAAATCTTGGCCCTACTTAACCAGGCCGATGCCCCCATTGCCGCCAAGGACCTGGCCGCGCGGTTTGGGGTCAGCCGCCAGGTGATCGTGCAGGACCTTGCCGTGATCCGGGCATCCCGGCCCAATATCATCTCCACCAACCGCGGCTATATCCTGCAGCAGCAGGAAACCGGCTGCCTGCGGGAGTTTAAGGTCCGCCATACCCCGGAGCAGGCCGAGCAGGAGCTGAACCTGATCGTGGACCACGGCGGCCGGGTGAAAAATATCAGCATCAGCCACCGCGTTTATGGGCGCATTACCGCGGAAATGGATATCCGCTCCCGCCAGGATGTGCAGGAGTTCCTGCAGGCATTGGCAGGCGGCGCTTCCACCGTGCTTTCCACCGCAACGGACGGCTACCACTACCACCTTGTGGAAGCCGCCACCCCCGACCGCCTGGATTTGATCGGCCAGGCCTTGCAGGATGCCGGTTTCCTTGCACCATTGCAGCCGTGGGAGAAAGAAAAGTAAGTAAAATAGAAAAGCGGCCGTTTGAGCTTTTGGGTTCAAACGGTCGCTTTATTTTGGGCAGTGCCATATTTAGCAATGTGAAAAAAATATGAATAACATATTGACAATAGTTACAAATACCGATAGAATGAAGCTATAAAAATAACGATAATAAAACGATTATCATATTTTAAAACTTTGCCTGGAATAACCGCAGTCTATTTCAAAAGTGAATTCAAAAGTAAAAAAGAAAAGAGGATGATGTATGAAACGATGGGTATCTTGGGTGTTGGCACTTGCCATGGTAACCATGACATTGCTGCCAGCCAGTGCGGAGGCCGTGCCGCAAAGCGCAACGCCGGAAATGGCAGTGTCACAAGAGGTACAGACACAAGGCGCAGAGGAAGTGATTGTAGGAACTTATGGTGTATTGAGTTATAAAGTCAATCAGGATGGAACCAGTTGCAGTATTACAGACTGCGACGAATCGGCAGAAGGCGAGCTTGAAATACCGAAAGAAATTGATGGGTATAAGGTAACGGGTATAGATGAAAAGTCATTTAAGCACTGTAGCTCTCTGACCAGTATCACAATCCTTGAAGGTGTGACAACTATAGGAGAGGATGCATTTTGTGCCTGTTTATCACTTACCAGTGTTACTATTCCTGAAAGCGTGATAAACATAGGAGCGTTCGCATTCTCCAATTGTGAAAAGCTCACGAGCATCACTATCCCTGAAGGTGTGACAAGCATAGGGGATGGTACATTCTGTGCATGTTATTCACTCACTAGCATTACTATCCCTGAAAGCGTGACAAGTATAGGAAATCAGGCGTTTGCTAGCTGCTATTCACTCACTAGCATTACGATTCCCGAAAGTGTGACAAATATAGGTAGTTCTGTATTCGAATATTGCAGTTCACTCACCAATATTACCATCCCCAAAGGTGTGACAAGCATAGGCGATGATGCATTTCGCGAATGTTGTTCACTCACTAGCGTCACAATTCCCGAAAGTGTGATAAACATAGGAGAGTTTGCATTTTACGAATGTCGTTCACTCACTAGCATTATTATCCCTGAAGGCGTAACAAGTATAGGAGAGAATGCATTCAACTCATGTCATTCGCTTACGAGCATTACGATCCCCGAAAGCGTAACAAGCATAGGTGACAGAGCGTTCTATGACTGTGGTTCCCTCATAAGTGTTACTATTCCAGAAGGTGTGACAAGTATAGGGGAGAAAATGTTTTATTGGTGCAGTTCTCTCACAAGTATTACTATCCCCAAAAGTGTGACAGAGATAGTGGGCGATGCATTCGATGGCTGTGACCAATTGAAAGATGTCTACTATGCTGGTACGCGAGAGGAAAGGGAAGAGATTAGTTTTAATGGTAAGAGCGCCCCGCTTCAGAATGCCACCTGGCACTACAATTCAATCGGGCCGGAAGTCCTTCCTGACGTTGAGGTTTCCCAAACGGCACGGGTCCGCTATTTTAACAGCTGGGATGCAGAAAAAAAGATTGCTTACTGGGATAATAATGTGGACGGGACTGGCTCCGCAGTGACGGAAGAAACGGACCTTTCTTTCCTGGACCAGGTGGACAGTCTGGTGGGACATTATGTCTTGGCGGATACCAAGGCACGGACGGATAGCAATATAGATTCGGATACCCTGCTCAGCATCCAGCCGGTTGATACCAAATACGGCAAGGTATCCGCTGTAAGCGAAAAGACGATCAGGATTGACGGAACCATTTACCCCTTTGGGCAGAATATAGATACCAGCTCGCTGCTGCCGGCTGAAAACGACAGCGTTGTATATTTCCTTTGCGGCAACACTCTTGTCGGATACGATGTGCTGGAAGATAAGGAGGCCGTCCTTGACTACTGGAACACGGACAGCCGAGAACTGAAATTGATCCTTGGGGAGGGCCCAAGCAAAAATGTCGTACAAGCAACGCTGAGCGACGCGGCAGCGGAAGGTACACCGGAATACCTTGGCGATACGGGTTATACAAACAAAACCGTATATTACAAGGCGGATCAAATGAACTTTGTGTATGAGGTCAGAAAACGTACAAAACGTAATGTCGGCGGATATTACGGTAAGCCGCTTACCCCGGCGGAAGATGAGGACATTGAAGCACGCCGAAAACTGCAGCAGTATGAAGCGGATTGGGAAAAGGCCTATCAGGCGTTTACCGAAGCAGCGGAATCCGCAGCAGAAGCTCCCGCAAAAATCGACAATACAAAAGAAGAAGCGACCATTGAAGCCGAAGCAAAGCGCATGCAGGAACACGATGAAAATCCGGCGAACAGAAACAGCAGATACATTTCGTTTGGAGCCGACTTTGAAAACTCTTATAAAAAACCATGCTATCTGGCACTGGCAAGATTTTTTTATAAGTACACCAGCCAGAACGTGGATCTTGGCTCTATTAACACAAGCGACACAATGGCAGGCGTGAAACTTATCAATGCAATCATGGCATCGATGAATGAAAAAACGGCAACGTATAAAGAAGGCGACCTGCAAATCGACATTAAAGTTGGCGGCTATGGAAGTGCAAACTTTGGCTCGTTGACTTGTAAGAGCCTGCGGAAAGGAAAAAATACCTCGACTGACCCTTATACAGCTGTTATGTGCTCAACTGAGAAGGAATGCAAAGATGCCATTAATGACTATATGGGAGAACTTCAGGATCTTTCCCGGAATGCTGACTATGCATTTGCAAAGGCCCTTCAGAGAGATGTTTTGGGAAAATCTCTCGCGGACCTGACGAATGGATATTTGCAGAAAATCGCAAAGAGGCTTGCAGACAATTTTGAAAAAAAGCTGGCAAGAACACTGCATGAACAGCTGAACATATGCAATGTGAGCGGTTTGTTTGAAATACTGGATGACAGCTATACCTTATATACATGGGGATCAAAGATCGATAAATTAGCAAAGGGAGATTTCACAAAAGCAGCGGAACAGATTCTGAGCTTAGACTTTGACAAGAAAACAATAAAAGATGCAGCTACGCAAAAAGCAGTAAGTAAACTGAAAAATAAGGCCGACGAGCTTGCCAAGGCAATGCTGAAGTATGTGAATGGTACCTTGGTGACAGACAAAAATAGTTGGCTGTATAAAATTGGGATTCATTGTCCTGTAGATGTAGCGATTTTCGATTCAAACGGAAATCAGATCGGCTTTGTTAGTGAAGAAGAGCTCTGGTACAATGATGGCATTGAAATCACCGAAATAGGCGGAAGCAAGCAGATTGTCACCTTTACAGATGATGAACTTACCCTTAAAATCACCGGTACAGGTTACGGCGTAATGAACTGTACATTTGAAGAATGTGACAGTGACGGCAATGTAAAAGGACGCTTGAACTATTATGATATCAGCGTCGAACCTCAGCAGGAATATACAGTAACCACAGTGAATGACTTTGAAAACAATGCTGATGCAATGCCGATTGTGACAGGAGACCAGAAGATTGCTGCAAGTGAATACATTGATGTTGCACAGGATGCCTGTGTCAATGTAAGTGCTAATCCTAAATCCGAAGATGGGGTTGAAGGTGGAAAAATCTACGGTTATGGTACCTATGCTCAGGGCGATGCAGTTATTTTGACGGCACATCCTGATGAAGGATATGAGTTTTTCTGCTGGACAATTGGAGATGACATTGTTGAAACAAAGTCGATATATGAGTTTACAGCAAGAGAAGATGTAACCATAACAGCAAATTTCTACAAAAATGATTATGTCTATGTTGATGTTGACACCGAAGAAGGCGGAACTGCAATTGGTAATGCCCGCTACCACATGGGAGAAACAGCAACAGTAATTGCGGAACCTGATGAAGGCAGCACATTTGCAGGTTGGTATAATGGTGAAACTTGTGTTTCGGAAGAAGAAACATACGAGTTTGTTGTCAATGAGAATACTTATTTGACCGCACACTGGAACACATCGGTTATTACCCCGACCGCAACCCCGACCGCAACCCCGACCGCAACCCCGACCGCAACCCCGACCGCAACGCCGACTGCGACCCCGACCGCAACTCCGACCGCAACTCCGACCGCGACTCCGACTGCGACCCCGACTGCGACGCCGACCGCAACGCCGACCGCGACTCCGACCGCAACGCCGACCGCGACTCCGACCGCGACTCCGACTGCGACGCCGACCGCAACCCCGACCGCAACGCCGACTACGACTCCGACCGCAACGCCGAGCTCAACACCGGCATCTACGATGAAACCGGCACATTCGTTGATTCTTGACTGGATTAAACAGTGGTTCCATCCGTCTCCCAAGCCAACTCCTACTCCGACTGCATTGCCTACCCCGACAAGTGCGCCGACAGAGGAGCCGAAACCAACGGTAGAACCTTCCAGTACGCCCAGTGCAACAGTGAAACCGATGAAACCGAACCATCATTGGTGGTGGTTCTGGCCGTTCTGGTAATCACTTGGTAGATACATAATAGCACAAAACCGCCCTGACGTTTTTGGCGTCAGGGCGGTTATTTTATGGTATTACGCTTTTTCCTCTGCCCCAAAATCATACCCCATATCGCGGTACAGGTTATAGGCTTTGCGCAGGAAATCTTCGGTCACGCAAAAGTATTCGGCGGCATCGGCAAGGGTGTCGCCGCGGCGCAGGCGGGCAGCAAGTTCGGGGTAAGGGATGTGCTTGAGCACGGCGGCTTTGTCGGCCCGGTATTCGGCCTGCGCTTTGAGCTGGTAGGGCGAATACGGCAGATAGAACGCGCCGCTGGCAAAGTGCCCGTCCTCGTGGATCAGGGCGGTGCGCACCTCGGCGGAAGAATCAAACCGCGCGGTGTTGATGCCCACAATGCGCCCGTTCTGCAAAGAAAGGCAGCGCATGCTGCGCAGCGGGCATTCCGCCACGGTAATGCCTTCCCGGTCCATCTCGTCCAGTGTGGCTGCAAGGGTATATTTGAACATTCGTGCCCCTCCCGCAAGCGCAGGCCCGGCCAAAGGCGGCTTACTGCTTGCCCTGGTTGATCTCCGCACGCAGGCGGATCAGGGTGGCAATATCGGCCTTGTCCTCTTCGGTCAGGTAGCGCTTCAAGTTCTCATAAGCGGCAATGGGCTCATCGCGGATCAGGTCCGAAACGGCATCCGTCTGGTCCGGCTCGGTTTCCAGCGGTTCATCCCCGGCAAGCTGGGCGATGGTAACGCCAAAATACTCGGCAATGGGCCGCGCGTGCTTCAGCGTCAGCTGTTTGGTGCGGCCGGATGCCAGCTCCGACAGGGTGCTGCGCGGGATTTTCAGCGCGCGGCACATTTTGGTTACGTCAGTGCCGTCGCGGCGGCACAGCTCCTGGATGATATCATACATTCTGCTCATGGCGGGAGCCTCACTTTACCTGCACTGCGCGGGGCAGAACCACGCAGTGATTAAATTCTGTTCCTGTATTCAGGATACCCCCGCCGCAAGGGAATGTCAAGCCTGCTGCTTACATTTTTGCCTTGGGTATACCTGAAAAGGCGAAAATAAACGTTTTTTCGCAAGTGCAGTTTTGTGGCTTGCGCCTGCAAAACAGTCGTGATTTTTTTCAGATACACCCGAATACCCTCATTATACCACAAGGCAAGGGTGATAAACCGGACTTTGACGGGCACAAACGGAAAAAATATTGGGCAATACCGCATAATTCTAAGTGCCGATACGGCGAGCGAGGTGCGGCAGAT
>OGRA01003741.1_pt1 | contig 11240 bp, 5 predicted proteins | sample 1553351 | NCBI WGS metagenome assembly OGRA01 (sample SAMEA2580056, study PRJEB22360) | human gut metagenome | biome: human gut; feature: human-associated habitat; material: faeces | place: Denmark | collected 2008/2010
TCAGCGAGCTGAACAAGAAAGCCTACGTTCACATCGAGGACTGGCGCAACCGCCCGTTACAGGGTGGACGCTATCCATACGTCTACGTGGACGGTATCTACCTGCGCCGCAACTGGGGCGGAGAGTATGAAAATGTAGCTGTTTTGGTGGCGATTGCGGTCAATGAGGACGGTTTTCGTGAGGTTTTGGGCGCCGCCGAGGGCATGAAAGAGGACAAGGCCAGCTGGGTCAGTTTCTTCCAGTGGCTTCGCGGACGCGGCCTGGACGGCGTAAAGCTCATCGTTGGGGACAAGTGCATGGGGATGCTGGAGGCCGTGGGCGAGGTGTTTCCGGACGCCAAATATCAGCGCTGCACGGTGCATTTTTTACCGCAACGTTTTCTCTGTTGTGCCCAAATCCAAGGTCAAAATTGTAGCGAAAATGCTCAAGGCGATCCACGCCCAGGAGAGCAAGAAGGCGTCCTGCGAGAAGGCGAAAGCCGTGGTCGCCGAGTTGCGCGCCATGAAGCTGAAGGAGGCCGCCAAAAAGGTCGAGGACGGCATTGAGGAGACACTGACCTACTGCGATTCTCCCCAGCGAGCACTGGACGCGCATCCGCACCAACAACGTGATCGAGCGGCTGAACCGTGAGATCCGCCGCAGGACGCGGGTGGTGGGGACATTCCCCGATGGCAACTCCGCCCTGATGCTGGTCTGCGCGAGGCTGCGCCATGTGGCGGGCACCCAGTGGGGTAGCAAGAAATACATGAACATGAAGCACTTGGAGGCAGTTCTGGACGATGCCTCTATTGCCGGCTGACTTCACTCAGCCGGAGCCTGCAAATAATTTTGCGCATAAATCTTGACGGGACCGGCTATGGGAATGTATCTGATGAATGATATGAACATGTCAAGGTACCAGCTTGCAGCAAAAGTGAGGTAGCAAGCGAAGGGAATTTGGGCCCCTCTACTTACTACCTCACTTACACGCAATATTGTAACCCTTAAAATTAAATTTGGCAGTTACTTTTTATGCTTGCAATACATTTCGTTGGAGCCCCCGCTTCCATCTCTGAAAGCAGGGGACTTGCAAAGTCACATAACAGAACAATAAGATTATGGAAGCAGCCCCAACTGCAAAAGCTTTTCTGCCTTCCATGCAACAAGACTGTTTTTGCGGTATAAGCTTTGTTGCTTCTGCACCCAGTGTCTGAGCCCGGGATTCTGCTCATAATCAGCAGGAACATCAAAATTATGATTCTGGTTCCCATAGTCAACCAACGATTGGAACATCTCAAGCCATTTGTTATCATTGTTGGGAATCCATAGCATCCCAAGAGAGTCTAACTGATTGATTTGGTCCTCCGTAAGATGCTTTCCTTTTCTTTTTCCATGATATATTTGCCGCTGCTCAGAAAGCCATCGTCCCAGCCATACTCCATTCTCTTTATAATTTGTTGAAATGGATATGTTACCGTGCGTTTTGTAGTAGGATTCCAACATAGCGTATTTCGAATTCCACGAATCTGGTCGTTCCCATACCATTCCCACTGACTCCATTTTCTGCTTGTGCTGCTCTGGCATACTTCCCCGTCGATATCGCTCGCGCTGGTTTGCAACCCATTCGCCCAACCGGAACCCATCCGGTGAGCAGCAGGATCTTGTGACATTCAGATCTCCATTTGCACGGAAGTATTCTTGTGCGTGGACCATCCCGTTGGCGAAGCCCCTGTCCAGCTTCCCGGTCCAGTTCATGCCGATGGCGTCAAGCGCCGCGATTTGTCTTTCCGTCAAGGGCCTGCCCTTTCCCGGCTTTTTCCGGTTATAGCGCACAGACTGTATCCATACGCCCAACTTCAGACCATCCGGCGAAATATACGCCGCAGGGACCTCCAAGTCCCCATGCTTTCTATAATAATCCTGTGCAGCCTGAAAGTTCATTTCCCACTGGCTGTCTACCTTGCTCCAGATAAAGCCCAGTTCATCCAGCTGCCGGATGCGTTCTTCCGTCAAATACGACGAGCGCAAGCCGGACGCCCGGTAATTCCGCAGGTTGGCTACCCAATTCCCCAGGGCGATTCCCTGCGGATCCACATAGTCTTTCTTGATATCCATATCACCGTAAGCATCCTTGTATGCTTTCAGCGCAGCCAAATATTTTTCCCATCTCTGCTGCTGGACGTCCCATACCATCCCGATGCCATCCAGCCGGCGGACCTGTTCCTCTGTCAGCGTACCCGGAACGGACCCACTGTGCACACGGCGCTGGGTTTGCAGCCAGGCTCCCAGAGAATAACCCTCCGGCGTCTTATAGTGCTTCGGCACATTCAGGTGTCCGTGCTCCCGGTAAAATGCCGCCGCACACACAAACATATGCTCCCACGGAACGGACAGAGAATCCTCCAGCCTGGCAAATAACTGCCGGCACTCCCGTACCTCGTCGATAATCTCAAATCGCTCCTGGACAATGTCGTCGCCGCCCAAATACCGATAGTAGGTGATAGCCGCCTGCATCTCCTCCTGGATGGTTCCGATACTGTATAGATTCTCCACATTGTTGACAACGTCCAGTATCAGCGGAGTTCTGGCTGAGCCGCAGGACAGGGCCCGGCCTATCTGTTGCTTGTAGACAGTGGGTGAAACTGTAGGGCGAAACAGGATAACTCCAGAAACATCCGGCGTGTGGATGCCTTCGTTCAGCATGTCAATACAAAACAGCAGCTTCAGATGCGCACTGCCGTCCGCCTTGAAAGCAGCAAAAGTCTGACTGGTTTCCGGGTCCTCCGAATAGGCCCGGTAAACATGGGGCTCCGGGTCCACTCCGCCGAACCACTGGGACACATGACAGAGCAGTTCATCCATATGCTCCTTATTGGCGCAGAACACCAGATATTTTCCGGACCGGTCCGTCATATGCTTCTGGAACATGACGTCCAGCCCATCCGCCATTTCCAGCTTCCGGCGCAGAGCGTCCAGATACACCTGGGCCGCATCCCGCGTAGGCCTTGACTTGGCCCGTTGAATGCGGCGCTGATACTTTTCAAGCTCCTTCTGATAGCTGTAGATCCCCACCACATACTTGGGCGCAGGCAATATGCCGCGGACGATCGCCTCGCCCAAGGTCATCTCGTTGGCCACGTTCCCGTCAAACAGCTCATCTGCCATATTTCGCTGGCCGTCCAGGTACCGCACGCTGGTGGCAGACAGGCCCAGCAGCTTCGCATCCGGATACATATGCAGGAGCCGGTCCACGCCCTGTCCCCACATTTCCGCTCCGCAGCGATGAAACTCGTCTAGGATCACGTAGTCCGGACGAATTTCAGACATTTCCTCCAGCTCCATGGACAGGAGCTTTGCATAGGTGAAGAAGTGAATATTCTCCGGCTGCTCTCCTCCGGTGACAGCAGTCAGATTCTCCATCTGTGTCCTGAAAATATAAGCGCTGGGAGACAGCCAGCAAACCGTTTTGTCCGGATGGTCCGCGCAGAGCTGAAAGGCGATAAAGGATTTTCCGGTGCCGGTGGGATGCACGATCGCAGCCTTTCCCTCATTCTCCAGCATTCGGCTTGCCGCGTGGTATGCAGCCTTGTTGTGGGGAAATAGATCCAAGTTCACGCAGTCTGTCCTCCCTTGACGCTTTGATAATATAAGCAGAGTTTACATCATTCCGGCGCAAATTGCAACGTTAACCCGGCAGTTCCCATTCAAAACATAAGAATCGGTAAAAACGGCGAAGGCAGGTTGACGCCTGGCATTGGTCTGCGGCACATCAGTTATTTCAAACGGACAATTTCCTTAGTCAAAAGGTTCAATTTCAATGCGGCATATTGGTAATTGTTCCAAATTTTGCAAAATGTGTCGAATTTTGTTGCAAAATAGGAAGCGGGACAGTTCTATAAATGGACGCACAAACCAGCGTCTGAATACAAAGAGAAAGAGAGAAAAACGAATGAAACTGTGGAAACGCATACTGTCCTGTTTCCTGGCGCTCCTTCTGACCGTATACCTGCTCCCCGTGCAGGTCATGGCTGAAGAGTTGGGGGACCTGTGGCCGCTGACAACGGAAAACATCGCAGAGACACCTCCCGATGTAATAGGAGAAGTCCTGGAGCGACGGGGCGAAAACCAGAAAGAATTTCTGCTGGCCAACGGCGTGCGGCAGGTAGTTATCTATCCTGCAGCCGTTCATTATCAAAAGGATGGCCAGTGGGAGGATATCGATAATCGCCTTCTGCCTGCGACTACACGGGACGGCGAGACGGTTTATCAGAATGTCGCCGGTATGTGGGATGTCTCGGTACCCGCCGAATTGAACACCGCCGGAGGGATCACTGTCAGCCGGAATGGATATAGTCTATCCTTTTATCTGACAGGTCAGTTGTTTGAAGACGGGGGCGCTATCTCGGAAAGCGGCAGCGCCTCCATGGGGGAGGAACTGCCCGGTGAGGATATGATCTGCGTTCCCACAGGCGAAAGTACTGCGGCAATCAGCAGTACCACTTCCACTTTGGCAGACGATGACCAGCTTCAGCCAGAGGCTACGCTGAAGAATCAGCGTAGTGAGGCCCTGTATCAGAATGTTTATCACGACACAGATGTGACCTATGACTTGGACTCCAATCGGTTGAAGGAGTCCCTGATTCTGCGCAGCTGCCCGAAGGAAATGCTGGGCTACCGCTATCGCCTGGAAACGGACAGCCTGCGGCTGGAGCTTTAAGAGGACAACCGTATTCTGGCCTATGCCAAAGACGCCGGTCTCCAAGATGGACCGGTATTCTATATGCCGGCTCCGTATCTGCTGGATGCAGAAAACGCATACTCCAATGATATCAAAGTGACCTTGGAGGAAAACGACAAGGGCTATGAGCTGCGGTACTATCTGCCCCAGGATTGGATGGCGGATGCCGCGTATCCCGTGATACTGGACCCCGTAGTCCAGCCGGTATCCAACACGTTCACCATCCGGGATAAGACCGTGACCCAGCGCAATCCGCCAGCCTATGATGCCATTTCTCTGGATGCAGGATATTCCACCAACCGCGGGCGGGAGCGGATTTATATTCGTTTTAAGAATATCCCCTCTTTGACCTCAGCAGATGTGGTCGTAGGCGCAAAGGTCTTACTTTACAAATATAGCGGCTCCGGTAGTATCTCGGGCAATTATATGACGGCGCATCAGGTCAAAAGCATGTGGGACTCTGAGACAATTACCTGGGCTAACCGGGCAGACTATGTCCACACCTCAGAAGATTATCAATTCGTTGCCGGACAAACCTGGCATAGCTGGGATATTACGAACATTGCCCAAAAATGGTATGAGCCCTCCGGAAATACTGGTGTCATGCTTCGCATGTCGGAAGCCGTAGAGGGTGGGACGACAACAAAAACTGCGTCCTTCTATTCCTCTGACTACAGCAACACGCAGCAATGCCCCATGCTGGTCATCTCCTACATCAACAACTGCGGACTGGAAAGCACCTGGGACTATACCTCTTCCAGTGCCGGACGGGCCGGTACCGGCTATGTCAATGACTACACCGGAAACCTGGTGTGGGTCCACACAGGACTGGGCTTTTCCGGCAACCGGATGCCCGTCAGCATCAACGCTGTCTATAACGCAAACGACAAGGGCAACAAGGCCTACGGTCTTGGCTACGGCTGGCGTACCAATTACAACCAGCGCGTTGAGCAGATCACTTTAGGCGGCACTACCTACTACCGGTGGGAAGATGAGGACGGCACCCGCCACTATTTTATGAAAAAGTCTGCCGGGCTGTATGTGGATGAACTGGAGCCTACACGTCAACTGACGGATACCGGCAGCGGAACGAAAAAATTCTGTATCACAGAAAAGAGCGGCAGCAAACGCTATTTCGATGCCAGTGGACGGCTCGCTGGACTCTCCAATAACCAGGCCACAGCCAGCAGCGTCTCCATTTACTACGCATCGCAGGATCACATCTCGGTCATCTCGGATGGCGTTGGCCGCAAATACCGATTCAGCTATGACAGCAGCGGCAACCTGACCAAGATCAGCTTTACAGGTACCGGCACAACAGAGTTGTCCGCTATGACCTACCAGGTCAGCGGCGATAATCTGAGGACCATCGGATATCCAGACGGGAAAAATGCGACATTTTCCTATGGTGCAGAACATCTGCTGACCGGTGCGCAGGATGCTGACGGCTGTAAGCTGGCGTATACCTATAACACGACCACGAACGGACAGCCTAACCGAATCGCGACCATCAAGGAATACGATGGCAGCACCGCAGGCGGAACACTGTCTCTGGAATATGCACATAACCAGACCACATTTACCGATCACAACGGCAACAAGGAGATCATGCAGTTCAACCGCTACGGCAGTACCCTGTCGGTGCAGGATGGACTGGGCCGTGCGCAGTTCTCCCAATATGCCAACAGCACGGACCTGGCCAAGGCCAGTCAGCTGACGCTGTCGTCCAAGCTGCAGAATACCGTCATCAATCTGCTGGAAAGCGGCAGCCTCGAGAGCAAGACCGGATGGACGGTCTCCGGCACCGGTACCGGCAGCTGGAGCTACAGCCAGGCCCAGGCCTATTACGGCCGCACCTCCCTGTCCATTCAGAACAACACCCTCAAGCCGGTCAGCAGCGCTGTGCGGGCCCTTGAGCCCGGGAAGACATATACCTTCTCCGCCTATGTCAGAGCCGGAGCCAGCGGAGCCCGCATTGGATTGCTGAAGCCCGGCAGCACGGAGCCCCTGGTTGTCAGCACCGCCGCACCGGCCAATAACACCTGGACCCGGCTGCAGGTGACGTATACGCTGCCATCCGGAAGCGCCTATGCCTCGGTTCTCCCCTTCCTGCAGAACACCTCCGGTACGGCCGCCTATTTTGACGCCTTGCAGCTGGAACAGACCGCCTCGCCCAGCCGGTATAACCTGGTGGAAAACAGCGACTTTTCCTTTAATTCCGCCTGGACTCCCAACTCCAGCTGCGCCAGTACGGACCAGATCATCACCTATACCAGCTCTCCCACGGAGAACTCGGACAAGCGGGTCATGCGCATCACCGGTGACCCCAACAAGCACAAGTATGGCAATCAAATTCTGAGCGGCCTTGGCGGGGCCGCAGGCGATGTATATACGGTGGCCGGCTGGGCCAAGGGCGACTGCGTATATACGGACGACAGCAATCGCCGGATGTATGCCCTGATGGTGCGATTCTATTACACAGATGGCACCACAAGCGATAACTTTATCAAGTTCAATCCGGATACGGACAGCCAGAGCAGTTGGCAGTTTGTTTCTGGCGTGGTCAAGGCAGCCAAGCCCTACTCCCAAATGGGCATCTACACGTCCTATGTCCAGACGCTGAACACCGTCTATTTCGACAATGTGCAGCTGTTCAAAGAGGAGTTTGGACATAGCTATGACTACGACTCCAACGGCAATCTCATCAGCGTGGTGGACCTGCAAAAGAACAAAACCAAATATGATTACGATTCCAACAACAATTTGGTAAAAATGACCTTGCCAAGTGGGGCCAGTCAGTCGTATACTTATGATAGTTACCACAACGTGACCAAAGCGGTAAGCCCGGAGGGCGTTACCTCCCGGTTCACCTATGATACCTATGGCAACATCAAGACCGTAAAGCTGGGCAGCGGTAGCCAGACCATTTCCGCCAGCGCGGTATATACGGCTAACGGGGACCAGGTCTCCAGCGTCACGGACGCACTGGGCCAGACCACCACCTATGGCTACGACACCCAGACCGGCGTTCTGAACTGGACCCAGGCTCCCGGCGAGACGGCCAGCACCCGCACCAACTACACCCACGACCAGCTGTACCGCACCACCAAGGTCCAGCAGAGCACTGCCGCGGTGGACTATACCTACAGCAAGGATCTGCTGTCCGCCATTTCCACCGCCTCCGGCACGGATTACAGCTTCACCTACGGGGTGTTCGACCTGACCACGGCGGTGAAGGCCGGAAGCCGCACCCTGATCTCCCACGGCTATACCAACGATCAGAACCGGCGGGTGAGCCCGGGCGTCTACGGCAACGGCGACGCCGTGTCCTACAGCTACGACAGCTTTGGCCGCACCACCGCAGTGACCTACGGCGACACCGGCAGCACCGTGTCCTACGCCTACGATGCCAACAGTAACCTGGGCCAGCTGACCGACGGCATTTCCGGCCGGGTCAACCGCTACAGCTACGATTTCCTGGACCGGCTCATGCGGTATGAGGAGTCCGGCGACGGCTACAGCAACATTGTCCAGTGGGGCTACGATGACGAGAACAATTTGTCCTCCCAGACCCAGACGCTGAACGGGAGCACCTATGCCAGCACCTACGCCTATGACAAGGATAACCGGCTGACCAAGGCGACGGAGGGTACCATCTCCGCCAACTACACATATGACAGCTTCAGCCGCATGACAGGGCTGACCGCCAAAAACGGCAGCACCTCCGTGGTCAGCACCGCCGTCACCTATGTGGACCCCAGCTCGTCGGCCACCTCTACCCAGGTGAAAACCTGGAACAACGGCAAGGCTGCGTACACGTACACCTATGACAACAAGGGGAATATTACCTCCATAAGCGATGGAAGCAAGACGGTCACCTATGCCTATGATGCATTTGGCAGACTTGTGGATGTATACGACCCCGTGGCCAAGCAGCACTGCGTTTATACCTATGACGATGGAGGCAATCTTCTTCAGCAAGTAATCTACAAGCCCAAGCAGAGTTCGGGTGGCGGTGGCGGCGATATTGTCATACCGGTCGATCCGCCGGTTGAACCTCCAATAGAAGTCATAGTTGCGGCAGCCCCGGATGATTATGGTTATTACCTGTCCGCAACGGTGAACTATACTTACGGCGACGTCAATTGGCCGGACCTGCTGACGGCGTTCAATGGGAAGTCCATCACCTACGACGCCATAGGCAACCCCCTGTCCGACGGCACATGGACCTATGCCTGGCAGCACGGCCGCCAGCTGGCGTCCATGAGCAAGAGCGGCAGCAGCATCGCCTACGGCTACAACGCCGACGGCAAGCGCATTTCCAAGACGGTCAACGGCACGACGTACAATTATGCCTACCTGGGTGACACCCTGACGGACCTGTCCTGGGGCAGCAATCGGATGCATTTCACCTACGACAGCCTGGGTCCTGCGTCCGTGACGTATAACGGCGTCAAGTATTTCTACCTGAAGAATGCCCAGGGCGACGTCACCGGTCTTGTGAACGCCAGCGGCACCCAGGTGGTGTCCTACACCTACGATCCCTGGGGCGCGCCCATGTCCACCGACGGCACCATGGCCTCCACCCTCGGCGCCGCGAATCCCCTGCGCTATCGTGGGTATGTCTATGACAGCGAGACGGGGCTGTACTACCTCAGCAGCCGGTACTATAACCCGGTCTGGGGAAGGTTTATCAATGCTGATACGCCGGAAATTGTTGTTTCCTCTACAGGTAAGGTTAACTGGGATAAGAATCTCTTTGCTTACTGCGACAATAACCCAGTCAATCGACAAGATAATGGAGGCAAGGCATGGCAGGATGTTCTCATTGATGCCCTCGTTTCGGGGGTTGTTAGCGGTATATTTGGGCTGATTAATGATGGAATCTTGGGCGAGGATGTTTCATTTGATAGATTTTGTAATTCTTTCTTCCGAGGTTTCAAAAGCGGCTTTCTGAGTTCCTTTACTACAAATTTCATAGAGGCATTTTCGCCACTATCATCGTTGAAGAGAGCAGCTAAGATTATTGGTGCGACTTACTCTGCTATACTCGCATTTCGTGATGTATATCATTCAACCGAAATCCATACAGCAGAGTTGTTTAATCAAGCGATTATGGCTGCCATTGTAGCAATCATGACCTCGGCTGTAACGGCTGTTGTTCCAGCAGTTGATGGATCTGCAGCAGAAAAGGTTATCGGTGAAACATTTTGTAAGATGACCTTTAGCGTACCTTGCGAAGCAGTCGGTTCTGCGTACATCGCAGCAACAACATACTCGTCGAGCCGCAGAAGCAGAAGCAGAAGCAGCGGAGGGAGCTCTAATATGTGTATGGGCCGAAGGGGCCCGGTAAGGATGACTGTATGAAGAAATTAGAAAAAGGCAACATGCGTATCTCCCCATCTGGGATGCATGACCAGATGATGTTTTTCATTATATCCGGTGTAGGAATTGATGTGTTTTATATCTACGCCTATATCTCCTACTTTAAACCGCCTACTCCAATAGCCCTTGACGTAGTCATATTCTGGATTTTTGGACTGATATTTAATGCGGTGGTATTTACCATGATTATTGCGCTCAGCCGGGTATACATTGTATCCACCAAGGGGATTACCGTGATATTGCTGGGTATCTTTCGTCACCTCTATCCGTGGGAACGGTTTCAGATGGTGGGCCTGTATCCCATAGCGAAAGTTATAGAAGAAACACCTGGCGAGGCATTCATGATGGTATGCAGCACCGTAATGTTAGAAGGAACAGCCGGTGGACGGATCAATATAGAGCGTGCCACCTTTCGCTGGCCGCAGGTTTTGATTTTTCCACCGCTGACAGGCGAGGAACGCATGCAATTTGAAAGCCTGCGGCGCGGGGAAATATCTCCCGACCTGGAGGATCAGGAACCCGACGAGGAGGAATAAGTGTCCCGGCTGACGGACGTGGCCGTCAAAAGACGGTCACGTCCGGACAGCAAGCAACACCTACACCTACGGCAACGCTGATTGGCCGGACCTGCTGACGGCGTTCAATGGGAAGTCCATCACCTACGACGCCATAGGCAATCCCCTGTCCGACGGAACGTGGACGTATACCTGGCAGCATGGACGCCAGCTGGCGTCCATGAGCAAGAGCGGCAGCAGCATCGCCTACGGCTACAATGCCGACGGCAAGCGCACTTCCAAGACAGTCAACGGTACAACGTACAGACAGCTTCAGCCGCATGACGGGGCTGACCGCCAAAAACGGAGTCCCTCTTACCACAAAAATGCCTCATATATAAGACGGGTATAACAGCTTACCTGTCTTATATATGAGGCTTAGTTTTGTTCACATTTTCTTCTCTATCGCCTTACGCGCCTTGCTCCTGGCCCTTGTCAGCAGCATCCGCACACTGCTGGACTTGACGCCCAGGGCAGAGGCAATCTCCGCATCGCTCATGTTCAGGACATATTTGTCCTCCAGCAGCTGCCGCGTCCGCGAATCCAGCTGCGGCCAGACCCGCCAAAGCACATCGGCATCGTCC
>OGRA01003747.1_pt1 | contig 11224 bp, 8 predicted proteins | sample 1553351 | NCBI WGS metagenome assembly OGRA01 (sample SAMEA2580056, study PRJEB22360) | human gut metagenome | biome: human gut; feature: human-associated habitat; material: faeces | place: Denmark | collected 2008/2010
GGACCCGCAGCCGCCCCGCCGGGTGGACGCCCCGGCCCAGCCCCGTGTCATCCGCGAGGCCATGGATGTGACCCAGGGAAAGCTCTCCATGGGCTTCCGCTGCGGCACCGACGATGTGCCCGCCATGCTTCTGGCCAACCTTCTGTTCGGCGGCAGCAGCAATTCCAAGCTGTTTCTCAACGTCCGGGAGAAGCTGTCCCTGTGCTACTACGCCTCCAGCAATTATGTCCGGTCCAAGGGCATCCTGACGGTGTCCTCCGGCATTGAAAGCGCCGACTATCAGCGGGCCCTGGACGAAATTCTGCACCAATTGCAGGAGGTCCGGGACGGGCACTGGGAGCCTTGGGAGCTGGAGGGCGCCCGCAGCACCATGCGCAGCGCCCTGGCCTCCCTGCCGGATTCTCAGGGCGCCCTGGAGAATTATTGCCTGGGGCAGGCCGCCACCGGCCAGAGCGAGGACCCGGAGACCATGCAGCGCCTGCTGGACCAGGTGACGCCGGAGCGCATCCGGGCCGCCGCCCAGAGCGTGACCCTGGACACCGTATACTTCCTGCACGGAAAGGAGGAGGCCTGATGAAAACCCTTACCTACCCCCGCATCGGGGAAAAGGTCCTGTGGGAGACTCTGCCCAACGGCCTGCCTGTGTGCGTGGTGCCCAAGCCCGGCTATGCCCGGAGGTTTGCCTTCTTCACCACCCGCTACGGCGGCATGGACATGCGTTTCCAGCTGGACGGCCGGTGGCTGGACACCCCCGCCGGCATCGCCCACTATCTGGAGCACAAGATGTTCGACACGGCGGACGGCAGCGCCATGCAGGAGCTGGCCAAGGGCGGGGCCGAGCCCAACGCCTTCACCAGCAACGCCGTCACCGCCTATTATTTCGACTGCACCGAGCATTTTTATGAAAATCTGCGGATCCTGCTGTCCTTCGTGTCCGTGCCGTATTTCACCGACGAGAGCGTGGAAAAGGAACAGGGCATCATCGCCCAGGAGATCGGCATGATCGAGGACAACCCCGAGTGGCAGGTATACCGCCAGATGATGCAGGCCCTGTACCGCCACAGCCCCGTGCGGCAGTCTGTGGCCGGGTCCGTGGAGAGCATCCGCCGGATCACGGCCCAGACCCTGTACGACTGCCACAAGGCGTTTTATACCCCCGCCAACATGTGCCTGGTGGTGGTGGGCGACGTGGACCCGGAGGAGGTTCTCCGGGCCGCCCGGGAGGTTCTGCCCCGGGAGAGCGGCCCCGCCATCCCCCGGGACTATGGCCGGGAGGAGGACCTGACGCCTCATATGGCCCGCATAGAGGACCGGATGGAGGTGGCCATGCCCACCTTCCTGCTGGGCTTCAAGTGCCCGCCGGTGCCGGAGGGAGAGGAGCGCATGCGCCTGGATATCCTGGGGGACCTGGCCTGCGACGTGCTCATGGGAGAGTCCAGCCCCCTGTTCACCCGGCTGTACAGTCAGGGGCTGATCAACGGCACCTTTGACAGCGCCTATGACCTGCTGCCGGGAGCCGCCTATGTGTTCTGCGGCGGCGACAGCAACGATCCCGAGGCCGTGCAGCAGGCCGTTCTGGATGAAGCCCGCCGGGTGGTCCGGGAGGGGGTGGACCCGGCCTATGTCCAGCGCATCCGCCGGGCCAGCTTCGGCGCATCCATCAAAAGTCTGAACTCCTTCGAGGCTATCGCCTCCACGGCGGCCGAGGGCTGCTTCCAGGGATACGATCCCTTCCGCTTCCCGGAGGTGTACGATTCCATTACCCAGCAGGATCTGCTGGACTTTATCCGGGACAATATCCGGCCGGAGCGCATGGCCCTGTCCATCATCTATCCAAAGGAGTGACGCTATGAACGAGAATTGGAAATTTTCTGATATTCCCTATACCAGCCCGGACGTGGAGGCCCTTCAGACCCGGTACGATGCCCTGACCCGCCGGGCCAGGGCTGCCGCCTGCCCGGAGGACCTGCTGGACGTGGTCCGGCAGCGGGACGCCCTGCAGCAGGAGGTGGCCCTGTGCCAGAGCATTGCCACCATCCGGGCCTTCCACGACGTCACCGACGAATTTTACCAGCGGGAGCTGCAGGAGACCCTGCCCCGGCTGGAGACGCTGGATACCCAGTCCCTGTCCATGGCCATTGCGGAGAGTCCCCACGCTGCGGCGGTGGACGGGACCTTCGGCCCCCAGCTGCGCCGCCTGCTGACGCTGGATCAGCGGCTCCACACCGGCGGCAAGGAGCTGCAGGCCCGCATCTCCCGGCTGACGGCCCAATACCAGCAGCTGACGGCCTCCGCCAGGTATCAGGTCCAGGGCGAGACCCTCAGCGGCGGCCAGCTGCGCTTTGCGCTGGCCAGCACCGACCGGGAGCGCCGCCGGGCCGCCTACGAGGCCCAGCAGCAGACGGCGCTGGAAAACGCCGAAGCCCTGGAGCAGCTGCTGCGGGACCTGGTCCACGCACGAAATCAGCTGGCCCGTGAAAACGGCTTTGACAATTTTGCCGACTACGGCGATCTCTGCATGCAGCGTCTGGGCTATGGCCGGGCGGAGCTGGACGAATTCTGCCGCCAGGTGCAGACCCACATCGCCCCCCTGTATCTGCGTCTCCAGGAGGAGCAGCGCCAGCGCCTGGGGGTTGAGGCGCTGCTGCCCTATGACCGGGCGCTGGTGTTCCCGGAGGGCAACGCCGTCCCCGTGGCGGCGGAGGAGCTGCCTGAGGCCGCCCGCCGGATGTACCATGCCCTGAGCCCGGAGGCAGGGGAATTTTTCGACGAGATGGTCCGCCACGACCTGCTGGACGTGACCGGCTCTCCCAATAAAATTTCCGGCATGGGCTTCTGCGACATGCTGGGCGCCCCCTACCGGATGCCCTTCATCTTTGCCAACTGCGACGGCACCGCCGGTGACGTCACCGTATACACCCACGAGCTGGGCCACGGGCTCCAGGGGTATCTGTCCATCCGCAGCCAGCCGGTGGCAGACTATGCGGGCCTGAGTCCGGACCTGGCGGAGGTCCACTCCAAGACCATGGAGCTGCTGGCCCAGCCCTACGCCCGGGATTTCTTCGGGAACCACGCTCCCCAGTTCCTGACGGAGCACCGCTATGACTTCATCAAGGAGCTGTGCGCCTTCTGCTCCATCCACACCTTTGAGACGTGGCTGTATGAGCATCCGGACGCCTCTCTGGCCCAGTGGGCAGAGGAGTTCAACCGCATTGAGAAGTCCTTCGGCCGGGCCCGGAACAACGAGCCCTGGCGGAAGCAGGTGCTCTCCGGCTGCGACCTGTTCACCAATGTGGCCCTGTACATGTTCCCCAGGTATGTGATCAGCTACGCTCTGTCCATCGTCTGCGCCCAGCAGCTGAAGGCTGCCTATGACGCCGACCCCGCAGACGGTTGGGCCCGGTATCACGCCCTGTGTGCCTCCGGCGGCAGCAAGCTGTATGCCGAGACCCTTTCGGATGCCGGACTGCCCCTGCCCTACGCTCCCGGCGTGGTGGAGAGCCTGGCCCAGGACCTGGCCCGCCAGTTCTGGGGATAAAACCTCCTCTGCAGCCGCCGGCTGCGGAGGTTCCGGCCCCGGTTGGTAGACGAAAGAGAATAGACCGACGGCGGATGCACAATGCATCTGCCGCCGGTCCCTTTTTATAGGTTTTTCGGGTGGTCAGAACAAATCAGGGTACAGGGCCGCCACCTGCTGATACCAGCTCTGATATTGGGAAAGGGCGCTGCCGTCCGGGGAGTATACCTGCCATGCGCCGGCTGCATCGGAGGCGGTGAGGGGCTGATCCGTCAGGGGGTATTTGCCCAGCTCCAGCTCGGTGGGGAAGTACATGCCCGCGTAGTCGGAGTCGCCGGGGTAGGCGGTGAGGAACAGCAGGTAGGGCCGTCCCTTTTCCATGGGCAGATAGCCGCCCTGGGTCCACAGGGCATCATCCAGGGTGTAGCACTCCTCGGTGATGACCAGCTGCTCCGGGGCCTGGCCCTTCAGCACCTGGGACACCCTGCCGGTGGTCCGGGTATAGCCGGAGGAGACGTTGCCGTCGCTGTAGCGGGAAAGGACGTTTTCCTGAGTTTCCGGGGTGAATACCACGATTAGATCGCTGATCTCCTGCAATTGGGACACCGTTGCCGCCTGGGTCAGACGGTCAGCGGATATCTAGTACACAGTTTCCCGCTGTCCGCAGGCAGTCAGCAGAAGCAGGGACAGCAGCAGACAGGAAAGAATAAGCCGTCTTGTACGTTTCATGGAAAGCCTCCTTTATGATTTAATAATAGAATTATATCATACATGGGGAGAAACGCAAGGGAAATGTACTCGACCTACAGGGTAGTCTCGAATTGCTCCAGGCCCTGGCCCAGCAGCCGGGCGGCCTCGTCGCCCTGTCCGGCGGCGATGAGGTCCGTAAACCGGGCCAGAGTGCGCAGACTCTCCTCCCGGCCCACGGAGCGGATGTAGCCGGACCAGAACTCCAGATTAACCTTCTTAAAGGCGTTGAACAGCAGGGGCGTGATGGTGTTGCCGCTCAGGAACACCACACCCCGGTGATACCGGAACAGGGCCTCCGGCAGCTCCTCCTCCGGAGCCGTCTGGGCCTGGCGCAGCAGCTCCCGCAGCGCCTCCAGGTCCCCGGGGGTGTGACCGGCAGCCAGATCCCGCAGGGCCGGAGCTTCCAGATAATACCGCAGGCGCAGGATGCTGCGGGCGGTTTTCTCGTCCGGCAGGCCGCCGTGATAATCCATAATGGCCGTCAGCGTTTCCAGGCTGCCGGTCTGGGCATAGTCCGCCACGGTGACGCCCCGGCGGGAGGCGATGTCCAGAAAACCCAGGCGGTGCAGCTCCCGCAGGCCCTCATGGACCACGGTTTTGCTGATGTGCATGGTGTCGGCCAGCTCCCGCTCCGTGGGCAGCCGGTCGCCGGGCTTCAGCTGCCCGGACAGAATTGCCCCCTCCAGCTGCTGAATGAACAGCTCCCGGATGGACGGGGCCACAATGGGGCGGAAATCCATAGCATATCCTCCTTTTGGTCCGACCAGGACCATAAAATAGGATATCATAACTTTAGAGAAACAGTCAATAGCTTTTTGCGGCAGAAGTTGCTATTATAATAGTGAGTTAGTATCGAAAAAACCGCCCGTTGGGCGGAAATGAAGGAGATTTGACATGGGAAAGAACATCAACGGCGATCGTCCCACCGCGTTCCCCCTGGAGCAGGAGAAGCTGCCCTTTACCATCCCTGTGGTGGACGAGCCCCGGCCCAAAATTGCGAAGCTGGTGGCCATGATTACCGACCGGGTGCCCGCCAAGCTCAAGGGCGTCAAGGGCAACGACCCGGAATACTGGGGCCTGGCGGACCTGGTCACCGACGAAATGGCGGACGTGGCCCTAAAGATGGGCGTCCGCAAGCCCAAGACCATCGGGCAGTTGATGAAGCTGACCAAGCTGGAGCGGGAGCCTCTGCAGAAGCTGCTGGACGACATGGCCTGGGTGGGCCTGATCGAATACAACTGGGAGAATCTGGACGGGAAGAACCCCAACCACGAAAAGCGGTATGTCCTGCCCCAGTTCGTCCCCGGCAGCGCGGAGTTTTTCAACATGCGGCGCAGCCAGATGGACGAGCATCCCCAGGTGGCGGCCTTCTTTGAGCGGATGACCTTCCTGCCCCTGGAGAAGATCACCCCCATGGTGCCTCCCGGAGGCGCCGGCATCGGCATGCACGTGATCCCCGTGGAAAAGGCCATCGAAACGGAGAACGAGGCCGTGGGCCTGGAGAAGATCTCCTATTGGCTGCACAAGTACGAGGGCAAGTACGCCAAGAGCATGTGCTCCTGCCGGGCCAGCCGCCAGTATCTGAACGAGGGCTGCGGCGACGACCCGGAGAGCTGGTGCATCGCCGTGGGCGACATGGCCACCTATATCGTGGAAACCGGCCGGGGCGAGTACATCACCTATGACGAGGCCATGGAGATCTTCAAGAAGGCCGAGGACAACGGCTTCGTCCATCAGATCACCAACATCGACGGCGAGGACAAGATCTTTGCCGTCTGCAACTGCAACGTCAACGTCTGCAACGCTCTGCGCACCAGCCAGCTGTTCAACACTCCCAATATGTCCCGCAGCGCCTATGTGGCCCGGGTGGAGACGGACCAGTGCGTGGCCTGCGGCCGGTGCGTGGAATACTGTCCCGCCGGTGCGGTGAAGCTGGGCCAGAAGCTGTGCACCAAGGACGGCCCCGTGGAATATCCCCGGCAGGAGCTGCCGGATGCGGTGAAGTGGGGCCCCGACAAGTGGTCCATCGACTACCGGGACAAGAACCGCATCAACTGCTACGACACCGGCACCGCCCCCTGCAAGACCGCCTGCCCCGCCCACATCGCCGTGCAGGGCTATCTGAAGCTGGCGGCTCAGGGCAAGTATCGGGAGGCGCTGCAGCTGATCAAGCGGGAGAATCCCTTCCCCGCCGTGTGCGGCCGCATCTGCAACCGCCGGTGCGAGGATGCCTGCACCCGGGGCACCGTGGACCAGGCCGTGGCCATCGACGAGGTGAAGCGGTTCATTGCCCAGCAGGACCTGGACACCGCCACCCGGTTCGTGCCGGAGAAGGTGATCCCCAAGGTAGACGGCGAGTTCGATCAGCAGATCGCCATCATCGGCGGCGGCCCGGCGGGCCTGTCCTGCGCCTATTACCTGGCGGAGAAGGGCTATCGCCCCACCGTGTTTGAAAAGGAGCGCCGCCTGGGCGGTATGCTGGAAAACGGCCTGCCCAGCTTCCGGCTGGAGAAGGACGTGGTCCAGGCGGAGATCGACGTGCTGCGGGAGATGGGCGTCCAGTTCCGCTGCGGCGTGGAGGTGGGCAAGGACGTGACCATTGCCCAGCTGCGGGAGCAGGGCTATCAGGGCTTCTATGTGGCCGTGGGCCTGCAGTCCGGCGGCAGGCTGAACATCCCCGGCGACGACGCCCAGGGCGTCACGGCGGGCATCGACTTCATGCGCCGGGTCAACGGCGGCCAGGAGACGAAGCTGGAAGGCCGGGTGGTGGTCATCGGCGGCGGCAACATCGCCGCCGACGTGGCCCGGACGGCGGTGCGCTGCGGCGCGGAGTCCGTGGACCTGTACTGCCTGGAGAGCTATGACGATATGCCCATGGGCCCGGAGGACCGGGGCGAGTGCGAGCGCGACGGCGTGACCATCCACGCCGGATGGGGCCAGACGGAGGTGACGGTCCGGGACGGTCATGCTGCAGGGATTCGCTTCCGCAAGTGCCTGCGGGTGAAGGACGACCAGGGGCGCTTCGCACCGGTGTTTGACGATAACGATGCCTGCGAGGCGGCCTGTGCCACGGTGCTGTACTGCATCGGCCAGAAGGTGGATTGGCGGCAGCTGCTGACGGGCACCGCCGTGACCTTCAACCCCAACGGCACCGCCCAGGTGGACCCGGTAACGTATCAGACGGCGGAGCCCGACATTTTCGCCGGAGGCGATGCCGTCACCGGCCAGAAGTTCGCCATCGACGCCATTGCCGCCGGCAAGGAGGGCGCCATTTCCCTGCACCGGTTCGTGCAGAAGGCAACCCTGACCATCGGCCGCAACCGCCGCCGGTTTGTGGAGCTGGACAAGGAGAACGCCCTGATCCCCGTGGGCTTCGACAACACGCCCCGCCAGCGGATCGGGTACAACGAGGCCCTGCGCCGGACCTTCCGGGACGAGCGGGTGGCCTTCACCGCCGAACAGGTGCAGAAGGAGACGGCTCGCTGCCTCAGCTGCGGCGCCTCCGTGGTGGACCGCAACAAGTGCATCGGCTGCGGTGTGTGCACCACCAAGTGCGCCTTTGACGCCATTCACCTGCACCGGGAGCGGCCGGAGTGCACCAACATGATCCCCTCCGAGGATAAGATGAAGGCCATCCTGCCCTACATGGTGAAGCGGGAGATCAAGATCCGGAAGGCCGGGAGGAAATAATGCACGAGCTGGGCATCGTTTTTCATGTGATCCGGGCCGTGGAGGACATTGGGCGGCAGCAGCAGCTCACCGATGTGGCGTCGGTGACGCTGGAGCTGGGCCAGGTGTCCGGTGTGGTGCCCCATGAGCTGGAGAGCTGCTGGAAATGGGCTGTGGCCCGGACGGAGCTGATGCCCCGGGCACAGCTGCGGTTCGAGACGGTCCACGCCATCACTCACTGCGATGGCTGCGGCCAGGACTATGACACCGTACCCCAAGGCCGGGTATGTCCCTTCTGCGGCAGCGAGGACACCTGGCTGGTTCAGGGAAATGAAGTGAATATCAAAGAGATTGAGGCGCAGTAGCCTGTGTCCGCCCCCGTTTGCCATTGACAAGCGGGGGCGGACGGCGTATAATGACAATATATATTGAATGCATTGAGAGATTGAGTCATGCAAAGGGCCGCCCGGGAGACCGGGCGGGCTTTGGTGTGGCTCTTTTTTCGCGGAAAGGAGCACTTTGTATGCAGGATGTGGTCATCATCGGCGGCGGCGCAGTGGGCTGCGCCGTGGCCCGGGAGCTGAGCCGCTGGCAGCTGGACGTGTGCCTGGTGGAGCAGGGAGAGGACGTATGCGTGGGCACCAGCAAGGCCAATTCCGCCATTGTTCACGCCGGGTTCGACGCCCCCACCGGCTCTATGAAGGCCCGGTTCAACGTGGAGGGCAGCCGCCGGATGGAGGCGCTGTCCCGGGAGCTGGACTTCCCCTATCGCCGCAACGGCGCGCTGGTGGTGTGCTTTGAGGAGGCGGGCCTGCCCCGGCTGGAGGAGCTTTTGCAGCGGGGCCGGGCCAACGGCGTGGAGGGCCTGGAGATCCTCCGGGGCGGCAGGCTCCATGAGCTGGAGCCCGCCCTGTCGGAGAAGGCCGTGGCCGCTCTGTACGCCCCCACCAGCGCCATCATCTGCCCCTTCGGCATGACCATCGCCCTGGCGGAGAACGCCGCTCACAACGGCGTGACCTTCCGCTTCGACACCCGGGTGGAGCGCATCCGCCGGACCCAGGCGGGCTATACCCTGGAAACCAACCGGGGGACCATGGAGACCCGGGCCGTAATCAGCGCCGCCGGTGTGTGGGGCGATATGCTCCATAACCAGGTGTGCAGCGATACCGCCCGCATCGTGCCTCGCCGGGGTGAATACTGCCTGCTGGACAAGAAGGACGGCGGCCTGGTGCAGCGCACCGTGTTCCAGCTGCCGGGCCCCATGGGCAAGGGCGTGCTGGTAACGCCCACGGTCCATGGCAACCTGTTGGTGGGCCCCACCGCTGCGGACCAGGAGCAGCGGGACCTGACCGCCACCACGGCGGAGGGACTGGCCTTTGCCCAGGATATGGCTCGCAAGAGCGTGCCGGGTCTGCCGCTGCGGGACGTGATCACCAGCTTTGCCGGGCTGCGGGCCCATCTGGCGGAGGGGGACGACGATTTCCGCGTGGGGCAGCCTGTCCCCGGCTATTTCGAGGCCCTGGGCATCGAGTCCCCGGGGCTGTCCTCCGCTCCGGCCATCGGCGCATATCTGGCGGAGCAGGCGGCGGCGTATCTGAATGCGCGGCAGAAGCAGAACTTCGACCCCGTGCGGCGGGACATCGTCCACCTGCGGGAGCTGCCCTTTGCCCGGCGGCAGCGCCTGGCAGAGGAGAACCCCGCTTACGGCAACATCGTGTGCCGCTGCGAGGGCATCAGCGAGGGGGAGATCGTGGACGCCATCCACCGGGTCCCCGGGGCCCGGTCCCTGGATGGGGTGAAGCGCCGGGTGCGGGCCGGTATGGGCCGGTGCCAGGGAGGCTTCTGCACCCCCCGGGTCATGGAGATCCTGGCCCGGGAGCTGGGGGTGCCCCAGACGGAGCTGACGAAAAACGGCGGAGCATCCCGGCTGCTGACCGGCCGGACCAAGGAGGAAGCATGATGAAACACGTACAGCTTGCCATTATCGGCGGAGGCCCTGCGGGCCTGGCCGCCGCCATCGCCGCCCGGAGGGCCGGGGTGCAGGATCTGCTGATCCTCGAGCGGGACCGGGAGCTGGGCGGTATTCTGAACCAGTGCATCCACGCGGGCTTCGGCCTGCACACCTTTTCCCAGGAGCTTACCGGGCCGGAATACGCCCGGCGGTTCGCGGACCAGGTCCGGGAGCTGGAGATTCCGTATCTGCTGAACACCATGGTGCTGGACCTGTCCCGGGACCGGGTGCTGACGGTGACGGGCCGGGAAACGGGCCTGGTGCAGCTGGACGCCGATGCGGTGATCCTGGCCATGGGCTGCCGGGAGCGGCCCCGGGGCGCGCTGAACATCCCCGGCTGCCGCCCGGCGGGCATTTACTCCGCCGGTACCGCCCAGCGGCTGGTGAACATGGAGGGGCTGATGCCCGGCCGGGACGTGGTGATCCTGGGCAGCGGCGACATCGGCCTGATTATGGCCCGGCGCATGACCCTGGAGGGGGCCAAAGTCCACGCAGTGGCGGAGGTCATGCCCTATTCCGGCGGCCTGAAGCGGAACATCGTCCAGTGCCTGGAGGATTTCGATATTCCCCTGTACCTGTCCACCACGGTGGTGGATATTCACGGACAGGAACGGCTGGAGGGTGTGACCCTGGCCCGGGTGGACGAAAACCGCCGCCCCATCCCCGGCACGGAGCGGGACATCCCCTGCGACACCCTGCTGCTGTCGGTGGGTCTGCTGCCGGAAAACGAGCTGAGTCAGCAGGCAGGCGTCCGGCTGGACGCCGTTACCGGCGGCCCGGAGGTTGGGGACGATCTGTCCACCTCTATCCCCGGTGTGTTTGCCTGCGGCAACGTGCTGCATGTCCACGATCTGGTGGACTTTGTGTCCCAGGAGGCGGCACGGGCAGGAGAAAACGCTGCCCGGTACCTGCTGGAGCAGCGGCGGGAGCGGCAAACCGTCCGCCTGACCGGGAAAAACGGCGTGCGGTATACAGTGCCGCAGTATCTGGACCCGGAGGGGATGGAGGAGTCCGTCACCGTCCGGTTCCGGGTGGGAAAGCCGTATCAGAACGCCGACCTGGCGGTCTACGCCGACGGAGCGCTGCTGCGCCGGGTGCATAAGCGCATCCTGACCCCCGGCGAGATGGAGCAGTTCACCCTGCGGCGGGAAGAGCTGCCGGAGGGTGTCCGGATCGTCACATTCCAGATCGAGGAGGGGGAAGCGAAATGAACATCCGTGAGCTGACGTGTATCGGCTGCCCCATGGGCTGCCAGCTGCGGGCCACGCTGGAGGATG
>OGRA01003753.1_pt1 | contig 11202 bp, 4 predicted proteins | sample 1553351 | NCBI WGS metagenome assembly OGRA01 (sample SAMEA2580056, study PRJEB22360) | human gut metagenome | biome: human gut; feature: human-associated habitat; material: faeces | place: Denmark | collected 2008/2010
AAGAATTATTCGAAAGAAACGTTTATGGCGGACCTGATGGCAGGCGTCATTGTCGGCATCGTAGCACTTCCACTGGCCATCGCCTTCGGTATTGCTTCGGGAGTATCGCCCGAGAAAGGTATTATCACCGCTATTATTGCCGGATTCATCATCTCTCTGCTGGGAGGAAGCAAAGTCCAGATCGGCGGACCGACAGGAGCTTTCATTGTGATCATTTACGGCATCATCCAGCAATATGGCGAAGCCGGACTGATTGTGGCAACGCTTATGGCAGGTGTTCTCCTTATATTATTAGGAGTGTTCAAGCTCGGAGCCGTTATCAAGTTTATTCCGTATCCCATTATCGTCGGTTTCACCAGCGGTATTGCCGTTACCATTTTTACTACGCAGATTGCCGATATCTTCGGACTATCCTTCGGAGGTGAAAAGGTACCGGGAGACTTTGTCGGGAAATGGATGATTTATTTCCGTCATTTCGATACCGTGAATTGGTGGAATACCATTGTAAGTATTGTCAGCATCATTATCATTGCAATCACTCCCCGGTTTTCTAAAAAAATTCCCGGTTCGCTGATTGCTATTATTGTAGTGACAGTGGCCGTCTATCTGATGAAGACTTATGGCGGAATAGATTGCATTCCGACCATCGGCGACCGTTTCACCATTAAGTCAGAATTGCCGGATGCCGTTGTACCGGCTCTGGATTGGGAAGCTATCAAAAATCTGTTTCCGGTAGCTATCACTATTGCAGTGCTGGGAGCTATCGAATCACTCTTGTCTGCCACCGTAGCCGATGGTGTGATAGGCGACCGTCATGATTCCAACACGGAACTAATCGCACAGGGTGCGGCAAATATCGTAGCACCATTGTTCGGAGGTATCCCCGCTACCGGAGCTATTGCCCGTACGATGACGAATATCAACAATGGAGGTAAGACACCGATTGCAGGTGTTATCCATGCGATTATCCTTCTTCTGATTCTTCTTTTCCTGATGCCCCTTGCACAGTATATTCCGATGGCTTGCCTTGCCGGAGTACTGGTCATCGTATCTTATAATATGAGCGGCTGGCGCGTCTTCAAGGCTTTACTGAAGAATCCGAAATCCGATGTCACCGTACTGCTGATCACTTTCTTCCTGACTGTTATCTTCGACTTGACAGTTGCCATCGAAGTAGGACTGATTATCGCCTGCGTACTCTTCATGAAACGTGTCATGGAGACTACTGAAATCTCCGTCATTACGGATGAGATCGACCCGAATAAAGAATCGGATATCGCCGTCAACGAAGAAAACATCATGATCCCTAAAGGAGTGGAAGTATATGAGATCAACGGTCCTTACTTTTTCGGTATCGCTACGAAGTTCGAAGAAACGATGGCGCAACTGGGAGACCGTCCGAATGTACGCATCATCCGTATGCGTAAAGTTCCGTTCATCGACTCCACAGGTATTCATAATCTGACTACACTTTGCGAAATGTCGCAGAAAGAAAAGATTACCGTCATTCTTTCCGGAGTCAATGAGAAAGTATATAAGGTGTTGGAGAAATCTGGATTCTATGAATTGCTGGGAAAAGAAAATATCTGCCCGAACTTCAAGATAGCGCTGAACAGAGCGGAAGAAGTCATGAAATAAAGAGATTCCAACATAAAAAAAGAGCCATTTTATCTCCTGCTTTTCGGGATTAAAATGGCTCTTTTTTATTTTAAGAGAGAGATTATCACTCCACTAAACTTTTAGAAACAAGCCCCGTTTATACATCATTCTCAACAGGAAGAAAAGAATAAGATAGTTAGCAAAAGTAAGCCATACGGGATAATAATCTCCCATGTATTGTTTCAGTCCGTAACTGACTGAATCAGCAATGCAACGGAAGTTCACCACTTCGCCCAACAGATAAGCCGTGATGGAGTTCATACCATACACTTTCAACCAGTTCAATCCGCGGCTGTGTCCTTTATAGTCAATCCAGTAATAAAACAATGCCATCAGCAGAAAGCAATAACCACCGGACAGTAATGTCATACTACCTGTCCACAAACGCTTAATGATAGGCATCTGCAAACTCCAAAGCATCGCCAGCCCTACTAAAAGCACACCAATGACCGACAGAGTCTGTACCACCTTTTTACGATTCGCTTTCCCTTCTTTCATAATCTTTCCGGCAAAAGCTCCGAGCATGACAGTCACTCCGAATGTCAGACTGCTCCATATCCATGTGTAATTGTAATAAGGTGAAAAGCTCCACGTTCCGTCCTCATTCCAGAAAACGCCATCTCTGAAACGACCTAAAACCCATCTGTCCACCTGTTCGGCAAAGTTTCCAGCCGGTGTGAAGTCACCCAAAAATGTCATGGGAATCCAGTATATGAAAAGCAACAATAAAGTGATTCCTATCTGCCACCTGAATGAAAAATGTAACTGAATGACTGCCGCAATGAGATAGCCGACAGCAATAGACTGCAAAGTATTTGAATAGAGATAAATATGACTGCTGTCCAGTCCAAGCAGATTTCCCTGAACAATCATTCCGAAAATAAACAGCAGAAACACCCGCCTCAGAATCCTTCGATAGACGGGCCAGTAACTGCCGGACATACCGACGTATTTTGACAGTGAAAACGGCATCGAAGCGCCTGTCATAAAGAGGAACAACGGCATCACAAGATCCCAAAAACGGAATCCCTCCCACACTTCATGATCAAACTGATAAAGGATATCATTAAGAAACGGCAAGTTCAACTGTCGTACCAACGCCGCAAACACTGGCTGAAAGAAGACAAGAAGAAATAGATCAAAACCTCGAAGAATATCCAAAGAAGCAAGTCTGGATGTGTTATTCTCAGATAATTTACTCATAGTATTAACCAATTCATATTATTATTCAGTTATTGTCTCATCAAAAACATATGCTGTAAAGCGTCTTAATACAAATATATTCAAAACTTCTCTCTCCTACAAGTACATCGGAAAGGAAATGAATCATTGGAAGAGAAGCGAAGTTAGAGTAAATCGACCAAAATCTGTCAGAGAATGACTAAATAGTATTATTCCATATTCAAATTAGGTTGTAATTTTGCCCTAGACCTAAGTGAAGTATTTGTCAAATCCTAATTAATAAAACAATAGTATGAAAAAACATTTTCTGATTTTTACAATCTCTCTTTTATTTTTCTCGCTTGCACAAGGCAAAGTGAAGCTCCCTGCCATGATGGGAGATCATATGGTACTCCAACAAAACAGTTCCGTTAAGCTGTGGGGATGGGCAGACGGCAAAAAGGTGACTGTCACCACCTCTTGGAATAACCGTACTTATAAGGTATCGACGGACGATGAGGGAGCATGGCTGGTCAAAGTGGATACTCCTGCCGGAAGTTTTACTCCTTATTCTATTACCATCAGTGACGGAACCCGGGTCACGCTATCGGATATATTAATAGGAGAAGTATGGATATGCTCCGGTCAGTCTAACATGGAAATGACCATGAAAGGAAACATGGGACAACCCATCGACCATTCGCTGGAAACTCTTCTGAACGCAGGCAACTACCGCGACCGTATCCGTTTTATCACTGTCCCCCGAACCAAAGGAGTGAAAGAACGGACAGACTTTGAAGGAGCGAAATGGGAAGTTTCTTCGCCCGAAACAACTATGGATTGCAGTGCCGCAGGTTACTTCTTTGCCCGACAACTGACGGAAACGCTTCATCTCCCCGTAGGACTGGTCATCAACAGCTGGGAAGGTTCACGAATCGAGGCATGGATGACAGAAGAAACGCTCGCCTCCGTGGAAGGCGCAAATATAGAAGCCGCCAAAAATCCAAAGTTAGATACGAACAGCCGGCTGCAATGTCTATATAATATCATGTTACTACCTGTAAAAAACTATACGGCACGCGGATTTCTATGGTATCAGGGAGAGTCGAATCTATTCAACTATCAGATCTATGCTCCGATGATGACTGCGATGGTGCAGCTCTGGAGAAATGTATGGGAAGCACCGGATATGCCTTTTTATTATGTCCAGATTGCTCCACACAAATACGGAAACAGCCGGAACATAAATTCCGCCTTATTGCAGGAAGCACAAATGAAAGCATTGCAGACAATCCCCAACTCCGGAATGATTCCTACGATAGATGTCGGCGACGAGTTCTGCATTCATCCTCCTCAGAAAAACGTAGTAGGACTCCGGCTGGCCAATCTCGCACTGACTAAAACATACGGTCTCCATAAATTCCCATCTACCGGACCGATGATGACAAAGGTGGAATATTCAAAGAACAAAGCGATCGTCACACTCGACAATGCCCCTTCCGGACTGGCACCGGGCAATTGTGAATTGGAAGGTTTCGAGATTGCAGGAGCCGACAAGAAGTTCTATCCGGCAAAAGCACGGATTGCAGGTCGCACAAGAAATGTGGAAGTATGGAGCGATCAGGTCGCCCAACCGGTAGCCGTACGGTATGCTTTCCGTAATTATGTAGGAAACATCACTTTACGCAATACATTAGGGATTGCTGCTTTCCCGTTCCGGACAGATACATGGGATGATGTAAAGTAAGAGCTGATTAGCCTCTGTGCAGGGTATATATGCCCTGTGTACAGGAGCTATATATCCAACGCGCAGGAGCTATATATCCAATATGTTGGGCATATAGCTCCTGTATATTGAATAATAGTCCTTTTTCAATACACTATATTTTATTCATTCCTGCACAGTTTTGAACTAATAGAATAAAGATTACTATCTAATAGAATGATTCTCACTTCATAAAAAGAGTATTCAAATGAAGAAATCCCTAACCAGATTAAATATGGAGGTAGCAGACTGAAGGACTGCTTGTGAAAGTAATCCTTCCCGTCTGTCTCCCAAAGAGGATGCCAATAGTTCCCCACAGGCATCCTCTTTTGTTATATATCAATGATTTACACGAAACACACTCTAGAATGAATGCATTCTCAGTTGCTTATCAACCAATATTCCGTCTTTCAGATTCAGATCAAACTTCACTTTACGTTTCGCTTTCAATTTCAGAATAAAGAGTTCTTCCGAACCTTCCAAAGCCTCCTGTTTTCCCATATTGACGAAAGTAGGATAGAGAGATTTCACACCATTCGTATGCAGGCGGTCATAAGTCAGATTTTCCATTGCTTTCATATTCAGCGGTTCCACGCCTACAAATTCATAGTCGCTCTGATCATAAGGCAAAGCAAAGCTAAGCGCATTAACCGAACGCAGATCATTACCTTTCACACGGATTTCAACGATTTCGTCCTTTTGATACTGCTTCTTCGGAGTGCTGATGGACAGAGAGCCGGATACTTTCTCCGTAGCTTTCCTGTCGACACCGCCGTCGAGCTGAGTGGCTACGACAGAAATATCATAAGCATCTATCAAGTCATTCATGTTGATATCGCCTTTGCTGATATAACCTTCAAAGTCTGAATCACCACGACGCAATCCGGTATAGTTCATATAAGAAGTCAGGTCATTGCGGTCGATCTTGCCATCATTGTTGATGTCACCTTGCAGGTAACTTGCCGTTCCCGGTACTTTGAATACGTAGATTTCACGGCCGGAACCATAGTTTCCTACACCTGCCGTAACGTTCAGTTTGATGTAACGTGCATTTGGACGCTCTGTGAAAGTGAATACTTTTACATCACCGTTCCGCTGCCATTCGAATGCTCCGGCTTCCGTCCAGTTTTCTTTGTCCATACTGTAAGATACCGTTCCTTTCAGCAGTGTACCGTTGCCGGCATCCGCACGTGGCAGATAATGGAACTTATCCAGTTGATTAACTGTTTTGAGGTCGATAATCAAATCTAATGGTATGGAGTTAACGTTATACTTCGTGTGCCATGTATCTCCCGATTCGGAGAAGTTGAACAATCGGTCTACACCGAATCCTCCCTGCGATGCGGCAGTCGATTCGCCTTCAATGCCACGAATAGCAAATTCCAGCGGATTAGTCTTCGTTTTCACCTGAATCTCTGCCCATTCGGACACACCGTCTTTGTTGACAGCACGCACTTTGAATGCGTAAGGAGTATCCGCTTTCAGATCTTCAAACAGTAAGTGAGTATCTCGGATAGTCGTATAAAGCATTCCGTTAAATTCAATCTCATAGTAATCGGCATTGGGTACTTTGTCCCAAGTCGGTTGCAGGGTATATGCTTCTCTGTTCTGCTCGCTTACCTGAGCGTTTTGTGGTGCAGACAGAGTTCCGGTGCTTACCAAGTTCCGGTCGGCCGGCTCAAAGCGGAAACCTTCCACGTCCAGTTCGATACGATTGGCGGTAACGTCGGTGCTTCCCAGTTTGATGTGCAACAGCGGATTCTTTGTGATAACCACTTTCTCAAATTCACTTCCTTTGGTTGCAAACTTATTCAGATTGGGGGTTTCTTCGTACCAGAATACGTTTTCTCCATTCAGAAGTTCCGCTGCCGTGCTTACTTCCGTCAGTTTTACTTTCTTGTTGTTGATTCTTGCAGTCAGTTTCTTCGGTTTCTCCGTGACGTTGATGCGCAGTTCCGTCTTTTTATCTTTTACAAAACCGTCGAAACTTCCGGCTGTGGGATGAATGGTGATAGTCACACGGTTCTTTGCGTCTACGTTCGATTCGATCAGGGTAGATACCGATTTCTCCTGACGGTAGGCTTCCGTCACACCGTCGTCGTCATATTCTACGGTTGCAGTATGGCGGTTCGGATAAAATTCATAGATGCGAAGGGAGGGGTCTATTTCGCTGACATTATTGTTAGGTTGTGTCATCGGAATAATAGCGCCGTTTTTTACAAATACGGGTAACTTCCAGACCGGAGTATCGAAGTTGCTGAGAATACGGTTGCCTTCGTATTTCTCTCCGCTGAAATAGTCTATCCAAGTGCCTTCGGGCAGATAAATTCCATTGCGGATATCATTGCCCTCTTTATCAGCTTTCGTATTCTGATAGACAGGAGCTACGAGAAAGTCGGTACCATACATATATTGGTAGCGGGTAGCCGTTCCGTATGTATATTCATTCGGATAGTCGAGGAACATGGCACGGATGAGAGGCATACCATCCACCGCTTCACGGGCAAAGCTATACGTGTAAGGCATCAATTCCGATTTCAGTTTGAGATACATACGGTTAATGGATGTAGCTGGTTCGCCTAAAGCATGGGGGTACTTTTCGTTGGCGCCCCAGCCATCCATATTCAACTGCATGGGGGTAAATGTTTTCCATTGGAAATCACGTATATTGACTGCCGCATTCTTTCCACCGAAGATACCGTCCATATCCGAGCAGATATTCGGCTGGCCGGACAGACCGGAACCTATATAAGTAGGGATGTGAAAACGAATATATTCCCATTCGCCTCCGGTCTGGTCGCCCGACCAGATGCCGGCATAGCGTTGTGTGCCTGCCCAGCCGTCCAGTGAAATGATAAAGGGACGGGCATCATTGCCATAATAAGGCATAATATGTCCTACGTCCGCCACTCCGTTCAATCCGAAGGAATAGCCGGCTCCTACCCATGCCACGTCAGTTTTGAGTACACGCACACCGGCATCACGGACTTCTTTCACGATGTCACGTTGCAACAAGGCGCTTACACCTTCCTTCGGGTGCAGGTCCGACTGTGTCCAGAGTCCTATTTCCACTCCGTTCTTACGGGCGTAGTCTCCCAGGCTTTTCAGATTGGCGATGTTGCCGTCCAACGTTTCCGTCTGTCCGTATCCGGCTCCGTAACCGTCGTTCGGCAGTAACCATCCGAGAGGCATATCATGATTCTTGTAACGGTCGATAACGGCACGTGCCGAGAACTGATAATTGTTCTTTTCACCATTCAGAGACTCTTTGATGCCGCCATTGTCTTTCTGGCTTTCTTTATAACGCTTTCCGTCTTCAAAGAGGATTCCTTTCTCGTCTTCCTTCCAGTAGTCACGGTTGTAGGCATTGAGATGTCCTTCGTAAAAACCGAATTTGGGCAACAAAACGGGGTTTCCCGTCAACTGATAGAAATCATTCAACAGGGAAACGGCTCCGTCGTTGACCATACAGAAAATATCAAGGTAAGAAGAATTGTGAGACAGTTTCACTATGTTTTTCTCTGTTGCTCCAAAGTCGTATTCACCTTTCCGGAAAGTGTACCACATCATTCCGTAACCATTGGTAGACCAGTAGAAAGGGGCAGGGGAGGCCACTCCGCCATCCGTCCAGCTATTCTGATTTTCGATGGCAATAACCTTGCCTTTATGAGAGAAACGTCCGTTTTGCACACCGCCTCCGTAGAAGTATTCTTCGGGATTCTCCTTTAAGGTTACAGTCACTTCTTTAGGACCGAATACCACCGGAGCGACTTCTTCGATCACACATTTGCCGGTCAATGGATTAAAGACTTTCATCAGTCCGGTCTGCTTATTCAGTTCAATCCGTACTTGGGCAGTGGTGAGGGTGATATATCCATCTTTCTCATCCACCGACAGTCCGGAAACCTTGCGTCGGGGCTGGTCTACAAGTATCTGCGCTTCAGGTTTCGCTTCGGGGTCACGGATGATACCTCCGGAATTGTCCTGAAAGACACGGAAAATATTCTCTCCGTAAAAGTCGATAGTCATCCGTTGCTGGTTCGTGAACAGTACATCAACCGTCGTCGGGTTTATTTTCTCTGCACGAAGGATTCCCGAAGTCTGTTCCTGACGGACGGATGCCGAAGAAACGTCACTCTGATCCGATGCTGCGGATGCCTGTATGGAAGAAAGGGAAATCGGACATAAGAATAAAATGGCGGTAATACGCCTGAGATGTCGTAAAGAGATGGGGGTTTCTTTTTTCATGTTTTTATTTATTTGGTATTAGACATTAAGTGCCTTTGTATATTCTTTTAAAAATGGTATTAACTAATTCAGATGACATACTATAAGATTATTAGTGTCAGATTGTAAAATTACTCGTTTGGTAATAAATACACTTCATCTTTGGGTTACCCTAAATCAGAAGCTGCTTTATTATTATTTATTCACAAATCCCATGAGGATAAGTGGAGATCAATAGCGTGTCACCTTATTCGTAGTCGCTTTCAGATACTCAAAGCGGTTGATCAATTCGCCCAGCTTCTTCGGGTATTTGGTTGCTACATTTTCCTGCTGCCCGATATCTTTTTTCAGATTATAGAGCTTATATCCATATCCTAGACCGATAAAGTCTCCGTCTTCCTTGCTATACGGATTATAATAAGGAGGAATCAGTGCCCAGTCACCCTGACGGTAGGCGTAATTGAACATTCCTTCAATGACAAGTTCTTCACGTCCTTTCTTGCTCTTGCCCAAAAAGGTGTCCAAGGTATTTTCACTGTCCAGCTTGTCCGGATAAGACTGCCCTAACAAGGCGGCAAAGGATGCCAGCAAATCCATCTGGCAGACGAATGCATCGGAAACCTGTGGTTTAACTGCTGCCGGCCAGCGAAGCATAAAAGGTATACGTGTACCACCATCGAACATACTTGTCTTTCCTCCGCGAAGCGGACCGGCTATCTTATGATCTCCTACCAGCTCCACTGCATCGTCTTTGTATCCGTCATCCAGTACCGGACCATTATCACTGGTCAGCACGACGATTGTATTTTCAGCCAATCCCAGTTTATCCAGTTCTTTCAGAAATTCGGATACACACCAGTCGGCTTCCAAGATAACATCCCCACGGGGTCCCATCCCCGACTGACCTACAAAACGTTCGTTGGGAACACGGGGTACGTGTGGCTGATGCAATCCGTAGTAGAGAAAGAAAGGAGCATCTTTATGGTCATAGACAAATTGCTTCGCCTTGTCCAAAAACAATTCCGCCATTTCCTCATCTTTCCATTGTGCCGCCTTACCACCTTTCTGAAATCCGATACGGGGTACCCCGTTGACTATCGAACCGGCATGTCCCACACTCGGGTGCATCCGGAGCAGTTCCGGATTATTCTTTCCGGTAGGTTCTCCCGGAAAATTCTGCCGGTAATCCACATACAACGGATCATTGGGGTCTAGCCCCACTACACGTCCGTTTTCGAGAAATACACATGGGACACGGTCGTTCGTTGCTGCTTGAATAAAGGAATAATCGTATCCTATTTCGGCAGCTCCCGGATGAACCTCTTTATTCCAGTCTACTTTACCGTCTCCCAATCCGATATGCCATTTACCTACAGAACCGGTAGCATATCCGGCTTGTTTCATCAACTTGGGTAAAGTAATCTTCTGGGTGTCGATGATTAATGCCGCATTCCCGGGCAGAATTTTTGCATCGGTATTTGTCCAGGGATAAAGACCGGTCATTACGGAATAGCGGCTTGGAGTAGAGGTTGCCGCTGTACAGAAACCTTGTGTGAAACGGATTCCTTCATTCGCCACACGGTCCATGCCCGGTGTGGAAATACGATGGGCACCATAGCAACTCAAGTCACCGTATCCCAAATCATCAGCGACGATCAGAATTACATTCGGTTGCTGCTTGTCAGCCGGTCGTTCCTCCGGATAAGCTTGTCCGGCTGTCAGCGTAGCAGGCATTGAAGAAATGCCTGCCAAAGCATAAAAGGCTAAATTCGTGTTTTTCATAATATGGGGGTTTTATGTGTTTAAAATGATCTCAGGTAAGCGATCAATAGGATGCTGTTGCCGGAATTCCCGTTCGCTTTATCAATTCTACAATCCGGTCCAGTTCTTCATGAGTGGCTTTCTGCAAATCATGATCGGGAGTCTCCCTGTCAATCGTATAGATCATCACTTGACTGGGAGCGATCTCCTTGACTGCTTCCAGCCAAGGGAGCACAAACTCATCGGATGTATTATTCATATCTTTCCCAAGGTAACTTCCTTTCAGAAACATAGTCTGAATAATACAATTTCCTTTGAATTCTTTCATCTTTTCGATGATCTTCCTTACGGAATATTTCCCGTTGGGACGATCCAAGAGATGAATGTATTCTTCATTCACCGTATCCAGCTTCAGGATATTATTATCTATCTTGTTCAATGCATCGAATACTGCAGGACGGTCAATGAAGGTAGAATTGCTCAATACACTTACTTTTGCATTCGGGAAATAGTGGTCACGAAGTGCCAGTGTATCTTCTATGATTTCCGGAAAATGAGGGTGGGCAGTCGGTTCACCGTTTCCGGCAAATGTGAGTACATCGGGGGCGGGACCGTTCTTCTGCATATCT
>OGRA01003754.1_pt1 | contig 11198 bp, 6 predicted proteins | sample 1553351 | NCBI WGS metagenome assembly OGRA01 (sample SAMEA2580056, study PRJEB22360) | human gut metagenome | biome: human gut; feature: human-associated habitat; material: faeces | place: Denmark | collected 2008/2010
CCCCAGCCGGTCGAGCTGCTTACGGCATCCGACGGCCGCGACGTGCCGGTCTATTACAGTCTCGGAAACTTCCTGTCGCACCAGAAGGAGAAAATGAACCTCCTCGGCGGCATGGCCAGCGTCACCATCGTCAAGGACGCGGACGGAACGCACGTATCGGAATACGACCTCAAGCCGACCATCAACGTCATTCTCCGCAATGAGAACACTGGCTGGGACACCTACCGCCCGATGCTCCTGGACAGCTACGGCACGGAGCTTGCTGCCCAGAACCGCTTCTCCGAATGCACCGTCGACGCCATGTGGGCGCTGTATGAGGATATCACAGGATAAAATGATAGCCCCGGCTTCCGTTCAAAATGGAAGCCGGGGCTTGGCACATCATGCAGGATCAATCCGCGAACAGCGGGGTAGAGAGGTAACGGTCGCCGGTATCGGGGAAGAGGACGACGATGGTCTTGCCCTCATTTTCCGGACGCTTGGCCAGCTCAACTGCTGCGTGGAGCGCCGCGCCGGAGGAAATGCCGACCAGAACGCCCTCTTTTCTGCCGACGAGCCTGCCGTCTGCAAACGCGTCCTCGTTCGAAACAGGGATGATCTCGTCATAGACCTTCGTGTCGAGCACATCGGGGACAAAGCCCGCGCCGATGCCCTGAATCTTGTGCGCGCCTGCCACGCCCTGCGACAGAACCGGGGACGAGGCCGGTTCGACGGCGACGACCTTCACGGACGGATCACGGCTTTCCAGATACTGACCGACGCCGTTAATCGTGCCGCCGGTGCCGACGCCTGCAACGAAGTAATCGACTTTGCCGTCGGTATCTTCGTAAATTTCGGGGCCGGTTGTCTCGATATGGGCCTTCGGGTTCGAGGGATTGACGAACTGGCCCGGCACAAAGCTGTTCGGGATCTCCTTCGCCAGCTCATCCGCCTTGGCGATCGCGCCCTTCATGCCCTTGGCGCCCTCCGTCAGCACAAGCTCCGCGCCATAGGCTTTCATAAGCTGACGGCGCTCAACGGACATCGTCTCAGGCATGACGATGATGATCCGGTAGCCTCTGGCTGCCGCGACGGAGGCGAGGCCGATGCCGGTATTGCCGGAGGTCGGCTCGATGATGACAGAGCCGGGCTTCAGATGACCCGCAGCCTCCGCGTCGTCGATCATTTTCTTCGCAATGCGGTCCTTGACGGAACCGGCGGGGTTGAAGTATTCAAGTTTGGCCAGGATTCTGGCCTTGAGGTTCAGCTCTTTTTCGATGTGCGTCAGCTCCAGCAGGGGAGTCTTGCCGATCAGCTGGTCAGCGGAAGTATAAATGTTGGACATATTCAAAATCTCCTTTATATTTTATAAAATGAAAGCGTCAATCCGGTTCCTTTGTCACATCCAACATCGGAACACGGCGCACGGAAGCAGATGCAGGATCATATCTGTGCCCTCACTCAAAGGAACTAAAATAGTATGTTGGTAACATCTATCGGATGGCTGTATCCTACCACACATTCCCTAGCTTGTCAATAGGCTTTTAAAATTTTTCTGCGTTGCAGCCGGAACAGATTTATCGTATAATGTAATGAGAAAAACGGGAGGGCTGCGCAATGAATAAATTCTGGGGACATCTGAAAACGATCACACATCACCGGCACCTGGTCATGCGCGGCTGCTTCCGCATGGGCCTGATCTGGCAGGGACTGACGCATGACCTGTCCAAATATTCGCCAACCGAGTTTTTGGCGGGCGTCCGGTACTATCAGGGCGACCGCAGCCCGAACACCGCCGAGCGTGAGGCGAACGGCTATTCTCTTGCCTGGATGCACCACAAGGGCCGCAACCGTCACCATTTTGAATACTGGACGGATCTGAGCCCCAAAACGAGAACGTATGAGCCGGTCGATATGCCGGTCAGATACCTGTGCGAAATGGTCGCTGACCGCATTGCGGCCTGCAAGACATATCAGGGCGCGGCCTATACCGACGCATCCCCGCTGCAGTATCTGGACCGGGCAAACGAATCGCGGCTCGTGCACCCGCAGACCATGAAGCGACTGCGCTTTCTGCTCACGATGCTCGCCGAACGCGGCGAGAAGGAGACGTTCCGCTTCCTGCGCGGGGTCGTTCTGAAAGGAGAACCGTTCGCCGAGGAACAGCCGACACCGTAACGCACTGACAGCTTTATCTGGTTTCATACACTAATGTTCTACACAATTTGTGCATTATGACGAAAAACGGGCATCGGATTTCAAACATTTGTGAATAGCTGACGACGGTTCTTTGTAGTATAATATAGACATACCATCTGTCCAAGGACAGATAAGATGTAAAGGGAGGATACTATGAAGAAACTGATTGCACTTCTGCTGGCGGCATGCCTGATGCTGGGCCTTATGACCACAGCGTTCGCAGCAGACGAGAAATCCAACGACATTGTGATTCTGTACACCAACGACGTGCACTGCGCCGTTGACGACAACATCGGCTATGCCGGTCTGGCTGCTTACAAAAAGGAGATGCAGGCCGCGTATAACTACGTTGCGCTCGTTGATTGCGGCGACTCCGTGCAGGGCGACGTCATCGGCACGCTGTCCAAGGGTGAATATTTGGTCGACATCATGAACGAAGTCGGCTATGACTTTGCTTCCTTCGGCAACCATGAATTCGACTACACCCTGCCGCAGCTCCAGAAGCTCATCGACAAGGCCAAGTATCAGTATCTTTGCTGCAACCTGACCTATACGGCCAAGGACGGCAAGGGGCTGACCGGCTACAAGGCGTATGAGATCAAGACCTACGGCGACACGAAGGTCGCTTTCGTCGGCATCGACACGCCCGAATCCTTCACCAAGTCCACTCCGACCTACTTCCAGGATGCCAACGGCAATTTCGTTTATTCCTTCGCCGAGGGCAATAAGGGTGCTGACCTTTATAACAAGGTTCAAGAGACTGTCGACGCTGCCAAGAAGGACGGCGCGACCTACGTTGTCGCCCTTGCACATCTGGGCGTTGATGAATCCTCCGAGCCGTGGCGCTCGACCGACCTGATCGCCAACACCACCGGCATCGACGCCGTGCTCGACGGCCACTCCCATTCCACCATTGCCATGGAGCTGGTCAAGAACAAGGACGGCAAGGAGATCCCCCTGTCCTCCACGGGCACAAAGCTCGTCAACATCGGCAAACTGACCATCTCCAACGGCGTGTTCACCACGGAGCTTGTCTCCGACTATGCCGCCAAGGACGATACGGCCGACGCGTTTGTCAAGTCCATTCAGGAAAAGAATGAAGCCCTTGTCAATACCGTTGTCGCCAGAACCTCCGTCGACCTGACCACGAAGCGCGCCGACGGCACCCGCGCTGTCCGCAACCGCGAAACCAACCTCGGCGACCTCTGCGCCGACGCGTACCGCGCCGTTTCCGGCGCTGACATCGCCCTCGTAAACGGCGGCGGTATCCGTGCCGATATCCCCGCAGGCGATATCACCTACGGCCAGATCATCAAGGTCCATCCGTACGGCAACGCGCTCTGCGTCGTCGAGGCGACCGGTCAGGAAATCATCGACGCGCTCGAATGGACGGCCCGCAACACCATGTCCACCTACTCCGACGGGGAGAACTCCGTTGGTGAAATGGGCGGCTTCCTGCAGGTTTCCGGCCTGAAGTACACCATCGACACCACGGTCAAGTCCTCTGCAAAGGGCGACGACAAATCCATGTTTGTCTCCGTCGACGGCGCGTACCGCGTCAAGAACGTCAAGGTCCTGAAGAACGGCAAGTATGTCGATATTGATCCGAAGGCTACATACACGGTCGCGTCCCACAACTATATGCTCAAGGATTCCGGCGACGGCATCAATATGTTCGCGGACAACAAGCTGCTGCAGGATTCCGTCATGCTGGACAATCAGGTCCTGATCAACTACATCAAGGACAGCCTGGGCGGCATCGTTCCCGCGACCTATGCTGCTCCGCAGGGCCGCATCACGGTCATTGCCACCCCGTACACCGACGTGCTCGACGGCAACTGGGCGGTTGAGGCTGTCAACTATGTCACAGACAAGAACTTCATGAAGGGCCTGAGCGAAACGACCTTTGGCCCGAACGGCGCTCTGACCCGCGGTATGCTCGTAACGGTCCTGTACCGCATGGCCGGTTCTCCTGAGGTGACCGGTAAGGTCAGCGAGAAGTTCACCGACTGCACGGACGGCAGCTGGTACGCAGACGCTGTCCTGTGGGCAAGCGCGAACAAGATCGTCGACGGCTATGAAGACGGCACCTATAAGCCCACCAAGGCCATCAGCCGTCAGGAAATGGCAAAGGTCCTCTACGGCTATGACAAGATCGGCGGCAAGACCGCCGATGGCATCACCGAGAAGCTCACCTACACCGACGTTGACGCGATCGGCGAATGGGCGCTCGAATCCGTCACCTACTGCACCGCAGCCGGTTATCTGGCAGGCTCCAACGGAGCCTTCAACCCGAAGGGCACTGCGACCCGCGCAATGGGAGCAAAGGTGCTCATGAACATGACCAAGGAAGCGGCATAAGCGATACCCCCAACCCGCCCCTGCCATGCGCCGCATGACAGGGGCGGGTTTTCTGTGCGCCCCAAGCGCCCATTCCCCGCGAAAAGACACGCAAAAAACAGTAGACTTTTTCCTGCGCCTGCTGTATGATAAAGGCGAAAAAATAGCATACCGAAGATGTGTAGCTGCGTCTTGCCGGGGTGTTCGGCAGGGGGCGGCGAAAAAGGAATGGACCTACTCGAAAGAACTGTGCGCGAGAGGGCCGCTCCGAAGCGCGAAAGCGCCGGGCCGAAAGGCAGCCATTGCGGGAAACCGTGAGAAGGTAGGAGCAGCACGCGGGCGGAAAGCCGCCCAGATCGCAAGTCAGGAGAATTGCTGTCTTCGGTTGGAACTGCGAACACCGGATCCGTCTGCGGGTCGGGTGTTTTTGTTTTGCACTGGGAGGCTCTATGAGAAAGCTTTGGACGATACGCTGGTTCCGTGTTCTGCTCGGCGTGGTGCTGACGGCGGCGCTGCTTGCGCCGGTCGTGCTCCCTGCGCTGCAGATGCAGCGGCAGGAGCCGGAAAACCCGATCCGAAAGGAGAATATCCAGCCGGTGCGCCGACTGAGCTTTGGCGACGGAGACGGCGGCACGCTTGCCGCCGCGCCGCTTACGCAGGAAACCGGAACAGGCGGCAGCCAGTCCGGGCAGGAGCAGAATCCTGAACAGCCGCCGGAGGAGCAGACCGGCGAGAACGTGCCCGAGCAGCTGCCTGAGCAGCCCCGATCCGACCCGGAGCCGCAGCCCGGCCAGGAATCCAGCGAGCAGCCCGGTGAGAGGACCGACGGCCAGCCGGACGACGCCGGAGACGAGACGCAGCCCGACGCACTCGACCTTGGCCTCGTACTCACCTGGTACCGCTACGGCGGGGAGCGCTATCGCTCACTCTGCCCGTCGGATACGACCGTGCGGCAGGATGTGCGTACTGCGCAGCTGCCCGATGGAAAGCTGCGCTATGAGCTGGAGCTGCGCGGCCTCGACGCGGTCGATTCCCAAATTACCAACGTAGAGATTTCGGAAAACAACGGCGCATTTGCACCGGCGGACGAACGCGGCAGCATTGCCCTGCAGGTCGGCCCGCAGGGCGAGGACAGCTACTATACGCTCCGCGTGCAGGCAGTCTGCACGCACGTGCTGGAGGACGGAGCACGGCAGGAGCAGGAGACGGAATTCTGCTTCGTGCTGGTCTATTCCGACGAGCTTGATTTGGAAGCGCAGCTGCTATGGACGCTTGCAGGCGGCGGTACGGCCAGCCTGCGCTGCCAGCCCGGAAGCCGGGCCGCGTGCACGGTCAGAAACGACGAGCTGGAAGAAAATCTTCTGCGCTACAGCTTCCGTCTGGGCGGGCAGAGCGCCGAGGATGCAAAGCTCCTTTCCATTGCATACAGCGCCGCAAACGGACAGAGCGGGGTGCTGGATGCAAATGGCGGCGCGCTCACGCTGCAAAGCGGCGCGGACGGGAAAAACGCCTATACCATTTCCATGCTTACCGAGGTAACGAGCGGCGGCCGGACCCGGCAGCTGACGTTCACCTTCCTTCTGGAGTGGCGGGAGGAGCAGGACCTCCGCCTGAACCTCGTCTGGATGAAAAACAGCACCGAGGCGCAGAGTATCGTCTGCGAGCCCGGCGACCGTGCCTCCGCCGAGATCCGCCGCACCGAGCTGAAGCTCGGCGAATTCAGCTACCAGCTCCAGCCGGATGGCCGGGATGCAGCGCAGATGACCATCACCTCCGCCAGCCTTGCCGCAGAGGGCGGCACGGCGCAGACGCTTGCCGTCCCGGACGACAGCACCGTCCTGCGCATCCCGGACGGCGCCGCGTCGATCAAATATACTCTGACCGTGCAGGCCCGCTATCAGAAAAGCGACGGAAGTCTCAAAAACCTGACGTTTACCTATGTCCTCCGCTATTCCGGCGACGTGAGCCTTGAACTGCGCTATACGCTGCTGAACGGGACACAGACCGCGATCCGCTGTGCGAACGGGCAGAACAAAACGGCACAGACGGTCTACAGTGACGAGGTAACGGACGGCGTTCTTGCCTATACGCTGGCGCTGACCGGCGGCGACGCGGCCAGCGGCGTCGAGATCAGCGACGTTTCCTGTTATCAGTCCGGCAGCGGCAAGACAAAGGCGCTCGGCTCCGCCGAATCCGGCCAGATCGAGCTTCTGGTCAACGCGGACGGCAGCGAGGGCGAGAATACCTTCACCATAACGGCAAAATCCGAGGCAGGAGAACAGTATACCTTCAAAATCAACGTCCCCTATAAGCTGCGCGGCGACGGGACCGTCAAGATCGAGACGAATCTGACCGACGGCCAGAAGGTCATGAACGGAACGAACATCACCCTGACCGTGACCGCATGGAGCGAAAAGGAGGACGGCACTCTGATCGCGCAGATGACTGCCTCGGACGTCGTCGTGACGCTGGACGGCGAGGTGCAGCGCAGCTACGGCTCGTCGGGCGGCAGACTGCAATATACGCTTGTGCCGGAGAACCCGGCGGAGGGCGACGAAAACGAGCATACGCTGGTCATCACCTGCGAGGACACCTACGGCAACAAGGACGTGCTCACGCTGACGCTTCTGGGCGAACGCTCCCGCAAGGGCGAACCCATTGGCCACGCGACGATCTACATCGACATGACGGTGCTGGGCCTCGGCGTGACTGCGCCGCTCAGCTACGAGGTGCTTTCCGGCGAACCCGCGTCCTACAGCGTGGCAAAGGCCGTCTGGGGCTATGATGCGGGCGACCCGTTTGGAACAGCCGCAAACACCTTCGGCTGGCCAAGCTCCGAGACCGCTTTTACCGGCAGCTACGACGATAACTTTTATATTGCCCGACTTGGCGACGGGACCAATATGGCCGCCCGCTCCAATGCGCTGCGCGGCAGCGGGTCCAGCTACGGCTCGGACCGTGAATCCGTCCTTGCCGCCATTGACGGCGTCTTCGGCGAAAACTCAGCCTATGCCGCGCTCTGGCGCAGCATCTATCTGGCGGGCATCAGTCTGAACGGCTGTCATAACACCTCCGTCGGAGAGTTTGACTTCACAAACGGCTCCGGCTGGCTGTATTCAATCGGCGGCGGAACCTATTATCCGACTACGAGTCTTGCTGATTACGAATTGCAGGACGGCGACGTGCTGGTGCTGCGCTATACGCTGGCCTATCAGCGCGACGTCAGCAGCGCCGATCAGGAAAACGCGTTCTGCGTGTCCATGCTCAACGGTTCGATGAACGTCTCGCACAAGTGGCAGACCGTCACCGGTGCGGACGGCGCAGAGCAGACCGTCTGCGCCAGCTGCGGCAAGCTCCGCGCGTGCGAGCACCCGCAGACGGAATACCGCGAGACAGAGGACGGCATGATGTGCTACGAATTCTGCCTCAAGTGCCAGAAGTCTGTCACAGAGCCGGAGGCGCACGACTGGCAGATCGAGCAGATCGAGCAGAATGACGAGCAGCACCGCAAGATCTGCTCCCGCTGCAAAAAAGAGGTCGAAGAAGGTCATCGCTTTGAATTTATAGAGGACACCGCCACCTGTGAGCAGGCGGGCGAGGAGCTCTCCCGGTGCCTGGACTGCGGCTATGAAAAGCACGAGCCGTCTGAGAAGCTCAACCATACGCCCGTGATCCAGCACAACGAACAGGAGCACTGGGAGGAATGCGAGATCTGTCACGCGGAGATCGAGGGCACGCGCGGCGAGCACCGCTACGAATGGGACGACGGCCTGCGGGATTGGGTCTGCACCTGCGGCTATACCCACACGGAGCTTTGTAATGGAACGCTGGAGGCGATTGAAGCCCTGTGCACGTGCAGCCATGAGACGACCCGGTGCAGCCTGTGCGGCAAAACGTTTGAGCGCGACGCGCCCGGCGCGTTTGAGTACCCGCACAGCTATGAGATCGTCCTGGCCGAATGCACGTGCAGCCTTGAGGTAAAGCGCTGCGTGTACTGCGGCGACAAAACAGAGCAGCCGGGCACATACGAGAACTATCCGCACAGCTATGAAAACGGCTTCTGCCGCTTCTGCGGTATGCCGGAGCCAGTCGCTCCCGGCCCAGACCCGGACTCGGATCCAAATCCCGAACCCGGCCCGGAGCCCGATCCGGGCACGGAGGACGGCACAGAGGAATAAACAGGAGGAACACAGATGCAAGAAAAAATCAAGGAAATTTTAGACCAGATCGAAACCGTGATCGTTGGCAAGAACGAGGTCATGGAGCGTATCCTGATGGCGATTCTGGCGGGCGGTCATGTGCTGATGGAGGACGTGCCGGGCGTTGGTAAGACGACAACGGCCATGACGTTCGCGCGCGTGCTCGGCTTGCAGACGCGTCGTGTGCAGTTCACCTCCGATACCATGCCGTCGGATATCATCGGCTTTTCCGTCTATGACAAGGACACCGGCAAGCTGGTCTACAAACCCGGCGCGGTTATGACGAACCTGCTGCTGGCCGACGAGATCAACCGTACCTCCAGCAAGACGCAGTCCGCGCTTCTGGAGGCGATGGAGGAGGGCCATGTCAGCATCGACGGCAAAACGCATCCGTTGCCAGACCCGTTTATCGTCCTTGCAACGCAGAACCCCGCCGGCTCCGCCGGTACGCAGATGCTGCCGAACTCGCAGCTTGACCGTTTTCTGGTCAAGCTGACCATGGGCTACCCGGACTTCAAAAGCCAGGTCAGCATTCTCGAAGAGCGGCACACGGAAAACCCGCTTGACCGCGTCCACCCCGTCGTCGGCGCGGAGGAACTGAACGCGCTCAAGCAGCGTGCGGCAGCATTGGAAATGAAGACAAGCGTTTATGAATACGTCACGCGTCTGGCGGAGGCGACGCGCGTACACCCGCTGGTGCAGCTGGGCCTCAGCCCGCGCGGCGCGCTGGCCGTTTGCCGGATGGCAAAGGCGTATGCCTATGTGCAGGGCCGGGATTACGCGATGCCCGAGGACGTCGCGGCGATCTTCCCGGACGTCTGCTGCCACCGCCTGATGCTGAGCACAAAGGCCCGCATGATGGAGCGCAGCGCGGAGCAGATCGTGGACGAAATCCTGAAAAACGTGGAAATGCCGGTGATCCGGAAGAGCCGGGAGGGCGTATGACCGTACTTCGGATCGGATATGCGCTGCTCCTGCTGACGGTTCTGGGGCTGGACGCGTTCTGCGGCAGCATCCTGAGCGCAGCGGCGACAGCCCTTCTCGTGCTGACGCCGCTGGTCTGCGCTTTGCTGCATCTGCGTGCGGCGAAAAAGCTGCGCGTGCGGCTGGACGCGCCGGTCAATCTGGAAAAGGGTGAAGCGGGCACGCTGCGCATCCGCGTGGAAAATGCAAGTGCACTGCCTGTATGCCTGCTCGGCGTGCGGCTGCGGCTGACAAATCTGCTGACCGGCCAAACCGCCGTCCGGCACTACCGGCTGACAGCCCTGCCCAAAAGAACAAGCGTGTCGGAATACCGCATTTCCAGCGCGCACTGCGGCAGGATCCAGCTGACGGCAGAGCGCTGCCGCCTGTATGACCCGTTCGGGATCATCGGCATCCGGCTGGGTGAGCCTGCGGTCGCGGCCATGACCGTGCAGCCGAAGGGCTTCGTGCAGAGCGTCTATGTTTCGCCGGACGCGAACTGTCCGGACGACAGCGAGAATTATGCACCCGACCGGACGGGATACGATCTGGCCGAGGTCTACGCCCTGCGCGAATACGCGCCCGGCGACAGCCTGCGGCAGATGCACTGGAAGCTGTCCAGCAAGCTTGACAAGCTGGTCGTCCGGGAGCCGTCGCTCCCTGTGCGCCGTTCTGTGCTGGTGTTCTGGGAGCGGACGCAGACCGCTGCGCCGGAGCAGTCCGACGCGCAGGCCGACGTTGTCGTCACAGCCTGCCGGTCGCTGCTGGAATCCGGCGTGCAGTTCACCGTCTGCTGGAACGATGCGCAGGAGCAGCAGTGCGTGAGCCAGCCCGTGCGCAGTGTCGATGAATTGACGGGCCTTCTGCCGCGCCTGCTCTCCGCAGGCACGGCACAGGGCGAAAGCGGCGCGGCGCTGTTCAGCCGGAGCAGCGGCGAGGCCGTCCTGTCGCACATTTTGTACATTACGGGCCGTGTCCCGGAGGATGCGGCTGAGCTCGGGCGCTTCGGCCGCCTGACCATATTGAGCTGCGGGGCAGACGCGCCGGAGGCGATCACGTTCGACGCAGAGCACTATGCCGAGCAGCTTTCCGAACTCGAAATTTAAGGGGGAACGGGCATGAAAAAACAGGATACTGCCGCGTTTTCCCTCATCCGCTGCGATACGGAGAAAAAAATGCCCGCACTGGCGGTGCGTGCAATCCGTGCTGCGCTCTTTTTCGCCGGACTTCTGGCTGTGGCACAGGGAGCCGCCGGGATCTGGACAAACTACGGCTGGCTCTGGGCCGCCGCAGGCGCTGCGGCGCTGGTCTGGCAGAGCGTGGCGCTTGGACTTCCGCGCCGCTGGCTCCGCGCTGTGCTTCCGCTGCTCTGCCTGATCTGCGCAGCGGCCTTTTCCAGGCGCTTCCTCGCGGGAGCCGTCACGGTCAGCAGCGCCGCCGCTCCAGAAAGAAAAAGCATTGAATTATCCGCCGCGCCGATGGAGGAAACTCTGCGGCGCGGCATTTTATTCGGGTTTC
>OGRA01003766.1_pt1 | contig 11174 bp, 6 predicted proteins | sample 1553351 | NCBI WGS metagenome assembly OGRA01 (sample SAMEA2580056, study PRJEB22360) | human gut metagenome | biome: human gut; feature: human-associated habitat; material: faeces | place: Denmark | collected 2008/2010
TCAAGAAGACTTGCCAAAGAACATTCCAGGCACTTCGTATTGATGTCAATAATGAGTTCGAAGTGCTGTATGAATTCATGGAGAAACTCCCGGGAGCGTTGAAACCGGGCGGAAGAGTAGCGATTCTTACGTTCCATTCCGGAGAGGACAAGCTTGTAAAGAAAGCACTCAAAGCAGGATACAAAGAGGGAATCTATTCCGAATATGCAAGGGATGTTGTACGTCCGTCAGCACAGGAATGTGCACAGAACGGAAGGGCAAGATCCACGAAGATGCGTTGGGCTGTGAAGGCGGAATAGTTGACTTCAATATAATGAAATGTTATAGTTAGTCAGAAATAATAGCGTTCGGTGCTGTTTGATCAGGAATATATTTCCATATCCTGATCGAAACAGGTAAAAGGGAAACAGGTGCAAGACCTGTACGAACTCGTCACTGTGAGCAGAGATGCGGTCTTCTTAGAAATTAGATTTCAGAAGACCGCTCCTATACAGGCAAGTGTGGAGAGTCCGCACATCCACTGGGAGACCGGGAAGGTGTTCTGTATAGAAGATCTGTAAGTCAGGAAACCTGCCGGCCGTTGGTGCGGGGAATATACGAATTCCAGATCACGAGTAATTGATTGTACCGAAAGAACCATTCTTACTGTTCGCATTACGTGTGACCAGCAATCATTCATTTGATTCAAGATAATTCTATCCATTTTCCGTATTTTACAATTCACAACTTAATAGGAGACAAAAAAGAAATGAAAAATAAGAGCAGATGGCTTGCGCTTATGCTGACAGGTTCTATGATGATTTCACCATTGTCTTATACAAGAACATATGCGGCAGAAAATGAGCAGCAGTATGAGACAAATTTACAGGAAACTGATGAGGTGGAAGAAGCTGATCTAGATAAGAAACAAGATGAGAGTCAGACAGAAGACGCAGGAAATGTTAAAGAAGATAAAAGAAATGACGATTTAACAAAAGAAGATCAGAAAGAGGAATCTGATAAAGTTGATAATTCTTCGGATAAATCAGATAATCAGAATTCAATCGAAGCAGAAACAAAACCAAATTTAGAGAATAACTCAGAAAATAATTCAGAAAACAACTTAGAAAATAACTCAGAAGAGAAAGATACAGAAACCACCGGGAAAAATCCAGGCACAACTGTCTCAGATCAGGTTGCGGACGAAAAAACTGATAACAAGGATACACAGATAAAAGATGAGACAGGCAAGTCAGAACCTTCTACGGATTCTAACGATTCTACGAATACTCCGGAACCGGAACTTCCGCCACTGCAGGAGGCGCCTTCTGTAACAGGAGAATCTGTGAAAGTAGTAAAAGAAGACGCTGAAGAGTTCAAGATGTTCAAGGTCAGTGAATCAACAGTTGTTGAAAAGGATGGCGAACTTGATATCACGATCAAGACAAACAACACAGGATTTGATGCGCTATATCTTGGTTCAAAAGATGATTTGTTGAAGGCATCTGTTATAGAAAGAACACAGGATGAAGAAGGTGCATGGACATTTCATTTCAATGTGCCGAAAGAAAAAGCAGGTCAGACAATTCCGGTATCTTTGAGAAAGTCAAAAGATCAGACCTGGTATGACAAACAGTACTTATGGATGTACATTCCGAATCCGGGAGAAACCTCAACACCGGATCCGGCACCAACGCCAACACCAGCACCGGAAGCAACAGTAGCAAACGGAATCTACAGTATGGACGTAACTTCCAGTTCTTCCATGTTTAAAGTAGTGGATTGTATTCTGACAGCAAAAGACGGAAAAATGAGTGCCGTGCTTACATTAAGCGGAACCGGTTACGGCTATCTGTATATGGGAACAAAGGAAGAGGCTGCAAGCGCAGATCAGTCATCCTGGATTCCATATCAGGTGAATAAAGAAGGAAAATATACTTATACCGTTCCGGTAGAAGCGTTGGATAAGGAAATCGCAGTAGCAGCCTATTCTATTAAAAAAGGAATCTGGTATGACAGAACACTGACTTTCCAGTCAGAGACAATGAAGAAGATTGCCGATCTTAATTCTACAGATTCTGAGAATAAAGGTGATTCCGGAAACAACGGAAACACAGGAAATTCCGGAACTACTGGTGGTTCCAACAATACAGGTAATACAGGAACAAGCAATTCTGCTTTCCCAGGCGGTTCTGTATCTGGAACTAATTCAGGAAAAACATATGGAAATGATGGAAAAGCAGATAATGTATCGAAATACGAATCCGATACAAGTGGTTCTACTTCTCATGTAGACAGTGGAACAACACTGAAAGACGGTGTATATACTCCGGACCGTTTTACCTGGTCAGGTGGAACAGGTAAGGTTCGGATTACTTGTAATAAAGTGACGATCCAGAATGGACAGGCTTATGCAACACTCGTGTTCAGCAGTGATCATTATCAGTATGTGAAAGCGAATGGAAATAAGTATTACACAACAAAGGGCGGCGGATCAGCGACAGTTGTTATCCCGGTTGCGTTGAATCAGAATAATAAGATTATTGGAATGACAGATAAAATGTCTGTCGCACATGAGATAGAATATACGATTTTCATTTATCTTGCAGCGGCGAATGGAGGAACATCTGCAAACGGAACAGATGCTTCGACAAGCAGTAACCAGAAGCTGGATGAACAAGCACCTGAAATTATAGGTTTGGAATATCAGTCAGAAACAAAGCTTGACTATGCAGAATATTTCAAGATTTATCATTATGATCAGGGAATTGTACTTCTTGAAATCGATATGACGAAGGACACAGCAAGAGACCCGGAAAAAGCAGAGGAAACAAAGTCTGAAAATGAGAAGTCCGCAGAGGATAAAGAGAAGTCTTCCAAGAAGAAAGTAGCTTCTGTTACGATCAATAGATCAGAAGATTCTAAGAACTCAGATGCAGAAAGCAAAGTAGATGCTTCTGTCGAGGAATCCGCAGCTTCGGATAACAACGGCACAAGCGAACAGGAACTGGCAGCAGAGCTTTACAAGGGAAATGTTGTGAAATATCTGATCGTTCCGGAGGATGTGGAAGTTCCGGTTGGTCTTGAGCAGGATATGATCATTGTGAAAAAACCGACAGATCATACTTATGCAGAGTCTGATGAGATTCTGAATACGATGAAAGATCTCGATCTTCTTGACAATGTTGCGGCAGTTGGAATGAAGAGTAAAGACTGTACCGTATCCGAGATTGCTGATAAGATGAAAGCAAAAGACGGAGAGAAGAATGCTGAAGTTGCATATGCAGGAACAGCGGACAAGCTGAAGTTGAAGAACCTTGTGAAGAGTGAAGTGAATCTTGCTTTGTTTACAGGAGATATTCTTCCAAGAGAAGATTCTGAGGAAAATGCAGCGAAAGATACTGACAAAATAGCAGATAAAGACAGTAAAGATACAAAAGAGACTCTGACAGTAGAAGAGAAGACGGAACAGTTCGAAGAGCTGACAGAAAAGCTTGCAATGCTTGGTATTCCGGTTTTTGTTGATCGTTCTTCCGAGGAAAAGACAGAACTTGGAAAGCAGGAGTGGATCAAGGTTTACGGTGTTCTCTACGGATGTGAAGAGCTGACGAACGAGAAGTTTGATGCGGCAGTAGCAGCGGCAGAGAAATAGGAGAGAAAAATAGAATGAAGATAAGAAGATGCAGAATCACAGCGTTAATGCTTTCAGCTGCACTTCTGCTCGGAGGCTGCGGTTCTACCGCAGCCTCCGGTGGAAACAGCGGTAATAATTCAGCAGGTACAGATGTAACAAAGGATAAGACCAAAGATGCAGCCGACAAGACAAAAAAAGCACCGGAAATCGAAGGGCTTACCTATGAATCTACAATGGATCTGACTTACGCGACAGAATTCGATGTATACTATTATAAGGATGGATATAAGTTGATCGATGTCCATGAAGATAAGCAATATCTGATCGTTCCGGAAGGTGAAGAAGAACCGGAAAATCTGGCGGATGATATTGTTGTGATCCAGCAGCCGACAGAGAATATTTATATGGCGGCGACAGCATCCATGTCTCTGTTTGATGCAATCGGCGGAATTGACAAGGTGAAATTCTCCGGGCTTGAGGCTTCCGGCTGGTATGTAGAGAGTGCAAAGGAAGCAATGGAATCCGGAGCGATGACATTTGCGGGAAAATACAGCGAACCGGATTATGAGACTCTCGTTGACGGAGACTGTGATCTGGCAATCGAATCAACGATGATCCTTCATACACCGAAGGTACAGGAAATGATCGAAGATCTTGGGATTCCGGTATTTGTAGATTACTCCAGTTATGAGTCACATCCGCTTGGAAGAACCGAGTGGATCAAGCTTTATGGGGCGCTTCTGAATAAAGAGGAAGAAGCGGATACATTTTTTGACCAGCAGGCTCATGTAATCGAGGAACTGAAAGGCTTCGAGAACACGGAAAAGACGGTTGCTTATTTCTATGTGAGTACGGATGGTTCAATCGTTGTGAGAAAATCTGACGATTATATTCCGTCAATGATCGAAATCGCAGGTGGAAGATATGCGTTCAAAGATCTGAAGAATCCGGACAGCAACGCACCATCTGTTAAACTGACGATGGAGGAATTCTATGCGACTGCTGTCGATGCAGATTATCTGATCTACAACGGGACGATCGACGGACAGGTAAATAGTATCAGTGAGTTGGAAGCAAAGAATGAATTGTTCTCTGAATTCAAGGCGGTGAAAGACGGAAATGTCTGGTATACCGGAAAGAACTTATATCAGGCAACAGATACAGTCGGAGAGCTGATCAAAGATATGCATCTGATGCTGACAGACAGTGATGCATCTCAGATGACATTTCTTGAAAAGATGGAGTAGAAGAATGGAGCAGACAAGTTTTCATCAGGAAAATTTCAGACGGCGTACAAGATACACAGCGGTATTTCTGATTCTTGCAGCAGTATTTTGTGTTGTGACAGTGCTAAATATCAATACCGGAAATGTTCATATTCCGGTGCCTAAGATTCTGCGCATTCTCTTTCTGAAAGAAGGAGCGGCGACAGAGTACAATATTATATGGAAGATCCGTCTTCCGAGAATTCTGATGGCAGCGCTCCTTGGTGGTGCATTGTCTCTTTCAGGTTTTTTGCTGCAGACATTTTTTTCCAATCCTATTGCCGGACCTTTCGTTCTCGGAATTTCTTCCGGAGCGAAAATGGTCGTGGCACTTACAATGATCGTGTATTTGAAATATATCGGAAGATTTTCTTCGTATACACTGATTCTTGCAGCATTTATCGGGTCGCTGATCTCGACGGGATTTATCCTTCTGATGTCGAAAAAAGTGCAGCATATGGCGTCTCTTCTTGTCGGGGGGATCATGATCGGATATATCTGTTCGGCTATCACGGATTTTGTTGTGACATTTGCGGATGATTCTGATATTGTGAATCTACACGGATGGTCACAGGGAAGTTTTTCCGGAATGAGCTGGAGCAATATTCGTGTGGCAGCAGTGGTTGTCGGACTTGCGGTGCTGTTTACATTTTTCCTGTCCAAACCAATCAGTGCATATCAATTGGGAGAAGCATATGCGCAGAGTATGGGAGTCAACATCAAGACATTTCGCGTGATTTTGATTTTGCTTTCCAGTATTCTGTCAGCGTGTGTGACAGCATTTGCGGGACCGATTTCCTTCGTGGGAATCGCAGTTCCGTTTCTTGCAAGGAAGGCATTTGGAACGTCAAAACCGATCGTGGTTATACCGGGAACGTTCTTTATGGGAGCTGTGTTCTGTATGATCTGTGATTTGATCGCACGAATGGCACTGGCACCGGTGGAATTGAATATCAGTACGGTGACTTCTATTCTGGGTGCACCGATCGTTATCTATATGATGATACCGAAGGGAGGAAGAAAATAAGATGGTAGATTATTATTTTCAAATGAAAGACCTGTCGGTAGGTTATAATGGAAACTCCCTGATCCGTGATATTAATATCGGGATCAACAAGGGGGAGATCGTGACTTTGATCGGGCCGAATGGTTCAGGAAAGTCAACGATTTTGAAAAGTATTACAAGACAGCTGAAAGTCGTTGGAGGAAATGTATTTTTTGACGATACTTCTCTTCTGAAACTGCCGTACAAAGAGCTGGCGTCTAAGATGGCGGTCGTGTTGACGGATCGGATCAAGACAGAGTTGATGACTTGTCATGATATTGTGGCGACCGGACGCTATCCTTACACAGGACGACTTGGGATTCTGACGCAGGAAGATGAATGTCTGGTGGAAGAGGCGATGCAGGCGGTGCATGCGCAGGAGCTCGGCAACCGTGATTTTAATGCGATTAGTGACGGACAGAAGCAGCGCGTTCTGCTGGCGAGAGCAATCTGTCAGGACCCGGATGTGATCGTTTTAGATGAGCCGACTTCATTCCTGGATGTAAAATATAAGTTGGAGCTGTTGTCTATCCTTGAGCGGATGGCAAGGCAGAAGAAGATTACGGTGATTATGTCTCTTCATGAAATCGATCTGGCACAGAAGATTTCAGATAAGATCATCTGTGTCAAAGGCGAGACGATTTCACATTACGGAAGCCCGGAAGAAGTATTTACAGAAGAAATCATTCGCGAATTGTATGGAATCAATAATGGATATTTTGACCCGCTTTTTGGAAGTATTGAACTTCCTGCGCCGGAGGGTGAGCCGGAAGTGTTCGTGATCTCTTCCGGCGGAACTGGAATCCCGGTTTATCGAAGACTTCAGAAGGAGCACATCCCGTTTGCGGCAGGTATTTTATATGAAAATGATATGGATTACCGGCTGGCAAGATTACTGGCAGCAGAAGTGATCACGGAAGAACCGTTTGAGGAGATTCGGGAAGAAACGCTTCAGAAAGCATTTGAGACAATAGGGAAATGTAAGCGTGTGATCAATGCCGGAGTGAAGATCGGAACATGGAATATAGGGATTGAGAGATTGCTTGAACGAGCAGAAATAGAAGGAAAATTATAAAAACGTATAAAAATGAGCCGAGATAGCATTTTAAATGTATTTTAAAAAGCGCTGTCAACGCTCTTTTTTGTTGCTATTCATGATTGTGAATGGTAGAATAGAACAGTATAGGCTATAAAAAAGATGGGAAAATAGCAGTACAGACTGTTATGTGATGGGAGGCAATTTATGAGTAACAATGGACAATCAGCAAAGAGAGCAAGCTTCTCGGGTAAAATCGGATATGTGCTTGCTGTTGCAGGCTCAGCAGTCGGCCTGGGAAATATCTGGAGATTCCCGTATCTGGCTGCGAAATATGGAGGGGGAATCTTCCTTCTCGTTTATCTGATTCTGACCGTATCTTTTGGATATGTTCTGATCATGTCAGAGACAGCACTTGGAAGAATGACAAGAAAAAGTCCGGTTGGAGCTTTTCAGACATTTGGTAAGACAAAATCATTTAAGATCGGCGGATGGCTCAATGCAATAATCCCTATGCTGATCGTGCCGTATTATAGTTCGATCGGTGGCTGGGTTATCAAGTACCTTGCAGAGTATTTGAAAGGAAATGTGCAGACTGTTGCACAGGACGGATATTTTACAGAATTTATTTCAGATTCTTTTCAGGTAGAAGCATGGTTCATCGTGTTTGCTATTCTTGTATTTTGTGTTATCCTGGCAGGAGTTGAGAATGGTGTAGAGCGAGTATCTAAGATTATGATGCCAATCCTTGTTATCCTTGCGGTTATCGTAGCAATTTATTCTGTAACAAGACCGGGAGCAATTGAAGGTGTGAAGTATTTCCTGATTCCGAATCCAAAGCACTTCTCAGCAATGACGGTTGTTGCGGCAATGGGACAGATGTTCTACTCCCTGTCAATCGCGATGGGAATTTTGTATACATATGGTTCTTATATTGGTAAAGACGTTGATCTTGAGAAGAGTACAACACAGGTTGAGATTTTCGATACAGCAATCGCAATGCTCGCAGGACTTATGATCATTCCGGCTGTATTTGCATTCTCCGGTGGTAATCCGGATGACCTGCAGGCAGGACCGTCTCTGATGTTCATCACACTTCCGAAAGTATTCGCAAGTATGGGCGTTGGAAGGCTGGCTGGTATCCTGTTCTTCATATTGGTACTTCTTGCAGCAGTGACAAGTGCAATCTCACTTCTGGAGACAAGCGTATCTACATTCCAGGATGAACTTCACTGGAGCAGACCGAAATGCTGTATCCTTATGGTTGCTGTTATGCTTATAATCGGAACCTTATCTTCTATGGGATATGGAGTACTGAGTTTTATTCAGATTTTTGGAATGGCATGTCTGGATTTCTTCGATTTCCTGACAAATTCCGTGATGATGCCGCTTGCAGCACTTGCAACATGCTTCCTGATTGTTCGTACTGTTGGATTTGACAAGATTGCAAGGGAGATTGAGCAGTCATCTGCATTTAAGAGAAAGAAATTATACATGTTCTTTTTGAAATATCTGGCACCAATCTTCCTGGTCATTATTTTACTTAGTTCTATTGCAAATGTATTGGGAATTATTTCTATGTAATGGAAAATGCTTGTTAAAATAGACAAGTAATCTTGCTGTAAATCTACCTGCATGGTATAATATGACTAGACTTGTAAAGTTTAGAAACAGTTCAGCCATACAACGAAGTGGTCATAAACTGACGGTCTTACGTTGTATGGCTGAATTGCAATAATTTTACATTTTAAGTAAATGATAGGAGTGATTAAGATGTATCAGGAAGAGTATAAGCGCTGGATGACAGCAGACCTGGAAGACGCAGATCTGATGCCTGAATTAGCAAAAATCGAGGGAAATGATGATGAGATCAAGGAGCGTTTCGCAGTTGCGCTGAAGTTTGGAACAGCCGGACTTCGTGGTGTTCTTGGAGCAGGAACAAACAGAATGAATATCTACGTTGTTCGTCAGGCTACACAAGGACTTGCCAACTGGGTAAAGACACAGGGCGGTACACAGACAGTAGCAATCAGCTACGACAGCCGTCTCAAGAGTGATGTGTTTGCGAAGACAGCAGCAGGAGTTCTTGCAGCGAACGGAATTAAAGTAAGAATTTACGATGCTCTGATGCCGGTACCGGCACTTTCATTTGCAACACGTTATTATAACTGTAATGCAGGTGTTATGGTAACAGCATCCCACAACCCGGCGAAGTACAACGGATATAAGGCATACGGACCGGATGGATGCCAGATGACAGATGATGCAGCAGCAATCGTATACGAAGAGATCCAGAAGACAGATGTACTTACAGGTGCGAAGTATATGTCTTTCGCTCAGGGAGTTGAAGAAGGTCTGATCCGTTTCGTAGGAGATGACTGTAAGGATGCATTGTATGAGGCGATCGAGTCCCGTCAGGTTCGTCCGGGTCTGTGCAAGAGTGCAGGATTGAAGCTTGTATACAGCCCACTGAATGGATCTGGATTAGTACCGGTAACACGTGTACTTAAAGACATCGGAATCACAGATGTAACAATCGTACCGGAGCAGGAGTACCCGAATGGATATTTCACAACATGCAGCTACCCGAACCCAGAGATCTTTGCAGCACTTGAGCTGGGACTGAATCTTGCGAAAGAGACAGGTGCAGACCTCATGCTTGCAACAGACCCAGATGCAGACCGTGTAGGAATCGCTATGAAGTGCCCGGACGGATCTTACGAGCTCGTTTCAGGAAATGAAGTCGGAGTTCTTCTTCTTGACTACATCGCAGCAGGACGTATCGAGAAAGGCACAATGCCTGAGAAACCGGTAGCAGTGAAATCTCTCGTATCTACACCACTTGCAGATGCAGTTGCAGAGCATTACGGAGTAGAACTTCGCAACGTACTGACAGGATTCAAATGGATCGGAGATCAGATTGCGAACCTCGAGGCAGCAGGAGAAGTTGACCGTTTTATCTTCGGATTTGAAGAGAGCTACGGATACCTTGCAGGACCTTATGTACGTGATAAAGATGCAATCATCGGATCTATGCTGATCTGTGAGATGGCCGCTTACTATAGAAGTATCGGAAGTTCACTGAAACAGAGACTGGAAGAGATCTACGCACAGTACGGACGTTATCTCAACAAGATCGATAGCTTTGAATTCCCGGGACTGAGCGGAATGGATAAGATGTCAGGAATCATGGAAAATCTTCGTAAGAATCCTCTGGAAGAGATCGCAGGATACAAAGTAGCCAGCGTGATCGATTACGAGAAGACAGAAGAAACAGGACTTCCGAAGGCTAACGTACTTGTTTACAAACTGGAGAACAACGAGACAGTAATCGTTCGTCCATCCGGAACAGAGCCGAAGATCAAGATCTACTACACAACACTTGGTAAAGATCTTGCAGAGGCAGAAGCTGAGAAAGAGAAGCTTGCAGAAGCATTGAAACCTATTATGGAGTAATAGAAGATGGGAAAGGGGATCAGATATCTGGTCTCCTTTTTCACTGTCGTAAAAAAATAAGTAGTAAATATGTAGCATATATGTTAAAATCAATACATTACAGTAAAGTAATAAAGTGATTAGAGAACGAAACAGATGGAGGAATATTACGATGTATATAACATGTCTTGATGTAGAGGGAGTTCTGGTACCGGAAATCTGGGTCGCTTTTGCGGAGGCGAGCAAAATTCCGGAGCTGAAAAAAACGACGAGGGACGAACCTGATTATGATAAGCTGATGCGCTGGCGCCTTTCTGTTTTAAAAGAGCATGGGCTCGGACTGAAAGAAATACAGGAGACGATTGCCTCTATCGACCCTCTTCCGGGTGCAAAGGAGTTTCTGGATGAACTGCGCAGCTTTGCGCAGGTGATTATTATCAGCGATACCTTTACACAGTTTGCAGGTCCGCTGATGAAGAAACTTGGATATCCGACAATCTTCTGTAATTCTCTTGAAGTAGCTGATAACGGTGAGATTACAGGCTTCAAGATGAGAATTGAGAATTCTAAATATACGACTGTCAAGGCATTGCAGTCCATAGGATTCCAGACAATTGCCAGTGGTGACAGCCATAATGACCTAGGTATGATCAAAGCCAGCAAGGCAGGATTTCTGTTCAAGAGTACAGAGCAGATCAAGAAGGATAATCCTGAATTGCCGGCATATGAGACATATGACGAACTCTACAATGCAATTAAAGAAGTGATTGAAGGATAATT
>OGRA01003771.1_pt1 | contig 11156 bp, 5 predicted proteins | sample 1553351 | NCBI WGS metagenome assembly OGRA01 (sample SAMEA2580056, study PRJEB22360) | human gut metagenome | biome: human gut; feature: human-associated habitat; material: faeces | place: Denmark | collected 2008/2010
AACGACGGGAAAAAGAGGCGGAGCAGCGCTGAGCTGCCCGCCCACAAGCGATTTGAAAAATCGCGCAACCGATGGATTTATCCATCGTTCCAGAACACAGTTTTTGTGTTCTGCGGGGATTGGGGCAGCGCCCCAACAAGCATGAAACAGGCGGGCTCCGTGTAAACGGAATCCGCTTGTTTTTGTAAAGTGGGTACCGCTTTGCATTGCTTGCCGCTTTCTTGCCCCCGTTCGTACCCCCGTATTTTCCCCTCTACCCATACTACAATCCGAACAGGGCGTTTTGGCCAGATTTTCGGAAAATTGTTTTGCAGGACGAAAAAAGGACGGTCTGCATTGCAAACCGCTCATAAAAAATACGCACAAGTTACTTGTTCCTGTTGCGTTTGGTTCTGCGATATGCTATACTAATGGTGTTTACACCACAAGAGAAAGGAAGTGATCCTCATAGCCATCACAAGCGCAAGTTTGCCCACGAAGAAGCGGATTCTGACCGTTTGCGTGAAGCTGTTTTTGGAAAAGGGCTACAAGCAGACCACGCTGGCGGAAATCAACGAAAAGGCCGGTGTGTCTTTCAGCCAGTTCCAGAACATTTTTCGCGCCAAGGACGGCGTATTGACGGAGCTGGTGGAGTTCATGTTTGAAAACCAGTTCGCTATGGCGCGAAGCGCGGCAGGTGCGAAGCTGCCGCCGATCTATGTCTACGCGGTCGAAACGGCGATCCAGATGACGCTGACGGAGCTGAACGAAAACCTGCGGGAGATCTACATTGAAGCCTACACGCAGAAGGAAGCGTCTGAATTTATCTTCCGGGAAACGGCGAAGGAGCTGTATCAGATCTTCGGTCCGTATCAGCCGGAGCTGCCCGCCCGAGATTTTTATGACATGGAGATCGGCTCGGCCAGCATCATGCGCGGCTACATGGCCCACCCCTGCGACGAGGAGCTGACGCTGGAAAAGAAGCTGCGGCTGTTTCTCACCATGAGTCTGCGGGCGTACAACGTCCCGAAGGAGGAAACGGAACAGGCGATCCGGTTCGTGGAAGGGCTGGATATCCGCACGATCTCCGAACGGGTGATGCAGGAGCTGTTCAAGGCGCTGGCGATGCACTTCGAGTTTTCTCTTACGGGAATCACGCTGCCAGCACAAAAATAGAATCCAATATGTATTGCAAGGGAGTACTCCCTTGCATCGGGATATATCCCGATGCAATTCCCTTCTGCTCCACGCGCTTCCCATGGGGGACGGGAGGGGCGCGAGAAGAAAGTGAGGAATGACCATGAAAAAACGACTGCTCAGCATCCTGCTCATGTGCTGTATGGTGCTGACACTGCTGCCAACAACGGCTTTTGCGGAGGGCGGCACGGAAGAGCCGCTCGTATGTACCTGCGAAACAGCCTGCACGGCAGAGAGCATGAATGCAAGCTGCACCGTCTGCGGTGCAGACGGTGCTCTGCCGGAAAACTGCGGGAAATATGCTGCAGAAAAAAGCGGACAGACAGGTGCGCCCGACAACGCTCCGGTCATCACCGCAGCAGATGTGCAGGCACTGATCGACGCGCTGCCGGAAGCGGAAACAATCAGTGAAGATAATGCGGCGGACGTAGAAGCGCAGTTAGAAGCCATTGACGAGGCGAAGGTACAGCTTTCTGATGAAGATTTCGCGGTACTCGATTTTACCCGCTATGATGCCGCAGTTGCCGCACTTATGGCGCTAAGCGGCGAACCGGATACTGCCTTCGCGCCCCAGACTGCGAATGACCACACCCATTGCTACTGCGGCGGCAGTATCACGGCGGGCGACCATGCCAGCCATTCCGACGTGACCTATACGGCATGGGACGGCACGAGCAGCATCACATATACCAACAATACCGCCTACGTTTACCTGACGGAGAACGCCACCCTCAGCGGCCATCTGACGGTGGATGGCAAAACACTATATCTGTGCCTGAACGGCAAGACCCTTGCCAGCAACGGCACAGCCAGGATTCAGGTCAAAAACGGCGGTCGACTTGTTCTTTGCGACTGCGTCGGCGGCGGCACCTTCAAGGGTGCGACGCAGAGTGTCTGGGGCGGTGCCTGCATTTACCTTTATGCCAGCACGCTGGATATGTTCGGCGGCAAGCTCACCGGCGGCAAAGTCACCGGCAAAGGCGGCGGCGGAGCCATCGCTCTGGATGACCAGCAGTGCATATTCAATATGTACGGCGGCGAAATCTCCGGCAACAACGGCAAGAACTACGGCGGTGCCATTTTCCGGAAATTCAATGCAAACATGCCGAACACCACCGGCGGCACTTTCAATATGTATGGCGGCACCATCAAGAATAACACCGCCAAGAACGGCGGCGCGTTCTTCTCCACCACCGGCGGGACCATCAATATGACCGGCGGCACCATCTCCGGCAATACAGCGACCATGAACAGCAACGATGCCGGCGGCGGCGCCATCTATATGCGCGGCAACGGGAAGATCAACATTTCCGGCAGCGCACAGATCACCGGCAACTCCTCCAGTCTGGACGGCGGCGCCATTCTGATGGGTTGGGGCGAGATCAACATTTCCGGCAGCGCGAAGATCAACAGCAATACCGCCAGCCGCTGGGGCGGCGCCATCTGCCTGCGCCAAGATTCTAATCAGTCGACAATGCTCTACATGCGGGGCGGCGAGATCAGCGACAACAGGGCCAATTCAGAGGGCGGCGCGGTTCATGTGTTTGACAAGGACTGCCAGTTCTTCCTCTATGACGGCAAGATCACCGGAAACACCAGCGGCGACGGCGGCGCCATCTATCTGAATCAGGAGCCGTCATGGCTGATTATGCAAGGCGGCGAGATCTCCGGCAATACGGCCACCGGCAACGGCGGCGGCGTATATATTTACCGCACCGGCTCGGTCTGCCAACTCTATGGCGGTAAGATCGAGAATAACAAAGCCAGCGGCAAAGGCGGCGGCATTTATATCAACCCCAGCAACAGCGGCCAGCTGAGGGTCGGAAACGAGCCCCTCGTGCAGAACAACACGGTTTCCGGCAAGGCCAACAATGTGTATCTGCCCTCCGGCAAGACGCTGACCATCGAGATCGGCATGTCCGAAGGCGCGTCCATCGGCGTCACCACCGCGAATATCAGATACCCCGTGGCATTTTCTAATAGTTACAAAAAAGACTACGCGAATTCCTTTTTCGCGGATGACGCCAATGCCCGCGTGGAGTATAAGGATGACCAGAGGCTGTACCTGGTCAGCGACGCACCCCTGGTGACCTATGACGTTACGGTAGAGACCGAAGGCGGCGGCACGGCGTCTGCGTCCCCCGAAACTGCGGCGGCGGGCACCGAGATCACCCTCACCGCCGTCCCCGCACCGGGATACGCCTTCGGTCACTGGGAGGTGGTCAAAGGCGATGTGACCATCACCGACAACCGATTTCTTATGCCCGCCGGAGCCGTCACCGTGAAGGCGGTGTTTACGGCCAAGACCTTCGCCGTGTACTATGACCCGGGCGACGGCAGCACGCCTCAGAGCAGAAGCCTGGGCTGGAACGACTATGTTCTGGCAGGCGTGTCCGACCCCACCCGGCCCGGCTATACCTTTCTGAACTGGATGTACGGCAGCAGGCCGGTGGCAGACAACGACACCTACAGCGGCCTGGTCCAGAGCGATGCGGTGGCCAGCGCTACCCTTACCGCCGCATGGCAGCTGATCCCGTACACCATCACCTATGACCTGGATGGCGGAACGGCCGACGGCAATCCCACCGGGTACAGCGTGGAGTCCGCTGCCATCACCCTGGTGAATCCCACCCGGGAGGGCTATGACTTCACCGGCTGGAGCGGCACGGGCCTGACGGGGGCGGATAACCTGACCGTGGTCATCCCTGCCGGCAGCACCGGTGACCGCAGCTACACCGCCCACTGGGCCAAGCAGCACGTTCATGTGTTCGACCAGCAGATGATCCTGCCTCAGGCCCTGAAGACTCCCGCCGACTGCACCCATGACGCAGTATATTATCTCAGCTGCGTCTGCGGTCTGGTCAGCACCGACGATAACCAGGTGTTTACCGCTGTCGGAACGGCTCTGGGCCACGATTGGGGTCAGCCCCGGTGGCAGTGGGTCGGCTTTGCTGCCCAGGCTGTCTTTGCCTGCTCCAGGGATGCCGGTCATGTGGAGACGCTGACGGCCGATGTTGCCAGCGAAGTTACCACCGCTCCAGGCTGTGTTACCGACGGCGTTCGGACATATACCGCCACAGTGACGCTGGAGGGCCGGACCTATACGGACACCAAGACGGAGTCTATCCCCGCCGCGGGCCATGACACGGAGCTGAAGAACGCCAGGGCGGCTACCTGCACCGAGGACGGCTACACCGGGGACGAGGTCTGCCGCACCTGCGGCGAGACCATCAGGCAGGGGACTGTCATCCCCGCCACGGGGCATGACTTCCAGGACGGCAAGTGCGTCAATTGCGGCACGGCAGACCCTAATTACCGGCCTGCGAAGCCTGAGAATCCCGGCGTCAAGACCGGGGACGCCGTCGTGCTGCTGTATGCGGGCCTGATGCTGCTGACCCTGACCGGCAGCGCATGGGTCCTGGGCAGAAAGCGTACCCGGTAAAGAAAAAACATATAGCAGAAGGGCCGGCCCTTCTGCCAATTCGGGCAGGATATTGACGGCTCCCGCCGCCGGGATTGGGCAGCAAAAAAGCCCGATATGTTCGGGCTTTTCGCAGGAGACATCCATTTTGTCTCCACATCATGGCGCGGAAGGAGGGATTTGAACCCTCGCGCGTGGTTTAGACGCCTACTCCCTTAGCAGGGGAGCCCCTTCGGCCACTTGGGTACTTCCGCATACGGTATGAAAAAACTGGCGGAGAGAGTGGGATTCGAACCCACGGATGCTTTCACATCGCCGGTTTTCAAGACCGGTGCTTTCAACCACTCAGCCATCTCTCCGTGCGCGCAAAAGCATGACAGACTCAAACGCAGGACTTATTCTACCACACTCCGTGCCGCCTGTCAACGAATTTCTGAACTGCCAGGCATGTTTTTTTGCTCTCTGTCGAGAGAACGGAGAAAAAAGGGAAGGGAAAGACTGTACAAACCGCCGGCACTGTGCTATACTGTATATAAGCCGTGGAGTATCCACGGACTGTTTGTATGCTGCGCGGGGCCAATGGGCCCATGCGTTCATGTATAACCGGGACGCGCCGGAGGTCCACTCCCTCCCCGTGCTTCCCTCTTGATCCACACGGCAGACGGGCGCGATTCCCGGACTCCGGCGGCGATGCAGGGCCGGCCGGCGGACGGGTGCGTCCCGGTTTTTCTGCGCCCATTTTGCGGCGTGTGCCGTGGGGAGAACAACCCACTATAAAGGAGAATTTGCAAAAAATATGGCAGAAAAACTGAAAATCATCCCTCTGGGCGGTCTGAATGAGATCGGCAAGAACATGACCGCCTATGAGTACGGCGGCGAGATCATCGTGGTGGACTGCGGCATGGCCTTCCCCGGCGACGACATGTACGGCATCGACTGCGTCATCCCCGATGTGTCGTATCTGGTGAAAAACAAGTCCCGGCTGCGGGGCCTGTTCATCACCCATGGCCACGAGGATCACATCGGGGCCATCCCCTATGTGCTCAAGCAGATCAACATGCCCATTTACTGCACCCGCTTCACCGCCGGACTCATCAAGCTGAAGCTCCAGGAGCACCGGCTGCTGGACAGCACCAAGCTGGTGACGGTGGAGGCAGGCCAGACCGTGAAGGCCGGCAAGTTCCAGGTGGAGTTCATCCATGTGAACCACTCCATCGCCGACTCCGTGGCCTTCGCCATCCATACCCGCATGGGCACCGTGGTCCACACCGGAGACTTCAAGATCGACTCCACTCCCATCGACGGGGAGGTCATCGACCTGGCCCGGTTCGGCGCCCTGGGCAAGGAGGGTGTCCTGGCCCTGCTGGCGGACTCCACCAACGTGGAGCGCCAGGGCTATACCATGAGCGAGCGCACCGTGGGCAAGACGTTTATCCGGCAGTTCACCGGGTGCAAAAAGCGTATTATCGTCACCACCTTCGCCAGCAATGTCCACCGCATCCAGCAGGTCATCGACGCCGCCGCCGCCTGCGGGCGGAAGGTGGCCGTCACCGGCCGCAGCATGGAGAACATCATGAAGGTGTCCACGGAGCTGGGGTATATGAAGCTGCCCAAGGGCACGGTGATGGACATCAACCGCATCAAGGGCCTGCCGCCCCAGCAGCAGGTCATCATCACCACCGGCAGCCAGGGCGAGGAAATGAGCGCCCTGTACCGCATGGCCTTCTCCACCCATAAGCAGATCGACATCGGCCCCCAGGACAAGGTCATTATTTCCGCCTCCGCCATTCCCGGCAATGAGGTGACGGTGGGCCGGGTCATCAACGAGCTGTTCCGCAAGGGGGCCGACGTGGTGTATGACAAGGCGGACATGCTGCATGTGTCCGGCCACGCCTGCCAGGAGGAGCTGAAGATCATCCACGCCCTGACCAAGCCCCGGTTCTTCATCCCTCTGCACGGCGAGCAGCGGATGCTGCAGATCCACAAGCGGGTGGCGGAGTCCATGGGCATGGATCCCAACAGCATCTGCGTGGCTGAAAACGGCTCCGTTATCGAGCTGACCACCAAGCACATGAAGTGCGAGACGTCCGTTCCCGCCGGAGAGGTGTTTGTGGACGGCTCCGGCGTGGGCGATGTGGGGGCCGTGGTCCTCAACGACCGGAAGCTCCTGGCCGAGGACGGCATGGTGGTCATTGTGCTGCCCATGTCCTCCCACGACCATCGGCTGCTGTGCCAGCCGGAGATCGTTACCCGGGGCTTTGTATATGTCAAGGAATCCGAGGAGCTTTTGCAGGAGCTGCGGGACATCTCCGAGAACGCCGTGGACGGCATGTCTGCCCGGCGGCGGAAGGACCAGGGCGAGGTGTGCAAGACCGTCCGCGCCGCCGTCAGCAGCTATCTGTTCAAGCATACCAAGCGCAGCCCCATGGTGATTCCCATGGTGACCATGCTGTGAGCGCAAGATGATGTGTATTTAGTGCAATATAATGACAAAACCTCTTCCGCTGCTGCGGAGGGGGTTTTGTGCTGGGGGGGCTCTGCCCCTCCCACTTTGCTATGCGGTTTATTCCCGGGGAGCATCCGGCGCTTCCGGGGGTTCCGGCGACGGAGAAGTCTCCCCGACGATGGTGGGGATAAAGGCCCGGGCGATCTTTCCCCGGCCCCGGTGCTTGACATAAAAGTATCCGATGGTGCTGAACACCACGGCGCCGATGAAGTTTACGAACAGGTCCGCCATGGTGTCGTACAGGCCAATGTCCAGATACCCGTCGAAGCCCAGGTCCCGGCCGTTGACGGCCACGGAGGTGATATCGTCGATGGTGACGGGGATGTTGCTGTTGGTGGGGTCCAGCATCACGGAGGTGACGGAGTGGACAATGGTGTCCTTCTGCATGTCCATGTGGAACACCCGGTCCATGCCAAACTCGAAAAACTCCCACAGAACGCCCACGGTCATGGAAAAGCAGAAGGCGGCCAGGGCCACATATACCGGCGACAGCTGGAATTTGATGCGGCTGTTGCGGTTGAGGATATCGATCAGAGCAAAGCCTGTGGCGGCGCAGAGAAAGCCGGTGGTGGTGTGGAGCATGGAGTCCCAGTGGGGGTAGGTGATGAAATAGCAGCCCAGCTCGCCCAGAATTTCCGCCGCGAAGATGAACAGCAGGATGATGATCTCCAGGGTGGAGGGCAGCTCAATGCCGAAGTTCTGCTGGATGAAAAACGGCAGCATGAACAGCACCAGCACCAGCAGGCAGATAAACGCGCTTTCATACTCCTGCCGGATGATGGAGGACACCAGGGTGCCGATAACGATAAGACGCAGCACCAGATATACGGCAAACACAGCCGGCTGACGGCGGATGATGGGGCCCAGGTCCCGGAGGTTATGACGGGGCGGCTTGGGGGGATGTTTCATAACGGATTCCTTTCTCGTTGTGGTGTTGGCCTGATAGACAAAGAGCCGCAAAACTCGACGGTTCTGCGGCTCACTGGTACCCCCGACCAGACTCTAACTGGTGGCCTACCGCTTAGGAGGCGGTCGCTCTATACAACTGAGCTACGGAGGCATACGCCTATATTTTACTATCCGGAGCGCGAATTGTCAATGCGTAATTCCGATTGCGGGATCTGCGGCCGGAAAGACGGTTGCATTCCGACCGGGAGATGGTGTATGCTATGAAAAATGAGGGCCGCGGCCGGCCCGCGGGAGGTGCGTGATATGCGGTACGAAAACGGTTGGATTTTTGCGGACGGAGGGTTCGTCCGGGGAGGCTTCTCTGTGGAAAACGGGCGGTTTGCCCATGTGCTGGAGGATGTCCCGGGCCCGGCGGAGGATCTGGACGGGGCGCTGGTGATCCCGGGGCTGGTGGATATCCACGTTCACGGCTGCGCCGGTGCGGACTTCTCCGACGGGGACTATGCGGGCCTGGTGCGTATGGCCCGGTATCTGGCCCGGCGGGGCGTCACCTCCTTCGCTCCGGCCTCCATGACCCTGCCCTATGACGCACTGGATAAGGCCTTTCACGCTGCGGCGCGGCTGCGCCGGGAGGGCCTTGCGGACGGGGCCCGACTGATGGGCATTCAGATGGAGGGACCGTTTCTCTCCCGGGAGAAACGAGGCTCCCAGAATCCGGCATATCTGCGTCTGCCGGACTGGGACAGGTTTTTGCGGCTGTATGACGCGGCGGAGGGACTGCTGCGCATTGTGGACGTGGCCCCGGAGCTGCCGGGGGCGGTGGAGTTTACCCGCCGTGCGTCGGAAAAATGCCGGGTGTCCGTGGCCCACACCGCCGCCGGATACGACCAGGCTGCCGCCGTGTTTGATGCGGGAGCCACCCATCTGACCCACCTGTTCAACGCCATGTCCGGCATTCACCACCGCCATCCCGGCCCCATTGGGGCCGCATCGGAGCGGGAGAACGTCACGGCGGAGCTGATCTGCGACGGTATCCACGTCCATCCCAGCGCTGTGCGGATGGCTTTTCGGCTGTTCCCGGGGCGCATCTGCCTCATCTCTGACGCCCTGCGCTGCTGCGGTATGGCCGACGGGTCCTACTCCCTGGGCGGCCAGGAGATCCTTCTGTCCGGCGGGGTGGCCCGGCTGACCGGCGGCGCCATTGCCGGAAGCGCCGTCGACCTGTATCAGTGCATGCGCCGGGCCGTATCCTTCGGCATTCCTCGGGAGCAGGCCGTCTGGGCGGCCACGGCTCTGCCTGCCCGGGTGATCGGCCGGGAAAGCGAAACCGGCGCCATAGCCGACGGGCGGGCGGCGGATTTTGTGATCTGCGGCGGTGAGCTGGAGCCCGAGGCTGTGTACCTGGGCGGAAAGCGCCTGGAACAAAGTGCCGGCCCTTTTGCACCCAGCCGGTGAAAATTCCCCCGAAAATCCATTGTGGACCGGGAGATTCTATGGTATAATGAGGAATCAATGTAAAATGGGCCTGTATGCCTGAGGGAGGGAACACCCTTGAACAAAAAGCTCACCAACGTCCTGCGTACCAACGTCACCCTGTATTTTATCTGCCTGGTGCTGTTTGCCCTGGCGGCTATCCCCTTTGATGTGCGCCTGGCCATCGGCGAGGGGGCAGCGGCGGTGCTGCTGCTGATCATCGCCCGGCGGCGCAGCCGCTCCGTGCAGCAGAGTATGCGCCAGTATATGGACCGCTTCACCGGCGGCATGGATTCCGCCCGGTCCAGCAACATGCTGTTTGCCCCGCTGCCTATGATGGTGTTCGATGCGGACACCCAGGCCGTGGTGTGGTGCAACGACGGCTTTCTGGAGCTGACGGAGCAGAAGGAGGGCGTGTTCGACGCCCATCTCAACGCCGTGGTTCCGTCGTTTTCCGTCCGTTGGCTGCTGGAGGGAAAAAACGAGTGCCCGGAGAACGTGGTGTGGAACCACCGGATCTATCGGGTGTACGGCGGCCTGACCCGCCCCACTCCGGACACCCCCTCCACTATGGCCACTACCTATTGGATGGACGTTACCGATTCCGAGCAGCTGCGCCAGACCCTGCAGATGACCCGGCCTGTGGTGGCCATCCTGATGGTGGACAATTATGAGGACCTGATGAAGGCTTGCCCCGAGAGCAAGCGCTCCGCCGTGCTGGCCCAGCTGGAGGAAAAGCTGGACCAGTGGTCCGCCGGAGCCGACGGCCTGATGCTCCACTATGACCGGGACCGGTATCTGTTCGTATTCGAGGAGCGCAGCTATTCCGACTATGCCCAGCACCGGTTCGCCGTGCTGGATACCGTCCGGGAGGTGGCGGCAGGCGGCGTGGCGGCCACTCTGTCCATCGGCGTGGGCCGGGATGCCGACAGCTTCGACGCCCTGTTCAAAAATGCGTCTATGGCCCTGGAGATGGCCCTGAGCCGCGGCGGCGACCAGGCGGTGGTAAAGGACCGGATGAACTTCCAGTTTTACGGCGGCCGGGCCAAGACCACGGAAAAACGCACCAAGGTGAAATCCCGGGTCATGGCCAACGCCCTGGGCGAGCTGATGGACGACGCCCGTCAGGTGTACGTCATGGGCCACAGCTATGCGGATATGGATTCCCTGGGCGCGGCGGCGGGCGTGTGCTGCATTGCCCGCAAGCGGGGCAGAAAGTGCCAGATCGTCATTGACACGGAAAACAATGCCGTTCACCCTATGCTGCGCAAGCTGGCGGATCAGCCGGAGTATCACGGGGCCTTTATCACCGGCAGCGAAGCCTTTCTGAAGGTCCAGCCCGGCACCCTGCTGGTGGTGGTGGACACCAACCGCCCCGGCAGCGTGGAGTCCGAGCAGCTGCTGGAGACCTGCAACCGGGTGGCGGTCATCGACCACCACCGCCGGGGCAGCAGCTATATCGAAAAAATGGCTCTGAATTATCACGAGCCCTATGCCTCCTCCGCCTCGGAGCTGGTGACGGAGCTGCTGCAATACCTGGTGGAGCCCGGGGACATCCTCAAGTGCGAGGCGGAGGCCCTGCTGGCCGGTATCGTGCTGGATACCAAGAATTTCACCAACCGCACCGGCGGCCGCACCTTCGAGGCGGGGGGCCCTTCTCGCCCAGAGAGC
>OGRA01003776.1_pt1 | contig 11152 bp, 7 predicted proteins | sample 1553351 | NCBI WGS metagenome assembly OGRA01 (sample SAMEA2580056, study PRJEB22360) | human gut metagenome | biome: human gut; feature: human-associated habitat; material: faeces | place: Denmark | collected 2008/2010
TCAAAAAGCCCGAGAGGAACACGCAGCCGTATTGCAGCACGATCATCACGAAGAAAACGGTGCTCAGCGCGATCATGCCCCAGCCCATTGCGCCGCAGTGCGGCAGCGTGAGCCCGAGCCCGCCCTGCGAAGCGCGGCTGCCCTCGGTCAGCTTGTCCGAGCGGCGCATCAGCGTGCGATAGATGAAGAAAAAGATGATCGATGGGACGAGCAGGAACATATTCATCGCCGAGGACTTTTCAAGGTCCGAGTATCCAACGACTTGCAAATAGATGTCCGCGGCCAGCGTGCTGAAGCGCCCGCCGATGATGATGGGCGTGCCGAAGTCCGCAAGCGAGCGGACGAACGAGAGCAGCAGGCACACGAGCGTCGCGGGCCGAATGAGCGGCAGGACAATATCGCGCAGGATGGCGCCGCCCGATGCGCCGAGGTCGCGCGCCGAGCGAAGGCTGCCCTCGTCCAGCTTTTCGAGGATGCCGGAGAGAAACATTGCGTTGAGCGGCACGAACGAGATCGACTGCATCAGGATGACGCCCCAGCGATTGTAGGGGTTCAGGCTCAGGTGCAGCAGGCGGTAGGTGATCCACCCGCGCCGCCCGTAGAGCTGGATATAGGCGAGCGACGAGACAAACGGCGGCGACACCATGGCGACGAGCATGATGACCATGCAGACTGTCTTCTTCCACCCGCGCGCCGTGGCGCATACGAGCGCCGCTGAGAGCGAGAGGATAGTGGACAGCACTGCCGTAAAAACGCCGACAAATACGCTGTTGCGCAGACTCTCGCCGTATTGGCGCAGAACAGTGCCGAACATTGCAAAGCTCACGCCGCCGTCCGCGCCGCGCAGGCTCCGCAGCGCGATGCACGCGATGGGCCAGAGAATGAACAGCAGCACGCTCCCGAGCAGGACAAGTAAGATCAGCTTGTCGGCCGCGTTTTCACATAGGGAAAAAAGGACATCGTGAGATGCCCTTTTTTCTGTATTTTTTTGGATCGTACCGGCGGACTTCATTTATTCCGTGGCGGCCTTGTCGCCCATCAGGGGCTCAAAGCGATCGAGGATCTCGGTGCGCTGGGAACCGAACAGGGACAGGTCCTCCGTCATGAGGAGCGTAGGATCATAGGACAGCTCAATACCTTCGATGGAGGGCTTGATGACCTTGATGCCGTTCTTCTGCTCGATCTCGGCGAGCTGACGGAGATGATCGTCGCTGCTGAAGAGCCACTCGACGAAATACTTGGCGGCGTCGACGTTTTCAGCGTTCTTGAACACGGCCACACCCTCGGGGACCCAGGGCATCCCGTCGGAGGGGTAAACGATGGTCAGGTCGTTCTCCTCGGCGGCCTGCTCGATGCTGGCGTCGATGTAGGAGATGCCGACAGCGAACTCACCGGAAGAGACCTTGTTCTTCGGGTCGGATCCGCGCTTGCCATAGTAGGCAATGTTGCTGTTCAGGGCATCGAAGTAGTCCCAGCCCTGATCGCCCTTGGCCTGCAGCAGCGCGTTGACCACGGCGTAGTTGGTGCCGGAGACGGCAGGGTTGGACATGACGATCTCGCCCTCATACTGGCTGTCAGTCAGGTCATCCCAGCTCTCGGGAGCGGTCAGACCCAGCTCCTCCATGAGAGAGTTGTTGAGCAGGAAGCCGACAATGGTGATGCCCTTGGAATACCAGTAACCCTCGGTATCCTTGTACTCGTCGCCGAGCTCGGCGGCCGCGTCAAAGGTGACGGGCTCAAGCAGGCCGTCGTCCTTGGCACTCATGAACGCGTCGATGCCGCCGCCGAACCACAGGTCAGCGGACGGGGTGCCGCCCTCGGCGCGGAGCTTGGAGAGCACCTCGCCGGAGGACATGGACAGGCATTCGACCTCCACGCCGGTGTCGGCGGTGAACGCGTCGAACAGGGGACCGTAGACGTCGCCGGTGGCGACGACCTTCATCGTGCCGGAGAGCTCGGGAGCGGTGTCCTGAGGCTCGTCGGGCGTCTGCGTGTCATCAGTCTTCGAGCCGCAGGCGACCAGAGAGAGCACCATCACGACGCAAAGCAACAGAGAAAACAGCTTTTTCATAATTAACCTCTTTTCCAAATTTGCTAAAGAAATCCCCGCCGCTGCGGTAACAGTGGCGAGGACTATATTTTAGATAGAATAACGCAAAAAGTAAAATCGAAATTTGCACACGACTAAGGCGATTTCATCGAAAAAAACAATTATTTGGCAAGCTGCGGATCAAGGACGGACAGCGCGTATGCCGCGTAGAGCGCCGCGCCGAGGGGGAGCGTTTCCTCGTCGATGTCGAAATCGCCGCGGTGGTTGGAGATGCAGGTGTGCGGCTTTTTGGGGTTTGCCGTGCCGAGGTAGGCGTAAGCGCCCTTCGTTTGCAGCAGATACTCGGCGAAATCGTCCCCGCTGAGCGACAGCGCGCGGTTTGCCGTCGTGGGGATGCCGAGCGCGTCGGCGACGCGCTCGACCTCCCCGCACACACCGGCGTCATTCGTGAGCGGCGTGGCGAAGTCGTCCCATTCGACCTCTGCCGTGCCGCCGTAAAGGGCGGAGATGTGTGCGGCCGCGGCGTTGATCGTTTCGCGAAGGTGCGCGCGGCTCTCGGGCGAGAACATGCGCGTCGTGCCCTCGAGCACGGCGGTCTCGGCCACGGCGTTGTAGGCCGTGCCGGCGTTCAGCTTGCCCACGCCGATGAGCACCGGCTCGACCGGCGAGGTCATGCGCGTGACGATGGACTGGAGCGCGACGACGAGCTCGCTTGCGATATAGAGCGCATCCACGCCGAGCTGCGGCGTGGAGACGTGCGCGCTTTTGCCGTGGATGCGGATGATAAAGTGGTCGACGCCCGCGTTGTTGGCCCCCGGCTTGACGCCGACGGTCCCCGCGGGAAGGTCGGACGCCGTGTGCAGCCCGAAGACGCGCTGTGCGCCATCCAGCATGCCCGCGGCGATGAGCGGCCTTGCGCCCTGACCGATCTCCTCGGCGGGCTGGAAGAGGAAGCGCACCTCACCGCCAAAGTCCGCGCGGTGTGCGCTCAAAACCTTTGCCGCGCCGAGAAGACACGTCGTGTGCGCGTCGTGGCCGCAGGCGTGCATCATGCCCGGCGTTTGCGAGCGGTAGGGCACGTCGTTCGTCTCCTGAATGGGTAAGGCGTCGATATCCGCGCGCAGCACGACAAGGCCGCTTCCATTGCCGTTGCCGGTCAAATGGCCGACAACGGCGGTCTCGCCGACGCGCTCGTGCGGGATGCCGCACCTGTCAAGCTCGCGCTCGATGCGCGCGGCAGTGTGGTATTCGTGCAGGCCGAGCTCTGGGGCGCGGTGAAATTCCCGCCGCAGTGCGATGAGCTCGTCGCGAAGCTGCTGGCACTCTTCTCTCAGGGCATTCATGGCAAATTTCCTTTCTTATCCCTTGGCAGGGATCTTTTCGCGCAGGGATTCGAGACGGTTCAGCGCGTCGGTGAGCGTTTCGTCCTTCTTGGCGAAGTGCAGGCGGATGAGGTGGTTGACCGGCTCGCGGAAGAAGCTCGAGCCCGGCACCGCGCCCACGCCGACCTTGCTTGCAAGGTCCTCGCAGAATTGAAGATCACTCTCGTAGCCGAACTCCGAGATGTCGAGCATCACGTAGTAAGCGCCCTCGGGGTCATTGTGGACGATCTTGAGGTCGTCAAGGCCCTTTAAGAACAGGTCCTTTTTGTGCGTGTACTCGGCCTGCAGCGCGTCGTAGTAGTCCTGACCGAAGTTGAGACCGGGGATGATGGCCTCCTGTAGGGGCGCCGCCGCGCCGACGGTGAGGAAGTCGTGGACCTTCTTCGCGCGGTCGATGATCTCCGGCGGGGCGATGATGTAGCCAAGGCGCCAGCCGGTGATGGAATAGGTCTTGGAAAGCGACGAGCAGGACAGCGTGCGCTCCCACATGTCGGGCAGCGTCGCAAAATAGGTGTGCTTGTGCGGGGCGTAGATGATGTGCTCATAGACCTCGTCCGTGATGACGTAGACGTCATATTTCTTGGCAAGCCCCGCGATGATCTCGAGCTCCTCGCGCGTGAAGACCTTGCCGCAGGGGTTCGAGGGGTTGCACAGCACGAGCGCCTTGGGGTGCTGGCGGAACGCGTCCTCGAGCACTTCGGGGTCAAACGTGAACGACGGCGGCGTGAGCGGCACATAGATGGGCACCGCGCCGGAGAGGATCGTGTCGGCACTGTAATTTTCGTAGAACGGGGAGAAGATGACGACCTTGTCGCCGGGATTGGCGACGGTCATCATTGCGGCCATCATGGCCTCGGTGCTGCCGCAGGTGACGACGATCTCGCCGTTGGGGTCGATGTCGCGGCCCATGAAGTGGGACTGCTTCTTCGCCAGCGCCTCGCGGAAGTCCTGCGCGCCCCAGGTGATAGAATACTGGTGGAAGTCCTCGTAGGCGACCTGAGAGAGGCGGTCGAGGATGGGCTTGGGCGGGTCGAAGTCGGGGAAGCCCTGGGAAAGATTCACCGCGCCGTACTGGTTGGAGATACGGGTCATGCGGCGGATGACGGAATCGGTAAAGCTCGCGGTGCGGTCAGAAAGTGCCTGCATTATTGTTTCCTCCTGTGAGATAAGATTTTCCGTTGTTCAAGATATGCTGCGGGTCGAGCGCCGTTTTGATGGCGTTCATGGCCTGTAAATTTTCCTTCGCCGTCTGGCGCAGGAAGTAGGGACGCTTCGATAGCCCGATGCCGTGCTCGCCGGAGGCAACGCCGCCGAGGCGATAGGCTTCGGCATAGGCCCTGTCCATGTTTTCGTGCAGCTCGCGCTGCCACGTTTCTTCATCCCGCTCGCCGCGCACGACGCACAGGTGCACATTGCCGTCGCCCGCGTGGCCGAAGCTGACCATCTGCATGCCGCTCCGGGCTTCCAAGTCGTTGATGAAGCGGATGAAGTCCGCCGTGCGGCTGATGGGCACGACGATATCGACCGGCTCCTGCTCGGAAACGGCCTCCACGGCCTTGACAAGCGCGCCGCGCACGCGCCAGATGTCAGCGCACTGCCGCGCGTCGGAGAGCTCGATAAAGTCGAGCGCGCCGTTTTGCAGTGCCAGGGAGCGCACGCGCGCGGCATTGGCCGTGACCTCTTCGCTTCTGCCGTCAAAGGTCAAGAGAATATAAGAGCCGGCGTCGGGGCGGGGATAAGAGACGCCGCAGAAGCGTTCGCCAAGCGCGACGACTTTGCGCTCCATGAATTCGACCGCCGTGGGGTTCGCGTTCGCGCGCAGGATGGTCAAAACGCTCTGGATGCCGGTTTTCAGGTCGGCATACGGCACAAGCACGCTGAGCGAGGCCTCGGGCTTGGGAACAAGGCGCAGCAGGCACTTTGTGATGACGGCGAGCGTACCCTCCGAGCCGATGAGAAGGTGCTTGAGCGAGAGCCCGCTCGCGTCCTTGACCTGCTTGCCGCCGACTTGCATCACCGTGCCGTCAGCGAGCACGACCTCGAGTCCGCGCACATAGTCGCGCGTGACGCCGTACTTCACCGCGCGCATGCCGCCGGCGTTCGTGCTGATGTTGCCGCCGATGCTCGAGGCCTTTTCGCCGGGATCGGGCGGGTAGAACAGCCCGCGCGCTTCGACATAGGCCTGCAAGTCCTGCAAGAGCATACCGGGCTCGACCGTGACGGTCATCGTGTCCTCGTCGAGCTCGAGCACGCGGTCCATGCGGGAAAGGTCGAGGATGATGCCGCCCTCGAGCGGCACGGTAGAGCCGACAAGATTCGTCCCCGCGCCGCGCGGCGTGACGGGAACGCGGTGCTCGTGCGCGTAGCGCAGGAGCGCGCTCACCTCCTCGGTGGATAAGGGAAAGGCGAGCGCCTCGGCGCTGCCGTGGACGCGGCCGAGCACGTCGCTCTGGTATTCTGCGGGAATGTCCGCGCCGGTGAGCAGGCGGTTTTCGTCTGCAATGATGCGCTGCAGCGCGGAAAGATCAAGTGCCATAATAAATTCCTCCCGGAAAGGCGTACCGCCGCCCGCGCTCCCTGCGTTGCGGGAGCGCGGCGGCGGTCAGATGGTGTTTACTGATTGATCAAGTCCTGATCCCAGCCTACTGCGATGAAGTAACCGCCGAAGGTGTTGTTGAACACGTCCTCCGTCGCGCTGGACTGGAAGGCTTCGACGACCTTCTCATAGATGGCGGCGGTGTCGGGGTCTTCGACGTCAGCGGTGCGCGCGGCGATCAGATTCCAGTACTCCTCCACGTCGAGGACGCTGTCCTTGTAGATGGCCTCGTCGGTCTTGAGGCCAAAGTCGAGCGCGTAGTTGCCGTTCACGACCGCGGCGGCCACGTCGGGCAGGACGGAGGGGATGGTGTTGGCCTTGAGTTCTTCGATGGTGATGTTGACCTTGTAGCTCGTGATATCGTCAACGGTGGGGTTGAAGGCGGCGTTGGGGTCGAGCTCGATGAGGCCCGCGGCTTCGAGCACCTTGAGCGCGCGGCCGCCGTTGGTCAGATCGTCGGGAATGGCGACGACGTCACCGTCTTTGAGCTCGTCAACGGAACTGACCTTCTGGGAGTAGAGGTTCAGCGGGATGATGAAGGTGTTGCCGATGTTCTGGATCGCATAGCCGTAGTTGTCGATCTCGTTCTGGAGATAAATGCGGTGCTGGAAGGCGTTGAGGTCGATGTCGCCGTTGGCGAGCGCGTTGTTCGGGGTCACGTAGTCCGAGAACTGCACGATCTCGAGGTCGATGCCCTCGTCGGCAAGCGCGGCCTTCGCGCTCGCCCACAGGTCGTCATAGATGCCGCCGACCACGCCGAGCTTGACGGTCACGGTCTCGCCGGTCTGATTGTCGGTGTTGGCATCGCTGTTGTCAGCGGAGTCGTCGGCCTTGGAGCCGCAGGCGGTCAGCGCGAGGGCGAGCGTGGCGGCTGCAAGGGCGAGGGCAAAGAACTTTTTGAGCTTCATGGAAATATCCTCCGTTAAAATAATTTTTTGTAATGGGGTGGGTAGGGACTGTATGGGGATCACGTTAATGCGTGTTCTTTTTGACGATGCGTCCGCCGACAAATTCGATGACGCAGACGATGAGCACCAGCACGAGCACGGTGACGTTCGTGATGTCGGCCATGTTGCGGTCGTGGCCGTAGCGGATGGCGAAGTCGCCGAGGCCGCCCGCGCCGGCGACGCCGGCCATGGCCGTGAGGTTTAAGAGACTCACGATCGTGATGGTCGTGCCGCGCGCGATGGCCGCGATGCTCTCCTTGAGATACACGCGGAAGATGATCTCAAGCGGGCTCGAGCCCATCGAGAGCGCCGCCTCGATAAGGCCGCCGTCGAGCTCGGCGAGCGCACTTTCGACCTGACGGGTGAAAAACGGCACTGAGCCGAACACCAGCGGCACGATCGCGCCGCGCACATAGAGCACCGTGCCGACCAGTGCGCGCGTGATGGGCATGACCCACGTCAGTAGGATGATAAACGGGATGGAGCGGAACAGGCTCACGAGCTTGTCGAGAATTTGGTAGACGACCTTGTTCTCCAAAATGCCGTTCGGCTTTGTCACCGTAAGCACCACGCCGAGCAGAAGCCCGAATACGAACGAGATGAGGCCCGACCAGAGCACCATGAGCATCGTGTCGCCGAGGGCCTTATAAAAGTCCGGCAGCTTGCTTGCAAGGTTCGGGGCAATGTTAACGATCAGCTCTTGCATCTTTGATGACCTCCACTCCGACATTTTTTTCGATCAGGTATTCGATCGCTTTCGTGATCTGCTTTCTCTCGCCGCTGATGATGGCGACCGTTCCGCCGATGGGAGAATCCTGCACGATGGTGATATCGGCGAAAATGATGTTGAGCGAGACGTTGAACATCTGCGACACGGCGGAGATGATCGGTTCGTTGACGTTGCGCTGAACATAGGACAGGCGGACGATGAGCTCGCCGGGCTGGAGACGCGTGACGGGGGAATCCTCGGCGATGAGCGCTTCGACCTTCTGAAGGTTCGAGGTCGTGTGGATGAAGCTCTTCGTGATGGCCTGCTTGGGCTCAGCGAAGACCGTGAAGACCTCGCCCTGCTCGACGACGCGGCCGTATTCCATGACGGCGACGCGGTCACAGATCTCCTTGACGACAGCCATCTCGTGCGTGATGAGTACGATCGTGATGCCGAGCGTTTCGTTGAGGTGCTTGAGAAGGTGCAGGATCGCCTTCGTTGTCTGCGGGTCGAGCGCGGAGGTCGCCTCGTCGCACAGAAGCACCTGTGGGTCGTTGGCAAGGGCGCGGGCGATGGCGACGCGCTGCTTCTGTCCGCCGGAGAGCTGGCTGGGGTAGGCGTCCGCCTTGTCACCGATGCCGACGAGTTCCAAGAGCGTTGCGACCTTCTTCTGGATATCCTCCTTGCTCAGGCCGCTGCCCTTGAGCGGGTAGGCGACGTTTCCGGCCACCGTGCGCGACGGCATCAGGTTGAAGTGCTGGAAGATCATGCCGATCTTCTTGCGCGCCGCGCGCAGGTCCTTGGCAGAGAGCGCCGTCAAGTCCTGTCCTGCGACGAAGACGCTGCCGGAGCTTGGCCGCTCCAAAAGGTTGATGCATCGCACGAGCGTGGACTTGCCCGCGCCCGAGAAGCCGATGATCCCGAAGATCTCGCCCGAGCCGATGGAGAGCGACACGTCGCGCACGGCGTGCACGGCCTTTTCGCCCGAGCCGAAGTCCTTGGAAATGTTCTTGAGTTCGATCAAGTGAATTCCTCCTTTATCCCAAAAGCAAACAAAAAAAGCGGGGAGCTCATGAGCTCCCCGCTTCAGGTCAAACGATGTTCGGGTGGCAAGACCCTTCTGCGCGCTTTCAATCAGCGGCGGCAATTTCGTTCCTGTGCGTATCGGGCAGGCAAATGAGCATGAGCAATCGTGGGCATCGGCATCGCCATGTCCATGTTCATGCACATTAACATTCGAGAAGTGTAAGAGAACATTTCGTCGAAATCCTTTCCGAAAATCATACTGAGATTGTAGGTATCATAGCACCGTGAAAAGCACACGTCAACAGAAAATGCGGGAAAATTCGCAACTTAGTCACACTTGACTAAAGCAGAAGAATAAATATGCGGACAAAATCGGGTAATATTGCCAGCAAATTTGCCGCGCCGTTCAGGTTTGAAATGAAAAAAGAGGAACGGAAGCGGTCAGCTTCGTTCCTCTTTCACTGATTGAATGCCGAAAAAGCGGCGGCCGTTTTCGTTCGTCAGGGCGATGATTTCATCTGTGCTCATGCCGCGAATTTCTGCGAATTTTGCCGCGATATGGGACACATTGCGCGAGTCGTTGCGCGTGCCGCGCACGGGAACGGGGGCCATGTAAGGGCTGTCCGTTTCGAGAAGCACCCTGTCAAGCGGGACGATCTTTGCGACCTCGACGGTCTTCTTCGCGTTCTTGTAGGTCAGCGGGCCGTCAAAGCCCAGGTACCAGCCGCGCTTTATAAGCTCCTGCGCGATCTCGACGCTGCCGGAAAAGCAGTGGAACACGCCGCGCACCTGCGGAAACTCCTTCACGATGGCGAGGCAGTCAGCATGCGCGTCGCGGTCGTGCACGATGACGGGGAGACCTAATTCCCGCGCCAGCGCGAGCTGGTCGCGGAAAACCTCCTGCTGGAATTCCCGCGGCGGGTTTTGCTCCCAGTAGTAGTCGAGCCCGATCTCGCCGATGGCGACGACCTTCGGGTTCTTTGCCCATGCGCGCAGCGTGTCGAGGCTCTCGCGCGTGTAGGGCGCGCAGTTTTCCGGATGCCAGCCGACGGCGGCGTAGACGTGGGGATATTGTTCCGCGATCTCCACCGCGCGGCGCGAGGTATCCAAGTCGCAGCCCGGGTCGACGATCAGCCCCACGCCGTTTTCGGGCATGGAGGAGAGCAATGCCTCGCGGTCAGCGTCGAACGCCTCATCGTCATAATGGGCGTGGGTGTCAAAAATCAGATTCATTTCTTCTCCTGCTCAAAGATGAGGTCATATTCAAGGATCGCGCCATTCACCGACTGCGACACAGGCAGAAAGCCAACATAGCGCCAGCCTTCCTCCGCTGCACGGTCGATGATGTTCCGGTATTCGGGGTCAAGCGAAAATCCGCCAAGAATAGACGCATTGGCGGCGACTTTTACATGAAAGTATTCATACATGGCTCTTTTCTCCTTTTTCTTCCCTTAAAAGGGAACGTGAGATGCCGCCTGCAAGCGGCAGGAGCAAACAAAGGGGGTATTCTCTTTCCAAAGAGAATACCCCCTTTGGAACCCCCAGAGAAAGGCAAGGGGCCTTGCCCCTTGACCCCGCACATTGGCAGTTTGCAGCTTGAATGACTGCACGCGCTGCGCAATGTAAGTGCGGTGTACATGGCTTCGCCATGAACCCCTACTATTCGATACCACTCGCAACCGCGCCTTACTACCGTGAGGCGCGTGTGACGATGGCACAGCGGCAGACATCTTGCGGGCGCGGCATTGCTGCGCTCGCCGCGCGTGGGATGAAACAAATGTTGCAATTTGTCGGAACTTATGATACGGTAATAACAAGGCGCTGCACGAACGGCAGGCGGTTGGCTACATCCTCCGAGAGGAGGTGGTAGATATGCCTATTACGATCACGTTACATATCCTTGGATATGTGGTTACGATCCGTATAAAAAGCGAAAACCGCCACTCGGCCAAGTGACGGTTTCTCATTTTGAGTCTTCCTAACTTCCCGGGCTGACCGCTTGTCGCAGCGCCCTTTCTACGCCCATTATAGCAAATTCTCCCGCGCTGTCAAGCGACAGTGCGGGCTTTGTTTTTATCTGCCTTATTTATGCCAAATCTCGCAGCTGTCCGGTGCGTATTTCCATAAGCTGCGGACCGTTCACAGAAAAGAACACTGTTGAAATAGAAAAGCAGCAATCCCACCCGCGGCGAGCGCAGCAAAGCCACCCCCGCAGGCAGTCCGCCGCCGGACTACCGTCATACGCGCCTCACGATAGTAAGGCGCGGTTGCAACATGAATCGACTCGCAGGGACCCGTGGCGAAGCCACGTACACCGCACCCGATTCGACAAGCGCCGCAGCTCTTCGAGCTACAGACTGCCAATGCAGCGGGGTCGAGGGGCAAGACCCCTCGCGTTCTCTTGGGGGTCCAAGGGGGATATTCTCTCACGTGAGAGAATAT
>OGRA01003786.1_pt1 | contig 11126 bp, 10 predicted proteins | sample 1553351 | NCBI WGS metagenome assembly OGRA01 (sample SAMEA2580056, study PRJEB22360) | human gut metagenome | biome: human gut; feature: human-associated habitat; material: faeces | place: Denmark | collected 2008/2010
CATGATAGTGAATCACCGTGTTGGACTTTACCCGCGCCAGCTGTGCTGTGTAGAAATCCTGAATGTCTTGGGCTGTCAATTCCGTGATGGTCACGCCTGTTTTGCGGAACCACGGAACGATGGTGCTTTTCATCATCCCGTCGTAAGAGCTGTACGTCGTAATCGCAATCGTACTCTTCGCGATTTTCAGCCAGCGTTCCAGATAATCCGCAAACAGTTTGCCCTTCTCCACTGCCTCCGTATCTTCCGCCGGAAGCTGGAAGGTTTGGCGCTGTTCCATCAGGAACGCTTCCGCCTTCTTCTTGTTTCCACGGATTAGATAGCCTGTGGGAATCCACTTGGTTTTCCGCTTGCCCTGTGCATCCTTGTAACTGAGAACGGCATAGAAATAGCCGTTCTTTTCTTGCAAATGTCCTGCGACCATAGCAACCTCCTTTTCGCGCCGCATGAACACCCGCTGGTGTTGGACAAGTACATCGTAGCACCGTTTCGAGCCTGATGCAAGTCTGTCGAGATTTTTTTCTTGTTCTCTCACACCAGTTTCAAAAATTCTTCCATCGTTTCGGCAGACTTCTGTTTGGAAGCCGCATCAAGGTGCGCGTAGATGTTCGCCGTTGTGCTGAAATCGCTGTGCCCCAGCCACTCCTGAATTTGTTTGAGCGGCACACCATGCGCCAGCAGCAGCGTTGCACAGCTGTGACGCAGGTCGTGAAAGCGGATATGCCGCAAGTGGTTTTGCTCCAGCGCTTTGCTGAAGCAGCTGGAAAGATATGCTGGGCGAATCCGTTCCCCCAGTTTATTGACGCAAATGTAATCTGCAAACTCCCGGCTGTAAGATTGACCGCAGATTTTTCGGTTCTGTTCCTGCTGTTCCTTCAATCGGAGAAGCATTTCTCTCACAGTAGGCACAAGCGGCAGTGTTCGGCGGCTGGAGCGAGTCTTGGTCGTGTCCGCCGCGATAATCTGGTACTGCCCGTCAATCGTGCATCCAGTCACTGTGTGCCGAATGCAAATGGTGTTATGCACAAAGTCAACGGCATCCCAGCGCAAGCCCATCACCTCGCTGCGGCGCAGACCATAGAAGGCCGCCAGCTTCACCGGAACTTCAATCAGCGTGTCCGAAATTGCCGCAAACAGCGCCGCAATTTCACTTTCCGAATAGAAATTCGCCTGATAACCATTTTTGCGCGGGCGATCTACCTTATCCGCCGGATTTACAGAAATCAAATCTGTCTTGACAGCATATTTGAGCGCTCGATGAATCACGGCATGGTAATGAATGACTGTGTTCGGCTTCACGCGCTTCCCCTGCTCCATATAAAACGCCTGCAGATCGGAAGCGGTCAGCCCTTGCAGCGTAATTCGCTTCTTCCGGAACCACGGGTCAATCGGATTCCGAAGCAGCCCGCCGTAAGAACCATAGGTGGTCGGTGCAACCGTTGTCTTAGCAACTTGCAGCCATCGCTGAAGATAATCTGCAAAAAGTTCCTGCCCATCTTTGGCAATAGGCTGATCCGCCAGCGGAATCTCAAAGCTGCGCCGCTGTTCCTGAAGAAATCCTTCCGCTTTCTTCTTATTGCCTTTCACAGGCAGACCGCTGGCAATCCACTTTGTCCTGCGTCGCTTATCAGCATCCTTGTAACTGAGCACCGCATAGTAGTACCCTTTCTTTTCCTGCAAATGTCCTGCAACCACAATCTTGTCCCTCCCTCATCTTTTTGTCGCTGCGCCGCTATCATCCGTTAGTTTTCCCTGACTTCTCCTGCTCCATAACCTTCATATAAGTCAGCAGATGCACCTTGGGAATCCGATAAGCGCGTCCTACCCTCAAGCAGGCAACTTTGCCGCTTTTCAGCAGACCGTAACCCGTTTTGGTGCTTACCCCCAATGCTTGGCTCATCTGCTCGATGTTCATTACATCCGGGTACTCCCTCAGCATAACGCTGTAAGCATCTTTCATTGTAAAGCTCATCTTTTCCTCCGCGGGGAATTATTATTTTGCTGCATGACAGCTTTCCCCTCCATTATAACTGGCAATTTCTTCGCCGTTTTTTACGCGATTTTCAAAAATAACGTATATTTTTCTTTTGCATTTGCACTGAAATACGCTCGGATGTAAAGCAAGCAAATTTCTCTTTTACGCTAACGTAAATACCGTACAGTATCATATTAGCAAGCAGGGTCATTTTGCTAAAAATGACATCTTGCTTGTTGGGGAGATGCTCCCCAATCCCCGCTAATGCAGAGCAGGCTCTGCGGTTGTCAGGCACAGTGCGCCCGAAAAAAACAGAAACTCCGACGCTGTTGGCGCAGAAGGGAAATAGGCACTTGCCTTAGCGCGCGTTTCGGTCGGCACGCGAAATTTCTTTTTCTTCAATCAGCTCGTCGCTGGCAATGGTATCCATGTTCGTTTTGATATGCCATAGGCTGCTAACCTCCGCTTTTACCTCGGCAAACGCAGCGCTGTCTGCTCGCTTCTGGCACAGCAGGCGCTCATATTCAGCGGACAGCTCCGCAAGCGTCGGCAGCTTTCCGTCCGCTTTCGCGTACACCGCCTGCGCTGCTTTGTGGGCTTCAATCTCCTTCGCGTGTGCCTGATAAAACTGCGGCGACCAGCCGGATTCCCGGTACTGCGCATAAACCGCCTGCGTTCTGCGATATGTCAAAATCGCTTTTCGCTGCTCGCTGACTGCTTTCATCCGCGTTTGGCAAGTTTTCATGCTGTCTTTGAGCTGATTTCGCCGCTTTGTCCCGTCGGCAATCCTGCGCATCAGTTCTTCATACGAATTGATTTCGTTTTCTTTCAGATAAATGATGGACTGCGAAACAGCGTCAAGGTTGTGCCGCTCTGCCCATACCTGATAGCCCCTGCCTTTGCCCTCGCGCATCTTCTTCTCAATATCAATCAGCAGCGCAATCTGCCTGCCCGTGTACTGGCTTCTCGGAATCCGGGGAATATGCACCTGCCTGTCGTCCAGCACATTCCGCAAAGCAGCCTCCGTGTACGCTGCGCCCAGAGAATCAAGGCGGATAAAGCGCTTGCCGGATGGCGGCTTCACGCTGATTTGTGCGCCGCGCTTCACCCTGCATCCGGCTTCTTCAAGCAGCTGCATCAGGGCGTCAAAACCGTCAGGCTGCATCCGCAGGGCGCTGTCAATCATCATGCGAATCGTGTCGCGGCTGGTGATACGGACGCTGCTGCCCTTCCACTTATCGTATGAGACGGTTTTATCCTGCGGATTTTCGACGATGGAGAGCCGATGCTCGCGGCAGAGGCTGTCGCTCAGCTCCGCAACGACTTTGCCGGAGCGAAGCACATCCTTGAATTTGTGGTTGCAGTCCAGCGAAACGGCGCTGAACACAATGTGATTGTGGATGTGCGCATGGTCATCATGCGTCGCCACGAGGAACGCGAAATCCCCGTTCAGCAGCCGGGAAGCCAGCTCATAGCCGATTTTGTTGGCTTCCTCCGGCGTTACTTCTCCCGGCTGGAAGGATTGCCGCACCTGATACGCAATTACTTCATTGCGAATGCGCCGTCCAGTTTTCGCGATATAGGCATTTCGGTTCAGCAGAAACTCTTGGTCAGCGGTTTCGGGCGCACAGGCATAGGCGGAAATCAGCCTGCCATGCTCGGTCTTGTCCGGGTTTTTCACATAATCCAGCCGTGCTTTCAGGCACTGGGCGATTGTCTTGCCCTTGTTGATATGCATTGATATGATGCGGGTGGTCGCCATTGTTATCCTCCTGATTGCAGAAAAACGCGCCCCTCCGAAGAGAAGCGCGTTTCATGATTTTTGCGTTTTTATACTATTTCCAGATAAGAATGCGCCAAGATGCGCCGCGAATTTTTGCATTCTGGCTAACACGAATGAAACGCAGCGTAGCAGCGCTACGCTAAGTGGAATGAGTGGACGCCAGAATCAAAAAGGCGCAAGCAGATGGCGCAGGCGAATCCAAAAATCGTATTGGAGGAAAAACGCATGGATTTGAATGTGGAAATCCGCTTGGGCGATGTTGTGCAGACGCGCAAGCAGCATCCCTGCGGCTCGAACGAGTGGACGGTCATCCGCACGGGTGCGGACATCAAGATAAAGTGCAGCGGGTGCGGGCGCATCGTGATGATGGATCGTGAGACGTTCCTGAAGCGCCGGAAAAAGTTGATTTCGCAAGGGCCTGAACCCGTATGAGCGACGCGCTGCTGTTTTTTGTGTGCCTTGCGGCGGCGCTGTGCATCCGGCAGTTCATCGGCTGCGCGGCGGTGGTCAAGGGGCGCAGTATGCTCTCCATCCTGCATCCGCGCGACGTGATGCTGGCGGTGCGTCCGCCACTGCTTTACCGGCACATCCGCCGCGGGGACATTGTGCTGTGCCGCTATCCGGGGCGGTACTGGCGGAATCTCCGCTTCGTGCCGCAGACGTTCGTCAAGCGCGTGGTTGGTCTGCCGGGTGAGACGATTGAAATCGCGGACGGTGTCGTACTGATTGACGGCGAACCGCTTTCTGAGCCCTACCTCGACCCGGCGCACTGCCGCTTCCGCCGGAGTATGCCGCCGCGAACGCTCGGCGCAGATGAGTATTTCGTCATGGGCGACAACCGCGATAATTCCAACGACAGCCGAAGCGTCGGCGCACTCAAGCGCACCGCCATTCGCGCCCGCGTCGCCAAAGTGCTGTTCCGTCTGCCCTCGCGCAAGCGGAAAAAGCGGCGCTGAATGGGACAAGAACGCCCACATTGTTACAAAATGTGCCTTGTGTGCGCCTGAAAAGTATGGTATAATGAACCCGAACGAGTATTTCCAACGAAGGCTGGTGATTTCTGATGCGGAAACTGTTTCCGATGCTGCTCTTCACGCTCCTGCTGGCGCTGCTGATGGCAGTCCCCGCGCTGGCGGCTGATTTTACCTACGATGATTTTTCCGCGACCCTGACCGTCCCCGACAGCTACACGATGCTCACGACGTCGAACCTTGCTGACCACGAGGATCTGCTGGCGAAGCAGGGACTGACCGTCGAGGCGGCGCAGGCGGATTGGGCGGCGCGCGGCGTGCGCTTTCAGGCATGGAACGCAGCGGGCGATATGTGCATCGAGCTGTCCGCCGTGCAGGATGATTTCGCCATGCAGTACTGGGATGTGAACGAAGTCACCAGCGACGAGCGCGCCACCTACCGTCTGGGGCATACGTCGGACAAAAACGGCTATTACCGCAATCTGGGCTACGACTACACCTCCGCGCAGTGGAAGAACGGCAAGAACTACGCCCGCTTCCTCGTGCTGGAGTACACGCGCAGCCATAACGGCGTGTCCTACGCGGGTTATGGGCGCAAGTCCATCCGCAACGGCTACTCCATCTATCTGGAGTGCCAAGTCTACGGTCGCAGCCCGAAGAAGGCGGACAACAACGCCCTGCAGGCCATTCTGGACACGCTGAAGTTCAACGAAATCTTCCCGCGTCCGTCCAGTGCCGTGCAGCGCGTCACGTTTGACGAAGTGCCGCCGACGGAAACGAACTCCGGCAAATTCACTGTCTCCGGCACGGGCACGAGCGGGCAGTATGTCATTCTCTGCCTGATGCGCCTGTCCGGCGGCGAACCTATCAATTATGAAACGCAGATTCCCAAGAACGGCAAGTTTTCCTTCACCATTCAGCTGCCGCAGGAAGGCGTCTGGCTGATGACCTATACCATCACCGACGCGGGCAAAGAGGTGCTGCAGGAGGATAAGTTCAGCCTGACGACCTACAAAAAGACGCTGCTGATTGTCAACCTTGATGCTGACCTGCCCGAAGCCATCGTCGGCGACACCCTCACCATTTCCGGTACGACGATGCGGCAGACGCAGGTGCAGTGCATCATCGACGGCCGCTATCAAAAGACCATCACGACGAACAACTCCGGCAAGTTTTCCTTCAAGATTGACACCAGCGCAGAGGGAACGTATGACATTGTGCTGACATTCCAGAAGAAGGGATACACAACGCGCCGCATCACCAGCACGGCGACCCGCGCCCTGACCGAAGCCGACAAGCAGGAGGACATTCGCGCACAGGCGGACAAGCCCGCATACTCCACCCTGACCCGACTGCTGGACGGCTACGAAGGCCGCTACATGGTCTACACGCTTTTCATCGACCGCGTTGATCAGGTCGGCGACGAGTGGTACACCTTCGCTGCCATGCGCAAGACCAACTCCGGCGGCCTGCGCGACGAAGTGGTTGTCCGCACAACGACTCAGCCGACGTGGCAGCCCGCCGACCAAGTGCGTATGTACCTGCAATGTACCGGCGGCTATGAGATTCAGGGCGATGCCACGACAAAGCTGCCTTGCTTTGATTATCTCTTTACGGACTAATTCCTCTATCCCTTCCCGCACAATGGGAAGGGATATTTTTTTGCGGCACCAATCCCCCGATTGACAGCCCTGCTTCCCCATGCTATAATGACGCAAAATTGCCCTTCGGAGGACAAATTCAATGACAGAGCAAGTGAACCTCGGCGGCGCGTGGCGGATGCGCGAGGCAGACAGCCAAACGTGGCATTCAGCACATGTGCCGGGCAGCGTGTATGCGGATTTGATGGCGGATGGCACGATGCCTAACCCGTTCTGGCGTGAAAATGAGCTGGATGCCTTCGAGCGCATGAAGAAAGATTATGTGTATCAGCGCACATTCACCGTGAGCGAAGCACAGCTGGCACATGTGCATGTGGAGCTGGTCTGCGAGGGGCTGGATACGCTGGCGCATGTGTCGCTTAACGGGCGCGAAATCGCCTTCGCGGACAACATGCACATCACCTGGGTGTGGGACGTGAAGGAGCAGCTGCACGCGGGCGAAAACACGCTGGAAATCCGATTTGATTCGCCGATTCTGTACTGCGCGAAGAAGGCAGAGGAAGCGCCCGGCTGGGAATCCTCCGACGCAACGCCCGGCTTCCGCCACCTGCGCAAGGCACACTGCATGTTCGGCTGGGACTGGGGGCCCCGTCTGCCGGACGCGGGCATCTGGCGGCCGATTTTCCTGCGGACGTGGGATACGGCGCGGCTGGAAAACGCGCTGATGCTGCAAGCGCACCATGACGGTGTAGTGGACGTGACCATCCGCCCGGAAATTGCGGGCGAAAGCGCGTGGTCAGCGGAAATCACCGCGCCGGATGGCGAAGTGTTGACCCTCCCCGAAACGATGGCGGCAGAGCAGGTCATCACGATTGAGCATCCGCAGCTGTGGTGGCCGAACGGGCTGGGCAAACAGCCGCTGTACCGCGTGACGGTTCGTCTGGCGACGGGCGATACGCGCGTGTGGCGTATTGGTCTGCGCACGATGACCGTCAGTCGTGAAAAGGACGAATGGGGCGAGGAGTTCTGCCACGTCGTCAACGGCGTGAAGGTGTTTGCCATGGGCGCGGACTACATTCCGGAGGACAACATTCTTGCGCGCGTGACGCCGGAGAGGACGCGCCGTCTCTTGGAGGACTGCAAGGCGGCGAATTTCAACGCCATCCGCGTCTGGGGCGGCGGGTATTACCCGGATGACGCGTTCTATGACAGCTGTGACGAGCTGGGGGTTGATGGTCTGGCAGGATTTGATGTACGCCTGCGCCTTCTATGACCTCACGCCTGATTTTGAGCGTTCCATTCGTGTGGAGACGCATCAAAATGTCGCGCGCCTGCGCCATCATGCGTCGCTGGCGCTGATTTGCGGCAACAACGAGATGGAGATGTTCATGGCGGGCGCAAACAGCGCGCTCATCAACCATCGGACGTGGGAGTTCGTGCCGACGTATCCGCACCACATCACCGACTATGTGAAGATGTTCGAGTACATCCTGCCCGCAATTGTGAAGGAAACCGCGCCGCAGACGTACTGGTGGCCCGCGTCGCCGTCCTCCGGCGGCAATTTCGACGCCCCGAACGACGAAAACCGCGGCGACAACCACTATTGGGACGTCTGGCACGGTGAAAAGCCCTTCACGGAGTACCGCAAGTTTTTCTTCCGCTATGCGTCGGAATTCGGCTTTCAGTCCTTCCCGTGCCTGAAATCGGTCGAGCAGTTCACCCTGCCGGACGACCGCAATATCTTCAGCCGCGTAATGGAGCGCCACCAGCGCAATCAGGCGGCGAACGGCAAGATTCTCTCCTACCTCTCGCAGACGTTCCGCTATCCAAACAGCTTCGACGACCTGCTGTATGCCTCCCAGCTGATGCAGGCGGAGGCAATTCGCTACGGCGTGGAGCACTGGCGGCGCAACCGTGGGCGCTGCATGGGCGCGATTATCTGGCAGCTGAACGACATTTGGCCGGTTGCGTCGTGGGCGAGCATCGACTACTACGGCCGCTGGAAGGCGCTGCACTACGCGGCGAAGCGCTTCTTTGCCCCACTGATGATTTCCGCCGAGGAGGAGGGCGAGCTGAGCCAAAATCCGAAAATCAACGAATATCACCCTGCGCCGCTGGAAAAGAGCTTCCGCCTGAACGTCTGCAACGAGACGCTGCGGGACGTGACGGGCGAAGTCGTTTGGGCGCTGCGCACGCCGGACGGCGCAATCGTGCGGCAGAATCAGCAAACGCTGACCATCCCCGCGATGAGCGCGAAGTGGCTGGACAAGGTGGACTGCGCGGATGCGTCGCTGACAGGGCATTATGTCAGCTTTGCGTTCGTGGTGGATGATGTCGCATTGTCCGAAGGGACGTGCATCTTCTGCGCGCCGAAGCACTTTGAATTTGTTGACCCGCGCCTGACGGTGGAGAAGCGCGGCGACACGCTGGTCGTCACGTCGCACGCCTACGCCAAGCAGGTCTGGCTGGAATCCGAAGACGCGGACTTGCTGCTGGACGACAACGCGTTCGACATGAACCCCGGCACGAAGGTCGTGCGCGTGGTGAGAGGGACGGCGGAGAAGGTTAGGGGCAGAAGCGTGTGGGACTTGGGGCGGTAAGCGGGTGCAATACACCGTCTGCCGTTTCGTGACGAAACCCTGAAAATCCGGGGAAAGGGCTTGCTCTTTCCCTTTTTTCATGGCATAATGGAAAATGGTATTTGTTCGATTTTCGCCGGATCAGCATGTTGGTGTGGTTCGGGCGCTTGACAAAGAACATATACCGCAAACAGAAGAATTATAAAAAATCACAGCAATATGCAAATTGTAAATTTTAATCTCCATCAACAAAAATACTTGACACGTTCTATCACACTATGGTAACATAACGGTGACTCCAAGAATGGAACGCTGTTTGCTGGAATACGATGACCGGCAAGTCGACGGAACATTGTGCAGCGGCTGATGTAGGCACGACAAGCAAAGAATGTCGTAATCCAAACCCGCACAGTATCTCGCAGCATAGTCTACCAAGTTCTGTCACACCAATTGACATACCGCAGAATAGGACGTGATGCCTCTTGAACTACTTTGACTGATTGCCATACTGAACTGTACTACTAACTCGACCGATAGAAGCCTTTAGCGAATTACAAAATTGCGAAAGGAACGTTGAAGGAATGAAGAGAAAGACTTTTCTGGCACTGGTGATGGTTCTCTGCTTGCTGATGAATTTTGCATGGGCAGAATGCAACCATGAAAATGTTGTTCATAACTATACGGAGTACCACTCTGATAGCACATATCATTGGTCTACATCAATGTGTAAGTGCATGGATTGCGGCGTAACGCTCGCATGTTGTCCGCATCCGGGAACAACACCGATGACAGAGCATCAATACAATATTTTAGTGTCAACAAGCTACGTCCTTGAAAACATTAACAAGCACACAATCGTTCAAACCGTAAGGTGTGAATGCGGACGCTCCATTACGACTACACGATATTCAAAGCATGACTACAAGTATGTCAGTGATTATCACGGAACAGGCTTGAAACACTACATTAACTACCGTTGTTCTCTTTGTAATCAGACAAAGACGACAACGTATACCTGTCCCGGAAATCCCTGCTACATGCCAGCACTTTACCGTCAGCCGATTGAAGAAGAATAAAAGGGGCTGAACGCACAGCCAGCAGTTTGCTTTGCTTTTGCGGATGCATTGCGTCGCCCTTGTAAGCATATTCTTCTGCAATGACACAAGACCTCGACGCATTCGCGGGCATCCCCCGCTTGAAAAGGATGGACAACATGGACATTAACTGGTATCCCGGACATATGGCGAAAGCAAAGCGGCTGCTGGCGGATCAGCTCAGCCGCGTGGATGTGGTGGTGGAGCTGTGCGACGCGCGCCTGCCCTACTCCAGCCGAAATCCCGATTTGGACAAGCTGCTGGCGGGAAAAAAGCGCGTGCTGCTGCTCAACAAGGCGGATTTGGCTGATCCCGCGGCAACCAGTGCGTGGCTGAACTACTTCCGCGCACAGGGCATCGACGCCGCGCCGTACAGCGCCTCCACCGGCAAGGCGAAGGACGCACTGGCGGTCATTGACCGCGCGGCGAAGGAAGCCGTCGAACGCGCGGCGCAGCAGGGCATCCGCAAGACCGTCAAGGCAATGGTCGTCGGCGTGCCGAACGTGGGCAAAAGCACCTTCACGAACAAGCTGCACGGCGGCAATATCGCCAAAACCGGCGACCGCCCCGGCGTCACCCGCGCGAATCAGTGGGTGCGCATCACGCCCTACCTCGATTTGCTGGATACGCCCGGTCTGCTCTGGCCGCGGCTGGATGACCAGCTTGCCGCGCGCCGCCTGTGCTACATCGGCACAGTGAAAGACGACGTGGTGGATTTGGCGATGCTGACGATTCACCTGCTGCAGGACATGCTGAAGGTGCAGCCGCAGGCGGTGATGACGCGTTTCCGCTTCGACAACCCGGAATTGCGCGGCGAAGAACTGCTGGAAGCGGTCTGCAAGGGGCGCGGCTTCCTGATGAAGGGCGGCGTGTGCGATTACGACCGCTGCTGCGCGGTGGTGCTGGATGAATTTCGCGCGGGCAAGCTGGGCAGAATGACACTGGAAATGCCCGTCAAGAAGGCTCGGCTGACCATTCCCGGCGCGAAGAAGGACGACGAACCCAAGCCGCAGGAGGAAAATTCCGATGGCGAAGATTGACCGCGCGGCGAAAGTGCAGCTGCTGGCGGATTTCGACGCGCAGTACGCCGCCTTCGTTACGGCAGGCATGGACGAAGCCGGAC
>OGRA01003807.1_pt1 | contig 11079 bp, 10 predicted proteins | sample 1553351 | NCBI WGS metagenome assembly OGRA01 (sample SAMEA2580056, study PRJEB22360) | human gut metagenome | biome: human gut; feature: human-associated habitat; material: faeces | place: Denmark | collected 2008/2010
TTAAATTAAGATATCTTTATTTTTCGCCACACAACAATACTGCGTTCCCGTATTTGTTGTGCGGTATTTTTTTTGCGCAGCAAAACCAATAAATGTTTTCGTGAGAACGCTTTAAAGCAGAAAGGAGTTCTTTTTTTATGGATCAAACTTACATGAAGCAAAAACCAGTGCTGCCGCTTGTAGTTTCTATGGCACTGCCTATGACGCTGTCTATGCTCGTTAATTCTTTGTATAATATTGTTGACAGCATCTTTATCGCAAAAATAAGCGACAATGCCATGACGGCACTCTCTCTTGTTTATCCAATTCAAAACTTGATTACGGCAATCACCGTTGGCTTTGCAATTGGAACAAATGCTGTTATTTCCATCCACCTTGGTGCTGGAAATAAAAAAGAAGCCGACCGTGCTGCCTCGCTTGGCACATTATTAAATGCATTTCACGGACTGCTTCTTATGATTGTCTGTCTAACATTTATTCGCCCTTTTTTGGAGCTGTTTACAACTGATCAGGACGTTATATCTTTAGGTATTCGTTATGCAAGAATCACCCTTAGTTTCTCAATTCCGATTGGAATTTCAATATCTCTTGAAAAAATTTTTCAGGCAACTGGACGCATGAAGGTTTCGATGGTTGCCATGATGGCGGGCTGTATCGGAAACATCATTCTGGATCCACTTATGATCTTTGGCATCGGACCTTTTCCAGCAATGGGAATTGAAGGTGCTGCAATTGCAACTGCCATTGGACAAATGCTGTCTCTTGTAATTTACCTTGTTTTCTGCGTGGTTCGTCCACTGCCTGTAACATTTTCTCTTTCCTGCTGCAAGCCAAGCAAGCAACTATTACTTCGCCTTTATACTGTCGGCATTCCTGCCACATTAAATTTGGCGCTTCCTTCACTGCTTGTCTCTACATTAAATGGAATTTTGGCTGCATATTCCCAGTCATATGTACTTGTTCTTGGTGCCTACTATAAGCTCCAAACCTTCCTTTATCTGACTGGAAATGGTGTTGTTCAGGGAATGCGTCCGCTGATTGGCTACAATTATGGTGCAGGTGAACATGCCCGTGTAAGGCAGATTTTCTTTGATTCTCTGATTCTTATATCTGGTGTCATGGTAATCGGTACTGCACTTTGTCTTGCTATTCCAAGCTCCTTGATCGGACTTTTCACCTCTAATGCAGAAACGATTCGCCTTGGCGCTTCTGCTCTTCGCATTATTAGCATTGGCTTTATCATCTCTTCGATTTCTGTTACCGTTTCCGGTGCACTCGAAGGACTCGGAAAAGGTGCTCCATCACTTGTGATCTCACTGATGCGCTATATAGTTGTCATCATTCCAGCTGCGCTTATTTTAACTAAATTTTTTGATGCAAATGGTGTATGGCATGCTATGTGGTTGACGGAGTTTATTACTGCCGCTGCTTCATGCGTAATCTATCTGAAATTTATAAGAAAGTGACCAAAGGGACAGGGACAGTGGCCGAATTAGTGTCCCTGTCCCCATGGCTTTAATACTTTACGGCGCGAAAACGTATTCTCACGTAATCAATGTACCAGCTGCCGTCATGATATAATTTTTCTTTTGATTCTGCTTCGGCTTCTGCAATGATCTCATCTTTTAATGCTTCATCCATTCCTTCAAACGGTGCCTTATCAAACATATTTACCCAGTCTTTAAAGCCATCTTCTGTTTTCTGCTTTGTTGGACGGTCAAAAAGTACCGCATATTCAACGCGAAAACCTGCTTCTTCTAAGAGTGGTGCATATTCTCCAATAGTTGGAAAATAAAAGACTCTTGGATAGACTAGACCTCTCTTTGCAAATGCGCGCTCCAACGCAGCGTGAACGGTCTCTGCACAGCCATTTCCGCCAAACTCACATACAAGCTCACCGCCTGTCTTTAACTGTCCAGCGAGATGACACAACATATGAGGGTGCATCGAAGCATCAATCCAATGGAACACTGCATTGGAAAAGATCGCATCCAATGGTTCCTTAAGATGAAAGCTGCATGCATCGCCTTGCAAAAATGTCATATGCGGATATTGTGCTTTTGCAATTTCAAGCATTGCCTCTGATGCATCCATTCCAATTACCTTATAGCCTTTTTCCAAAAGTTTTACACTTAATGCTCCATTTCCACAGCCTAAATCAAGCACAGCAGCTCCCTTTGGACTCTTTAACAGACTGACCACATCCTCGCCATATTCATGTACAAATGAAAAATTTTCCTTATAGCCTTTTGCATCCCAGTTTATATTCATGGTACACCTCTCTTTTTGTATTTCTTTGTTTTGTTTGTGCCTGCCTCCCCTTTTATTTATTATATCGCTTTTCCACATTACGGCAAGATGCAGATTTCTCGAAAGTACAGCTTATGTCGAATCCTGCGTTCTATTTTTCTTGCTTCTTGGCCTTTTTTCTGGTATTACTGTAAATACGACAAGAAAGCAAAAGAAACGGAGACAAAACAAATGCGGGATATTCCAAAATTTGACTCCAGAGAAATCGGTCAGAACCTGCGCTCATTGATGAAGCAGCACGATATGACTGTAAAAGACCTTCAGAAAATATTAGGACTTTCCTGTCCGCAAACAATTTACCACTGGTTGAACGGTGATTCTGTTCCCACTATTGATAATCTCTACAATTTAAGCCATCACTTTGATATTTGCATTAATGAATTGCTTATGGGACACTGCCCGAAAGTTTGATTTTTTTGTTGCAAATCAGTAAGACTATGCTATACTTAAAAATGGCTTGTCTGTACTGCAGATGGGTACTCTATTCAATACAAAAGGATTTTTTTATGAGCGCAATTTTTACAAAAGACTTTTTTACTCACATGTACCGAAGAAAAAATTTCATTCCCCGTCTGCTTCTGGTGCTTTTCGCTGTTATCCTTATGGGATTTTGCCTGTCCTGGCTTGTTTTATGTGACATGGGCACCGACCCTTGTACAATGATGAATCTGGCAATATCAGATAAGCTTGGTATAGCAATCGGTGACTGGCAGGCATTGATGAACATTGTTCTTCTGATTTTTGTTATCATTTTTGGCGGACGAAACTTAGGCTTTGGAACACTTGCCAACATGTTTCTTGTTGGTTACTCTCTGCAGTTTTTCTCTTGGCTTTGGGGAATTGTTCTTCCGGCTGGTGTTGTCACAGATGGCGTTTTCACTTCCATGACAGTGCGCATCTGTGTACTGTTTCCTTCACTGATCTGCTTTATTTTCGCGGCTGCACTCTATATGGATGTTGATCTTGGAACTGCGCCGTATGATGCTGTTCCGTATATCATCTGGAACGCACTGAAAAAGAAAGCTTCTTCTATTCCATTTCGCTTTGTGCGCATGGGCTTCGACATCTTTGTCGTAATAATCGCATTGATTTTTGGCGGCAAGCTTGGAGTGGTCACAGTACTCATGGCTTTTGTACTTGGACCAGTCATTGAATTTGTCGGAAACCTTCTTCAAAAAGTTATCGAGATTGATGAATAAAACGTCATTAAAAATGGGTACCCACAGGTTTCATTTTCCTGTGGATACCCATTTTGTTGTATAATAATCTTTTAATTTGCCTGTCCTTCTGCCGGCATTTTCTTAAATTGCCTAAGCACAAGTATGATAGCAAGCACACCTGCAACACCATCCGAGATCGGGCCGGCAAACATGACACCTTCGATTCCAAATGCAAGCGGCAATAACAGTACAAGTGGGATCAAGAAGATGATCTGTCTTGTCATGGAAATGAAAATTCCCATCGGTGCCTTTCCGATTGAAGTGAAGAAGTTTGCTGTCAGCGGCTGAATACCATTTAAGAACGTACAGAACATGAAAACACGGAAGTATGATACTGCAAATTGCTCATACAGCTCATCACCGCTTCCAAACAGCGCCGTAATCTGACGCGGAAATATCTGAAATCCTGCAAACGCAATGACGGCAATTATGGTTGCCACCGCTGCTGCCAAACGATATGTCTTCTTTACACGGCTGTACTGAGCTGCACCGTAGTTAAATCCAATGATTGGCTGTGCACCCTGTGAGATGCCTATGACGATTGACAAAAACACCATGTTTACCTTAGAGCCGACGCCAACTACTGCAAGCGGAATATCGCTTCCGTAGATGGACAGCGCACCGTAGTAACGAAGCACGTTGTTCATAACAATCTGAGTCACAAAGATCGCCAGCTGATTAAAGCAGGCTGCCATACCGAGCGCCATAACCATTTTCAAGAAACGCGGCTTTGGCATAAAATCATGCAGCGAAAGCTTCACGGTGTGAAACTTTGGTAAATATCTGAGCACCATAAACGCTGAAAAAATCTGTCCGATGATAGTCGCCCATGCTGCACCAGCGATGCCCCACTTGAATACAAAAATGAACAGTGGGTCAAGAATCGTGTTGATGACTGCACCTGCCAGTGCGGACAGCATAGAATACGTTGGCTTTCCGTCAGCACGAATCAGATGAGTTCCGCCTGTTGTCAATACAAAGAACGGCATTCCAAGCGATGTAATTCCTACGTATGTCATTGCATAATCCATAACATACTCTGTCGCACCAAACACCGTGATCAGCGGACGAAGAAAAATTCTTGCCACAATACAAATGATCACACCGGCAATTACCAGACTTCCAAACGCGGTTCCTGCGATTTTTTTCGCATTCTCCTCATGCTTTCGTCCCATTTCAAGATTAAAATTAGATGCTCCACCGATTCCAAGCATCAGACCGACAGCTGTGGCAAGTGTTGTCAGCGGAAATGCAACATTTGTTGCCGCATTTCCATACATACCAACGCCCTGACCGATAAAGATCTGGTCTACGATGTTATACAGTGCTGATACCAGCATACTAATGATCGACGGAACAGCAAATTTCACGAGCAGCTTGCCAAGCGGCGCACTGCCAAGTGGATTTTGTCTTACTTCCATTTCTTTGCCTTTCCTGTCTTCTTATCAATATCGTTCTTTTTGAAAGTGCGCTCCTTTCCAAACAAGCCCTTTGATTTCTTCTCAGACTTGTCTGATCTTTTTCTGTCACTTCCCTTTTTTTCAAATTTCTTATCCGATTTTTTATCTGACTTTTTATCAAATGCCTTGTCAGACTTGCGCTTTCCTGGACGGTGTTCACGCATCATATCAAGAACGTCTTCGTCAGTTTGTCTGCGGCGGCGGCCTTTGCCTTCGCGCCTGTCATCATCACCGCGTCTGTCGTCTCTTCTGCCGCTTCTTCCGCCCTTTCTCTCAGCACGCTTCTTTCTCATCTCTTCGATATAATTTTCTGCTGGAATTTCTTCCATGTCATCTCCAAGATGAAGCTTTAAGAAACCTGCACAAAGCTCCATTGCCGTGATATTCTCCTCTTCGATCTTGTCCTCTACCTTCTTTTGAAGTGATGACAGATCATTATTAGAAATCACTTCCATAACCTGATCAAAGATCTGGCTTGCCTTTGCCTGTGTGATATCTGCAACAGACGGAACCATTCTAGGCTTGATCTGTGTATTGCAGATACGCTCAATATCTCGGATACGGTAGATCTCTCTTCCGACAACAAGAGTGAAGGAACGTCCCTTTCTTCCTGCACGTCCTGTACGTCCAATACGATGAACATAGTACTCTACATCCTGCGGAATATCAAAGTTAAATACAGCTTCAACATCATCCACATCGAGACCTCTTGCTGCAACATCTGTTGCAATAAGAATTTCTGTCGTGCCATTTCTAAAGCTGTTCATAACCTTATCGCGCATCATCTGGCTCAAATCACCATGAAGTGCATCAGCAAAATAGCCTCTTCCCTTTAAGTTCTCGCAAAGAACATCTGCCATATGCTTTGTGTTACAGAAAATCAAAGAACGCTTTGGATTGTAATAATCAAGCAAACGGCATACTACCTCTTCCTTGTTCTGTCTTTGTACCTCATAATAGTACTGCTTGACAAGTGGAATAGTCAGTTCCTTTCTCTCGATCTGAATCATCTGTGCATCCTTCTGGTAACGGCCAGTGATACGAAGAATCTCATCCGGCATTGTTGCTGAAAACAATGCCGTCTGATGATTCTCTGGTACACCTGCAAGGATAGTCTCAATATCCTCTACAAAGCCCATATTTAACATCTCGTCAGCTTCATCCAGCACAACCATGCGGATGCCCTCAAGCTTTAACGTATGTCTTCTCATATGATCCATAACTCTTCCCGGTGTTCCAACAACAATGGACACCTTTCCGCGAAGAGAACGGATCTGTTTTTCAATATCCTGTCCTCCGTACACCGGAAGCACTTTTACACCCGGCAGATATTTTGCGTAGCGGCGCAGCTCATCTGCTGCCTGGATGGCCAGTTCTCTGGTCGGGCAAAGCACGATTGCCTGCACGCGCTCATCTTCCGGGTCGATCATCTGAACAAGCGGAATACCAAATGCCGCTGTTTTTCCAGTTCCGGTCTGTGCCTGTCCAATGATGTCACGTCCTTCAAGCAGTGCCGGAATAGCAGACTGCTGAATTGGTGTCATCTCCTCATATCCGATCTCTGTTACGGCGCGGATAATCCTCTCATCAATTTCAGAATTCTCGTATCGAATTGCTTCCATTCTAATAACCTTTTTTGCTGCCTCTTGACAGCTAATCCTCTCTAATTAAAATATCTTACTTTGCGTTAAATACATATTTATCCAGACGATCCATTGCTTCCTTTACTAACGCATGCGGAACTGCAAGATTCATACGGATCGTATTTGGATTCATAAACGGTCTTCCGTCCTGCCATACAACGCCAACTGCAATTCCGGCACGGATCAGATCATCCATAGTCATCTTAGGATGTTCCTTAAGCCAGCCGCTGCAGTCCAAATATAGCATGTAGGTTCCCTGTGCCTTTGCCACAGAAACACCCTCAAAATGTGTTGTGATATATGTATATGCATAATCAACGTTTTGTGTCAGAACTTCGCGAAGTTCATCAACCCACTCAGCACCTTCCTTTGTATAAGCACCCATCAGTGCACTGATAGAAAGAACATTTGCACTATTGTAATGACTGCACTTTTCTGCTTCCATCAAACGGTCACGCAGATAGCTATTGTATACAATGTGGTAGGATCCTACAAGACCTGCCAGATTAAATGTCTTTGACGGCGCGTAGAAAGCAAAGGTATGTTCATGCGCATACTCATTCACGCTTTGTGTCGGGATATGCTTATGACCCTCTAAGGTCAGATCAGACCAGATCTCATCTGAAATGACAAGACACTTATTCTTTTCATAAACTTCCATTGCCTTCTCAATCTCTTCACACTCCCATACACGGCCACACGGGTTGTGAGGAGTGCAAAAGATTGCCAGATGAATATGATTTTCCTTAAGCTTCTTATCCATATCCTCATAATCCATGCGCCATACACCCTGCTCGTCCTTCTTTAATGGACTGTAAACGATCTTTCGTCCCATGTTAGTGATGGTTCCGATAAATCCAATGTATGCTGGTGAATGAAGAAGAATTGCCTCACCTGGTGCTGTAAATGCCTGCAATACAGAAGACACACCGCCAAGCACACCATTTTCATAGTCAATAGCTTCCTTTGGAATATCTGTTACACCATTTCTAGTTTTCTGCCACTCTATAATAGATTCACTATAAGCATCCTTGATATCAAAATAGCCGAAAACCGGATGTGCCAGACGATTCTGTATTGCCTCAATAACGCTCGGTGCTGTTGCATAATTCATATCTGCAACCCACATCGGAATCTTAGAAAAACCTTCTTTAATTTCGGCGTTGTCAAAAGGAATCTTGCTGACTGCAATTGCTCCTGTTCCTTCGCGGTTTAAAATTGTTGTAAAATCATACTTCATGCTCATCTTTTTGTCTCTCCATTCTTTCTCTTTTTTCCTCAAATAATCCCAATTTGCACATTCCCTGCTTTTTTACTCAAAAGCCCCTCATGTTTTCTGCCTACAACTTACTCAAATCTTGGGCGCATCGTTTCTTTCATTACGCGAAGCACGTTGCCTGATGCAATCTTGTCAATCTGGCGCGGTGTGATTCCTGCTTTTTCAAGCGCTTCAAATAAAAGTGTAAGCTGTCCTGGCTCTCCGACCTCGAGATTTCCCCCGATACCATCGAAATCGGTGCCAATTCCAACGCAGTCCTCTCCGCCAATTTCGATAAAGTGTTTTACATGACGCACCATATCGCTTATGCGGCTTGTATTGTTTCCCTGCGTATCATCCAGAAATGCCGGTGCAAAATTGATTCCTGAAACGCCGCCTTTTTGGGCAAGCAGACGGATCATATCATCCGTCAAATTTCTTGGATGCGCTGCAAGTGCGCGGCAGTCTGAATGAGTGGCAACAAATGGCTTTTTTGAAATCTTTGCGACATCGTAAAAGCCTCCGTCTGACAGATGAGATACATCTACCAAAATGCCAAGCTCATTCATGGCTTCTATGGCTTCCTTACCAAATGTGCTAAGACCCTTAGACATAATCTTTGGATCACGCGAGTTTGGCGCACCAAAACAGTTTTCAAAGTTCCATGTAAGCGCAATTGCGCGTACACCAGTCTTTGCCAACTGTTCAAGACGGTCAAAGCTGCCGTTTACCATACGGCCATCCTCAACTGTAAGCACACCAGAGATCAGGCCCTGCTCCTTATTTTTCATCACGTCGTCAAAACAATATGCCTGACGAATAACATCCTTGTGAGCCGCAAAGGAATCCTTCATCAGACTGACAGCATTTGAAAACAATTCCTCATCCGGCGGCATCTCTGGACGACCCGCCTGTAATCGTTTTTCGCGCTCCTGTGGTGTGAGCATTTCTGGACGCGGTGGAAAAAATACAGCAAAGAACTGGCACAGCACATTTGCCTCTGCCATTCTTTTGATGTCCAGCATGGCATCTGGCATGTCATATATGTCATTTACGCCTTTTCCCAAGCCATGAAGCAATGTGTCACAATGCATATCCGCATATTGGTAATGTAAGCTCATATTAAACCTGCCTTTCTTTTATGTTGCCCGGTAGTTAATTATTTATTTACTCTTCCGCAGCACTTCTTATATTTCTTGCCGCTTCCGCACGGACAAAGATCATTTGGATAAATCTTCTTTCCGCCGATGCGGTTCTTTACGATTGGCATAGAAGAAGTTACAATCTCAGAAGCACTTGCAATCTTCTTCTGACGTGATGGATCTGCCTTCTGTGCCTCTACGGTTGTAAAGCCTCTTGTCTCTGGCATTCTTGTATTATTATACATATCCATCATAACAGTGATGAAATCGCTCATCAGCTCCTCATTTTCCTCTGTCAGTCCAAAGCGCTCCATCTCAGCAAAGATGTCTTTTGGCATTGCACCATGGCGCATGATTAATTGGATATGAGAACCGATCACTGCTGCCTCGTTTTCCGGACGGCCAAGACGAACCTGAATGAAACGGCAGAATGCAGCGTAAGATGGTGTCTTTTCTACATAGTACGGATCTGCATAGCGAAGCAGTTCGCTCTTTGCCGGAATGTAATAGCTCATTGCACCCTGACGCTCTAAAAGCTGATGATAATCAACAACCTCGCCTTCCTTCTTTGTGCGATACTCCTCGCTTAAAATATATCCGCCCTCAAAAAAGTACATCTGCTGTCCGCGAACTGCTTCACGATCCTTTAACCAGCTCTCAAGCTCTGGTCTTTTTGCATTCATTCCTGTCTGACCATTTACGATAGACAAGAATGTTGTGATATCAATTGCACGATACAGGTTTACACATGCCATCAAATACTCATCAAACACATTGATACGTGATCTCTTCTGTGCATACTCACTGTCTGATTTAATCTCATTATATACTGCAGCAGTTTCAGACGGTACTACAACAACACCATCACCTGTTACAAATACAACTGGAAGATTTCTCCAATAATAGAAGCGGCCAGACTCCTCTGCAATAACAACGTCTTCTGCCATTGCAAGCTCTAATTCCTCAATCTCCTGCTTTCCTGCTGCAAGAAGCCATGCAGTAAGAAGCTCCTTATCTAACAGCTTTGCAGACAAAGCATCGATAATTTCCTGCTTCTTCGCCTTGGATAATACTTTTACCTCAAGTACCTGTGTCATCTGCTTTAACTCTGCAATGGTGTGCTTTCCAAGCACCTCTGCCAATGTATATACCTTGTTTTCACTCTGGTTCTTCATAATACTTTAACTCCATTCGATTTTTTACTTTTGTCGCTCAGCGAAAAATCATACCGCTTGCGCGCTCCTCTAACTCGCATACGGTAAGCACCTGCCCTTTTACGTGGAAACGCACGTCAAATCCGGCGAAGTCTACGCCGTAACGTCTTGTCTCGTCGCGCTGGTAGGCCGGGCGTGGATCCTGCTTTAACACATAGATCACTGCCTCCCTCTTCTCTTCTGGAAAATGTGCCAGAAGATGAGCTGGGAATGACACTTCAAGCTCATAATCCTTCACTGCATCAGAAAAGCCGCCCTTTGCGTCTGGGTGACTGTCCGTAAATGGGATATACGGCTTGATATCGTAGATTGGTGTCTGATCCATCAGATCGACGCCTGCTACATAGAGCATCGGTCCATTCTTCTCATCGAGGACAACTCGCTCTAATTTTACACAGGAAAGACCAATATCGTTTGGACGAAACGGAGATCTCGTTGCAAAAACTCCCATTCTCTTGTTGCCGCCAAGTCTCGGTGGCCGACCAGCCTTCTCTGTGATTCTCACTAAATGACCACAAAAGCCAGATGTAGCTGTACCCGTCCAATCCGTACACACCTTGAGGATTGCGATACTTCGGCTCAAATGTAATAACACCCTTTAAGGACTCTACAAGTCCGCTCTGTCTGGGTATTCCGAATTTCGTTGGAAAATCGGTCTGTATTTTTGCTATAATCTCCATCTACTTTATTCCTCACTGATACCCACGAATTGCTCCATGATGATACAACTCTGGTATTCTATCAATTATCCTGCACTTTTATCTCTACCAAAAATAAGCTGCCGCAGAAAACGACAGCTTACTTTATTATATGGCGAAAGTACGGCTTTTGT
>OGRA01003809.1_pt1 | contig 11069 bp, 8 predicted proteins | sample 1553351 | NCBI WGS metagenome assembly OGRA01 (sample SAMEA2580056, study PRJEB22360) | human gut metagenome | biome: human gut; feature: human-associated habitat; material: faeces | place: Denmark | collected 2008/2010
AGTTCGTCCTCTACCGCGGGGAAAGCCAAGTGGTTGAGGGCATTCAGTATCAGAACGTGGAAGAATATCTGAAAACACTTGTATAACAGAGCCGCGACCCTAATGTATAGCTCAGGGCGGCGGCTTTCCATCGCTCATTTCATCAATCATTTTCTCGGCTCGTATGAGCGATGCTCTCAAATCCAATATTTTTTCAGATTTTTTCCTTGGGTACCTTTTCAAATGGAATCCAATCCGTTATAATGCGCTTATCAACCTAACGATATGTGCGAGGTGCCGCTATGAAGACGAAAGACAAGTCGAAGCAATATGTTATCTACTCCCGCAAGTCCAAGTTCACCGGCAAGGGCGAGAGCATCGAAAACCAGATCGAGCTGTGCCGCCAGTACATCGCCATGCACTTTGGTGACGACGCAGCGGAGAATGCGCTGGTCTACGAGGATGAGGGCTTTTCCGGCGGCAATCTGGAGCGCCCGCAGTTCAAGAAAATGATGAAGGACTCGCAGAAAATCGAGTTTGCCGCCATCGTGGTCTACCGCCTTGACCGCATCAGCCGCAACATCGGCGACTTTGCCAAACTCATCGAGGACTTAGGCGACCGGCACATCGACTTCATCTCTATCCGCGAGCAGTTCGACACCAGCTCCCCCATGGGCAGGGCCATGATGTATATCGCGTCGGTCTTTTCCCAGCTGGAGCGGGAAACCATCGCCGAGCGCATCCGGGACAACATGCACGAGCTGTCCAAAACCGGGCGCTGGTTGGGAGGCACCACGCCCACCGGTTACGCTTCGGAGAGCGAATCCAAGATAACAGTGGACGGCAAGGAGCGCAAGGCCTACAAGCTGAAGCCCATTCCAGAGGAAATCCAGCTGGTCAAAACGATTTTCTCCGTCTTCATGGAAACCGGCTCCCTTAGCAAGACCGACCAGTACCTGCTGGAGCATCGCTGCGTCACCAAGCGCGGCAAGCAGTTCACCCGCTTTGCTATCCGGGGCATTCTGACCAATCCGGTCTACATGATCGCCGATGAGACGGCGTATCAGTATCTGAAAGAAAACAATGTTGACCTGTTTGCCGAGCAGTCCGAGTTCGACGGTGAGCACGGTATCATGGCCTACAACCGCACCCTGCAGCGCCCCGGCAAGGCCAACCAGATCCGTCCCATGGAGGAATGGATCGTGGCAGTGGGCAAGCATCCGGGCATCATCTCCGGCAGCGACTGGGTGCAGGTACAGGCCATGCTGGATGTCAACAAGTCCAAGAGCTACCGCAGGCCACGCAGCAATGTGGCGCTGCTGTCGGGGCTTCTCCGCTGCGGCGAGTGCGGCGACTATATGCGCCCCAAACTGACCAACCGTACCAATGCCGATGGCGACCTGATTTATACTTATATGTGCTCCACCAAGGAGCGCAGCCACGGCAGCATCTGCGGCATGAAAAACTGTAACGGCAATACGCTGGACGCCAAGATTATCGAGGAGATCCGCAAGCTGTCCGCCGACAAGGAGACGCTTGCCGGACTTCTGGCGCAGACCAAGAAGGTCATCAACGGCAACAAGGAGGGCTACGACGCGGAGCTGGCACAGCTGCGCGAAAAGCACGCCGAGACTGAAGAGCGCATCAAGAGATTGGTAGACTCTCTGTCCGTTGCTACTGACACCTCGGCTAAGTACGTCATGGAGCAGATCGACGAGCTGCACCAGCAGAGCGAGCAGGAGCAAACAAGGCTTTCTGAGCTGGAGGCCCTCACGGAGCAAAGCCGGATGCTCCATCAGGAGTTCGCCTTCCATCAAGAGATGATCGAATCCTTCGCCCATGCGGTGGATACGGCGACGCTGGAGGAAAAACGCCGCCTGCTGCGCACCATCGTCAAAAAGGTGGTCTGGGACGGCAAAAATGCCTATGTGTACCTGTTTGCCGAGGACGGAGAGGTCGATTTGCCGCCCGTAGACCAACTTATGTGTCTGTCAGGAGAGTATAGCGAATGAAATCCTCATGTACTTCCGGGCTCAGCGGAAGCTGCAGGGGGAGGTGTCGCTGTCAGAGGCCATCGAGACGGATAAGGCGGGCAACGCCCTGTACCTGCAGGACGTGGTGGGGGCCGACGACACCATGCAGGAGGACCTGGAGGGCCGGGAGGACCAACAGCTCATCCGACGGTTGGTTGCGGAGCGGCTGACACCCCGGGAGGCGGATGTCATCCGCCGCCGCTACGGCCTGGACGGCCACCCGCCCCAGACCCAGCGCCAGGTGGCTGCTGCCTATGGCATCAGCCGCAGCTATGTATCGCGCATTGAAAAACGCGCCCTGGAAAAGCTGGAGGCCGCCCTGCGGGAGCACTGCTATCCGTAAGAACAAAACGGGCGCGGAGATTGCCGCCCGCCGATGCAAAAAGCGAGGGCGGCAGCCCTCGCTTTTTTGCGGTCAATCGTGCCGCTCTGCCTGATGCTCCAGCACGGAGCCGGTGGCAGCGTCGATGACGTATTCATATTCCATTCCGCCGGACTTGAACTCCACCTCGTACACGGCGCGGCCATGCTCGTTGTCCCATTCCACCTGAAGCTCCTGCACCTGGCCTTCGGACAGGCCCGCGTGCCGCAAGGCGGCACTCTTGGCGGCCTGGGCGCCAATGTCGGAGGTACTGCTGCTGCGGAGGTTCTCCTTCTCGTAATCCAGCACAGAGCCGCTGATGGCGTCCACCGTGACCTCATAGGCGGCGGTGTCGGTGTGGAACTCCAGCTCGTACTCCCAGCGGCCGTCGTCATAGTCCCGCTCCGCCTTGGTAAACGTGGCGGAGGACAGGCCCGCGTGCTTCAGCGCGGCGCTCTTGGCGGCCTCCATGCCAATGTCACCGGAGGGGTTCACGGGAGTGGAGAGCTTCACGTTGGCCGGGCCGCTGAGCACCTGGCCGGTGTAGGCGTCCACCCGATATTCCAGCTCGCCGTGACCGGGGACCTCCAGCTCCACCTCATAGTGGGCGGGTGTCTCGTCCAGCTCCGGGTCCACATCCGCGTCGGCAACATCCGCCGTGGTCAGACCCGCATAGTTGGCTGCCGCCTCCAGAGCCGCCGTCATGCCGATGGGCATCCCCGGGGCCCCAGCCTCGATCAGGTCCCGCAGCTCCTCCACGGACAGCTTTGCCAGCCCCTCGAAGGTCAGGCTGCTGTTGAGGGCCATGGCCTGCCGGATCAGGGCGGCCTTGCCGGTGGAAATGTGGTTGGCCTTGGCCAGCTTTTCCAGGTCCTTGTCCTGCTGCACCGTCTGGCTCAGGACAGCGGCCTGGGAGTCGCCCAAAGCGCCGCCCGCAACACTGGTCAGCTCCTGCTGAAGGCGCTGAGCCCGGGCCTGGTCCTTATCCTCCACGGAAATGAGAATGGCGGAGGACAGCGTGTCCAGATATCCGCACCGCACCAGGCTGCCCACAATGGCGTTGACGGCCACATCCGCCTTGACGCCCTTCAGGTCCCGGCCGCCGTCCATATCCTCCAGCACGGCCTGGGCCTCCTGGTTCAGGGCCTGGCAGGACACCACCTTTTCCCGGCTGTTCACCCACAGCTCGATGCTGGGGTTCACGTCCAGGGACACCACCGAGGTTACGGCGTGGGCCTGCTGCACCAGCACGCCTCCGCCCAGCAGCAGCACCGCCAGGCACGCCGCCATGGCCTGCATCCATTTCTTCATACGTTGATTTTTCTTTTTCATAGGGACTACCGTTCCTTTCCGCTCTGTACAGCGGGAGAGCACGCCAGCCACGTCGTCCGGCGCGGTCTTGTCCAGCGCGGCGGAAAGCCTGCGTTCCATCAGATCGTTGGTCATCGGGCGTCATCTCCTTCCATGTAAGCTCGCATCTTTTTCAATGCTCTGTGATATTTTGACAGGACGGTGGCCAGCGGCAGCCCCAGCGCTTCTCCGGTCTCCCGGTGCTTCAGGCCCGCTGTGTGCAGCAGAACGATACGACGCTCCTCATCTCCCAGAATGGCCAGGGCATCCTGCAAAAGCAGCCGCTCCTGGGCGTCCAGCCCCGGTCCGTCGTCGGGGATGGCATACCATTCCCGGTCCTCCATGGTCACCTGGCGGTCTGCCCGCCGCAGGTGCATCAGGCACAGATTCCGGCATACCGCCAGCACCCACCCGATGGGAGAGCCTGTGGGACGGTACCGGTCCGCCGTGTCCCAGATGTGCACATACACATCCTGGGTCAGGTCCTGGGCATCGTGGGCATTGCGGAGATAGGACAGAGCCAGACCGTACACCGCCGTTCGGGTGCGGCGGTATAGCTGGGCCAGATCGTCGCGGTTCCCGGCAGCCACTCCCGAAAGCAGCCGTCGAAGCTCCTGCGCCTCCTCCGCGGGGAGGGATGAAGTTGTGTTGTCTATCCTGTGCAGCATCTCATTTGTCTCCTGTCATATGGATAATGCACGGCAGGGCGGTTTTATTGCGTCCTCCCGGAGGATTTTTTTATTTATTTTATCACGTTCCGTTTTTGTTTTCCACTCCTTGTGCCAAACAGGAAAAAGAGGTATAATAAAACGAATACGCAAAGGAGGTCGTCCCCATGAAGCTGATGGTTGTCGACGGCAACAGCATATTGAACCGCGCCTATTACGGCATTCGCCCGCTGTCCACCCGGGAGGGCCTGTATACCCATGCGGTATACGGCTTTATCACCACCCTCCAGCGGCTGCTGGACGAGGAAAACCCGGAGGCCCTGTGCGTCACCTTTGACCGCCGGGAGCCAACCTTCCGCCACCAGGCGGACGCGGACTACAAGGCCCAGCGCAAGCCCATGCCGCCGGAGCTGGCCATGCAGCTGCCGGTGATGAAGCAGGTGCTGGCGGCCATGTCCGTGCCCTGCTATGAGCTGGCCGGGTACGAGGCCGACGACCTCATCGGCACCATCAGCCGCAAATGCCAGGCGGCGGGGTGGGACTGCGTCATTGTCACCGGCGACAAGGACAGCCTGCAGCTGGTCACGGACCGGACCAGGGTGAAGCTGGTATCCACCCGCATGGGCCAGACCACCACAAAGGACATGACCCCGGAGACCTTCCGGGAGCAGTACGGCTTCGATCCCATTCATATGATCGACCTGAAGGCCCTGATGGGGGACACGTCGGACAACATTCCCGGTGTGCCGGGGGTGGGGGAAAAGACCGCCATGGCCCTGGTGCAGCAGTACGGCGACATAGACGCACTGTACCGCCGCCTGCCGGATATCGACGCCAAGCCCAACGTCATCCGCAAGCTGACGGAGGGGGAGGAGTCCGCCCGGCACAGCTATTGGCTGGCCACCATCGTCACCGATGCGCCCCTGGCCTTCGACCCGGCGGAGAACCTGCGCAGGCCCTTCCGGCCGGAGCTTTACGACCTGTTCCTGCGGCTGGAATTTCAGAAGCTCATTGACAGATATCACCTGCGGCCCCACCAGGAGACGGCAGAGAAGCCCGAGTACACCACCACGGTGGTCCCCGTGGAAACGGAGGAGCAGGCCCGGACTCTGCTGGAGGAGTGGCGCAGGGCCGATCACGTGGCCCTGTACGCCGCAGCAGACCTGACGGCCATCTCTGTCCATTGGGATACCGGCGAGAGCACGGCACAGACGGCGGAGCTGTGGTCCGGGGGCTATCAGGGGAACTGGAACGCCCTGCTGGGGGCGCTGCTTTCCGGGGACATCCGGAAAATTTCTCACAACGTGAAGGATCTGATGCGGACGCTGCTGGACGGCGGCCTCCCGGCGGAGGGCTTCGTGTTTGACACGGCCCTGGCGGCGTATCTGCTGGATGCCACGGCGGGGGGCTATGACCTGCAGCGGCTGTTTGTGTCGTATTTCAACCAGGAGCTGGAAAAGCCCGCCCATCTGGAGCCGGACGCCTTCTCCCCTCTGGGAGACCGGGCTGCCGCCTGGGCGTCGCTGCACAGCTATGGCGCAGCGATAGAGGCCCTGTATGGTGTGCTTTTGCCCCGGCTCCGGGAGCAGGGCATGGAAAAGCTGTACTTCGATGTGGAGCTGCCCCTGTGCCGGGTGCTGGCGGATATGGAGCGCAGCGGCTTTCTGGTGGACGGCGGAGCCCTGGCCCGGTTCGGTGCGGACCTGTCCGACACCATCCGCCAGCTGGAGGAGCGCATTTACGCCGCCGCCGGACAGCAATTCAACATCAATTCCCCCAAGCAGCTGGGAAAGGTGCTGTTCGAGGACCTGGGCCTGCCCCACGGGAAAAAGACGAAAACCGGCTGGTCCACCAATGCGGACGTGCTGGAGAAGCTGAAGGATCAGCCGCTGGTGGCCGACGTGCTGACCTACCGGCAGTATGCCAAGCTGAAAAGCACCTATGCCGACGGGCTTCTGAAGGTCATCGACCCCGACGGCCGCATCCGCACCAGCTTCCAGATGACGGTAACGGCCACGGGCCGCCTGAGCTCCACGGAGCCCAATTTGCAGAACATCCCCACCCGCACGGACCTGGGCAGCAAAATGCGGGAGATGTTCGTGGCGGCCCCGGGCCATGTGCTGGTGGATGCGGACTATTCCCAGATCGAGCTGCGGCTGCTGGCCCACATCTCCGGGGACGAGGCCATGCAGCAGGCGTTCCTGTCCGGGGAGGACTTCCACACCGTCACCGCCGCCCGGGTGTTCCATGTGCCCCAGGACCAGGTGACCCATCAGATGCGCTCCCGGGCCAAGGCCGTGAACTTCGGCATTGTCTACGGCATCTCCGCCTTCTCCCTGTCCCAGGACATCGGCGTCACCGTGGCGGAGGCCAAGGAGTATATGGAACGGTATTTTGCCACCTATACCGGGGTGAAGCAGTATATGACGGACGTGGTGGACAAGGCCCGGGAGCGGGGCTATGTGGAGACCCTGTGGCACCGCCGCCGGGCCTTGCCGGAGCTGAAAAGCTCCAATTTCAACATGCGGTCCTTCGGCGAGCGGGTGGCCCTGAATATGCCCATCCAGGGCACGGCGGCGGACATCATCAAGCTGGCCATGGTGCGGGTCCACCGCCGCCTGGCGGCGGAGGGCCTGGAGGCCCGGCTCATCATGCAGGTTCACGATGAGCTGATCGTGGAGTGCCCGGAGGCGGAGGCGTCTCGGGTGGAGCAGCTTCTGCAGCAGGAGATGCAGGGGGTGGCGGAGCTGTCGGTGCCCCTGCTGGCGGAGGCCCACACCGGTCACAACTGGCTGGCGGCCAAGGGCTGACCGGTTTTAACGAGAGTAAGGAGCAAACGCAATGACTGATTATTTTGCTGTGCAGCTGCCCCCGGAGCAGATCCGGGCCATCAGCTCCATCGGCCTGGCCCACCTGGGGGACGCTGTGTTCGAGCTGTTGGTGCGCACCTGGCTGTGCGCCGGGGGCAAGGCCACGGGCAGAGGACTTCACCGGGCCACCGTGGCCCTGGTCTGCGCCCCCCGGCAGGCGGAGCTGGCGGAGAAGATCCTGCCCCTGCTGACCCAGGAGGAGCAGGACGTGTTCCGCCGGGGCCGCAACGCCAACGTCCATTCCATCCCGGCCCACGCCAGCCGGGCCCAGTACCAGCAGGCCACGGCTCTGGAGGCCCTGCTGGGATACCTGTATTTACAGGGCAGGCACGACCGGGTCAACCAGCTGTTCTGCCGGATGATGGAGGGGGAGTAATATGCCGCTGGACGCTATTTGCCTGAGCGCCGTGGTCCGGGAGACCGCCGCCCAGGCGGAGAACACCCGCATCGAGAAGATCCAGCAGCCCGCCCGGGACCAGGTGGTGCTGCTGCTGCGGGGCGGGCGGCGGCTGCTGCTGTGCGCCGGAGCCACCCCGCCCCGCCTGCACCTGACGGCTCTGCTGCGGGACAATCCCTCCCAGCCGCCTATGTTCTGCATGCTGCTGCGCAAGCACCTGGCGGGAGGGCGCATCGTGTCCGTGGAGCAGGAGCCCCTGGAGCGGGTGGTGACGCTGCACATACAGGCGGCGGACGAGCTGGGAGAGCAGCGGCCCTGGCGGCTGATTCTGGAGGCCATGCCCCGCCATGCCAACCTGATCCTGGTGGATCACCAGGGACGCATCACCGACTGCCTGCGGAGGGTGGATTTCGAGATGTCTCAGCAGCGACAGGTGCTGCCGGGTCTGTTCTATCACCTGCCGCCCCGTCAGGAAAAGCGCTCGCCCCTGGAGGTGAGCCGGGAGGAGTTTTTGGAGCTGCTTTCCGCCCTGCCGGAGGGCGCGCCGCTGGACGGCTGGCTGCTGGACACCTTCACGGCCCTGCCGCCGCTGCTGGCCCGGGAGCTGGTTTGTGCCGCATATGGGTCTGTGGACGCCGGCCTGTCCCGGGACAGGGGCGGGAAATTGTGGGACAGCTTCGTTCTTTGGCGGGACAAAATCACCCGGGGGGATTTTACGCCCACCCTGCTGCGACGGGCCGGCCGGCCGGCGGATTTCACCTATTGCCCCATCACCCAGTACGGCGCTGCCGTGGAGCAGGAGAGCTTCGACAGCTTCGGCAGCCTGTTGGACGAATTTTATGAGGGCCGGGACCAGGCGGACCGGGTCCGGCAGAAGGGTCAGGACCTGATGAAGTCCGCCTCCGCCGCCCGGGACCGGGTGCGCCGGAAGCTGGCGGCCCAGGAGAAGGAGCTGGCCGCCACCCGGGACCGGGAAAGGCTCCGGATATCCGGCGAGCTCATCACCGCCAACCTCTACCGCATGGAGCGGGGCATGAGCCGCCTGACGGCAGATAATTACTATGAGGACGGCTGTCCGCCGGTCAACATCCCGCTGGATGTGCGCCTGGGGCCCCAGGAGAACGCCGCCCGGTACTTCAAGCAGTACGCCAAGGCGAAAACCGCCGAGAGGGTGCTGACGGAGCAGCTGGAAAAGGGCCGGGAGGAGCTGACGTACCTGGAGAGCGTGGTGCAGGAGCTGTCCCAGGCGGAGGCGGAGCAGGATTTCAACGACATCCGCGCCGAGCTGGAGAGCGGCGGCTATCTGAAAAACCGGGGCAAAAAGCAGCCGGGGTTCCAGCGGGCCTCCAAGCCCAGGCAGTTTACCTCCTCCGCCGGACTGAGAATCCTGGTGGGACGCAGCAACCGGCAGAACGACCGCCTCACCGCCAAGGACGCCGACCGCCGGGACATCTGGCTCCACACCCAGAAGATCCACGGCTCCCATGTGATCCTGTGCACCGGGGGCCAGGAGCCGGATGAGACCAGCCTGTATGAGGCGGCCTGCCTGGCGGCGTACTATTCCCAGGGCCGGGAGGCTGGGAAGGTGCCGGTGGACTATACCCCGGTGCGGTATGTGAAAAAGCCCGCCGGGTCCCGGCCAGGTATGGTGGTGTACACCACCTATCAGACAATATACGCTGTACCGGACGGCCAACTGGTGAAAAAGCTGGCGGCGAAAGCCTGACATCGAAAGGAAGCTTTGCTGCCATATGCCCGAAAGAATGGCCCGGGTGCTGATAATTCGGACGCACGGAGCCGGCAGAGAATGCTTCTGAGTCTTTTAAAAAACCGCAGAATGCGGTTTTTTAAAAGGTCAACAGTTAGTGCGCTCTAACCATTGGATGCATATGCGACGGAGAGAAAGATGTGCCGGGCAGCTGGCGGATGGGGTTGGCTTTTGCCGGGAACTGTGATATAATGGCCGAAAAATACCCATTGGAGGAGGAAACGGCATGCAGATCGGAACGGTGGATATCCCCTCGCAGCTGGTGCTGGCCCCTATGGCCGGGGTAACGGACCTGGCATTCCGGCTGATCTGCCGGGAGCTGGGGGCGGGCCTTACCGTAACGGAAATGGTCAGCGCCAAGGCCCTGTGCTATCAGGATAAAAAGAGCCGGGGACTTCTGAAGCTGTCCGACGGGGAGCACCCGGCCAGCGCTCAGATCTTCGGCAGTGACCCCGGGTGCATGGCCGAGGCGGCGTGCATCGCGGCGGAGCTGTCCGGCGCGGACCTGATCGACATCAACATGGGCTGCCCCGTGGGCAAGATCGTGTCCAACGGCGATGGCAGTGCGCTGATGCGGGACCCGGAGAAGGCGGCCCGCATCGCCGAGGCGGTGGTGAAGGCCTCACCGGTGCCGGTAACGGTGAAAATGCGCCGGGGCTGGGACAAGGGAAGCGTCAACGCCGTGGAGCTGGCCCGGATGCTGGAGCAGGCGGGGGTGTCCGCCGTGGCGGTCCACGGCCGCACCCGGGCCCAGATGTACGCCGGACAGGCGGACTGGGTCACCATCCGCCAGGTGAAGGCGGCGGTGTCTATCCCGGTCATCGCCAACGGAGACGTGTTTACCCCGGAGGATGCGGTGCGTATCCTGCACTTTACCGGGGCAGACGCCGCGATGATCGGCCGGGGCTGTCTGGGAAATCCGTGGCTGTTTCAGCAGGCCCGGGCGGCGCTGGCCGGGGAGCCTATCCCGCCGCTGCCGCCCCTGAGCCGGCGGTGTGACACCGCCGTGCGGCAGATTGAGCTGGCGGCCCGGGACAAGGGCGAGCATATCGCCATTCTGGAGGCCCGGAAGCAGTACGCCTGGTACCTCAAGGGCGTGCCCCATGCCGGATATTACAAGGAGCAGATCGTGCGCATGAACACGCTGGAGGACGTCTATCGGGTAACGGAGGGCATCCGCCGGGACCTGACGTAAAAATTTCAGCCGGCGGGGGAACCTTTTGGGCTCTCTCACCGTCTGATAAGGGAAGGGGGGCGTGGACCGTGGTGGAGGAACAGTGCGTGGCGCAGGCCCGTGGCGGGGACGCGTCCGCCTTTGAGGAGCTGGTGCGGACGTATGAGGCGCCGCTGTACCGGCTGGCGCTGCGCATGTGCGGCGGCCGGGCGGAGGACGCCCAGGAGGTGGCCCAGGAGGCGTTTTTGGCGGCGTGGCGAGGGCTGCCCCGCTTTCGGGGCCAGTGCCGGTTTTCCTCGTGGCTGTATAAGCTGACGGCCAACGCCGCCGTGGATCATTTGCGGAGGGAAAAGCGCCGGCCGGCGGCGGTGCCCCTGGAAAACGCCGGGGAACCGGCGGATCCCCATACCCCCCAGGAGGAGCTGGAGCGGCGAGAGCTGCACCGGGCGGTGCAGCAGGCCCTGGACCG